>Ga0209128_1000040_pt1 | contig 80941 bp, 74 predicted proteins | sample ETNvirnome_6_100_FD_184072 | JGI IMG/M metagenome (GOLD analysis project Ga0209128, IMG submission 184072) | Marine viral communities from the Pacific Ocean - ETNP_6_100 (SPAdes) (version 2) | ecosystem: Environmental > Aquatic > Marine > Oceanic | place: Pacific Ocean | collected 2013-06-19
AATCCTTCAACAAACCTTGACCCACCATCCAGTCTGGACTTCCCCCACTAAACACGACAACCCCGAGCCTCAAACGGAGGCAAATTGGGCGGCATTGAAGGCCATTCCGAATGTTCGCTTTGCGACCCAAGCGCAGCCAATTTATGTTGATGTGGAGACTCTTAGCTTACTATTCTCTCGCTAGTGCCCACAGGCCGCGATATGAGCAACGTAAGACGCCTTCCTTTTGTGGATTGTTCGGTGGAGAATGGACTTTTGATGCCAAGTCGGAGGGATCTGGATGACGGAAAGAAAATCCTACAACTTGGGTGATCTCGTGTCCCAGTGTGACCCAGACGCCCCGATTCCAGACACGCTTCGAGAGTGGGAACGGATGGTGCCGATTGGATTGGAACTGGTCATCACGCGGCACTCAGTCGACGTTGTTCATCAGTCGATACGAATCTTGGAATCTCGGGAACAAGCACTGGAGTGGATCCAGCGCCCGATTCCAGGGCTTGAAGATGAAAGACCTTGCGACCTGCTGGGTACCCCTGACGGTTGTTGCTGGATAGCGTCGGTGCTTCAAAAAATTGAGCATGGTGATTTCAGTTGAGCCTACCCTAGGATTTATGTCTACTCAAAACACGAATATGCGAAATGATAGAGCTCTGTGCAGGAAATCTTGTCAAATATCCCGTCGTAATGTTCGATTTGCGACCACTGGGTGAGCATAAGATCCTTTTTTATCGCCTCTTGCGGCGAGCGGGCTTTGTCCTCAATCTTGGTAGGTAGTCCCAACGAGAGTTTTAGTATTCATGTTTAGTACAGGTACTAATATAGAAAATGAGCATTCACGCACTCACTCACTCGATTGGGATAGTTTTTATAGTTATAGTAACGAGATGTATACGCAGCCGCAAAAGAAATTCCGGGCCCGCAAGCCTGAAGATGTGCTCCAGGACATCCGTAATGCGGCTCGCAGCCTGGGTGGCGTGCGCCGAGTTTTTCTTGCAGACGGTGATGCCATGGTATTGCCGACCCGTCGCCTGTTGGAAATACTGGGTCAGCTCAGGGAGGCTTTTCCCGATCTTCAGCGGGTTTCCAGCTACTGTCTGCCCCGCAACCTCGCGAAAAAGACCGTAGAAGAACTGGCTCAACTGAAGGATGCAGGCCTTGAAATTCTCTATGTCGGTATGGAATCCGGCGATGATGAAATCCTGCGCCGGGTCAACAAGGGCGAAACCTGGGAATCCACCCGCTCGGCACTGCTGAAAATCCGTGAGGCGGGTCTTACGAGCTCTGTCATGGTGCTGAATGGGCTGGGCGGAGAAAACCTTTCGCGCCAGCACGCGATCAATACCGCAACGCTCTGCAACGAGACACAGCCGGATTATCTTTCCACCCTCGTGGTCAGTTTCCCACAGGGAGAAGAACGTTTCCGGGAGGGCTTCGGAGACGATTTCGTGCCGCTGTCCCAAAAAGGGCTCTTTGAAGAGATACGCCTCTTCCTGGAGCATCTTGAGCTGGATAAGACCATCTTCCGCAGTGATCACGCTTCAAATTACCTCGTGCTGAAAGGCACGCTGGGCCGTGACAAGCAGAAAATGCTGGACCAGGTAAACCTCGCCATTACCAACCCCGGTGCAGCACCGTTGCGCGCGGAGTGGATGCGCGGGTTGTAATTCAGATGGCCGGGAGCCACCGTTATGAGCATGAATCCGGATAATCTTGCAAAGCAGGTGGAGGAAACCGTGAAGAAGGTCGGGAATCCACCCATTGATCAGTGGGACCCCGAGCTTTCCGGGGATATGGATCTTCGCATCAGCCGCGATGGTCAGTGGATCTTCAAAGGCGAGCCGCTGGCTCGAGAAGCGATTGTACGTCTGTTTTCCACCATTCTCCGCCGGGAAAGCGACGGCGAATACTACCTGGTGACGCCCGTTGAAAAGTGGCGCATCCAAGTCGAGGATGCGCCGTTGCTCGCCCATTCCCTGACCGTGACTGGAGAGAGCGACCGTCAGGTCATTTCCCTGACCACCAATGTCGGCGAAACCCTCGAGATTGGCCAGGACCATCCACTGGAAGTGACTACCTATCCGGGCTCCGATGAGCCAAGACCCGTGGTAAAGGTTCGCCATGGGGTCGAAGCGCGACTGGTAACCGCAGCCTATTACGACCTGGCGGAGCATGTTGTGGAACGGAATGAAGACGGACACCCGGTTCTTGGGGTATTCAGCCACGGAATTTTCTACAAAATCGGGCAGGGTGGTTGAAAACCCGTACCACGGCCCCAGAATTACGGTAGAAAACGCATTAGCTCAGTTGTTAAACTGTGTTTTCATACTTGTTATGAGCCTGGCTCTCTAACGAGGCCCGGTGGTCGTTAGTCCCTCTGTTCAGTCTGGCTGTTCACGATCACTTTCGATTGCCTAAATCAATTAAACAGTCATTGCGGACACGCAAGGAGATCACATGGCCCAACCTCGTGTTGTCACCATCCATTACACGCTCACCAACGATCAGGGAGAGCAGCTTGATTCCTCCCGTGTAGAAGGTCGTGAGCCTCTGTCTTACCTGGAAGGTGCACAGAACATTATCGGTGGACTGGAAAGTGCACTGAACGAAAAGAACGCAGGCGATCAGGTTAAGGTTTCTGTAGAACCTGCTGAAGGCTACGGCGAAGTTAACGAAGAGCTGATCCAGCCGGTTCCGCGTTCTGCATTTGAAGGCGTCGATACCATCGAGCCGGGCATGCAGTTCCAGGCGCAGACCCCGGGCGGCCCCCAGGTCGTTCGTGTGGTAGAAGTTGGCGACGAAACCGTCACCATCGACGCCAACCATCCGCTCGCTGGCCAGACTCTGCACTTCGACGTAGAAGTGGTAGAAGCTCGCGACGCGACTGACGAAGAGCAAGAGCACGGCCACGCTCACTAAGCTTTTCTGAAGCGCAACGAAAAACGGTTCCCTCGGGAGCCGTTTTTTTATGCCAAAAAAAACGGCCCGCGAGGGGCCGTTTTCTACCGGAATCCGGACTTACATGTTCGGATAATTCGGGCCACCGCCCCCTTCCGGAGTTACCCAGTTAATGTTCTGTGCAGGATCCTTGATGTCGCAGGTCTTGCAGTGAACACAGTTCTGGGCGTTGATCTGGAAGCGCTTTCCGCCGCCATCGTCTTTCTCGACAACTTCATAAACACCAGCCGGGCAGTAGCGCTGCGCAGGCTCATCGTATTTAGGCAGGTTGTCGCGGATCGGAAGTTCCGGATCGGTCAGTTTAAGGTGAACCGGCTGATCTTCCTCGTGGTTGGTGTTTGAAATGAACACCGAGGACAGACGATCGAAGGTCAGGGTGTTATCCGGCTTGGGATAGGTCACCTTCTTGCACTCGGCTGCCGGCTTCATGGTGGCATAATCCGGAGTGGTATCGTGGAAGGTAATCGGCAGGCTGCCGCGCAGGATGTTCTGCTCAAAGTAGGCGATGGCGCCACCGACTATATTGCCGAACTTGTGCATCGCCGGGCCGAAGTTACGCTCTGCGTATAGCTCCTTGAACAGCCAGCTGTCTTCAAATTTCTTCTGGAAGCTGCTGATCTCTTCGCCGCTCTTGCCGTCCTTCAGCGCTTCGAAAACTGCCTCGGCGCCCAACATGCCGGACTTCATGGCGGTGTGGGAGCCCTTGATCTTGGAACCGTTCAGCGTGCCCGCGTCACAGCCCAGCAGGAGACCACCCGGGAAGCTCATCTTGGGCAGAGCGTTGTAGCCACCCTTGGTAATTGCACGGGCGCCGTAGGAAACGCGCTTGCCGCCTTCCAGGTGTTTCTTGATTTCCGGATGCAGCTTCAGCCGCTGAAATTCCTCAAACGGGCTCAGATGCGGGTTGCTGTAGGACAGATCGGTGATCAAGCCCACATATACCTGGCCATTCTCGAGGTGATACAGGAAAGAACCACCGGTGGAGCCCGTTTCTTTCAGGGGCCAGCCGGTGGTATGAACTACGAGGCCCGGCTCGTGTTTGGCCGGATCAATATCCCACAGTTCCTTGATACCGATACCGTAGTGCTGCGGGTCTTTGCCTTCATCAAGCTTGAACTCGTTGATCAGGCGCTTGCCCAGGTGACCGCGGCAGCCCTCGGTGAACAGGGTGTACTTCGCGCGCAGTTCCATGCCGGGCATGTAGCCGTCTTTTTCGGAACCGTCGCGGGCCACGCCCATATCGCCGGTAATGATGCCTTTTACCTGACCGTCTTCAATGATGGTTTCGGACGCGGCAAAGCCGGGATACACCTCAACGCCAAGCTGTTCGGCCTGTTCGGCGAGCCAGCGGCACAGGTTACCCAGGCTGATAATGTAGTTGCCATGGTTGTGCATGTTCTTGGGCACAAACGCATTCGGGATCTTGGTGGCGCTGTCCTGGTTCTTCAGCAGGAAAATGTCGTCCCGGGTAACGGGCGTGTTGAGCGGAGCGCCTTTCTCTTTCCAGTCCGGGAAGAGTTCGTTGAGGGCAGTGGGCTCGAATACGGTACCGGCCAGAATGTGGGCGCCGATCTCAGAACCTTTCTCTACAACGCATACGGTGAGTTCCTCGCCAGCTTCCTGTGCCAGTTGCATGACACGGCACGCTGCCGACAGGCCCGCCGGGCCGCCGCCGACGATCAGAACATCAAATTCCATCGATTCGCGTTCCACGTTGGTCTCCTCAAACATCTTTAATGGATATTATGTGCCCGCAGGCCAATTATTCTGGGCCGCCATCATACCGGTAAAAGTGCCTATAGACGACTGCCCCAAGCCGTTTGTCCCGACTTGCATAACCAAAAGGATACCGTATTTGAAGAATCAAACAAACGTTTGTTTGAAATTCGCTCTGTCCTTTGGCATTGTAAGAGCACACTGAAACATCGTGTGTTTTGAGTCGAAATCTAGTATCGTCTCATTGCCGTCCCCGGTCAATACCGGGGAATTGGCTGAAAGTTCAGTCCTGGCGCGTCGTTTGAGGCTATTGATTCTGCCGTGTGTTGCCTCCATCATTAGTGCGCATTGAATTTCGGCAGGCTCTGCGCGAGGACTGCAAGTCATAAACCCATCGTAGAAGAACGAGGAATCTATGAAGGTTCTGGTCGCTGTAAAACGAGTAATCGACTACAACGTAAAGGTGCGCGTCAAGCCGGACAACACCGGTGTTGACCTCGCCAACGTCAAGATGGCAATGAACCCGTTCTGCGAAATCGCGGTAGAAGAAGCCGTTCGCCTGAAAGAGAAGGGTGTTGCCAGTGAAATCGTGGTGGTATCCATTGGCCCGAAAGCCTCCCAGGAGCAGATTCGTACTGCGCTGGCGCTGGGTGCTGACCGTGGTATCCACGTCGAAACGGACGAGGAGGTTCAGTCTCTCGAAGCGGCCAAGCTGCTCAAGGCTGTTGTTGAGAAAGAAGAGCCGAAGCTGGTCATTCTTGGCAAGCAGTCCATCGATTCCGATAACAACCAGACTGGCCAGATGCTGGCTGCGCTGACCGGCATGGGTCAGGGTACTTTCGCTTCCGAAGTGGTTGTTGAGGGCGACAAGGTTAACGTAACCCGCGAGGTAGACGGTGGTCTGATGACCGTTGCTCTGAACCTGCCTGCGGTTGTCACTACCGACCTGCGTCTGAACGAGCCGCGCTACGCTTCTCTGCCGAACATCATGAAGGCGAAGAAGAAGCCGCTGGACAACATGAGCCCGGCTGATCTGGGTGTCGACATCGCTCCGCGCCTTTCCACCCTGAAGGTTGAAGCGCCTGCTTCCCGTCAGGCGGGTGTGAAAGTGGCCGACGTTGCCGAGCTGGTCGATAAACTGAAGAACGAAGCGAAGGTGATCTAAATGAGCATCCTTGTAATTGCTGAACATGACAACAGCAGCCTGAAACAGGCTACCCTGAATGTTGTAGCGGCTGCCAAGGCCATCGGCGGAGACATCGACGTACTGGTTGCCGGTGAGAACTGTGGTGCCGTTGCTGAAGCAGCTGCGAAGGCCGAAGGCGTTAACAAGGTGCTGGTTGCCGACAACGCTGCTTATGGTCACTTCCTGGGCGAAAACCTGGGTGAGCTGGTTGCCGAAGTAGGCAAGGGCTACAGCCATATTCTCGCCGCCGCTGGCACCGTGGGCAAAGACTTCATGCCGCGCGTTGCTGCGCTGCTGGACGTTGCCCAGGTTTCCGACATCATGCGCGTGGAGTCCGAAGACACCTTCGTTCGCCCGATCTACGCTGGTAACGCCATTGCCACTGTAAAATCCAGTGACAGCATCAAAGTCGTTACTGTTCGTCCGACTGCGTTCGACCCGGTTGCTGCTGAAGGTGGCTCCGCTGCCGTTGAACAGCTGGACGTTGTAAAAGACGCTGGCCTGTCCCAGTTCGTTAGCGAAGAGCTGGCCAAGTCCGACCGCCCTGATCTGGCAAGCGCCGGTATCGTGGTTTCCGGTGGTCGCGGCATGCAGAACGGTGACAATTTCAAGATGCTTGAGCAGGTAGCCGATCTGATGGGTGCTGCGGTTGGCGCATCCCGTGCTGCTGTCGATGCCGGTTTCGTGCCGAACGACATGCAGGTTGGCCAGACCGGTAAGATTGTTGCTCCGCAGCTGTACATCGCTGTGGGTATTTCCGGTGCCATCCAGCATCTGGCCGGTATGTCCGATTCCAAGGTGATCGTTGCGATCAACAAGGATGAAGAAGCACCGATCTTCCAGGTTGCTGATTATGGTCTGGTAGCGGACCTGTTCGAAGCCGTTCCGCAGCTTGAAGAAGAGCTGAAGAAAGTTCTGTAACTTTCTGCCTGGCTTGAGAAAAGGCACTTTCGGGTGCCTTTTTCTTTTGGGTGAAGCCAGAATACCTGCCATGATATCTGACCCCCACGGTTGAACCGGATATACAAACCATGACCACAATGCCGTTTGATGCCTTAGCCTGCCCACTGGACGGCTGCCCACTGGCGCCCAGCGAAAAGACCTGGCGTTGCGAGAACGGACACAGCTTCGACGTTGCCCGGCAGGGCTACGTGCATCTGTTACCCGTTCAAAAGAAACGTTCCCTGGACCCGGGTGATAGCAAGGAAATGGTCGCAGCCAGACAACGGTTTCTGAATGCAGGGTTCTACACAAAGATCGCCGAGGCTGTGAGCAATCAGGTATTGCAGTGGCTCCCGAGCGAGGGCACTGGATCGATTCTGGACGCAGGCTCTGGTGAAGGTTATTACCTTCGACACCTCGCGAGCTTGGCTGGCGCCAGAGATATCTCCATGATCGGCGTCGACATCTCCAAGTGGGCGGTTCTGGCCGCGGCCAAACAGGACAAACAAACCCGGTGGGTGGTTGGCAGCAATGCCAACCTGCCAATACTGCCAGAATCCCTGGATCTCGTGCTTTGCCTGTTCGGTTTTCCGGTTTACAGCGAGTTCGCCAGAGTGCTCAAGACTGGCGGGAAGGTGATGCAGGTGGATGCCGGTGCAGACCATCTTCGGGAACTGCGTGAAATCATTTATCCCGAACTGAAACCACCCGCAGACACTGAGATAGTTGATCCCGAGGGCTTCCGGACCCTGGATTCGACCGTGCTAAGGTTCCCGTTGAGTCTTCCGGACCAGGACAGCATCGCCGATCTCCTGGCCATGACACCCCATCTTTATCGGGCCAACTCGGAGGGCCTTGAGAAGGCTGCTTCGCTCGAATCACTGGTGGTGACAGTCGACGTGGTTCTGAAATGCCTGGAAAGGCGTTAACCCCCGAATTTCATTGACCGTCGTCGGAACCCTGAGCCTTGCCGCTCTTGCGGGAGGCGAGCCGCCTTTCTGCTTTCCCGATGATCAGGGTATCGGCGAGGATGTGCAGGGCCTTGTTGGTTGTGCGCACGGTCTTGTAGATCTGTTGACTCTTCTGGTCATGGGTGGCCCGAGCTTTGCGGGCAGTCTGCCGGAACTCTTCATCCTTCGAGAACAGATCAATCAGCCCGAAAGTCGTGTTCGAGATTGCTTTGTGCAGCTTTTCTACGGCGCTCGCGCCACCCGAAACCGAGTCCTCCAGCAACCGCGCCCGGTTCCGGACCTCGAGAAGATCCATTCTGCTTTTCTGGATGGCACTGTGCGCCGACACACGGTGGGAATTGAGAATCCGTGCTTCACGGCGACAGAGCAGCAGCTGCCAGTAGGCGATGCAGAATCCGCAAAAGGCCAGTAGCAGCAACAATACGATTGCGGCCAGGTTCATGATGGGGCCCTCCATTCACACATTGCGATCATCGATACTCAATCTGCATATCCACGTCGATTTCGCGCTCTGTCATCTCTTCCTCAAGTTCTTTCATCACTTCCTGGTACACCATTTTGCGAACCATCACGGGGAGTTTGTCGGCAAGGACTCGGGCAGAGCGTGACTCCCGCTTGGCCAGGGCAATCGGATCCAGTACCCGAAGCGTAATAACCAGCTCCGGTTCCTGCTCGGAATCTGCGATATCGTCGTTCTCCATCATTCGGGCGATCACTTTGCGCTGTTCAAGAACCTGCCAGCAGACAAAGCCGCTGAACAGGACAAGCAGGATGCTCAAGACTGTTAAAAAGGTGATCAATTCGAACCTCCGGAAATCGTTTTCTTGCTCTGCCTGCCAGTGTGCCCCAAGCAGTATGACAAACGATTGGCCGTGAAGACGGATTTACCGGTGTTGCCGGGAAAGTAGAACGAGCGCTCAAAACTGTTAACATTGGTTGCAGTTGTTCAATGAGCTACGCAGAATCAACGGGTTAAGGCCGACTATTCATACCAACAGAGGATTGTTCATGGTTTGGTTCAAGGCGTTTGCAAGTGGTTTTCTCGCAACCCTGGTGTTTCATCAGGGCCTGTTCGCACTGTTCTGGCTTGGGGGCATCGTGCCCGCAGCGCCCTTCAACCTGTCACCGGTGCCGCCGCTGGGTGTGCCCCAGGTTGTGTCACTGGCGTTCTTTGGTGGCCTTTGGGGAATGTTGTTGTGGCTGATTCTTGGGCGCCTGGCAGGGGTGAAGTTCTGGCTGGGGCATGTCATTGTAGGGGCTGTAGGTCCCACAGCAGTCGCCATGCTGGTTGTATTCCCCCTGAAAGGGCTAGATGTCTCGGCCCAGACCTGGGTGGGCGGCTTGCTCCTCAACGGTTTCTGGGGCCTGGGTGTTGCCGTATTCATGCGTCTGATGGGCGAGAAAGCGGTTGCCGGGCTCCGCTGAAATACCATTGATTCGTTATCAATTTCTGTTGTCATCACTGTTTACTAAGGAAGAGCAATGACCAAATCCGCAGAAACAGCCCATGATCTGGTGGTGTTCGGTGCCACCAGCTTCGTCGGCCAGATTCTTACCCGTTACTTGCTCGAGACCTACGGTGTAGGCCAATCGGTAAAATGGGCGATTGCCGGACGCTCCGAGAGCAAGCTCAACACGCTGAAGAGCAGCCTTGGCGACAAAGCCAGGGATCTGCCGGTGATTCTTGCCGATGCCGCCGACGACGCAGCCCTCAAGTCCATGTGTGAGCAGACCCGCGTGATTATATCCACGGTCGGCCCTTATGCGCTTTACGGCGAGCCGCTGGTCAAGGCTTGCGTACAGACTGGCACGGACTATTGCGATCTCACCGGCGAAGTTCAATGGATTCGCAAGATGGTGGAGCGTTACGAGGCGGAGGCGAAAACCTCCGGAGCGCGAATTGTCCACTGTTGCGGTTTCGACTCGATTCCTTCTGACATGGGCGTCTGGTTCCTGCAGAATCAGGCGGAGCAGACGTTCGGAATGCCGTGCCAGGATGTCCGCATGCGGGTCAAGACCGCCAAGGGCGAGTTCTCCGGCGGTACGGTTGCCTCCATGATGAATGTGGCGAAGGAAGCGGCGGCGGATCCGAAGCTGCGCAAGGAGCTGGCCAACCCGTTTTCCATCTGTCCGCCGGAACATCGCTCCAAGACCCGGCAGCCCAGCCTCAAGGGCGCCGAGTTTGATAAGACGTTCAACGCCTGGCTTGCTCCCTTCGTGATGGGTGCCATCAATACACGGGTGGTGCATCGCTCCAATGCCATGCAGAACGCGCGGTACGGCAAGGAATTCACCTACGATGAAGCCATGATGACCGGTCGTGGCACCAAGGGCCGGCTGGCTGCTTATGCGATCACCGGCGGCCTGGCGGCGTTCTTTACCGCCTCGGCGATCAAACCGACTCGCTGGCTGGTGGAGAAGTTTGTCCCTCAGCCGGGCGAAGGCCCAAGCCCCGAAGCCCAGAAAGCGGGGTTTTATGATCTGCGCTTTGTTGGTCGCACCGAGGACGGCAAGACCATCATCACCAAAGTGACCGGCGATCAGGATCCGGGCTACGGTTCCACGGGCAAGATGTTGGGCGAAGCGGGCATGTGCCTGGCGTTCGATATTCCGGCGGATCAGCCGGGTGGGTTCTGGACACCGTCTTCTCTGCTGGATGGCAAGCTGATGGACAGGCTTACCAGCAAGGCGGGACTGACCTTTGAGGTTCTCGAAACCCGCTAACCACTCAGGTAGATCACACGGTCGGTGCCCGGAAGGGCATCCGACCCGTGTGCGAGACTGACCACGGTTTTCCCTTCCAGAAGCGATTCCATCCGTTTTGCTATCCTCGACCGGGTCTCAGCATCCAGGCCAGTGAACGGCTCATCCAGTATGACCAGGGGAGCTGGATTCAGTAACACCCGCGCCAGTGCCACTCTTCTTGCCTCGCCGCCTGAGAGTCTGCTTCCGGCGCTGCCCAGCCAGGTATCGAGTTGATCAGGTTCGGTAGCGAAGCGCTCAGCCAGTTCCATCTGCTCCAGCATGCTCCAGAGTTCCGTCTCCGAAGCCTCCGGAGAGCCCAGTAACAAGTTGGCCCGCAACGTGTCTTCAAACAGCACGGTTTTCTGGGTCAGGTAAACGCAATCCCTCCGCGCCAGGCTTCCCTGAGCAACCGGCAAAAGGCCTGCGAGCACATCGGCGAGTGAAGACTTTCCACTGCCGGAGTGGCCCAGAATACCGATGCGCTTGCCATCCTCAATCTCAAGATTGAAGCGCGTGAAAAGCGGCGCGTAACCGGCGTGCTTCACCGTAATATTGTCTGCAAGAAGGGCGGTTTCCGGCGGTAATTCGTGCTTTTCGTTGACAGCCTGCCGTTCCTCTTCGCGGCAATCGCGGTTCAGGCGAGCCGCGGAGGCGATGGTGGCTCCGAGCTTGCCAAAGGCATCAGGCAGCATGGCATAGACCTCAGCCAGTCCGAGCAGAGCAATGGGCAGTAAAACCAGCACAGGCCCGGATAGCGTGCCCGCCTGGAACAGGGCAAAACCCGCCCAGAGTGCGAGGACCGCAGAGAGATTTACCAGCAGATGGGTTCCGGCCAGGTGCCAGCCCACGCGGGTATCCGTTTTTGCCTGCTCTGAGGTTACCTGGTGGGCCTGGCGCATAAGCCAGGCAGCATGTTTACCAGTGCGACCGGCCGCAGTTAGTTCTGAGAAACCTTCAACATGTTCAATGACCGCCGTTCGCAATTCTTCCTGCCGGTCGCTTTGCCGGGCCGCAAGTTGCCAGGTTCTGAGGTAAACACCAACCGTTGCGACCGCCAGGGCAATCACAAGAAGCAGGCCTACCAGTACAGCGGTTCCAACATCAAACAGAATGGCTGCCAGCACTACCACCAGGAGGGTTACCAGGCCAGCCAGAGCCGTAGGCGCGATCAACCGGAGGTACAGGGTATCGAGGGCATCGACATCGCTGGTCAGGCGCGAGAGCCACTGGGCGCCACTCAGCTCTCCCCGGCGTACGCGCGTGGCGCGGGACAGCCGAGAGAACAGGTTCACGCGAATATCTGTAAGCAGTCTCAGAACCGTATCGTGGTTATATACCCGTTCCAGATACCGGAACACTGTTCGGGACACAGCGAAAAGCCGGATAGCGCCACCGGGCACGTAAAGATTGATAGTGGCCGCCACCCCGGCAGCCAGGAGCAATCCCACCAGCGCCGTTTTGGTAAGGAACCAGCCAGACACAGCCAACAGCGCAATGCCGGAGAGCAGAGTGGCGAGAATCAGAAAACCACCTACCACCAGGCGTCCGGGCCGCTTTAAGATCAGCTCCAGCCATGGTTTCAGCTCACGCATCGCGAACCTCCCCGCCGGAGACCAGCAGAACCCGGTTTGCCAGTGTGAGCAACGCCTGGTGATGGGTGGAGAAGATCAGGGTCTTGCCGGCTACCGCCAGTTTGTGCAGCGCCTCCAGCACAAACACCTCACTGTCGCTGTCGAGGCCCGCGGTAGGTTCATCCAGCAGAATCAGGTCATAATCCGCCAGGAAAATACGCGCCAGGCTCAGCCGCCGGGCCTGTCCGCCGGAGAGGCCCTGGCCCTCCTCGGATACCGGGCTGTAGATGCCCTGTTGCCGGCTGTCCAGCAGGGAACCAAGGCCGACATTGCGCAGGGCGGTTTCAATGGCAATATCGGAGGCATCTGGCGTAGTCAGTCTGAGGTTATCGGCCCAGGTACCCTGAACCAGGAAGCCTTTCTGCCCCAGCCAGCCGAACCGGAAACTTCCCGCTGATTCGCCAAACAGGTGGAGCTCGCCGGTATCCGGTGCCATAAAACCGGCCAGCAGATGCAGCAGGGTGGATTTGCCGCCACCCGAGGGGCCGGTGAGGGCAATTACTTCGCCTTTTTGGATGGTCAGCGACAGATCCTGAATCACGGGCTGATCCGACCGAAAGCGTTTACTGACGGACCGCAACTCAATGCGATCATCCGCCCCTGCTACCGGGTTGCCATCTGTAGACGTGTCGAAGTGCGCTGGCGAACCAAGCCGTTCAAGAATTTCTGTGCCCGCACCCATAGCCGCTGCGCGATCATGATAATGCTGTGACAGCGTCCGTAAGGGCTGGAAGAACTCCGGGGCCAGCAACAGAATCAATAGCCCGGAAAACAGCGTGAGATCTTCGGACGGGCCATAGGTGATGTAGCCCAGCAAACCAAAACCGATGTAAATGGCGATAACGGCAATGGCCACTGAGGCAAAGAACTCCAGGACCGCGGACGAGAGAAACGCAATCCGCAGTGTTTTCATGGTAACGCGCCGATAGTGATCGGACCGTTTGCGAATGAGTTCTGCAGCGCCCGTCGTCTGGCCAAACAACTGGAGGGTGGTTAGCCCGCGCACCTTGTCCAGAAACTGCCCGGAGAGCCGGCTGATGGTCTCGAAGTGCTGCTGGTTTAGCTTTTCCGCGCCCATGCCCACCAGCGCCATGAACAGCGGAATCAGCGGTGCAGACAACAGCAGGAAAATACCGGCCAGCCAGTCCAGCCAGAACACGAGAACGAGGATCAGCAGGGGCACGATCATCGACAGCGTCATTTGCGGCAGAAAACGGGCGAAATAACCGTGCAGTGCTTCCACGTGGTCAATCCATTCCCGGGCAAGGGTGCCTGCGGAGAATTGGCCCAGCTCTACCGGGCCGTTGGCCTGCCAGTGTTTGTGGAGCTGGCGCCTGGCATCCCGCCGTACCTGTTCGCTGCAACGGGCAGCAAAACGCGTCTGAAAGCCCTGGCCAAGTGCCCGAACCGCCAGTGCGAGAATGAGCCCAAGGAAGAGGGGAGTGAGGTCCGCAATAGGGACCTCGTCAATCACGCCCAGATGAATTATCCGGGCCAACAAAACCATCTGGATGATGGTCGCTATGCCGGCCACTGTGCCCGCTGCAACAGCACTGCGGATCCAGAGGCGATTGCCGAGGGCAAGCTGCGCGAGCCAGCCTTTGACGGCTTTCTGGTCAGTGGCGGGGGAATCTCCCCCGCCATCATTGGCCAGTGACTCCGCCACTCAGTGGTATCCCTCTCCGGCGCGCACCTTGCCGCGGAAGACCCAGTAGGTCCAGGCGGTGTACACCAGCACGATCGGGATCACGAACAACAGGCCCAACAGCAGGAACAGCTGGGATTCGTAGGCGGACGCGGCTTCCCAGAGCGTGTATTCCGGTGGAACCACATAAGGCCAGCGGCTGACTACCAGACCCAGATAGGTGGTGATGAACAGCCCCATGGTAGCCACAAACGGCATGCCGTCCCGGCGATCACGTACTGAACGGTAGATCTGAATAGCACAAAGCAGGGTCAGGACTGGCAGAACCCAGATGATACTCAGGTTAGAGAACCAGCGCTCACGGACCATTTCGTCCACGAACGGCGTCCAGACCCCAATGATGCCAAAGACAACCAACACCGCCAGCAGCAACGGCAGGGTGATCTTGTAGGCCCACTGCTGCAGGTAACCCTCGGTTTTCATAATCAGCCAGGTGGAACCCAGCAGGGAGTAGCCGGCCAGCATTCCGAGGCCCGTGAGAACGGTGAATGGCGTAAGCCAGTCCAGCGCGCCGCCCACATAAACGCCGTTGGCGGTTTCGAAACCCTGGATATAGGCGCCGACGACAGCACCCTGTGCGAAGGACGCAACGGTTGAACCGCCCGCGAAAGCCCAGTTCCACAGATAGCGGGAGGTACGGGCCTTGAATCGGAACTCAAACGCCACGCCCCGGAAGATCAGCCCGGCCAGCAGCAGGAACACACCGATGTACAGTGCCGGCAGGAAGATGGAATACACCATCGGGAACGCGGCAAGGAGCCCGGCACCACCCAGCACCAGCCAGGTTTCGTTGCCGTCCCACACCGGCGCCACTGAGTTCATCATGGTGTCCCGGGCTTCCTCGTTCGGGGCGAAGGGGAAGAGTATCCCCACGCCCAGATCGAAGCCGTCCATCAGCACATACATGATGATGCCGAAGCCGATAATAAATGCCCAGATAAGAGGCAGATCAAACAGTTCCATAATCAGTGACCTCCCTGGTTTACTGGCTTGGCAGTACCAACAGTATCGCCGGAGTCGTGATCGATTTCGAAAGGCACGTGTGCGGCGGAGAACGGACGTTTCGGCCGTTCGGCCTCGTGCTCGTCTTCATCGTGGTCTTCGAGACCCACATAAAGCACGCGCATCAGGTAGTACACGCCGGCAGAGAACACCAGAGCGTACACAACGATATAGCCGATGAGTGTGAACAATGCCATGCCGCCGGTCAGAGAGGGAGTCAATGCCTGTGCCTGTGTCATCTGGCCGTACACCAGCCAGGGCGCGCGACCCACCTCGGTCACAAACCAGCCGGTCAGCACTGCAAAGAAAGGTGCAATGCTCATAAAGCGCATACCCTGAAGGAACCAGTTGGTGCGCCAGTATCTACCGCCCGCACGCAGAACCAGGCCGGTAACCGCGAAGGCGATCATCAGAAGGCCAATGCCCACCATGATACGGAACGACCAGAACACGATTGCGACGGGTGGTTGCTCGTCAACAGGAACCGCGCTTACACCCGGCACTTCACCGTCCCATTCGTGGGTGAGAATGAAACTGGCCAGGCTGGGAATGCCAATCTCAAACAGGTTGCGCTGGTTTTCCTGATCGGGAATGGCAAATAGCAGCAACGGCACGTTACGGGAGGTTTCCCAGTTACCTTCCATAGCCGCGACTTTGGTCGGCTGGTGCTCAAGAGTGTTCAGGCCGTGGAAATCCCCCAGGACTGCCTGGGCAGGCGCAATGAACAGCAACAGCCAAAGGCACATGGACAGTGCCTTTTTGTTGGCTTCAACCTCGCGACCGCGCAGCAGGTACCAGGCGCTCACCCCGGCCACCACAAAGCCGCCGGTAAGGAAAGAAGCCAGTGCCATATGGGCGAATCGATAGGGGAATGAGGGATTGAAGATCGCCTCGCTCCAGGAAGTGACGTAGAACACGCCGTCGCGAAGTTCGGTGCCAGCCGGAGTCTGCATCCAGCTATTCGCCGAGAGAATCCAGAACGACGAAATGAAGGTGCCGGTGGCAACCATGATAGCGGCAAACAGGTGAACACCAGCGGGCACCTTGTCGCGACCAAACAGGAGCACGCCGAGGAACGCCGCCTCAAGGAAGAACGCCGTGACCACCTCATAACTCAGGATTGGCCCAAGGAAATTGGCAGAGGCCTGGGCGAAATTACTCCAGTTGGTCCCGAACTGGAACGACATCACGATGCCTGATACCACCCCCATGCCAAACACCACGGCAAACACCTTGGTCCAGAAGGCAGAGAGCTTCACCCACAACGGATTCTCGGTTTTGAAGGCCAGGCCCTCGAGTACCGCGATGTAGGAAGCGAGGCCGATGGTAAACACCGGAAAAATGGCGTGAAATGACACCACGAACGCGAACTGGATTCGCGATAGGATGAGAGGATCAAGTTCCATGGGAACCCTCCGGTAACGATCACATCATAACAAACGGGCCCAGCGAACCCGTTCAGCCGCTGCCTTAGCTCTGATTGTTATATTGTTATTACCGGCAGATGGTTACTATGCTACTAAATAAGCTAGCAGTTTCGATAGGGCCGATTGTCGCACCCTTGATTTAAAACAATTATGGTGATGCCGATGAGCTTTTACGAAGACAGAATACTGCCTCACATCATAGACCGGGCTTGCTCAATGGGCCAGGTGATGAAACTTCGTAGCCAGGTGGTTCCCCATGCCAAAGGTGTGGTTCTGGAAGTGGGTATGGGCTCGGCCATCAACATGGAATTCTACAACGCCAATAATGTCGATATGGTGTACGGCCTGGAGCCCTCAGAAGGCATGCGTAGAAAGGCCCAGCCCAACCTTGCCAAAACTCCAATAAAGGTTGAATGGCTGGATCTGCCCGGGGAGAAAATCCCTCTGGACGACAACTCCGTGGACACCGTTCTGCTGACCTTCACCCTGTGTACGATCCCCGACTGGAACGCCGCTCTTCAACAGATGCGCCGAGTGCTCAAACCCGGCGGTGAACTCCTGTTCCTCGAACACGGCGAATCGCCCCACGACGACACGAGAAAATGGCAAAACCGCATCACCCCGGGCTGGAAAAAGCTGGCCGGCGGCTGCCACCTGAACCGACACATCGCAGACCTGATCCGTCACGCCGGCTTTGAAATCCAGGAACTTGAAAACCTCTACATCCCCAAGGCACCGAAAATCGCGGGATACATCTATAAGGGCAGGGCGATCAACCCGCTAGAGACCAGCCCGGCAGCCTGATAGTGCGGGCAGAATCCGAATTGCGTTACCCCACGGAGACTTATACAATTCTGTCCGTCAAAACCTCCCCCGACTGCTCCGGTGGTGAAATTGGTAGACACAAGAGACTTAAAATCTCTCGACCGTTAGGTCGTGCCGGTTCGATTCCGGCCCGGAGCACCATCTTTGTTATCAGTGTCCCTCCAAGTGTTTTCTTGTGATCTTCGTCGAATCGCAGGTCTCGACGGCAAATGAGCAGTGATCGACGTTTCTTCGGTAGGCGTAAGCTTTAACTCAATGTTTTCCGTCCAAGGAGACAGAACGCCATGGCCGAAGTTGAAACTATTGGTAAGCAAATCGCAGATTATGTGAACGATCCCATCGAGAAAGCCAAGAGGCTGATCGTGACGCCAGTGGGGCAGGCGAGAATGATTGTCTGTACGCCATCACCCGGCCAGGGTGCCTCCTCGGCGATTGAAGCGGCAAACAGTCTGCTTTTGGAAGATGATCAGATAGCGCTGGTCGAAGATGTCAGTGAACTGACAGATCCTGCGCAGGTGGTTTCCATCATCAATGATGGTGGTATCGAGACCGATAAGGGGTTCCATGTGGCTTTCAGTCTTTCTGACGAGACGATTGCAAGGCAGGTGGAGAAAGAGCTCGACCTCAAGGTCTTTACGGGGCAATAGCCCCGTTTGATGGATAGGCGGCCATTTGGCCGCTGCTACTATTTTTTCGACATTGCTTCCAGCATTTTGTTAACCGCTTCCAGGTGCTCAGGCTCGTTGTGGCACATGCCCTGGAAGTTGGCGCACACATCCAGAAAATCCTTCAGCTCCATCCTCGGTGCCATTTTCATCAGGCGTTTGGTGAGGCGAGTGGCTTTCGGTGGTTGGCTGGCCATGCGACTTGCCATGGCATTGGCGGCGTTCATCAGTTCGTCCGCTGGTACCACCTCCAGAACAATGCCCAGCTCCTTTGCCTCGGTAGCGTCTATCACCCGCCCAGTGAGCGTAAGCTCGAAGGCGCGCTGGTAGCCAATCAGGCGCTGCATGAACCAGGCGCCGCCGTCACCCGGAATGATTCCCAGGTTAAGAAAGGTTTCGCCAAACTTTGCGTTTTCCGAGGCAATGCGGATATCGGCCATATTGGCCAAATCGAAGCCGGCGCCGATGGCGGGACCGTTGACCGCGGCGATGATGGGCACTTCCACATTCTGAAGGGCCAGGGGAATGCGCTGAATGCCTTTGCGGTAACGGTCGGCGCATTCGGCCACGTCACCTGCAAAATCGCCGCTGCGGTTGGCCATGTCCCGAATGTTGCCGCCGGCGCTGAACGCAGAGCCCGCTCCAGTGATCACCAGTACCGACACGTCTTCGCACTGGTTAACCCATTCCGCGGTGGTCACGATGTCGTCGATCAGGTTTGAGCCGGTCAGTGCATTGCGCAGGTCGTGACGGTTCAGAGTAAGCGTGGCGACACGGTTCTCGAGGGTCAACAGGGCATCGGTGAGCTTGGGTACGGTGGTCATTGTTGCGGTTCCTTGTTTTTGATCAGCGCGTATCTTCGCGCGCGGGAACCGGGTTAATCAACTGCCACCCGCGCTTTTCGGTACCGGCTTACTTCCGTCCAGCCATGCACCGCCAGGGCGGAGAATACAATAACACCACCTACCAGGCTGAGCTTTGGCGGTACTTCGCCGAGGAATAGCCAAACAAGGAAAGACCCGAACACGGTTTCCAGAAGCAGCATCAGGCTGACTTCCGCCGCCGGAATATAGCGGGGGCCAATCTGGATCAGGATGCACGCAGTGGGCAGGAACACCAGACAGAGCAGGGCGATAAAGAAGAAATCATGGGCCGAGGGCACCTGCGCACCACCAAGCAATGCCGCCACACCTGCCAGTACCAGCGCGCCGAACATAAGCATCACGCTCATATCGCTGTCGGGTTTGGAGCGCGCTACGTTGAGGTTGAAGGCCAGGGCAGTGGCGGCAACCACGGCCATCAACAGACCCAGAGGGTCGCCCTTGCCGAATTCTCCCACGGCCATGAAGGTGGCGCCGGTGACGCACACCAGAATAACTACCCAGGTGCGAAGAGGCAGCGTTTCTTTCCATACCGCCCAGGCAATCACGGCCGCGATGACCGGCGCGGTGTTCAGGATGACCAGCACATTGCCGGCGGCTGTGTTCTTCATGCCAACCACGAACCCGAGGGTACTGATGGCAAAGGCACCGGCACAGAACAGGCCTTTACGGCCACATTTTCGAATTTCAGGCACCAGTCGGGAACGGTATCGCGCCCAGCTGATCACAAAAAAACTGATCGCCAGTAACAGGCCGCGCCAGAACAGAAAGACCACAGGATCCACGGAGGTGATTTTCACCAGCAACGCATCGGGCACGATTAACAGCACGCCCAGAGCTGCGATGGTCAGTCCTTTGATTCTGGTAGTCTGCAACGTGGCTTCGCCTGTTCCGGTGTGGTGGTTCGGTTAATTTATGGGTTGTCCTGCTCCGGCAGCGGCTGGATGCTGTTGATGTCGCCGGTTGGTGTTGCTGGCTCGTCTTTTACGATTATGAAGACTGCTCCGCCGATAACCGCGATGGCGAAGATGGCTTTGAGGATCATCGATTTTGACATGCGTTATTCCTCTCTGCAGTTTTGGCTTCTTACAACACCCTATGGGCAGCAGAGGTCTATAACAACCGCAACGCATTGAAAACTGAGCATCCTACAAAAGTCGCTTCGACAGTATAGACGCAGTCAGCAATACTCTGGGTAAGATTCCAGAATGCCAGGTGCAGCAACGATTCAAAGGGAGTGTCCACATGACTGAACAAACACAAGAGCTGGTGCACAAGTACAGCGAAAATGGCATTACCACGCTTACACTGAACCAGCCGGACAAGAAGAACAGCCTTTCCATGGCCATGCTCGAGGCGTTGTCTGAGGAATTAGAGATCATCGCCTCCGATTCGGAAACGCGGGTTGTCGTCCTTGCAGCTCATGGCAACGTGTTTTGTGCCGGCCATGACCTCCGGGAAGTTCGTGAGCAGTTTGATAGCCATGAATTCCAGCTGGCCCTGTTTAACCAGTGCAGCAAGGTGATGCAGCAGATCGTGAACCTGCCCCGGCCAGTCATTGCGCGGGTGGCGGGTGTTGCGACCGCCGCCGGCTGCCAGCTGGTGGCCAGCTGCGACCTGGCCGTGGCGGCCGATACCGCCCGGTTTGCGACGCCTGGCGTCAATATCGGGCTCTTCTGTTCCACGCCGATGGTGGCGCTGTCCCGGAATGTGTCACGCAAGCACGCCATGGAAATGCTGCTGACCGGTGAGATGATTGGTGCCGTAAAAGCTGAACGCATCGGACTGGTCAATCAGATTGTTGATGAGCAGCACCTGGACGAAATGGTTTACAAGCTGGCGCGTACCATCGCAGACAAGTCCGGCCATACCCTGAAGATTGGTAAGGAAGCCTTCTACCGGCAACTGGAAATGCCGCTGGAGGACGCTTATGAGTACACCTCAAAGGTGATGGCAGACAACATGATGGCGAACGATGCCCAGGAAGGTATCTGCGCATTTCTGGAGAAGCGCAAGCCAGAGTGGCAGGACAGCTGAACCGGTTGCTGAGACATTGCCCGGCCTAATTTGCCGGGCAATTGTCCTTGCCGATGGCAAGCCGGTCGCCCGTTCCGATTCCATGTTCCAGGAAAAAGCCGGCGTTCATCTCCACGGCCTCGATGAATGGCACACCGGCCGGGTAGGTGGGGCAACCGGAGCCGCTGGCCGAGGGGCAGGGCACCATCTTGCGAATGCTGCCAATCTTGCCATCCTCGTTCAGGTAGGCGATGTCGAGGGGAATCAGGGTCTTGTACATCCAGAACCCGTGGCTGGCTGATCTCGGCTCGCGGTATTTAAACAGCATTCCGGCATCGGCTGCCATGGACGTGCGGCCCATCAGTCCTTTCTGGCGTTGCTCGGAAGTGCTGGCAATCTCGAGTTGCACTGGCACCACGCCCGACGCAGACACAAAGCAGGCCTCGACAACCGGCAGGCCGTCCTGAGGCGCTGCAATGCCCGAGGAGCAGCCGTAGAGCAATAAGCTGGCTGCAAGGAGGGCCCAGACTTCCGCCCCCCGAACCGGGCTTGATGCGCAGGTCACGAGCGCAACCGGTAGCCGGTCTTGAAAATCCACCAGATGCCGACCATGCAGGCCGTGAGGAACACGAGGGTCATCCCCACACTGATGGCAATATGAACATCAGACACGCCGTAAAACGCCCAACGGAAACCGCTGATCAGGTAAACCACCGGATTGAACAGGCTCACCGTCTGCCAGACCTCTGGCAGCATGTCGATTGAATAGAAGGTACCGCCAAGGAAAACCAGCGGTGTGACAATCATCATCGGCACGATCTGCAGTTTTTCGAATCCATCGGCCCAGATGCCAATAATGAAACCGAACAGGCTGAAGGTCACCGAGGTAAGCACCAGGAAGGAGAGCATCCAGAAGGGGTGCAATACGTCGTAGTCCACGAAGAACTTGGCGGTCGCCAGGATGATAAGCCCAAGAATGATGGACTTGGTGGCAGCAGCACCGACATAGCCCAGCACCACTTCCACATAGGAGACCGGGGCAGAGAGCACTTCATAAATCGTGCCCGAGAACTTGGGCATGTAGATGCCGAAGGAGGCGTTCGAAATACTTTGCATCAGCAGCGACAGCATCACCAGGCCGGGGATGATGTAAGCGCCGTAGGCGATGTTGTCGATGTCGCCCATCCGCGAGCCAATCGCTGAGCCAAACACCACGAAATACAGGCAGGTTGAGATAACCGGCGAGAGCACACTTTGCATCACAGTGCGCTTCATGCGGGCCATTTCAAAATTGTAGATTGCGCGGATACCGTACAGGTTCATGCATTTCTCCAGAATAGCCGGCTGTTTTACTCGTGCACCAGGCCGACAAAAATCTCTTCAAGGGAGCTTTCCCGGGTTTGAAGGTCCCGGTATTCGATACCGAGATCGCCAAGCGTGCGGAGCAATCGGGTTACCCCTGCCTGCTCTCGCTGGGAGTCGAAGGTGTATATCAGCTCGTAACCATCCTCTGACAGCTCTATCGGCTCCAGAGTCAGTTCACCGGGCACCTTTTCCAGTTTGTGCTGCAGGTGCAGTCGCAACTCTTTCTTGCCCAGCTTGGTCATCAACTGGGCCTTGTCCTCGACCAGAATAATTTCGCCACCGCGAATGACACCGATGCGATCCGCCATTTCCTCGGCTTCTTCGATGTAGTGGGTGGTGAGGATGATGGTCACGCCGTGTTCCCGAAGTTTGCGCACCATTTCCCACATGTCCCGGCGCAGCTCAACGTCGACGCCGGCCGTGGGCTCATCCAGGAACAGTATCTGGGGCTCATGGGAGAGCGCCTTGGCAATCATCAGGCGGCGCTTCATGCCACCGGAGAGAGACATGATCCGGTTGTTGCGCTTGTCCCAGAGAGAAAGATCTTTCAGGACTTTTTCGATGTGCGCAGGTTTCGGCGCCTTGCCGAATAGCCCACGACTGAAGGAAACGGCATTCCAGACCGTCTCGAATGAATCGGTGTTGAGTTCCTGTGGCACCAGGCCGATGGTTTCGCGGGCCTTGCGGTAATCTTTGACAATATCGTAACCGGCGGCCGTTACCTGTCCGGAAGAGGCATTGACGATACCGCAGATGATACTGATGAGCGTGGTCTTGCCAGCGCCATTGGGGCCGAGGAGGGCGAAGATCTCGCCACGGCGGATGTCCAGGTTAATGTCTTTCAGGGCCTGAAAACCGTCGCCATATACCTTGCTCAGGTGCTTAACGGAAATATCCGGCTGCACGGGCGTGTCCTGTGGTCAGAATGGGTCGAATTGAAGGCTCAGTATTTTCTCATGAGTAGCGCCAGTTTAGAAACCTTTGCCTCGGCCGGAGAAAACCCCATAATGCCGGCCACGTTTGTTCGGGAAGCGGTTATGTTACGCGCTATTGCTGTTACAGGATTGATTCTGGCCGTGGTTGTTGCCGGTGTGTTCGGTTGGCGCCTGCTCGGAGACACTGGCGAAACGTCCGGCGGAGAAAGTCAGACCGTTCAGTGTGATCTGCTGGAAAGCGGTCCGTGCCAATGGTCAAATGGTGCCGGAGATTGGCAGGTTGCCCTCAACACCATGGGCGTGGGCGCTCAGGGCACCGAATACCAGCTAACTGTTGCTACACCGGAACGTCCGGAACGCTTTCTGGCTGTTCTCCGGGGCGAGTCCATGTACATGGGCGAGTACCCGGTGCCCCTCGGCAAACAGTCGGAAAACCAGTACTCCGCCCGTTTCACAGCCCCGTTTTGCACCGTGGATGGCAAAATGACCTGGCGCATTGATCTGCAACAGGGCCAGGAACCCATCGAACACATCCCGGTTAAGCTGGTTTTCCAGGCCGAATAGCACCGGGACAGCTGAACCAGCAACTGGTCGGCTGACAACGGTACGGGATTGTGTAAAATCATCTCATCGCCATTTGCAGGGACAACGTGATGGATTACGGAGATAGCGTTCAGAAGGTTCTGCTCAGAAAAATCCGCAAAGCGGAACAGGATTTGATTCAGCTAAAGCTGGATTACTGCCGGTTTGTTTTTGGCCTGACTCATCGCGCGAAAGTGCTGGCCGGCGGCGTAACCTATGTGGTTCGTTCCGTGGATGTGGACAGCATGGCAAATACGGATGATGGCGGCTTCAGCCGGCCTGAAATAACCGGAACCCGAGTGGACGAACAGGATCATGCGGAACCCGTTGCCCTGGGTACCGACTGGGTACTTGAAACCGCAAACAAACAGGCTGCTAAATAAACGCGTTGGCAGTAATGGCGTCGTAAAGACTCGACGTGGGCGGTACGAAATGGTTGTATCGCCAGAACTCCGCACCTTCCAGACCCGCCCGGAAACAAGCCAGATAAACCGCACTGTCTGTTAATGTGCTGATCGCCTGCATCGCCTCCGGTTGACGAATCCCCGTTTTTCGATTGATGGTCTGGGCAACAATCCCGGCTAGTGCCTCGGAATGCCGACTGCCTTTGTCGCTCAGGGCGCACCCGGCACCGTACAGCCAAGCCGTGGCATAGGCTTTGACCGCATCGGGTGCGGTCGCTAGCACCAGACCCTTTACACGGCAATCCCGTTCCTGGAGACCAACCAGAATGTGCAATCGGGTGATGAGCTCAGCCCGGTCCGGAGCAGCTTCAGGAACCGGCCTTCTGCTGGCAACCGGCCATTCGGAATTGTTTGAGGGCAGGTCGGTAGCCACCGTGTCCCTCGTTGCTGGCCAGATTTCCTGGCGACCGACTGCGATGGGTTCGGAACGCACCAGCGAGATAACCCGCACAGCCAACAGGACAAGCAGCGCCAGCAGCCCGACCTGAATGAAAAGAATCAACCCGTTAACCATCATCACCAGAACTCTGAATGTTGCAATAGGTGATCAGAGTGTAACGGAATGTATCCGCACAATACCGCCAACCGGTCGCCAATTACCGGTTTAGCGTTGGCCGAAATGACGGAACTGTGCTGGGGATCGCAGTGCGGGTTAGCAGGTGGGCATGGTCTGCAAGGCCAGCTTGCGGCGAATATAGCGGCCCAGGATGTCTACGCCGATGTTAAGCATGGCCGTTATCAGGATCAGAACCATTGCCTGGTCGAACCGGATACTCTGGATAGCGCTATCGACGTAAAAGCCAAGGGTATAGATGCCCAGAATCCCCAGAATAGCGGTTTCTCGCATGATGATTTCCCAGCGGTAAAACAGAAACGCCAGAAACGATCGATAGATCCTGGGCACGAGTTCCCAACCATAGCGATTAAGCCCCTTGGGGGCATCGGATCTCAGGCGGATGGTGTTGGTTTGCCGGCCAATCAGGTGGCCGATGATGCCGCCATTATGAAGCGCCAGTGCAACCACGGCAGGGAGCATGGAGGGCCCCCAGAGCTGCAGGAGTATGTAGGCCAGGATGTACTCAGGGGTGGATCGGGCAATCACCAGGAAAATATGGCCGGAGGTTCGACGTATCGGACCGCCAAAGTGATTGGAGATCAGCGGGAACGCGAGCAGCGTGAGAATACCCGTGGCCACCAGCGCGATCTGGGTGAGAACCACAGTATTCCAGATGCCAGGCAGTGCCTGCTCGATCATCAGTTCATTCAGCCACGGTAAAAGGCCGGCCAGGCCCTCTCCATCCCTGAGTGGGCTGGGGACAATATCCTCGGTGAAAAACCGTTCAACATTACCCCAGACGATGGGCAAGCCATCGCCAAGGAAAAACGGCGCCCCCACGATATACACGGGTGACAACTTGGGTCTTACCCATAGTGGAATTGTGGCAATGAGCACGTAAAAGAGGATCAACATTGCGCCGGCGTCGGAGTACATCCCCTGGGAAAAAGAGGTTTCCAGATAAAACCCCAGAGTTGGCAGGCCCACAAATCCGAGTATGGCACTCGAACGCAGCCCGCACTCCAGGCGATAGGCGGTGTAGGTTCTCAACTGGACCCAGCAATCAGGAATCCTGGTATACAGAAACGCCGCGATAGTTCCTGTTCCCGGTGGCAAGAGCCTGCCCGGTTCCGGGTCAGCTTCCTCGAGAATCTCGGAATAAACCTTGGCGAAGATGCCGGAATAAGGTATCGCGATCGCCAACACGCCCGTCAGGGGGTGGAAACCGAAAAACTGCAAAAAAATAAGAGCCCAAAAGAGCTCATGAATCGCCCTGATGAAAGCACAAAACACTCGCACCGGGAGGAATCGGTACACCAGAGCCAGAAAAAATCCGCAAACCCCGCCAACGGTCACCCCAACAAAGGCGAAGGCCACTGTTCGCAATAAGGCGGTAAGAAGACCTTCGCTGCTGAAAAAGTTCGGAGTGAGTACACCCAGGAAAAAGTTGCCCAGATCCCGCCAGGGATTGTTTGCGGTGATCGCAATATCGGCAAACAAGAGCCCCACAAGCGCAATAGCAAGAAAGATCAGGCTGGTGCGAACAGTCGGGTAGGAGAGCATCGCTCGACAGATCCTAATACAGCGACATGATGTCTGCGGCCGCCAATTGGTCAGTAGGCTCATCAAGGGCGACCTGCCCATTCTGTATGCCAACAATGCGGTTACAGTACTTCATCGCCATTTCCACGTCGTGAAGAGCGATAACACTGGTTTTGAAGCGATCTCGCAGCAATTGCATAACGTGATGCGCCATGGGGCCGTCCAGTGCGGAGATGGGTTCATCTGCCAATAAGACCGGGGCGTTGCGATAAAGGGCTCTGGCAATGGCCACCCTTTGACGTTGCCCGCCCGAGAGCGAAGCTGTGGGAATCCAGAGTTTTTCAGACATTCTCAATGCGTCCAGAAGCTCCAGGACCTGTTTTCTGTCCTGTTTGAATGGCCGCACAAGGGTAATGGTGTTGTACCAGGTGGCATGCTTGTCGAGCTGGCCCATGAACACGTTGTGAAACACAGGAAGGGCGTTTACCAGGCCAAGCTCCTGAGGCACAAGAGATGACTGGCCATCCACTCGCTGGTGAATAAGCCGGATAAGAGTGGATTTACCTGCACCACTCTTACCGACGAGGGCAACCTGATCTCCTTCCTTTACCTTGAGGGTGAGGGGCCCGATTACCCGCTCACCCCCAAAAGAGGCCGTCAGGCCTGAGAGATCAAAGCCTGCCATCAATCAATGATTCCGATTTCTTTCGCTACTTTGCGAATCGGCTCATAATCGTCGTTTGAAGCGGGAATAAAATCAGAACGCGGGAAGCTCTCAAGCAGCTCGGGATCATCAAGCGAGAGCAGGGCTTCGCGAACGCGATCGGTAAAGCCTTCGCCGTAGTTTTCATCCACGTCGCCACGGATGCTCCATTGATAATTCGGGAACCCGGGTGTTTTCCAGATGACCTTCACGGCGTCGGTATCAATGTTTCCGTTTTCGAGTTCTTTTTCCCAGACCGCGAAGTTCATCGCGCCCACTTCGTAGGTGCCGGACTCGACCAGACGGAGGGTGCGAGTGTGGTTGCCGCTGTAGCCGACCCGAGAAAATACATCTTCAGGTGCTTCGCCAAACGTTTCGCGGATGTGGTACTCCGGAATCAATCGTCCCGACGTTGAGCCCTTTGATCCGAAGGTAAAGGTCTTACCACGTACGTCTTCTGGCAGGCTATCCTGACGATCCAGGCCGGTGCTCTCATGAGCAATAAAATAGACGTAGAAGGCCTGGTCTTCAGTCCCCTGTGCGATTGCCTGAGAACCGGGTACAAGTGATCTCGCCTGAACACCCGACAGGCCGCCGAACCACGCCAGCTGCACTTGGTTATTCCGGAAGGCGGAAACGGCAGCCGCATAGGATTTCACGGGGATGTACTTCACATCGGCATCCAGTTCCTCGGAAAGGTAGTCCGCAATGCCGCGGAAACGCTCGACGAGCTTGGTTTCATCTTCGTCCGGTATTGCCGTGAAAATGAACGTCTGGGCGGAGGCGGTGGCTGCAAATAGGGAACAGAGACCAATAATCAGCAATTTCCGTATAAGATTGTGGGTCATGGTTTTTCCTTTTTGGAATGGATATTTACAGTGCAGAATTGAAGCGGGCAGCTCCTTCATTAGAAGGATACCTTGATTTGGGTTAACTCTGAACAGCTATACGGTTTTCGGGTTTAATTGGCTCAGGGCCGAACACTCCATTTTTCAGTAAGCTGGGTTCAATCAAAAACAATGCATCTCATAATGATCACGCCGGCGCAGCCGGGTTCGAAAGCAGGAAACCGGGCAACGGCGGAACGGTGGGAGACCTTGCTGAAAACTGCCGGGCACTCTGTCGACGTGGTTACTGAATACCACGGTGAACCCTGCGATGCGTTTATAGCCCTGCATGCCTGGCGTAGTGTCGATGCCATACGACATTTCCGCGAAACCTGGCCTGAAAAGCCGCTCATCGTGGCTCTCACCGGCACGGACATCTATTACCACCAGCACAAATACCCGGCAGACACCCGCTATTCCATGGGCGCGGCCGATGCGCTTGTTGGTCTGCATGACTTGGTAGCGCACGATATGCCCGCCGGCTTAGCCAGCAAACTGGTCACGCTATACCAGTCGGCTGAGGGGCCGGAAGCCTTTCCGGCGCCGCAAGCGGATCTCAAGAAGGGGATTTTTGGCGTTTGTGTAATCGGCCATCTTCGGGACGAAAAGGATTCTCTCCGGGCGGCCTATGCTGCGCGCTTGGTGCCGCAGGGCTCGCGGATCCAGGTTTTTTGCGCCGGCAAGGCCCACAACGACGAATGGCGCCACAAAGCGGAACAGGAAATGACTGAAAACCGGCGCTTCCAATGGCTGGGGGAGCTGGATAAAACCAGCACTCGGCAGTTGATGGCAAATAGCGCGGTAATGGTGATCAGCTCGGTCATGGAGGGTGGCGCGAACGTGGTATCCGAGGCCTGCCGGGCTGGCTTACCGGTACTGGCATCCGATATCCCGGGAAATGTCGGGTTGTTGGGACGGGACTATGCCGGATATTTCCCCGTTGAGAACGAACAGGCACTGGCCGAACTGCTGCACCGTTCAGAGACCGATCCCGGGTTTCTCGCTACTCTTAAAAAACAGGTGGGCAAGCTCGCCGATCGTTTTCTACCAGAGAAGGAGCAGGCGTCCCTGGAGCAAGCGCTGCACCTTGCGACGCAGCGCAGCTCAGAGAGATGTTAATCCCGCAGGGATATGGGCTCGATCGGTCCGGTCTCGTCCTGCGCGGTAATTCGCCCGATAATGGCGGTATGCGGATACCCAAGGGCTTTCAGTTCCCGCACACACTCTTCCGCCTTCTCCGCCGCTACGCTTGCCAGCAGACCGCCCGCCGTTTGCGGATCGAAGATCAACGGGTAGCGGGCATGGTTGACCCACTTCTCCTGATCCCGGATACCGCGGCGCAAACGGATGTTTGCCGGTTGCAGCGAACTGAGAATCCCTGCTGCTGCTGTTTCTTCCGCGCCGGGAAGGATCGGGATGGCAGAAAGATCCAGCTCGGCATCCACACCCGAGGGTTTGGTCATTTCAACCAAATGGCCGAGGAGACCGAAGCCGGTAACGTCGGTACAAGCTTTCGATTCAAATTTCCTGAGGCAGTCTGCTGCCGCTTTATTGGACTGGACCATGGAGGCGAGGGCGGAATCGATCCATCGACCTTTGGCAGCCAGCTTCGCATGTGCGGCAAACAGGGTGCCTGTACCGATGGGCTTGGTGAGAATCAAGACATCGCCCGCTTTCAGACAACCTTTGCTCATGACTTCTTCAGGGTCGATTAGGCCGTTGACTGCAAAGCCCAGGGCCAACTCCTTGCCCTCGCCGGTGTGCCCGCCAACCAGCGCGCATCCTGCCTCGTTCAGCACTTCAACAGCACCAGACATCATCTGATAGACGACATCCTCAACCTTGGATTCAATGCCGTAAGGCACCGTGGCAACGGCCGTGGCACTCTGGGCTTCGGCGCCCATGGCAAAGACGTCACCGAGGCTATGATTGGCCGCCACCTTGCCAAAGATGTAGGGGTCGTCAATGAACGCACGGAAGAAATCCACGGTATGAACTACGGCTTTGCCGGGTGGTACTGTCAAAACGGCGGCGTCGTCCGGGGCGTGAAGACCGATCAGGATATCGTCCCGCTCGATGGGTTTCAGCTCTCCCAGGGCTCGCGAAAGAACGGTGCTGCCCACCTTGGCGCCACAACCACCACAACGCATGGCAACCGCCGAAATGGCCTGGGAGGCTTCCTCAGCATTCTGTGCGGCAGCCGTATCCGGCAGTTTGGATTCTTCCTCCATTGGAGGCAGATCATTGAACTTCTTCATGAAGCGGCGATCGATCCAGTCTTTCCAGCGCCAGACCCAGGCGCCGTCGAACTGCAAATCTCCCCGGGAGGCCACAGCGTACTTGTCCCCGGTGCTGATTAGCGCTAACCACTTCTTCTGAGGATGAAAATCCTTCGGATCCTTGCCGGTTGCAAGCCGCTTGAGGTTGTCGGCGAGGGGAGGTCCCTGTCGTACCGCAAATACCCCCGCTTTTTCTCGGGGGTGATTCAAGACGTTGGCAATATCGCCAGCAGCAAAAATGCTGTCTTCATTCTCCACTTGCAAGGTATCGCGTACTCTCAGGAACAGACCATCGTCCAGCGCCAGGCCTGTGTCCTTAAGCCATTCCGGGCCACCAGCCCGGGTTACCCAGAGCACTTCGTCCGTTTGCAGGGTGTCGCCGGATTCGGTAATCAATAACCCTTCCTGAACCTTGCTGACTGGCGATCCCAAATGGACCTTCACACCACGATTCGACAAGGTTTTCCGGAAAACCTCACGCACCTTGGGGTTGTGGGTCGGTAGAATTTGGTCGGCGGCGTCGAAGAGGTGGAAATGCAGCTGATCGGGATCTTTACCACGCTGTTTCAGTTCATTCTTCAGTCGAAACTGCATGGCGAGGGTCAGCTCAACGCCACCGGCTCCGGCGCCAACCACCGCAACCGCCAGCGGCCCGTCGTGATTCTCGATACGGGAAAGCAGTGCAAGCCAGCGGTTGTTGAAGCCGGTGATCGGCTTAACCGGAACCGCGTGGTCGGAAGCGCCTTCCACTTCATTGACCCTAGGAGACGAGCCAATATTGATTGATAGTATGTCGTAGGGCACATCCGGGCGACCGCGGCAGATAACCCGCTTCTGATCCCGGTCGATGCCCATGGCTTCGGCCCGGTAAAAGCGCGCACCAGCGTACTCCGCCAGGCGGCTCAGATCGATGTGGACATCGTCGTAGCTATAGTGGCCGGCCACGTAGCCAGGCAGCATGCCAGAATAGGGGGTGTGGGTGTCGCGGCAGATCAGGGTCAGGCGCACGCCGGGGACAGGGTTCATGGCGAACCGCTTGAGTACCCCGACGTGGCTGTGCCCGCCGCCAATCAGGACAATGTCCCGTAAAACAGGCTGGTCAGGCGTTCGCATCAGCTGATTTTCTTGGCTTCAGCGCTGAATTGGCTGTATCCCTTGACGTTTGAGAAGGCCTTCAGCTTTTCCTGGTCTTCGGCAGACGGATTGGCGATCTGGTCGATGGAGGTAATGCCAGCGTCCTTCATCTTCTTCGCGGTTGCCGGGCCGATACCTTTAACCAGCGTCAGGTCACTCTTGTCGACCGGCTTTGCAGCCTTGGCAGCTGGTGCTTTCTTGGCTGCAGGCTTCTTCGCAGCCGGCTTTTTCGCCGCAGGCTTGCTGGTCGCGCCTTTGGCTTTGGAAGCTGTTTTGGCGGTTTTCTTAGGCGCTGATTTCTTGGCTGCCGTGCTGGCCTCTTTACTCACTTCATCTGTGAGCTTCTTGACCTCTTCACCTGCTTCCTTGGAAGCCACGCCAAGCCGCTCGAGAATGCTGCTTTGCAGTTCATGGAACTCTTCCAGGCGGCGCTCAAACTCTTCGTGGAAACGCTTCATCTCGCGGTCGCGAAGCTCGTCGATTTCCTTGAGCAGCTTGCGAACAGGCTCCTGAACCTGGTTCTGCAGGCTGTCGAACTGCTTCAGCGCATCGTTCACCAGGCCTTCGATCTGGGAAGAAGTCTTTTCGAACTCCTTGTTAACCTTTTTCACGATTTTATCAACGTTCTGTTTGGCTTTCTTCGCCATGGAATGTCTCCTTACGGGCAGGTTTCAACGAAAATCAATGTCAGGCCATCTGCCGGAAACCGGACATGGAGCCTGGGGAACGACGTGATTTGAGCGACTGTTTCTTGGATAGCACTTCCCGGATTCTGCGGAGCTTTTCCGCCAGCGACGAGCTGCCGTTGGAGTCGAGCTCTACAAAATCGATCGAATAGAAGAAATTGCTGCAGTGTTTTCTGCGTTCGGTCACCAGACCAGCGAGTCCTTCTGCGCGGATCTTGTCGAACGGCATGTCCATCACGAGATCCAGCACCACGGTATCACCGGGGTTGAACACTTTGTCGGTTTTCATAACACATCCGTAGCCGTCCAGCTCATAAAGGGCAGCTTCGACAAGTTCCTTCCGAAAAAGGCCCTGTCTGACTCGGAATCGTGCGACAAGGTCCGGCAATGCTTCGTTCATGAATCGGGTTCTCTGGTGATTTCCGTATCCACAGCAACCTGTCTCATTGGGAGACAGGCTGGATATTGGTTAAACAATAGACACTGAATTCTAGTTTTGCAACGCCATCAGTGCCATACGATCGACCGCTAACGCAGTTATTTAACAATTTCACCTGGCTGATCGGGCCAGTTTACTTGGTCTTCAATTCATACATATCAACGCGACGATCTTTCAGGTTAGTGACAGACCCCTCGTTACGCACCAGTTTCAGCTTTTCCAGGTCCATATCGGAGAACATGATCATCTCCGTATTCGGCGTGGTTTCCGCCATAACTGCATCGTGCGGGAAGGCAAAATCCGAAGGTGAGAATACGGCAGACTGGGCGTACTGGACGTCCAGGTTCTCGACTTTCGGCAGGTTGCCAACGCTGCCAGTGACGACCACATAGCATTCGTTTTCGATGGCGCGGGCCTGGGCGCACTGGCGAACCCTGAGGTAGCCGTTTTTGGTGTCGGTCCAGAACGGCACCATGATGATATCAACCTCCTGGCTGGCAGCAATACGGCCCAGTTCAGGGAATTCGATGTCATAGCAGATCATGATGGCGACCCGGCCAGCATCGGTCTCGAAGACCTCAAACTGGTTGCCGCCCTCGATCACCCAGTCGCGGCGTTCGTGGGGCGTGATGTGAATCTTGCGTTGCTCATCAACACGACCGTCCCGGTGGCAGAGATAGGACACGTTATACACCCGATCGTTTTCGATCAGTGGCATGGAACCGGTGATAATGTTGATGTTGTAGCTCACCGCCATTTCAGACATCTCTTCCCGGAACTGCTGGGTAAATCCGGCGAGGAAACGGATGGCCCGGGTCTGGTCCATCTGATCGGTCAGTCCCATCAGCGGCGCGTTGAAAAACTCGGGGAAGATGGCGAAGTCACTTTTGTAATCAGACAAGGCGTCCACAAAATACTCAACCTGCTCGAGCACCTCTTCAACCGAAGTGAATTCCCGCATCTGCCACTGCACTGCGCCCAACCTTATCTGAGTTTTCTTTACGCTCAGAACCGGGGAAGGTGGGGTGTAAAGAATGTTCCGCCATTCCAGCAACGTGGCGTAGCCCTGGGATTTCTCATCCTCGGGCAGGTATTTGTGCATCAACCGCGTAACCTGGAAATCGTTCGAGAGCTGGAAACTCAGAATCGGATCGTAGATTTCCTTCCGATCGACCCGTTGAATGTACTCCTCGGGTGAATACTGTTCGGCGTATTTGAAGTAGCTCGGTATGCGCCCGCCCGCCAGGATGGCACGCAGGTTCATGGATCGGCAGAGTTCTTTTCGCGCTTCATAGAGTCGACGACCCAGTCGGTAGCCCCGGTAGTCGGGGTGGATAAAGACATCCAGCCCATAGAGGGAATCACCATTGGCGTTGTGCCAGATCTTCTCGTTACGGAGGATCAGATCGTCGTAGGTATGCGGGTTGCTGAAACGCTCGTACTTAACGCAAACCGTCAGCGCAACCGCAATAAGCTGGCCACTTTCCTCAATGCAGATCTGGCCGTCGGGGAACTGCTCCACCAATGCCTTGATGGTGTCCTTCGGCCAGGAGCCTCCGATGTCGTCGTATACCCGATCCATAAGCTTCTGAAGCTGATCGTAGTCATCAAGCCTCAGGTTCCGGAGGTTGAGGTGCAGTTCTTCATGGGCCATTCAGTTCGGCTCCCGTTCGTTATGGAATGAGGACAATCTCAGCGTCTGCGTCAATAATTGGAAAGTTTAACAGAAGCCGCTAAAGACTTCGCACCATGGGCCGAAACACACATTAACGAAAATCAATTTTATTGCTGAGGATTCGACCGTGCAGCTGACATTCGGGCAAAAGCTCCTGACTGCTTTCGGTATTCTGTTGCTGTTGGTTATGGGGGCTTTTACGCTCTCTGGCGATTTACGATTACAAAGCACCACAGAAACCTATGTGAACGCGCTGATCGACGACACCGTGCAGCAGAGCACGTCGAGCATCGCAGAGTGGCTCAATACCAGGCTGGTGATGACTGAAGCCACCGCCAAAGCCCTGGAGAATGCCGAGAACGACGAAGAGGCGCGGGTTATTCTTCAGGCCATTACCACCGGCGGCGGGTTCCGGGATGTCTATGTGGGGCGTACCGACGGCTACATGCTGATGAAATCGCCGGAGGCGAATGCCACGCTGCCAGCGGATTACGATCCCCGCCAGCGCCCCTGGTACAAGAAGGCCATGAGCCTCGGAAGCGCCTCGTTCACCGAGCCGTATCAGGATGCCAGCACCAACGACATGATCATCTCCACACTTGCGCCCGTGAAGCGCGGTGAATACGAAGGCGTGGCCGGTGCTGATATCGGCCTGGGCGCGATAGCAAAAACCCTGAGCACAGTCACCCTTGCGGACACCGGATACGCCGCTTTGATCAATGAGCGAGGCACCATACTGTTCCACCCAAGGCAAAACCTTGTCGGCAAGAACATCAGTGAGCTCATTGGCGGCAAGCCGGATCTTGGCGGGGATGCTCACGAATACAGTAATGATGACGGCAACTGGGAGGCCAGCTTCCATTCGATCAGTGAAGCGCGCGGCGTGCAATGGTATCTGGGAACCTTTGTCAACGCGGACAAGATTAACGCACCGGTCCAGAGCGCCAGAATGACTGGATTGATCATGGCCGTGATCGGCCTGATCGTTTCTCTGGTGATTCTGCACTTGGGCATTAAGGTTCTGATGGCGCCGGTTCGCCGTTTGAACAAGGCCATGGCGGACATTGGCAGCGGTGATGCCGACCTGACCCAGCGCCTGGACGACAGTGCAAAAGATGAATTCGGTGAGTTGGCCCGGAGCTTTAACCAGTTTGTCGAGAATATCCAGACGGTTGTTCGGGATGTCCAGAAGGGTAGCGCCGAACTCGGGGAAAATGTCAGCTCGCTGAGAGATACCGCCAGTACCAGTCGTTCGAGCGTGGAGAGCCAGCAGGCCGAGATCGATATGGTGGCGACCGCGATCAACGAGATGTCGGCCGCTGCCGGCGAGATTGCCCAGAACGCACAGCAAACCGCAGACGCCGCCAACACCGCGGATGCAGACAGCCGGGCTTCGCTGGAGACCGTCGCTGCCTCCCGGGACGCCGTACAGAAGCTCTCGAAGGAGATTAATGCGGCCGCAGAGGTCATCCACACCCTTGGCAAGGACGTTACATCAATCACAACAGTGCTTGAAGTGATTCAGGGTATTGCAGAGCAAACCAACCTGCTGGCATTGAATGCCGCGATTGAAGCCGCTCGGGCCGGTGAAGCAGGGCGGGGCTTCGCAGTTGTGGCAGACGAGGTACGTAACCTTGCCCAGCGCACCCAGTCCAGCACCGAGGAAATCAACGACATGATTGAGCGTCTGCAGAAAGGCGCCAATGATGCGGTCGATGTCATGAATGCCTCAACTGCAGTATCCAATGTCAGCATGGAAAAAGCGCAGGACGCTATGGATGCCCTCAACCGGATTGCCGAGGCAATCACGTCCATCAGCCAGATGACGTCGCAGATTGCCACAGCATCCGAGGAACAGACGTCGGTTACCGAGGAGTTGAATTCGTCGATTACCCGGATTGCAGATCAGGGCCAGGAAGCGGCCGCCGCGGCCTCCGAAAACGATGTTTACAGCGGGCAAATTGAGCGCATCGGCACCGCACTGAACCAGAACGTGTCGAGGTTCCGGGTGTAAGCGAAGAGCGACTGTTAGCGGCTTAGGACTTCCAGCCGACGGCGCAGGTTCTCGAAGGTTTTGCGCCCAACGTAACGGGATTCTTCGCTCAGGTGCGGGTTTTCGAGAGTAATGACCGTACGCTCGTCGAGATCAAGCTCTTTCACAGCGCGGGCGTAGTAGTGCCTGAGGAAATCATTGAAGCTGCCATCGTGGATGGCGCGCTCAATTCCCAGCTGAAGGCGATGGGCGGTTTCCTGGTCTTCGGGACCGACAAAGAGATAGGACGGCATCGGGTAGGCGATCAACAGATCAGGCTCAATTAGGAGATTGGGATCCTGCTCCAATTCCAGGTCGTAAAGCACTTCGCTTACGCCCCTGGCAAAACACTCGAAGCGTTCATTACGCAACATTCCGAACAGTATTTCGTATCGGGAGTGAGTGACCACCGGAATACCGTTGGCTTCAAGCACCGGTGTGTCTGGCCAGTGGGCGCCCTGGCCAATCCGAATCTGACTGTCTCTCAAGTCATCCAGAGTCTTGATTCCCGCAAACCGTGGCAGGGATTCCGGCATGACCACGCAAACCCGAAAACCGAGCAACCCGCCATCGACCGGAAACGGTATGGCGGTCAGGGACTTCTCCCGTTCTGCGGAGGTAGCGACATTGGCGATGTCAACTAATCGTGATTGGCCGTCTGTCAGTTCCCTCAGTACGCGGCCCTGGCTCAGCTCTTCACTTCTGATGATCTGAAATTCCCCGTACTCTGGCGTCTTCTTCAGAGCAAGCTCCACCAGGGCCCGGATGGCAGGGCTGTCGTAATTCCGGTACCAGAGTACGTAACCGCGCACGGCTGCCTGCGACGCAGTGGTCGATGACGTTGTGGCTGAGAGTGGTCCTGCCGCAAGGCAGAAAGCCAATGGCATCAGGCAAAGAGCCAGTTTTCGGAACCGGTGGAAGACCAGGGAAGCGGGCAGAGAATATTCCAAATCAGAGATCCTTTCTTACTACTGGAAAAACCGGCTAACAAGCGGTCATGATTCAGGCACGCATCCTCACTTTAGAACAGAAACTCAAAAATAAATCGGACAACATCCAAAAAAATTGTAAAACCTTCTTGCGAGCACTGAAGTCCGTTGTAATCATCAGTTCCCAATCAATTTCGGAGCTTGGCAATGGCAATTATCGATAATCTCATCGGAGCGACCGGTCAATGGGTGGCAAGTACCGACCCCAAGGCTACACTGGCTAGCCCTCTGGCCTGGCTGAAGAAAACGGGCGGGTATGCAGCGGTGAACAAGATCATCGGACTGTCGATTCCTTTTGCACCACGTAACAACTTCAGCGTTGAGGAGGTCAGGCCAGGATATGTAAGAGCGAAAATCCGCTTGAAAGGCAACAAAAACCACTTCGGCAGCCTTTATGCGGGCGCGTACTTTCTGGTAGCCGAAATTCCCGGTGGCGTGCTGACCCTATTTGATCTGGGGCCTTCGTACACGCCGATTCTCAAGGAAATGACGTTGCAGTTTCTCCAGCCAGCCAACAGCGATGTCACTGTAGAATTCACCCTGGATCCCGAAACCGTGGCAGCCATTCTTGCTGACGCTGACGAGACCGGGCGGGCGAAATTCTCCCTGGAAGGAAAACTGGTGGACGAAGAGGGCAACCATGTAGCGACCTCCATCGCCCATTACCGCGTCCGGAAGAAAGGGTTTAAAGCAGAGGCCTGAACAATTCAGGCCTGTTCGAGGCCAGCGATGGTTTGCAGGAAAATCTCGCCGTATTTCTCTAGCTTGGCGGCGCCCACGCCGCTGACTTCCGCCAGCTCATCCAGGGTGCGCGGTTTGCGTTCCAGCATTCCAAACAGGGTAGTGTCATGGAAAATGACGTAGGGCGGCACGCCCTGTTTGTCAGCCAGCTCCTTGCGGCAGGCTCGAAGCGCCTCCCAGCCGGCCTTGTCGGTAATCTGTTCTGAGACCGGCGAACCCGACCGGCCGCCGTTTGCCCGGCCGGTTGTCTTCTTGATTTCCGGGTCCTTGCGCAGCTCAATGGTATGACGTCCTTTCAGCAGTGGTCGACACTGCTCGGTCAACTGGAGCGCACCATAGCCCTCCGGATCTGCACGGAGGTAACCATTGGCCACCAGTTGCCGGTAGACCGATTTCCACTCGTTGGCACTCAGTTCGGTTCCAATGCCGTAGGTTGACACCTGATGGTGCCCGGATTGGAGAATCCGCTCGTTTTCCGAGCCTCGCAGAACATCAATCAGATAGGTAACGCCGAAACGCTGACCCGTTCGGAAAACGCAGGAAAGGGCTTTCTGGACGGCGACAGTTCCATCCCAGGTGTCCGGTGGATTCAGGCAGGTGTCGCAATTACCGCAGGGTTGCTCAAGCTCGTCCCCGAAATAACGCAGCAGCACCTGACGCCGGCAACTGGTGACCTCACAAAGACCCAGCATCGCATCCAGCTTCTGCCGTTCCACGCGCTTGAAATGATCGTTACCCTGTGAGCTTTCCAGCATCTGGCGCAGTTTGATGACATCCTGCAGGCCATAAACCATCCAGGCCGTAGACGGCTTGCCGTCACGCCCGGCCCGACCGGTTTCCTGATAGTAGGCTTCAAGGCTCTTCGGCAGATCCAGATGGGCGACAAAGCGCACGTCCGGCTTATCGATACCCATGCCGAAGGCGATGGTGGCAACAATAATCACCCCGTCTTCACGCAGGAACCGCTCCTGGTGATGGGCACGCTGTTCCGAGGACAGGCCTGCATGATAGGGCAGAGCGGTATAGCCTTTCTGGGCCAGGGTTTTCGCGGTGGCGTCGACTTTGTTCCGGGACAGGCAGTAGACGATGCCGCAATCGCCCTCATGTTCGGCTTTAATAAAATCCAGTAACTGTTTGTTCGCGTTTATTTTTGGCGCTATACGGTACTGAATGTTGGGGCGATCGAAGCCACTGACGAAGTGTCTTGCCTCTGTCAGTGACAGTCGTTCCGCAATTTCCTTTCGGGTTCGCTCATCCGCGGTTGCGGTCAACGCGATGCGGGGTACGCCTGGAAACTGTTCTGCCAGCATGCTGAGCTGAAGGTAATCGGATCGGAAATCGTGACCCCATTGGGACACACAATGGGCCTCGTCGATAGCGAACAGCGAGATGGAGGCGTCATGAAGCAATTCGATGGTGCGCGGCTGTATCAGTCTCTCAGGGGCGCAGTACAGAAGGTCAAGCTCACCGGTCATGAGCGCGTATTCGGTCGCCCGGGCCCGCTCGAAATCCATGGTTGAATTCAGGAACGCAGCCCGGACCCCTAGCTCTTTCAATGCCGCAACCTGGTCTTGCATCAGGGCAATCAGAGGTGAAATTACGATCGCAGTGCCCGAGCGAACCAGCGCCGGCACCTGGTAGCAAAGAGATTTACCGCCGCCCGTCGGCATGAGCACAAGCGCATCGCGGCCTTCCGATACTTCCCGGATGATGTCACCCTGAAGCGGACGGAAGGATTCATAACCAAAGACTTCGTGCAACACCTGTTCCGGATCACGGCCCGAGGTGGTTGGGCGCTCGGTGGAAAGCTGTTCGAAATCCTGATCAAGATACATAGAATAACCGGTTGCTCGGCCTGGAGCCGCTGTATTGATTCGGGTGGAGTGCCGGGTTCGGCGCAGTGGCGAATGATACCAGATTAACCCTGAGGATTGGCCAGCAAACCCACGGGCCGGGTGGAGGCAAACTAATCTAAGAAACGCTACAATACCGCGTTTTTGAACCACCGTTTCACGCCATACTGTGACAGACACTGATAACAACAGGGCTTCCATGCAGGAATTTGATGCCATCCGTCCCTATTCGGACGAAGAAACCGGCGCTGCTATCAACCGCCTGGTCAACGATCAGGAATTTCTGGATATGGTCGGTCGCTTCAAGTCACCGACTCTGGCCCGCTGGGCGCCGGCCATGTTGCGTGTGTTTACCCGTCGCTGGTTAAACAGCCATTTTGGTCACTACACACGAGTCGATGATCTCCAGGCCGGGCTTTCCAGCTACGTGGGTGAACTGGTTGAGAGCACAACCACGCGAGTAACGACCAGCGGGCTGGAGAACCTCGACAAGCGCGGCGCCTATCTGTTTATTTCGAACCATCGGGACATTGTTTTCGATCCCATGGTGGTGAACTACCAGCTGTTCCAGAATGGTTTCCATACCACCCGAATTGCGATTGGCGACAACCTGCTTGCCAACCGGGTGTTCGCTGAAATGATGCGACTGAACAAGAGCTTTGTAGTGCGACGCAGCATGACAAGCCCCCGCGAGATGCGTGATGCCTACATCACACTCTCCGGCTTTATCAACCACAGCATCGATACCAATCACAGCATATGGATTGCCCAACGCGAGGGCCGGGCGAAGGATGGGCTGGACTTTACCGACCCCGCCATCATCAAGATGTTCTATATGAGCCGCAAAAAAAGCGGGCTCGGGTTTGACGAAGCCATGAATCGGCTGCATGTGGTGCCAGTTTCCATTGCCTACGAGTACGATCCGTGCGATGCCGACAAAGCCCAGGAGCTGGAAACCCGGGCCCGGACCGGCCAGTACATCAAGCGAGAGGGTGAAGATACCGAACAGATCATGAAGGGACTGACCGGTTTCAAAGGGCACGTGCATGTGCACTTTGGTGCGCCCATCCATGATTCACCGGATAACCCGAAAGATCTGGCCGCCCGTATAGATCGGGAGATGCATGCAAACTATCACCTGCATGCCTCCAACCTGGTGGCTTATCAGCAGCGTGGTCTTCATCCCCAGGCCCACGATACGCCGGATACCGTCAGCGATTCAGTGGTTACTGCCGAAACCTGGTCACCGGCGGAAATGGAAGCTGCTGAAGCCGAGATGGAGCGGAGACTGGAAGCCTGCGATCCGGCCATCCGGCCTTATCTGCTGGATATGTATGCCAACCCAGTGGTTACCGCGCTCGAAGCCAATGCCGAGAAATCCGGCCATTCCGAATAAACCGGCACATAATTTTCAGACATGAGGTAAACCGTGCAGGATCTTCAGTACATTGAGATTGAAACCGGGGAAAACCCGACCGCAGCCGTCATCTGGCTTCATGGCCTTGGTGCGAGCGGCCACGACTTCGAGCCCGTAGTGCCGGAACTGGGCCTGCCGGAAGATACAGCGGTACGCTTCATCTTTCCCCATGCGCCCAATCTGCCTGTCACCATCAACGGTGGCATGTCCATGCCCGCCTGGTACGACATCAAGGCCATGGATATCGACCGTGTGGTGGATACGGAACAGTTGCGGGCGTCTGCCGATGCGGTCGCCAAACTGGTCGAGCAGCAAAAACACAAAGGCATCCCGCCGGAGCGTATTATCATCGCCGGATTCTCCCAGGGAGGCGCCGTTGCCTATGAACTGGGGCTCAGCTACCCGGAACGTTTTGGCGGTGTTCTGGCGCTTTCAACTTACTTCGCCACCGCGGACACGGTTGAGCGCTCTGAGGCCAATGCTGATGTGCCGATCAGCGTGTATCATGGAACCTTCGATCCGATGGTGCCGGAATCACTGGGTGTGCGCAGTGTCGAAACCCTGAAGGAGATGTGCTACGACCCTTCGTATCAGACGTTCCCCATGGAACACAGTGTGTGCCTTGAGGAAATACAGGACATTGGCCGATTCATTCGCCGGCACCTGCTTTGAGGCACCGCCATGCCCTGGGTCAGACCCAGAGCATGGCGCCCATCTCCAACGGATGCGTCAGTGATTCGTGATAGGGGTACATCCTGAGCCTGAGAGTCTGCAAGCCGGGATAGGGGGGTTGCACGCGTGTAGAGAACACGGTTCGCCCCTCCGCTTCGCTTTCCTTATCGAGCAAGAAACTGTCGGGCCCCGGGCTGTTATGGGTGCCGGTGCATTCTGGGCTGACCAGGCACTCCACCCGCACATCCTCCGCTGACAGGCCATTGAGCCTTGCCTCGACTCTGAGTTCTACGCCGCCATCATGGGGGCAGGCAGCTTCGACGCAGCCAACCACGTTTAATTGCACTCCCGGCCAGGCATGCCTGACCCGTGCCTTCCAGTCTGCAAGTTCTTTGGCAACCTCGCCGTTGTCGGCCATCAGCAAAGCACCCTGGGTTGACGCCGGCTGGTAATAGTTATTGACGTAATCCATCACCATACGCCGGGCGTTAAACCTTGGTGTGATCGACTTCATCGAAGCCTTGGATCGCTGGACCCAGCCTTTCGAAAAGCCCTGGGAGGCGCGCTCGTAGTAGAGGGGAACCACTTCGAATTCGAGCAGATCGATCAGGTCCCGGGCCTCTTCCTCATTCCGGAATTCAGGGTCCAGTTCGGTATCCCTGGGAGGGATGCCCCAGCCATTTTTGCCGTTATAGCCTTCGCCCCACCAGCCGTCGAGCACGCTGAGATTAAGAGCGCCATTGAGGGCTGCTTTCTCTCCGGAGGTGCCACTGGCCTCTTTCGGGTATTCCGGTGTGTTCAGCCACACATCGACGCCACTGAGCAGCCTGCGGGCCATGGCCTGGTCATAGTCCTCCAGGAGAATCAGGTGCCCCATCAACGAAGGGTGCATGGAAAGGTCGTGGATTACCTTGATCAGTTGCTGACCGGGTTTGTCCTTGGGATGGGCCTTGCCGGCAAATACCAGCACCACCGGGCGGTCCGGATCGGTCAGGATGCTTTCGAGGCGTTCCAGGTCCGAGAAGATCAGCGTCGCGCGTTTGTAGGTGGCGAACCGCCTTGCAAACCCGATAACCAGCGTGTCTTTTTCCGAGGAAACAAGCTGCCGGGTCATCCTGTCAGTGACGGAATGGCCGGTGCCGTTGCGTTTATGCTGGCGCTTGAGCCGCTGGACAATGTATTCGCCCATTTGCTGTTTCAGGGCCTTGTGAACGCTCCAGTAGTGATAGTCCGGGATCTGGTCGATAAACTTCCAGAATTCCGGGTTCCGGAGTTCACTTTTCCACGTGGGCGCCTGTATATCGAACAGGCTGGACCATTCCGGCGCCAGAAACGTCGGTACGTGCACACCGTTGGTAATGTACCCGATAGGGTTTTCTGCCGACGGCACCTGGGGCCAGATATCGCCCTCCATCAACGAGGCGACACCACCGTGAATCCGGCTCACCCCGTTGTGGAAACGAGAGCCGCGCAGGCCCAGACTGGTCATGTTGAAACTGTCCCCACCGTCCTTCGAGCCCAGGGCAAACACCTGATCAAAATCCAGGGCAGATTCCTCGATATATCGCCCCAGGGCATGATGAACGAGGGAGCGGGGGAAGATGTCGTGGCCAGCCGGTACCGGCGTATGCGTTGTGAACAGCGTTGCGCCGGCAACGGCTTCAAGCGCGGCCTCGAAACTCAACCCGGAAACCATGGTGTGCCTGCAGCGTTCCAGAATCTGGAATGCGGCATGGCCCTCGTTGATATGCCAGACGGTCGGCTTTAGGTTCAGCGCCTCCACAACCCGGGTTCCACCAATGCCAAGCAGCATTTCCTGGCTGATCCGCGTGGACTCGTCGCCACCGTAAAGCTGGAGCGTCAGATCCCGGTCTTCCGGGCCGTTTTCTTCGGTATTGCTGTCCAGCAGGTATAAGCGGATATGGCCTACGCGGGCTTCCCACACACGCGCCACAACATCACGCCCGGGGAAGGGGACGGAGACCTTGAGCCACTTGCCGTCTATCTCCACCGGTGAAATAGGCAATTCATCGCTGGAATGGGACTGATAGCGCGCAATCTGCTGACCGTGGGCGTCGATACTCTGGATAAAGTAACCCTGCCGATACAACAGACCCACAGCGATAAAGGGCAGGGCCAGGTCACTGGCGGCCTTGCAATGGTCGCCGGCAAGGATGCCCAAGCCGCCGGAATAGATCGGAAAACTTTCGTGGAAGCCGAATTCGGCACAGAAGTAAGCCACCAGGGCCTGTTCCGGATCGAGCTTCTCCGTCACTTCCGGGCCGGGGCCAGCCTCAAGATAGGCATCGTAGCTACTCAGAACCCGACGATACTCGGCCAGAAACGCCCGGTCTTCAGACGCTTCATCGAGTCGATCCTGGGCAACCCGCCGCAGGAAAAGCTTTGGGTTGTGCTCGACTTTCTGCCATAGCGGTAGGTCAATACGGACAAACAGGCTTCGAACCCCATGGTCCCAGCTGTAGAACAGGTCATTGGCAAGCTCTTCCAATCGCTCCAGGGGTTCGGGAAGCAGGGGATGAGCTTCAAGTCGGAATTCCGTTGCTTTATGCATGTTGGTTGCCTCCAGGCGGGCAAACGCTCGCACTAATCCAGCTGTTGTTGGTCACGTTCTTTGAGAATACGTTGATACAGATCGCCATAGGTGCGAGCCCGCTGCTTCCAGGAATAATCGATCGCCATGCCGTTATCCTGCAATCGCCGCCATTGCTTACGTTTTTCAAAAAACTGTAGCGCGCGGTTTACGGCAGCCAGTAACGAATCGGCATTGGCGCCGGTAAAAACGAATCCGGTGGCCTTGTCGATGCCAACTTCCTGAGGGTCCTGGACGGTATCTGCCAGTCCGCCAACACCGTGCACCACCGGAATCGTGCCGTACCTGAGGCTGTACATCTGGTTGAGCCCACAGGGCTCGAATCTCGATGGCATCAGGAACAGGTCACATCCGGCCGTGATGCGATGGGAAAGCCCCTCGTTGTAGCCCAACGTGAGAGACATTTGCCCCGGCCATTGCCGGGCAAGGCGTTTCAGGGGCTCCTCGTAACTGGCTTCACCGGAGCCAAGAACGACAAACTGGCAACCCTGTTCCAGCAAGTGCGGCATCACCGAAACCAGCCAGTCCACGCCTTTCTGTTCAACCAGTCGCCCGATGAAGCCCAGTAGTGGACCGCCGTTTACCTCCAGCCCGAGCTCTTGCTGCAGGCCGGCCTGGCACTGCGCCTTGTTCTTCAAGTGATCCCGGCCATAGTGAAAGGACAGTTCAGGGTCCTCCTCGGGATTCCAGACCCGGTTATCGATGCCGTTGAGAATGCCGGTGAGCGCGTCCTGGCGGTGTCGGAGCAAACCATCAAGTCCATTACCGAATTCCGGGGTCTGGATCTCGAGCGCATAGGTCGGGCTGACGGTGGTGATTCGGTCACTGAAAACCAGGCCGCCCTTGATGAACGAAAGCTGCCCGTAGAATTCAAGCTGCTCGAGGTTCCAGAGCGAATCAGGCAGACCCAGGGCACGGAAAGTCTCGTGGGAGAAGAGTCCCTGGTAGGCGAGGTTATGGATGGTAAACACAGTGCCGGGCCTGTCGTGGTAGGCCTCTAGAAATACCGGTATCAGCCCGGTTTGCCAGTCGTTGCAGTGAACCAGATCCGGTCTCCAGGACAGGCCTGCCTCTCCCATGGCGATCATGGCGCCGACCTTTCCGAACAGCTCAAAGCGATGGGCATTGTCCCACCAGTCTTTGCCTTCCTCGTTCTTGTAGGGGTTGCCAGGGCGATCAAACAATGGCGGACAGTCCACTAGCCATAGCGTGACAGCGGTGCCGGGCAGTCGGGTCTGCCAGAGGCTCACATTGTATTGCCCCAGCTGAAACCGCGCCTTCCTTCGGGAGCCTGCCTTTCTTGCCGCTCTCAAAGCATCGGGATAGCCCGGTAGAAGTATCTGTACGTCGTATTCCAGGCGGCAGAGCGCTTCCGGCAAACTTGCAGAAACGTCGGCAAGACCGCCGGTTTTCATCAAGGGATAAACCTCACTGGTTGCAAACAGCACGCGGATCATAAAGCCGGCCTCAGAATGATCGCGCCCAGTGGTGGCAGGGTTAGTTCCACGGACCACTCACGGTTCATCCAGGGCTGGGCATCCGCAGGCATGGGGTAGGGATTTCCCAGATTACTGCCACCGTAATACTCTGAATCGGAATTAAAAATTTCCCGCCAGTTGCCACCTTCAGGCAGGCCGATCCGATAGTGGTGTCTGGGCATGGGTGTGAAATTAACGACAATCACCGAGGTTTCGCCCTTGGCGGTGCGCAGGAAACTGATCACTGACTGGGGGGAATCATGGCAGTCGATCCACTCGAAACCATCCGGCTTGAAGCAGGCGCCGTGTAACGACACCTCCCGCCGGTAAATACCGTTCAGGTCCTGAACCAGCTTTTTAATTCCCTGATGCTCCGGGTAGGCCAGTAGAGACCAGTCCAGTTCCCGGGATTCACTCCATTCGCGTCGCTGCCCGAATTCACCGCCCATGAAAAGAAGTTTGGCGCCCGGGTAACTGAACATGTAGGTAAAAAGCACCCTCAAAGTAGCCCTCTGTTGCCATTCGTCGCCGGTCATTTTGTTGATCAGGCTGCCTTTGCCATGAACCACTTCGTCGTGGGAAAGCGGCAGCAGGAAATTCTCCGAGAAGGCATAGAGCAGCCCAAAGGTCAGCTTGTCGTGATGATACTGACGATACACCGGATCCTGTGCCAGATAGTCCAGGGTGTCGTGCATCCAGCCCATGTTCCATTTCAGGTTGAACCCGAGTCCGCCAATTTCCGGTGGCCGGGTTACACGCGGCCAGGAGGTCGATTCTTCCGCGCAGACCAGCGTTCCGGGGAAGCGGCTCTGGCAGACCTGGTTCAATTCCCGCAGGAACTCAATGGCTTCGAGGTTTTCATGGCCTCCATGCACGTTGGGCTCCCATTCGCCTTCCTTGCGGGAGTAGTTGAGGTACAGCATGGAAGCCACCGCATCCACCCTGAGTCCGTCGATATGAAAGGCGTCCAGCCAGAACAAGGCACTGCCGATCAGGAAGTTCCGCACCTCATGCCGGCCATAGTTGTAGATGAGTGTGCCCCAGTCCTGATGGCGCCCTTTGCGGGGATCTTCATGTTCGTAAAGCGCGCTGCCATCAAAGCGGGCAAGGGCGTGTTCATCGGTCGGGAAATGTCCCGGTACCCAGTCCAGAATCACGCCGATGTTGTGCCGGTGGCATTGGTCCACCAGATAACGAAGATCGTCCGGCGTGCCGAACCGACTGGTGGGCGCGTAGTATCCGGTCGTCTGGTATCCCCAGGATTCATCCAGGGGGTGTTCCGTGACCGGCAACAGTTCAATGTGGGTGAAGCCCAGTTCGAGCACATAGGGAATGAGTTGGTCGGCCAGTTCCCGATAGGTCAGCCATCGACCCGAACCGTGGTGGCGCCAGGAGGCGGCATGAACCTCGTAGATGGAGATGGGCGAATCCTGCCAGTTCCAGCGACCCCGCCGGGCCAGCCAGTCGCCATCGCCCCAGCCAAAGTGGCCTCGCTCGGTGACTACAGCAGCGGTGGAGGGCCTGAGCTCGAAAGCCTGTCCATAGGGATCGGTTTTCAGGATCTGCCGGCCTTTGTCCGTTGTGATGGCGAATTTATAGAGAGCGCCGTTACCGATGCCCGGGATAAAGCAGGACCAAACCCCCGTGCCTTCATGCAACGACATGGGATGGATGCCCGCGTTCCATTCGTTAAAGTCACCGGCAACACTGACGGCGCTGGCGTGCGGCGCCCAGACTGCAAACCGGACACCTTCCACACCTCGGTTCCTGCAGACATGGGCACCGAGCACGTTGTAAATGTGCCAGTGGCGACCCTCGGCAAAAAGGTGGAGGTCGAATTCGCTGAGCGTTGGACTGTCCATAGACCGTGCTGTTCCTGACCAGATGAGGCGCTTTGAGCGTCCCTTCATTGGACGCGAAAGGGCCTGTTTAAAAAATGACCCAAAACAAGTTTACGTCATAATTCCGTGCTAGTGTTCTACTATAGTTTAGGGCGTCAAAAACGTGGCAAACCCTTGCGGTTAAACGACCGGTTACAGGGAAGGTTTTCTTCAGGGAAGCAGCTATGCAAACGGCCAAGCGTTTCGTCAGTCGTCTCACTCGTCAGACTCTTGCTCTGGTACTTGCCGGAGGGCGGGGATCCCGCCTCCACGATCTCACCAAATGGCGGGCCAAACCGGCGGTGCCATTTGGCGGCAAGTTCCGGATTATCGATTTTCCACTCTCGAACTGCATCAACTCCGGCATCGGGCAGGTTGGTGTGATCACCCAGTACAAATCCCATTCCCTGATCCGCCATATCCAGCGGGGTTGGGGGTTTCTCCGGGGAGAACTGGATGAGTTCGTAGAGCTCTTACCTGCGCAACAGCGGATCGAGACTTCCTGGTATGAGGGAACGGCAGACGCTGTGCTTCAGAACCTCGACATCATTCGCAGCCACCAGCCAGAGTATGTGCTTATTCTTGCGGGTGATCACGTGTACAAGATGGACTACGGCACCATGCTGGCCCATCACGTGGAGAATGATGCCGATATTACCGTGGGCTGTATCGAAGTACCTCTCGATGAAGCCTCGGCATTCGGGGTGATGTCGGTAGATGACGAGTTGAGGGTCACCGAGTTCGTCGAGAAGCCAGAACAGCCAAAGCCAATGCCGGGCCAGCCCGGAAAGGCGCTGGCATCCATGGGCATCTATGTGTTCAGCACCCAGGTGCTCTTCGACGAGCTCATGCGCGACCAGCAGATGGATGGCGAATCGTCCCACGATTTCGGCAAGGACATTATTCCCTCCGTCATCAAGCGTCTGCGGGTGGTCGCCTTCCCGTTCCGTAATCCGGTTGAAAACAAGCCGGCCTATTGGCGCGATGTGGGCACCGTGGACGCACTCTGGCAGGCAAACCTGGAGCTGATCGGAATCAGCCCGGAGCTCAATCTCTATGATTCCCACTGGCCGATATGGACCTATCAGGAACAGCTGCCACCGGCAAAGTTTGTTTTCGATGATGACAATCGACGGGGCATGGCTGTGGACTCCATGGTGGCCGGCGGCTGTATTGTCTCCGGCGCTCTGGTGAAGCATTCCTTGTTGTTTTCGCAAGTTAAGATTCATTCTTATAGTGAAATCTCGGATTCGGTCATCTACCCGGATGTCGAGATTGGCCGTCACTGCCACATCCGCAATGCCTTGATTGATCGTGGCTGCCGCATCCCCGAAGGGACGAGGATAGGTTTCGACGAGGCCGATGACCGGAAGCGTTTTCATGTATCGCCCAAAGGTATTGTGCTGATCACGCCCGAGATGCTCGGGCAGGATTATCCCCATGGCCTCTGACACCAAAACACCGGTTGTACTCTGCTGGCATATGCACCAGCCGTCTTATCAGGATATGCGCACTGATCAGTTCCTGTTTCCCTGGGTGTACCTTCATACCATCAAGGATTACAGCGACATGGCGGCGCATCTGGAAGCAAATCCGGACGCCAGGGCGGTAGTCAATTTTGCCCCGGTTCTGCTTGAGCAGATCGAGACCTACCTTATCCAGATTGAAAAATGGCGCCATGGCGCTGGCGAGATCGGCGATCCTTTGCTCGCAGCTCTGGTTGCAGAACAGTTGCCGGAAACCGGAACGCCTGCGTTTCTGGGATTGATCGAAAAGTCTCTGCGGGCCAACCGGGAACGGATCATCAATCGGTATCCGGCCTACGCGCAGTTGGCGGAGCTTGCAGAGGTTTACCGCAAAAAGCCCGAGCTGCAGAGATACATTTCAAGCCGGTTTCTTTCCGACTTGCTGGTTTGGTACCACCTTGGCTGGATGGGAGAAACCATCCGCAGAAGCAGCCATTGCATCCAGAGCCTTCAGGAGAAGGGCCACAACTTTTCGATGGATGACCGGAAGGCTCTTCTCGACGTGATTTTTGATGTGCTATCCGGCATCGGCCCAAGGTACCGGCATCTTGCGCAAAAAGGGCAGGTGGAGTTGTCTGTCAGCCCCTATACCCATGCCATGCTCCCTCTGTTGATCGACCTGGGTGCTGCCCGCGAGGCCATGCCGGATATTGCTTTGCCAGCACACAGCCATTACCCGGAGGGTGAAGCGCGCGCCGCATGGCAGCTCCAACAGGCTAGGACCGTTTTTCAGCGCTTCTTCGGTGTTGATCCCTCCGGCTGCTGGGCTTCCGAGGGTGGTCTCAGCCAGGCCACACTGGGCCTGCTGGACCAACATCAATTCCGATGGACTGCCAGCGGAGATTCTGTGGTGCACAACAGCCTCAATCTGGCCCGGCAGGACAACCCGGATTTGCCCGATGCCGGGATTCACCAGCCCTATACGTTCGGCGAATCGGATACCGCCGTCTTCTTCCGTGACGACGGTCTGTCGGATCTGATCGGTTTTACTTACGCAGACTGGCATGCCAGGGATGCCGTTGGCGACCTGGTGCATCACATGGAAAACATTGCGGGGCAGGCCAAGGGCAAGACGAAGCCGGTGATTTCCGTGATCATGGATGGCGAAAATGCCTGGGAGTATTACCCCGAGAACGGTTTTCACTTCCTCGACGAACTTTATCGGGTACTGGCAAACCACCCCCGGCTCAGATTGACCACTTATGCCGATCTGGTGGCGAACCCGGTAGCCGCACCGGTTCATTTGCCACATCTTGTAGCCGGCAGCTGGATTTACGGTACGTTCTCCACCTGGATCGGTGACCCGGACAAGAACCGGGCCTGGGATCTGCTCTGTGAAGCCAAAACCCACTTCGACCGGGTGATGGACAATGGCAGCCTCAATTCGGAGCAGAAAGCAGCCGCCATGCAACAACTTGCTATCTGCGAAGGGTCCGACTGGTTCTGGTGGTTTGGTGACTATAACCCGGCCCAGATTGTCAGCGACTTTGAGCATCTGTATCGCCGCCACCTCGTCAATCTCTATGAAATGATCGGCTACCCGGCGCCGCCATCCGTGTTCCAGAAGCTCAGCCAGGGCAGTGGAGAACCGGCTCGCGGCGGTACCATGCGGCCGGGTCATGAGGCGGATCATCCTGCATGACTTCAGCGAACGACAAGGATCTGTTCAGTGCCCGAAGGGCCGGTGTGCTGCTTCACCCGACCTGTCTGCCCGGAAGCCTGGGTGTTCTGGGCGCCGGCGCCCGCCGGTTCGTCGATTTTCTGGCCGACAGTGGCATCACCATCTGGCAGACACTGCCTATTGGACCAACACACCAGGATCTTTCACCGTACCAGTCCCTGAGTGCCCACGCGGGCAACCAGGATTTTATTGACCTCGCTGAACTGCTGCAGACCGGACTACTGGCCGACGCTGAACTGGCCCAGCCCATCGCCGAATCCCGCCAGCAGCTGCTGGCCATCGCCGCCCAACGGTTTTACGAGGGCCATGCCACAGGCCGGAAGGGCCTTGATCTGGCCGGATTTGAAGCTTTCCGGGCAAGAAATGATTACTGGCTGGATGATTTCTGTCTGTTCTGCGCAATCCGGGAGGTTCAGGAGTCGCCAGGCTGGCTCCAGTGGCCAGAGCACTTGAGGGATCGGGAGCCGGCTGCCTTGCAGGCCTTTGTCGACCAGAACCAGGCCAGACTGGCTCGCATCAGGTTTGAGCAGTTCCTGTTCAACCACCAGTGGCAGGCACTCAGGGACTATGCACGAAGCCGCAATGTTTTGCTGTTTGGTGATATCCCCATATTTGTCGCTCAAGACAGCGCCGATGTCTGGGCCAACCGACAGTTCTTCAAACTGGACGCCCGGGGCGAACCCACTGTGATTGCCGGTGTGCCGCCGGACTATTTTTCCGAGGAGGGCCAGCACTGGGGTAATCCACTCTACAACTGGCAGGTCATGGCGGAAGATGGCTACCAGTGGTGGCTTCAACGGCTCGAAAGCCAGCGCCATCTGTTCGATCTGATCCGGATAGACCATTTTCGGGGGCTTCAGGCCTATTGGGAGATCCCGGCTGAGGCCCCTCAGCCACGAAACGGCTATTGGGTTCCCGGCCCCTCTGACCATTTTCTACAGGCCTGCTTCGACCGGTTCCCGGATTTACCCCTGGTAGCCGAAAACCTCGGCATCATCAGCGACGATGTGGAAGAACTTCGTCATCGCTTCCGGCTGCCGGGGATGACTGTGATGCAGTTTGGCTTCGACGGCAGCCCAAACAATCCGCATCTGCTTCACAACCACCAGCCCCGGGATCTTGTCTACACCGGCACCCACGATAACGACACAACACTGGGGTGGTACCGGAGCCTGGATGACCGTACCCGGCACTATGTAAATGATTATCTGGCCACCAGTGGTGATGGGATGCCATGGCCGGTAATTGAAGCGGCGTTCCGTTCGGTCTGCTCATTGGCCGTGGTGCCTATGCAGGATTTCCTCGGTCTTGGAACCGAGGCAAGGTTCAATACGCCGGGCACCATTACAAATAACTGGACATGGCAACTGGACTGGAATTTTCCCGAGAAAGACTTGTCGAAAATAATCGCTGAATCGGTAAAACGACATGGGCGCCTCCCTCCGGTCTGAGCATTTTTTGATCAGCATCAAAGAGGCGGGCCCCAACCTTCGATATAACACACAAGCAGTATCAACAATTGGCGTTCAAGATGAGTCACGAGGGGGGAAAATGGAACACAGACTCAGTAAACGCGTACAGGGAAAGCTTGGGCTGTTGGTATACAAGCGCGGGATGCCGGTTGCGACCGGTCAGATTCGCGATGCCTCCAAACGTGGTCTGTTCATTGCCACGGACTACACTGACGTTCAGTTAAACCAGACGGTGGAACTGGAGTTCCGTTTTCCGGATACCCAGGAAAAGCGGTTCCGTCGGCTGAAGGCCCATGTTGTGCGGAAGTCAGACCGCGGCCTTGGTGTCGATTTTGAAGGCGTCGAGAACGACAGTTTCACAATTTCTTCACTGATTAACTGGCTTAAAAACCACCACATGCCAGTCAATTATTTTCCTGTTCGCAGGAAACAAGCATAGCTCGCCCCTAATAAGGATAGAAAGTGCCCAAGGAACTCTAATTTGACCCTGGCAGCCTATACCCCGCGGTCCTTGCCGGAATCCCTGAGCGGATTGTTCCAGTTGGCGCTGGACCTTCGGTGGACCTGGCATCACGGTACCGATGAGCTCTGGCGCGCTCTTGATTCGGACATCTGGGACACCACCCGGAACGCGTGGCTGGTTTTGAACAGCGTGTCCGGGGAGCGGCTGGAAGAACTGGCCGCAGACCCCGACTTTCAGCAGCGCTACCGTGAGCAGATTCATGCTCACCAGGCTTTTACAGAGGCTGACACCTGGTATTCGACCGATTGTCCGGGCGATCTGGGCGAGGGCGTTGCCTATTTCTGCATGGAATATGGTCTGAGCGAATCGCTGCCGCTATACAGCGGTGGTCTGGGCGTCCTGGCCGGCGATTTTCTGAAGGCGTCCAGCGATCTGGGTGCACCAGTCATGGCGGTGGGTCTGCTGTACCAGCAGGGCTACTTTCGCCAGGCCATCAGCACCGATGGCGAACAGCTGGAGTTCTATCCTTACAACGACCCCACCATGCTGCCCGTCTCGCCCCTGCGGGACGCTGACGACCAGTGGGTGAGGGTGATTGTGCCTTTCCCGGGAAGACACGTGCGCCTTCGGGCCTGGAAGGCCCAGGTTGGCCGCTGCGAGCTGTTGCTGCTCGATAGCAACGACCCCCGAAACGAACCGGGCGACCGGGGTATCACCAGCGAACTCTATACCGGTGACCCGGAAAAGCGCCTGCAACAGGAAATGGTATTGGGCATCGGTGGCTGGCGTCTGCTGGAACAACTGGGGAAATCGCCGTCACTCTGCCATCTGAATGAGGGCCACTGTGCCCTGGCGCTCATAGAGAGGGCCTTCAGCTGGCAGGACAACCATGAAAGTGATTTCCAGACAGCTCGAACCGCAACCAGGGCGACCAATCTGTTTACCACGCACACCTCGGTGGCGTCGGGCTTTGATCATTTCTCCCGATCGCTATTGCGACTGTATCTGACACCCTGGCTCGAAGGCCGCGACCTGAATGTCGATCAATTGCTGGCATTGGGAAGCCAGCCCTGCAGCCCAGACAATCAGTCGACTGACCTTAAACTCAATATGGCCTTGCTGGCCCTCAATATGAGTGGTCGGTTCAACGGTGTCAGCCGCATCCACCAGAAGGTCACCCAGACCATTTTCCAGCCTTTCTTCCCGCGCTGGCCGGGCGAAGACATTCCGGCGGATTATGTGACCAATGGCATCCACACGCCGAGCTGGGATTCTCCGGAATCCGACGCCATCTGGACCCGGGCCTGTGGCAAGGATCGCTGGCGCAGGCCTCTCCAGAGCACCTGCCCGATGACAAACATCGCCGACGAAGAATTATGGGAAATGAGGCGCCTGGAGCGCGCAAGGCTGATTACCTACCTCCGGCGAAGGCTTGCAAGCCAGCATTGCGAACAGAACCCCGGAAACAACCATGAAGCTGCGTGTGGCCTTTTGTTGGACCATGAAACCCTCACGTTGGGCTTTGCCCGCCGGTTTACGGAATACAAGCGACCAGATCTCCTGCTCAAGGATCAGGAGCGCCTGCTCAAACTGCTTGCCAGCCGCGATCGCCCGATTCAGATTGTGCTTGCAGGCAAGGCCCACCCCTACGATCTCCCGGGGAAAGACATCATCCGGCGATGGAAAGCCTTCTCCCGGCGACCGGATGTCGAGGGCAAGGTGGTGTTTATTGAAGACTACGATCTGGGCGTGGCCAACCAGCTTATCCAGGGCGTGGATGTGTGGCTCAACTGTCCGAGACACCCTTGGGAAGCCTGCGGCACCAGTGGCATGAAGGTACTCGTGAACGGGGGACTGAACCTGTCCCAGTACGATGGCTGGTGGGCGGAGGCCTGGAACCCGGATGTGGGCTGGGCTATTCGACCCGGCGCCACGTTTGACGAGCTAAGCGGGTCAAACAATCACGACCACGATCTCTCAGACATGGAACAGCTGTTTGATCTGTTGGAGAACGAGGTAATTCCCGGGTTCTATGACGTCGACAGCGAAGGTATTCCCCGGAACTGGGTTGGACGTATGCGCGCAAGCATGGATCAACTGACGGCGGCCTATTCCGCCAACCGGATGGTGAGGGAATACGTCGAACAGTTCTATCTACCTATGGCAGAAATGGGAAGCCGGCGCAGCTCCGAGACTGCACGGGAGCTACTTGGTGAATACGGAGAAATCTCCAGGCACTGGTCCCGGTTGCGTTTCAACAGCTTCAATACAAGCGAAGATTCGGGTAGCCAGACTTTCACCGTGGAAGTCTACCTGGATGGAATTGACGAGCAGCGGATTGCAGTAGAGCTTGTTGCAGAGGATTCCGAGCATGGCCCAAGAACCATTACGGCCATGCAGATGAAGCATCCGCTGGGTGGTTCCCCTCATACCTATCTTTATGAATGCACAGTGCCTTCACGCCCCGAAGGACACTACACGCCGCGCCTGCGAGTGCGGGATGAACGCCTGAACCTTCCCCTGGAAAACCCCGCCATACTCTGGCTCAGGTAGGCCTCAGCTGCGCCAGAACGCCGGCGATAGAACGATCACCACGCTCAGTATCTCCAGACGCCCCATCAGCATACCCACAGACAGTACCCATTTTGCGGCATCGGGAAGCGGCCCGAAATTACCCGCAGGACCAATGATGTCCCCAAGGCCAGGGCCGACATTGGTCAGCGAGGTGAGGGCGCCGGACAGTGCCGTGACAAAGTCCAGCTGCATGGCGGCCAGGGCAACCGTGATCAGCAAAAGACAGAGCAGGAAGATAAACGTGTAGGCGATCATCGACGAGATAATCTCATCACTCACGGCCCGGCCATTGTAATTACGGGTAAGAACCGCACGAGGGTGCAGCAGGCGCATCAACTGCTCACGCAGGATGATCAGGGAAAGCTGGAACCGGAAGATTTTCATGCCGCCGGCCGTGGAACCAGAGCAGCCGCCCACGAACATCAGGAAAAAGAACAGCACGAACGCCAGAGGGCCCCAGGCCGAATAATCTTCGGAGGCATAGCCGGTGGTGGTTACCACAGAAGTGACGTTAAACAGGGTAGAGGCATAGTTATGGATGGGATCGAAGGGGACCGGTGACACCATCCAGCGGTAAAGAGTTAGAAACAGCGGTACGAAAAACAGGATCGCGAGAAACAATCGCACCTGCTGATCCCGGAAAAGAACGCCGTGTTGGCCATGCATTTCACGCACGAAAAGGAAGAAGGGCAAGCTGCCGATAATCATGAAAAATGTGGCTTCCATGAGGATCAGATCATTGAACTTGCCCATGGAAAGATCCGAGGTGGAAAAGCCACCGGTGGCGATGCTCGTAAGACCATGGTTGAAGGCATCGAAGAGCGTCATGCCAGAAAACCAGTAGGTAACCACCGCAATGATCGAAAACGCCAGATAAACCACCAGCAAGCCACGGCTGAGTGTTTTCATCCTTGGCAGAGCCTTGTCGGTCCATTCCGAAGACTCGGTGGCGAACAGCCGCATGCCGCCGACCCGCAGAAACGGGAGTACCGCAACGAACATACCGATAATACCGATACCACCAATCCATTGCAGGATGGACCGCCAGATCAAGAGATCCCTGTCCATATCATCGAGGCCGCTGAGCACTGTTGCCCCGGTGGTGGTAATTCCCGAGGTGCCCTCGAAAAAGGCGTCTGCGGCAGAAATGCCCAGGTCACTCAGATAGAAAGGAAGTGATGAAAACAGGGCAATAATGAACCAAGAAGATACCGTGAGTACGAACATGTACCGGGGCTTCAGATCTCTCGGTTTGCGGTAGGTGGCGGCCATTCCCAGTATACCGAGGCCCCAGACAATGGCGGCCGATTCTGCAAACGCCATGGCGTTCGGCGCTTCAGAGCCCGCAAGCAGGATGACAGGCAATGTCATGAAAATGCTCAAAAGCACGAACATGACGCTGACAATGAAAATGACGGGGTAGAGATTTCTCAATGGATGCTCGAGCCAGCTGATACCGGGAGACGGCGTCAGAATACCTGTGGGGTCGGCCTTCCGCAAGGTAACACCGCGCGGATGCTGAAATTACCGGCGAATTAAATCGGTGTAAATAACGCGTAAATGCGGATCTTTCTGATGGCAAAACGCGTCAGTCTGGTGCAAGTTCAGCGATGTACACCGAACAATTCGGTTAAGGAGATAAAAAATGAAACACGTACGTTCAATTGCCGTTATCTTTGCCACCGGTATGGCTGCTGCAGGAGCCGCATCCGCCCAGGATATGTACAAGTCTGGCGTTGGCGGGCTCTACACAGGCCTGAACTACACTATCATGAACCTTGAGAGCGGTAACGCGGATGCCGACGTAGGCACGCTGTCTGCCAAAGTTGGCGTGATGGCGACGCCGTATCTGGGCATCGAAGCGCGAGGCGGTTTTGGCGTGGATGATGACCGCATCGGCGGAGTCGATTATTCACTGGATAACTTCTTCGGCGGCTACGCCACGTTCAATCTGGCCAACGAATCACCCATTACCCCGTACGCTATCCTCGGCTTCACCCGGGTTGAAATCGAAGCTTCTTCGTTTCTGGGCACAGCCACCGAGGATGAAACGGACGTGTCCTATGGCATCGGCATGAATATGGAATTTGCGCCGAACCTGTCCGGCAACCTTGAATACATGCGTTATTATGAAGACAGTAATGCCGAAGTCGATGGTCTGGGCGTCGGCATCCAGTTCAACTTCTGAAACCAGGCCACCGGGGAGACTGTTTGAACCATCTGGCTCATGTATTTCTCGCGCCGGACTCACCTGAAGCTCGGGTGGGGAGCATCCTCGGTGACTTTACCCGGGGTGTCGATCTTTCGGCACTTCCGGCTTCGGTGAGGCAGGGCGTTCGACATCACCGGGCGGTCGACAGCTATACCGACCACCATCCGGACGTACTTGCCAGCAAGCAAGTCTTCTCCCGTCAGCGCCGCCGGTTTGCGGGTGTTGCACTGGACATTCTCTACGATCACTTTCTACTCAAACACTGGGAGCGCTTCAGTGCTGTTGATCAGGACGCGTTTATCCGGCTTATTTACAACGAGTTGCAGGAAAAAGAGCATTTAATGCCGGACGAGATGGCGCGGGTTACGCGGAGAATGGTGTGGAACGACTGGTTCGGCGCCTATCAGGACCTTGAGAACATCGGTTATGCGCTGGACCGTGTGGCCGGGAGGATCCGCTTCAGAAACGAGTTTACCGGCATGATCACGGAGATTCGCGCTCACCAGGATGAACTGGAGCAGAATTTTATGTCTTTTTTCCCCGATTTACAGGAATTTGCAGGAGATATTGAATGAGGTTTGTTAACAGGGCGTTGCTGGCTGCGGCCTTGGTTTTCCCATCCACAATGGCGTTTTCAGCAGAATCCGATGCCAAAAATGATGAGCGTCCACCGGAGACTCTTGGCTTCGTCGAATGGGTAGTTATGCAGGACACCAGCCTCCGCCTCAAGGCCCGGCTGGATACCGGCGCGAAAACCTCATCGCTGCACGCCGTCAACGTTGAACCCTTTGAAAAGGACGGCCAGGAATGGGTGAGCTTCCAGATTCCGCTTGGCGATCACCAGGACCAGCCAACAGAAGGCGAGCTCGATCATGAAGACGTCATCCTTGAGCTGGAAAGGCCGGTAGAGCGAACCGTTCTGATCAAGCGAAAAGGTGCGCCATCCCAGAAGCGCTATGTGGTGATGATGGATTTCTGCATCGCAGGAACTACCCACACCACCCAGTTTTCACTGACGGACCGCGGCAAATTTTCCTACCCGGCACTGCTGGGGCGCCGGTTCATGCGCGATGACAATATTCTCATCGACTCCTCAGATGGTTTTATGGCCGAAAAAGAGTGTGAATACATGACGTTGGAGGAGCTGGCAAAAAGACATGCCGAGAACGTAGTCGAGGAAACCGAAACGGATTCCTAAACACAGGGACTGGGATCCTCATCCCAGTTCACCAGCTTGTCTTCCAGTATCGCGGCCGCTGCCGGTGAACTGTGAGCTTTCAGGGCGTTTTCAATAATCTCCTGGTAGCGGCCGCTTTCCCGCAGTTTTGCCAACCCCCGATCAAACGCCCGTCTCAGACGACCGGCTTCCGGATCGTCCCGTGAGAAGGGAAGATGATAAAGGGCGCTTCTCAGTGCCTTGGGATGAAACTCCAGACGGGCTCGTGCCTCAGGGCCGAGCTGTTCGCCAATCATGGCTTCACCAACCACCGGATCCATCGGAAACAGATCAATTCTGCCAAGCAGCAGTTTTCGGAAGTTGGCCAGGTCAGATGTGGTGACGTCGGCATTGACCAGACCGCTATTCATAGCAGCGCTGAGAGTCTGGCCATAGCTGTAATCCTGCGTCAGGCCAACGGCCATGCCTTCGAGATCCGATAACGAATCCCAATCAAACGCCATTTTCTGCCGATGATAAAAGACATACTGGTAGGGCAAAATTGGCGCGGAATAGAGAAAATCGCGCCGCCTTTCTTTTGTGCATGACCAGACGGCCGACGCCTGGTAGTTACGGGTCTTTACCAACGCCAGGGCGCGGGACCAGGGAAAGAACGTAAACTCGGCCTTGATATCTTCAGTGGCGAACGCCTCCCGGATAATCCGGGCAAGAAAACCACCATCCGGGCGATCCTCATCCAGATAGGGGGGCCAGTGGCCAGTCGTTATCCGGATGGTTTCTTCGCCATCGGCACTATGGCTCAAGGGCGAAAGACAGAACAGAAGGCTAAATAGAAACAGCCAGTACCACTTCATTATAGGAAACCTGGAAGCCGGGGAGATGAGTTGTGGGTCTGGAGTATAACGACTTTATGGGTTTGGACTTTAGCGTGTCTACACCGGATTTAACTTGTGCGCACTGTTCACGCTCATGGAGCAGGGTAGAGGCAAGTTCTTCGGGTCTCTAGCGAGTAAAAATCATCTATAGTGATGAGTGAGTCGTGTTGCCACCTATTCCTTGGTTGGGGAAAACCATGAACAAAATCGCCCTTCAAGTCGCCACTTTTTTAGGCGCTCTTTCCTGTTTTGGATCGGTAAACGCGACGGAGCCCAGAACCCCTCTCGTTCCGCTTCCTTCCATCGACGATTTCACAGATGGCGACGGTTGGGGTGTTGGGCTTGGGCTGGGCGTTGAATATGAGACTGCTTATGAGGGCTCGGACGAATTTGAGCTTGAGATCGATCCGGCCGGAGGTGTTCAGTGGCGAACTGGTGACCACATTTTTTTCTGGGCGGGTGAAGCAATTGGATGGCGAGCATTGGCCAGGGATGCCTGGTTGTTTCAAGCCTCGGTAGGCTACGAAGAAGGCCGTGAAGAGGGTGATTCAGACGATGGGAGACTGGATGGGTTAGGCGAATCGAATTCCGGGGTGACAGTGCTGTTGGAAGTGCGTCATGCGCTTGCAGAAGATTGGCGTTACTTTTTAGATGGCCGTGTACTAACAGGAGAAATCGGTACGCTAGGGATTTTCGGCGCAGGAACGTGTTTGGGTTGCCAACCTAACGGCACTGGCTGGGAAATTGGCGCTGCTGTCACTTTCCACGATGGTAAGTTAGCCAACCGGGACTTTGGTGTGAACGCACAGCAAGCCTTAGATTCCGGTCTTCCAGAAACCGATGTTGATAGCGGGTATAGATCAACTGGAGTCAACGTTAACTATCGCAATTACTTGAACGAAAGCTGGCAGATCTTCGGTGAAGCTCTTTACGAAATTTACGGGAGTGACGTTTCAGATAGCCCAATATCTCGGAATGATTATGAAGCGGAGATCGGTGTTGGCTTCATTTATATTTTTTGATGTTCTTTAGTAGAAAACCAGAAATCAGAAGGGCGAGTTTCGATGGATTTTGCAGGAAAGCTCATAGCTACTGGGTTAGAGCGGTATTGAGGGTCCGACGGTATCCTGGAAAAATCCGCCAAATCAACCCTAAGTGTCTGAATTTAAAGGGAATATCCGGGGGTGTTCGTTATCTGGCATTAAGCACCACCATTATCGGGCTAACTTATGATCTTGGCGTTAAAATTCAGGGGTTGGACCTTGCGTCTCAAATCCAGGGTGTAGTCGCCAAAGCGGTTGATATGGGCCGTGCGGTACGGCGATAGCCCGCCCAAAACCTCCTTGGTGAGGCCTTGCCCGTCGTCGGCAAATGTTTTTAATGCCTGCGTCATCTGTTCGACGTTGTGCAGTATGACCATGTTGGCTACCAGCTGATTGTATTTGACGACCTTGCGCTGCTCGTGCCGGATATTCTCCGCAATGATCCCCTGCCCACCGAAAAACAACCACTTGGTAAAGTTGTTAAATTCTTCACTCTTGTTAGTAGCTGAATGGATGGTCTTGCGCAGTTCAATTTCATCAATGTACCGCAGTAAGAACAGCGTTCGAACCACTTTCCCGAGCTCTCGGAAAGCGAAATACAGCTTGTTTTTACGGCTGTAAGTTCCGAGACGGCGAAGGATTGTGGAAGCGGTAATCTGCCCTTTCTTGATAGAGACGGCGACTCGGAGCATGTCGCGCAAATGGGTTTCGATCAACTTGAAATTCACGTGCCCTGTAAACAGTGAATCGATATTTTGGTAACGGTATCGCTTATCGGGTCGGCACAGCGTCAGGTCTTGGATGTTGCGGATGCGCGGCATCAGATTAATGCCCAGCAGATAGGCCAACCCGAACACAGGGTAGCTCTGCGCCTGAGTATCACCGTGCAGTGTATCGGGCTGGATGTCGGACTTATTACTCATCAGCCCGTCGAGGATGTAAACGGCTTCGTACACCCCGCAGGGAATAAAATGGCTAAACAGCGCAATGTAGGTGTCGGATACGTGATAGTAACCAATGCCGTCGTAGCCCCCATAGCGGATGTGGTATTCGGAGAGCAGATTCTGCTCATAAAGATCCCACTTGGTACCGTCTGCCGAGACGTGGCGGCCGGTACCCCAGTATTTTGGCAAGTCGAACTTGTTGTAGGCGTTCACCACCTGAACGATGGCTTTATCCAGTCGTTCCTCGGTTGCGTGTTTGAGGTTGAGCCAGGCTACTTGCCGCGAGCTGATGCCTTTGATGGAACGCGCTGTCTGTGTGGGCCCCAGGTTGCATCCATAGCAGAACAGGGTTGTGATGAATCGCTTCTGGGCTTCGTTCAGGCGAGACTCGTTGCCCGACAAGGGCGTGAAGTTGCCGTGTAAATTGAGCCACTTTTCGGTATCGGTTAATACATCGATGATGCTGGTCTGCGGAAGAGTTTGGGTGATGAGCTCGTCAAGCTTTTTCAATTCACTGGTGGGTAGTTCAGCCTTGTGTCGGCGTAACACCAGTCGCCCATTTTGGATGTCCGCGTGCAGGTTTTTCGGGAACCGTTCATCTACCCTCCGGGAGGCCTCTGTAAGCAGGTCTTTCAGATGGACGCAAAATGCCTTGGGCTCGCTCAGCGGTAACTCCACCTGCTGGGCGTACTCCTCAAGCTCCGCATCGAGTGTCTCATCATCAATCAGTTGCTCCCGATAATCATCAAATTGGGCACTGTGTGGTATGTGAAGATCGCCCGATGACAGCTCCTGTTTGATATGGATCAGTATCCACAACTCCAGGTACTTGCGGTGCAATAGATCATAGTCACCCGACTGTTCGGACTTAATGAGCACCAACTTTCGCCACTTCTCCGGCATCCAGCCGGGGTCAAAGGTTTCGCCCATGGTGTCGCTGGCAGCCGCGATTTTAATGTACTCTGCACGGCTCGGCTGCAGAGAGCGAAAGAGCGTAAGCAACGCGTTTGAGCTGGTATCGTTGGAAGTGGATTTGAGTTCCAAAATGGTAAGGCAATTGAACAAGAGTGCCCGCTTCTGGCGATAGGGTGCGAGCATAAAGGGAAAGTAATTGTTGCCGGAATAAGCCATGTGCTCGTTGCAGCGGTCGATCAGCGTACCGCTGTTTTCGCCAATGATGTCCTCAATCGAGGACAAGCGCTGTTGCTGAGAGGTGTCTTGTTCGTAGGCTGTCAGCACATCCTTAAAGGTCTCTATCAACCGATCAACGTGTTTTTGGTGGTCCAGGAGGTATTGCTGTAACGCCGCCTGGGCGTGACTTTCCATGGCGCGAACCATACGGATGAGCAGTTCGGCCACATCATCAAGCGCCTTGCTGTGTTGATTGCGCGTCAGGATGACCGCCAATGCATAACGTTTATTGAATTTCAGGTCGGCCATCTCGGTCGCGTTCAGCGCACGCGCCTCCAACGCCAGCTGCCGGTGTTTGACGATAGGTAACTTGATCGCAGGCATCTCTTCGCCAAGCGTCTGCAGCCAGTGCACATGCTGAAGATAGCTACGCACCTCCTTGTTGCCGGGGCGCTTCGGTTCGCGTTTGAGAATATGCCAGGCACTGTAGGTCTGGCCGTTCGGTGAGAGCAGCTCATTAATCTTCTGCTTCGCCTCGTCAGTAAGCTGGGAGGTGATGGCGCTAAAGCAGCGCTCGTTCACGTGGTTCCGTGCACGCCGTGCCGTACGTTTCAGAACGGTGAAACCCGGCAACTCAAAACGATGGCGCACCAACTCTTCGAGCATGACGTTCACGATGTCCGCAAGCATTTCCTTGGTTTCCGCCGCATCCAGAGCAATCTCGTAAAGCCACTTATTGTCGGTGCCCGCCAAGGGCTTAACATCCAGGTAGGTCCGGATCTGCCTCAGGTGTCGGTGCTTGGCCCCGGATCGGTCGTACTGTAGGAGCTGCGTTTGGGTCGGAAGCTTTCTAAACTGACACTGGAGACCGACATGCTCAATGATTTCCCGTGGCACCGCCGCGAGGGACTGAAAATAGCCCAGGCGCTGAAAGAGCTTAAGATGAAGCAACAGACCCAATCGGGCCACCGGTGTTTTGGCCAGTCGACCCCAGAGCTGCTCAGTGTCGGACGGCGTATAGGATTCTTGCAGCTCTTTTTCGGTGATTTCGGATTTCAGCCGCGGGTAGGCTGTTTCGTGCAGGCTGCTCATGGCTCACGCTCGCTCCAGTTAGTCCCACGTCGTCCCAGTGGCAGGATTCATGATTGTCGCCTCGAGCATGCACTGGTGGTCATTGGCTAAGGCGTGCATTTGCGCGAGCAGCTCATCCAGAACCTCATCAAGGTGCTCCGGGCTGTCATGTGTGATTGTGATGTGATACTGCGTTCCTTGCTCATTGAGCCTGGCCATGGCCCAGTTGGCAAAGCACACGCGCTCGATAAGCTCACGGACTTTCTTTATGCTGCGCACTTGGCTGTTATAGCGCTCCAACCGAAGGGTCACCTCCAGCAGTGTCGATTGCGCCAAAGAAGGAGCGGCCTGATGGCCTTCCAGGCTCTGCTCTATCCGATGCTGGGCGAACGGGTCAGGTGCATCGATGTAGCGCATTGCGGAATGAACGTCTCGCCATCCCACATACTCCATCAAAGACTTTGTGTCCCAGCGCTGGCCATTGGCCCAGCTCGCAAACCCTCGGCGCAAAGAGTGGCTGCTGAAAGCGTCTGAGCCCTCTATGCCTGCCGCTTGGCAACAGGATCTGACGATGGTGATGATACTGTTCGGATGCAGAGCTTCATTCGCAAGTTGGCCCCAACGGTTAATGGCCCGAAATACCGGCCCTTGCTTGATCTGTGCCGCGTTAGTCCATTCCAAATAGGCTTCTACAGGACACAGTTGCCTGAGGGCCGGCGCTTTGAAGTAACGCCCTTGCCCGGAGCGGTCGCTTTTGGTGCGGGGCAGGTAAATCTCCATGCCCGAGCCAGGCTCCACCTGAATATGCTCCGCATGGAGCCGCCCCAACTCGTCGCTGCGAAAGGCCCGCCAAAAACCGATCAGCATAAGTGCTTTGTTGCGAAGCGGTTGCAATGGCAACCGGTGTGTATCTTGTCGAGCAATCTGCTGGTCCAGGTGCGATACGATGGCCGTCAGCTGCACCAACTGGAGGGGTCTGGCCCGCTTTTCTGGGGCAGGGTGCAGTTCGGCAATGCCCTTGAGCACCTTTTTAACATGCGGTGCTTTGGTAGGATCGGGAAAACCTTGCTCAAGGTGCCAGGCCGCCAGACCCGCCAGTCGTTGGCGCAGGGTGTTTAGTGAATGAGCGCGCGCGTGGTCAACCAGGTAACGTGCAACACTGTCGGCCGTGGCCGGCAGAAACCCGCCCCATTCGTCCTCAAAGTGGCGGACTGCTCCTTGGTAGGCTTTGCGAGTATTGGCGCGGGTGCCCGCGCGTATGTAGTGGTCAATGCTGCTCATGCCGACCTTTTAATTTTGGCGAATTATGGACTTAGCGTCCCCAGTATTTCCAGAGCCGCGACGTCGAACGTATAGACGCCTTCAAACGCTTGGCCCCACTCGCGTGCTTGGCGCATGGCTTTATTCACAACGAGTGCGTCGGGAAAGTCAGCGCTCTTTTTCTTGCCACCGACCTTCACCGGCCGCGCCTTCTTATAGTCATTCAGAGCACGCCACACAGTCTGCCTATCCTCAAAGACAATGTTCGGCTCTGCAAACAGCGCACTGATCACGCCAGCAATGGCCTCGCGGTCAAGCTTGTAGCGCTTACCCGTTAGAACCCACATTGTCTCCACCAACACGACATCCGTCACCAGAGCGGGTACAGAGCCCGTGATCAGTGATACGGCCTTATGCGACTGAGCCTTATCGTCCAGCAGTAGGTAACGAAGCAGCACATTGGTATCAATGGCAATCACGCACCGATACCGTTTTGGCGGGAATCGTCCTCACTCACCTGGCGATCCACACGGATGCCCTTGAGAATCCCGCGCGCGGCTCCTGAGACCTTTTTGATGATGGTAATGTGGCCATCGTTGTCCACGTAGCTGTCGTATTCATCACCAGGCTCAATGCCCGCCAGCCGACACTGATCCACAGGCAAGGTGATTTGTCGTTTTGAGCTGACTTTTGGCATGACTAGAACCCTTTACATTAATCAATAGAGTAAAGACTACCGGCCTCTTTGCTTCAGGTCAAGAAGTAAAGGAAATGGCGCTGACCTCGATCTAAACCCTCAGACAGGGCGCACTCGCTCTACAAAACCGATTGATCATCGGTTTTTGTGCTTCTATACTCTAGCTCATCTTCTCACGACCCGTCGCCGGAAAACCTGTGACTCAAGACACCCCTGATAAACTTGCCATTCCACCATTAGGCACTCTCGAAGTAGCGGTGCTGGTACATCTGTGGCGAGTCCCGGAGGCGTCCTCCAAAGAGGTACATGCTGCCATTGGTGTGGCGCGCGGCATTTCAGTGAATACTGTGCAGTCCACGTTGGAACGGCTGTATCGGAAAAAGCTGCTAAAGCGCTTCAAGGCTAGCCATGCATTCCGGTATGCCCCGCAGGTGGCCCGTGAGCAGCTGGTAGCCGGTCTGGTCAACGAGGTGCTCAGCCGCTTCGGCGGCGATACCGCTTCTTCGCTGGCGGCGTCCGTCGAAGCGGCGAATTGGCTGAACGAGGAAGCCTTGCATACGCTAGAGGCTGAACTTAAAAATATGCGTACGCGCGGCGAAGCTCTTCATGTGCGGTAGCATTTTTTGACCTTACAGATGGCTCGACAGGATCCAAACACCGGCTCCGATTAGTGTCAGCCCGTCTAAGATCTCGGTCTTTTGGCCAATTAACGATCCAATTGCCCGTCCCAACATCACTCCAAGCGTAACCATAACGGTCGTCGCCAGACCAATCAGGGCCGCCGCAGTTCAGATGTTGACGTTGATAAATGCCAGGCCAATACCTACAGCCATGGCATCCATGCTCGTGCCGATGGCTGTCAAAGAAACCTTGAGAAATGACTGTCTGGAGGGCTTCGACACTTCTTCAGCGCTGGGTTTCAGGCCTTCATAAAGCATGTGCAGCCCTAGAGCAACCAATAGCGCAAACGCTATCCAGTGATCCCACGCCTCAACGTAAGTCGATGCCGATTTACCAAGCAACCAGCCGACTAAAGGTGTTGCTGCTTCAATTGACCCAAAGATAAGACCCATTCGCAGGGCTCCGCCCGCCCCTTTGCTGATCGCGGCGGCAAAGGCATCGGTGGACATCGCAAGGGTAAGCAAAAGGAGAGCAATCGGGTTCATGCGGTCTGCTCCGGCCGGGCGACTCGAGTCTACGAAAGACCCACACGCCCGACTTCCGGCATGGAGCTATCGATGGTCTCGCCAACCGAGAGGTGTTTTGCACCATTGCGTCCCAAGGTCCACCACCTCTCGAGATTGGGGAAACCGAACAGAATGCGGGTTTTGACCTAAGGGTTTCCTTGTGGTAGTGTCCCGGCCTTAGTCTGGAGAGTCTGTCCGCTTTGATGAAGAATCGTTGGGTAACAATCGTTTTAGCACTGGTGATTGCTCTGCAGTCACTGGCGGCTATTGGCGATACAAACCAACCTCATCCCGCGACGCCTCATCACGCTCATAATCACGAGCATTCCCATGAAGACGTTGTCATTGACTCGGTCACGCTGGAAATGGAGGAGTCTTCCACCTCATCGGACCCTTCGCGGGATCACTCATCTGATCATGGCCATCTAAACCATGCCCATTTTCACATGGTGCTGTTGAGCGCGGCAACGGATATTGCCGTTTTGTCCGCCGGTCAGCGCCTGTCCGACTATCAGGCCAGCCATACTTCAGTCATACCACCCTCTCTGTTCCGCCCTCCAATCGCCTAATCCTACGACCATCCCACTAGGGAAACATCTGTTATTTAGACCTTCGTAGGAGAAGTTACATGCTTTTTTGCAAGCCCATGAGCACTGGGCGGCGTCTACAGCCGCGCCAGACTTATATCCATTTATTGTGTCTGTTCGCGCTGGCGTTCAATGTTGCCGTTGCCCACGCCGAAGAGACGTCCTTAACTCTCGCCAATGCCGTGTCCCGGACGATGGCGCAAAATCCCAGTCTCCGGGTGTTCGACCTTCGCCTGCAGGGGCTTGAGGGAAGCCGTCTCACGGCCAATCAGGCACCAGCGTATGAAGCTGGCCTGGAGGTGGAGAATGCCCTCGGCAGCGGTACCCTGCAGGGTGTCGACGGGGCGGAATACACCCTGTCGCTATCCTCGGTCATTGAGTTGGGAGGCAAACGCCGGGCTCGCACGGGCGCTGTGAGCTCTCGCTATGATCTGATGGAGGCCGAACGTGAAGCCGAGACGCTGGATGTGTTGGGCCAGGTGACTCAACGTTATGTCGCCACCCTGGCGCTGCAGGAAAAGCTCGATTTGGCCACTCAATCCGTGGAATTGAGTGAGGCGATCCTCAACACCGTTACCCGTCGCACCAAGCAGGGCGCCGCACCTGAGGCCGAAGTCCTGCGCGCCAAGGCCGCGCTCGCCCAGAGCCGCATTGCCCATTCTGCCCTGCAAACCGAGTACGAGAAGCGGAAGATGGCGTTGGCATCGCTGTGGGGCGAAACGCGGGTAGATTTTCAGCGGTTGCAGGGAGACCTGTTCCGGTTCGAGTCCAGCGAGCGTTTCGAGGTGCTATACCAGCAGGCCAGCGAGAGCCCCGTGATCCGGGTCTACGCCAGCGAGCGGCGCATGCGCGATGCCGAGATCCGGTTGGCACGAAGCCAATCGGAAAGCGATATCCGCTGGCAGATCGGTGCCCGCCGTTTGGAAACAACGGGTGATACCGCACTGGTGGCCGGCATATCAATGCCACTGTTTGCCGGACGCCGGAACCGGGGCGAGGTGCAGGCAGCCCGAGCGGCGCGCGACGAGGTGCAATACCGCCAAGAGGAAGCGCTGCTACAACTGCACGCTCTGTTGTTCGAGGCCTACCACACCCGTCAACAAAACATCGATGCAGTCGAGCAGCTGCGCTCCACAGTGCTGCCCGATCTGACCAAGGCGCTCGACCTTACCCGGCAGGCCTATGAACGCGGCCGCTACAGCTATGTGGAGTGGACCGCCGCACAGCGCGAACTGCTTTCGGCTCGCGAGGCACTCGTCGAAGCAGCCGCAACGGCGCTGCTCAATCAAGCCCTTATCGAACAGCTTACGGCGCAGTCCATGACCCAAGGCCAGACCGCGTCCGCGCTAAACCAAACACAGGATTATTGAACCATGCAATTGATAAAACCACTCTACTGGATACTGGTGGCCACCTGTCTGGCCGCCAGCCCCCTGCTAGCGGCGCAAGATCGGGACGATGCTTCTAACGAAGCACAACAGACCGCGCCCGAAACCAAAGGACCTCATGGTGGCCTCTTGCTTGAGCGGGACGACGCTACCGTCGAACTGCAGATTTTCGAGCAAGGTGTTCCTCCAGAATATCGTGCCTGGGTGACAAAGGACGGTAAGCCCATGACCGATGGGGTTGACCTCAACGTTCAACTCACTCGTTTGGGCGGACAAGAGGATACCTTTGATTTTGCCTTCCAAGGAGACTATTGGCTGGGGGATGGCGTGGTGACCGAGCCACATTCCTTTGATGTGGAAGTCACGCTTGCCTTGAACGGTAAAAAATACCAGTGGCAATGGGAATCCCACGAAGGCCGTACCCGCATTGCAGCCGATATTGCTGAAAAGGCTGGAATCCGAACAGCTGAGGCCGGTCCGGGCTCGATTGAGCGAACCTTGACCACTTATGGGCGACTGACCACCGCGCCAGAGCAAATCGCGCGGGTGCGCGCCCGCTTTCCCGGCGTCATTACCAGAGTCAATGTTCGTTTGGGAGACCGTGTTGCCAAAGGTGATCTGCTGGCGCAAGTGGAGTCCAATGAAAGTCTTAAAACCTATGATCTGCGCTCACCCATGGATGGCGTGGTAACCGAGCGCCAGATCAGTGTGGGCGAAATCGCCGGTGACCGGCCTCTATTTGCCATCACCGATCTGTTCACCTTGTGGGCGGAGCTTCAGGTATTTCCGGGCCAGCGCACCAAGGTGGCGGTCGGCCAGAAAGTTCTACTGCAAGCCGAGGGATTTAATCAGCAGGCTAACATTAGCCATCTGCTGCCTTCCCCAAACAATGCGCCCTATACCCTGGCCCGAGTGAAAGTGGACAACCCGGACGGCACGCTGAACCCAGGCTTGCTGATGGCGGGGGATATAGTGGTAGAGACCCTTGAGGTGCCACTGGCGGTCGAGAACCGGGCGCTGCAGCCTTTTCGGGATTGGAGCGTGGTATTTATCCAGGTGGGAGATACTTATGAAATTCGCCCACTGGAGCTAGGCCCCAGCGACGGCACTTTGACTGAGGTACTGGGTGGGCTACAAGCGGGTGACCGCTATGTAGTGGACAACAGTTATCTGATCAAGGCCGATATCGAAAAATCCGGCGCATCCCACGACCACTAACCCAGGAGGCTATGATGATAAATGCCATCTTACGCTTCTCGGTAGAGCGGCGGTTTTTAACGTTATCCCTTATTCTGGTGTTGGTCGGTGTAGGCCTGTGGAGCTTTCAGCGCCTGCCGATCGATGCGGTACCAGACATCACCAACGTCCAGGTGCAGATCAATACCGAGGCTCCGGGGTATTCCCCCTTGGAGGCTGAGCAGCGGATCACTTTCCCGGTGGAAACGGCTCTGTATGGTTTGCCTAATTTGTCCTATACCCGCTCAATATCCCGCTACGGTCTGTCCCAGGTCACAGTGGTATTCGAAGAGGGTACGGACATTTATTTCGCCCGAAACCTGATCAATGAACGCCTCGGCACCATCAAGAATGCCCTGCCACCGGGCCTGGAGCCGGAAATGGGTCCCATCGCCACCGGCCTTGGCGAAATCTTGATGTACACGGTCGAAGCGCGGCCCGGCGCCACTCAAGAGGATGGCAGTCCGTTGGACGCCACGGCACTGCGGGAAATTCAGGATTGGATTATCAAACCCCAACTGGCACAGGTGCCTGGGGTGATTGAGATCAACACCATCGGTGGCTACAACAAGCAGTACCACGTCACGCCCTTCCCACAACAGTTGCTGCAATTTGGCGTCACCATGGATGAACTGGCGGACGCACTGCAAGCCAACAACACCAACCGCGGTGCAGGCTATATCGAGCGCAAAGGGCAACAGCTGCTGGTCCGTTCACCTGGACAGTTGGCCTCCATCGCTGAGATTGAACAGGTGGTTATCGCTAATCGGCAGGGCGCACCGGTAAAAGTCAGTGATGTGGCCGAGGTGGCCATTGGCAAGGAACTGCGCACCGGGGCGGCGACCCGCGACGGCAAGGAAACGGTGCTGGGCACGGCCATGATGTTGATGGGAGAGAACTCCCGCTCAGTCGCGCAGGCCGTGGCTGAAAAATTGAAGGCCATTCAGCCTTCACTCCCCGAGGGGGTAAAGGTGGAGGCGGTGTACGATCGCACGACTTTGGTGGACAAGGCCATCGCCACGGTGGAAAAGAACCTGCTCGAAGGCGCATTGCTGGTGATCGTCGTGCTGTTTCTGTTGCTCGGCAATCTACGCGCCGCTCTGATCACGGCGGCGGTAATTCCTTTGTCCATGCTCGCCACCATCACTGGCATGGTGCAATCGGGCGTATCGGCCAACCTGATGAGCCTTGGGGCGCTGGATTTCGGCCTGATCGTGGATGGTGCGGTGATTATTGTCGAAAACTGCATTCGGCGGTTGTCCCAGTCCCAGCATAACGGCCAGTTGCCACTGCGGGAGCGGCTCCAGCTGGTGTACGAAGCCACCAACGAAGTCATTCGCCCCAGTCTGTTCGGTGTCGCCATCATTACCGTGGTGTACTTGCCGATCTTTTCTCTCACCGGCGTTGAGGGGAAGATGTTCCACCCCATGGCGGCCACTGTAGTAATGGCACTGTTATCTGCCATGGTTCTGTCGCTGACTGTGGTGCCAGCCGCCGTTGCAGTGTTACTTCGAGGCAAAATCAGCGAAAAGGAAAGCCCGGTAATCAGCGGTGCCAAATCGGTGTACAAACCAGCGTTGCTTGTCGCGATGAAGTTTCGCTGGCTGGTTTTGGGGTCGGCAACGGCGTTGGTGGCGGTATGTATCTGGTTGGCAACTACCTTAGGTTCGGAATTTATTCCGCAGCTCGACGAAGGGGATATCGCGCTGCACGCGCTGCGTATTCCTGGCACCGGACTTGAGCAATCCATCGCGATGCAGACTCAGCTGGAGGAGACGCTGAAAACGTTCCCGGAAGTGGATAAGGTAGTGGCCAAAATCGGCACTCCGGAGGTGGCTACCGATCCCGTTCCTCCGAGCGTGGCGGATAACTTCGTGATAATTAAACCGCGCGACCAGTGGCCCAATCCCGACAAAACCAAGGATCAACTGGTGGCGGAGATCGAAGAAGCCGTGACCCAACTGCCTGGCAACAAATACGAGTTCACACAGCCCATCGAAATGCGCTTTAACGAGCTGATTTCCGGTGTTCGGGCTGATCTCGGGATCAAGGTGTTTGGTGATGATATGGATCAACTGTTGGCGTCGGCAAAGGCCGTTCAGGAGGTGCTTGAGACCGTTGAAGGCGCGGAGGATATTCTAGTCGAACAGGTCACGGGGCAGCCGATGTTATCGGTGCACCCCAAGCGCATGGCATTATCGCGCTACGGCCTGAATGTCGAAGACGTGCAAGCGCTGGTGGCAACCGGTGTTGGCGGTGAGAACGCGGGCCTGATCTACGAGGGTGACCGTCGCTTTGAGTTAGTGGTACGCCTGCCGGAAACCGTGAGGCGTGACATCGACAGTTTGGCCTTTCTGCCCGTTCCCTTGCCGGACGGCGGCTATGTGCCATTGTCGGAAGTGGCAGAGCTGGAGCTGGCACTGGCACCAACCCAAATCAGCCGGGAAAATGGCAAGCGCCGGGTAGTGGTGACCGCCAACGTGCGGGACCGCGACTTGGGTGGATTTGTCGAAGAAGCACAAGCGCGCATCGCCCAGGAAGTGGATTTACCGGATGGGTATTGGCTGGATTACGGGGGCACCTTCGAGCAACTGCAGTCGGCCAGCGCACGTCTCGCCATTGTGGTACCGATCACGCTGGTGATCATCATTGGCCTATTGGTCATGGCGTTCGGTTCGGTGAAAGACGCCTTGATTATTTTCACTGGCGTACCGCTTGCGCTCACTGGCGGGATTTTATCCCTGTGGTTGCGGGATATGCCGCTGTCGATCTCCGCAGGCGTGGGCTTTATCGCGCTCTCTGGCGTCGCAGTTCTCAATGGTCTGGTGATGGTGGCTTTTATTCGCGACCTGTGGCACGAGCAGGGCGACCTGATGAAAGCGATCGTCGAGGGTGCCCTGATCCGCCTGCGACCGGTACTGATGACGGCCTTGGTCGCAAGCCTCGGCTTTGTTCCCATGGCGCTCAACACCGGTACTGGCGCGGAAGTGCAGCGACCGTTGGCAACAGTAGTGATCGGGGGGATTATTTCCTCGACTTTGTTGACGCTGTTCGTACTCCCGGTGCTTTACGCGCTGTTGCATCGCAAGAAAGCGTAAACGCAGCGTACCTGAATGGGTTCCGGGCGCGCCCGGAACCTGTCGCCGCAACGAAAACCTGGCGGGCATAGCGCAATTGTGAGCTCGCCACTCGATTCAATTATTCATGTGTGATCGAATTCGATCATCACGACAAGAGCGAGAACAACATGTTTAAATTTTATTGATCGCCATTCTGTCCCTTGCCAGTGTCACTGCCTAGGCACATGGCATGTCGGCGGAAGACCAGGCCCGGATACTCAATGCGGGCTACCTGGAGTACATCCGGCTTGGCGCCACCCATATGCTGACTGGATACGATCATTTGCTGTTTCTGTTCGGCGTCATGTTCTTTTTGACGCGCTTTAGCGAGATCATCAAGTTCATCACCGCCTTCACCATCGGCCATTCCATTACCCTGGTGTTCGCCACACTGTTCGGCATTACCGCCAATTACTACCTGATTGATGCGGTGATTGCGCTGACCGTCTGTTACAAAGCCTTCGACAACCTCGGCGGCTTTCAGAAACACTTGCAAATGAAATCCCCGAACCTGACCTGGATGGTGTTTGCCTTTGGTTTGATCCACGGGTTTGGCCTGTCCACTCGGCTTCAGCAGTTGCCGCTGGGCGACGATGGTCTGGTGTTCAAAATATTATCGTTCAATGTCGGCGTCGAAGTGGGACAGATTGTGGCTTTGAGCATCATGCTGGCCGTGCTTATGGTGTGGCGAAAAACCGCATCGTTTGAGCGCTTCAGCAAAGCTTCCAACGTGGGGCTGATGCTTGCCGGTGGTCTGTTGCTGCTGATGCAGTTACATGGGTTTCAGCACACGCAGTACCCGGATGATTTTCCGCTCAACCGGGATGATCACCAACATACCCACGAAGACATGGCGGATAAAAAAGCACCGCTATCGAGCTACCCAAGACGCCTCGAATTACGAGGGCCATCCGCCGACACAGAGGGCGAAGAGCCGGCTGAACAAGCCAGTGAACCTGAAGTCCATCGCCACGAGGACGGTGAACCCCACTCCCATTAATCATATTAAACTTCGAGGAACCCTTATGAAGCTCTTTACTGCCATTTTCACACTTGTTTTATTGGTCGGATCTCAACAGGTGCTTGCACACAGTGACCATGCCCATAAGTCGATTTCAGAAAAATCGGCGCTTGAGCGTGGCAGAGCGGCAACTATGCAACTAACCGAAAAAGACGCAGGCTTAGGCTTCGGAAAGCTTCCCGAAAGCTGGGAGGTAGTTCCTGAAGACGCCGTAAAAATCCATAAGAAAGGCAGCGGTTATTTCATCGTATCGGTCACCAATCGGGCTGAAGCTCAAACACTTTACGTGCTCCTATCGAGTGACGGGGGAGTTTACGATGTAAATTTTACGGGTGAATTCGACGGTTTGGAGTAGAGCATACATGACATGGCATTGGATCATAACCAAATATCTGATTACCGCCGCCGTCGTGGTAGTGGTTTCCGAGGTCGCCAAACGCAGCGACAAGCTGGGCGCTTTGGTTGCGGCATTACCGTTGGTGACGATTCTGGCGCTGATTTGGTTGCACGTAGAAACGCACTCGACAGAAAAAGTGGCGAATCACGCTTGGTATACGTTCTGGTACGTGGTGCCGACACTTCCGATGTTTTTAATATTTCCGACGTTGCTGCCCCGAATCGGCTTTTGGCCTACGCTGTTAGCCAGTGCTTTGGTGATCGCAGCCTGTTTTTGGCTATTTTCGTTACTGGTTGGGCAGCTTGGCATTGAATTGAAGCCGTAGGGAGTGTTACCAGCGTTTTTGTCGAACGAACATCCGCAAAACGGGGCGAGTGTAACGCTGGCCTCGTTCGCGGTTCCCGTAGTGTGGGCACAATTCAGAGCGGTGCAAGACACTTTTGAGTTATTCCCTTGAGTACAATCGAAAAGAGCTGTCCTAATTGACAGAGCCGCTGTAGCGTCAATTCGACAATTACGTCCAGTTTGGCCTCTTGCAACGTGTCTAAATAGACTCCATCTGTACGCATTTTGGCGTCGAGCTGAAGAAAATTCACCCTAACATTAGATAATCTATTATTATCCTGTGTCATATCTAAGCTATACAAAGTCTAAAGCACGAGCTAAAATTGTATGTATATACATAGTACGTAATACAGTACGAAATAAGCAGGAGGGAATTCCATGGCACGTGGCGGTATCAACAAAGCACTGGTGACCAGGGCCCATCAGGCCGTTCTAGCCAGGGGGGAAAACCCCTCCATTGACGCGATACGTATAGAGCTCGGTAATACCGGCTCCAAATCAACGATTCATCGCTATCTCAAAGAGCTGGAGGAGGAGGCGTCCACCAGACTCGACGATGAGGCCCTATTGAGCCAGCCCATTAAGGACCTCATTGCGCGCCTGGCATCGCGCCTTCAGGAAGAGGCCCACGGCATCGTCGAAGAGAGTAAAAGCCGCTATGAACACCAGATCAAAGAGCTCTCTGACCGCTGCACCGCGCTCACTCAAGAGGCTGGCCAGCTGGGCGATCAGCAGAAAGTGTTGGAATCGCGCCTTGATGAGACGAGTGCGCAACTGGCTGCCAAATCCGCAGCCTGCGATGCCTTAGATAAACAACTCAACGAGGCGGGTCAGCGCGAGGCCAGCACGACGGCGCTGCTCAAGGAAAAGCAGGCTCATATCGAATCCCTTGAGGAAAAGCACCGTCACAGCCGGGAGGCACTGGAGCATTATCGTGAATCGGTGAAAGAGCAGAGGGATCAGGATCAGCGCCGGCATGAGCAACAAATTCAGCAGCTTCAGGCCGAGATTCGCACGTTAAACCAGACAATCTCCGTCAAGCAGGGCGACCTGACCCAGCTCAACAAGGATAACGCGCGCCTGGTGAGCGAGTTGGGCGCTGCGCGCAAAGCAACACAGGACCTCGAATCGAAGCTTAATCGGACTGACGCGAAGCTTGAAGATGCCAATAAGCAATTGCAAACCCAGACGACGGATCTGCAGCAGTACGCCGACAGCGCTCAGCGCCAGGCCTCGCAAATTGATGAGCTGACGCAACGCCTTGAATCGGCGCAAAGCAAGGTGCAAGATTTTACCGTCAGCCAGGCCAAACTGGAGACTGAGCTATCGGTTAAGAACGATATGATTGAGCGCCTAATGGCTGAAAAGCGGCGTCAACACGACAAACCAGCCACTTAAGGAACGGGGCTACAGAGCCTTACAAGGTTTTCAGTATTTCCACTTGCAATCAACGATATACAGAACATTCGGCTAAATTTAGCACTGTTACCGGCCGCACCTCGTGAAGAGCGTAGGGGAAGGTATCAATGAAAGATCAAGGGTTTCTGAATAGCGAAAATAGTTTTGTTATCAATAGCTTATCTCAACTTTGGCGGATATTTCCAGAATCCCGTCCGACCCTCCAGTGGAGCCGGGGCAACCACGCGTATTGCGATAGGAACGGCGGTTCTCGGCGGCATGATTTCGGCAACGATACTGGCGACGTTCTTTATTCCACTGTTCTATGTGGTGGTCCGCCGTATCACGGATTTTCTGAGTGGCTCCAGAGACCAGGATGACTCGGCTGCGGCCGCTCCCGGACGTGCAGACGGAGGTGTGGCTGATGACCGTTAAGGTATTGCTGGCCACTGTGATGGCGTTGTCACTTGGTGGCTGCTCACTCGCGCCGACTGTTGAGAAACCCGAGCCGTCGGTGCCGGAAAACTGGTCTTCCGCACGACTTTCGGCGAACGAGAAACTCCCCCTGGATTGGTGGCGTGGCTTTGGCGATCCGGCGCTTGTCACCCTTGTTGAAGAGGCGCTTGGTGCCAACAGCGACCTGCAACTTGCTGCTGCCAGGGTCGCCGAAGCACGGGCGCGCCTTACCGGGCAGCAGGCGGAACAATATCCGCTTCTGGAGGTAGAGGGCTCTGCGGTGCGCCAGGGGCCGAGTGAGGAGGTGGTCAACAGCGCTGGTGGTGGTCAACCCTTCAACGATATCCAGGTCGGTGGGGTGCTATCGTACGAGCTGGATCTTTGGGGGCGGCTTGCGAATGCCAGCGAAGCAGCCCGGGCGCGTCTCCTGGCCAGTGCAGCGAATCGCGAGGCCGTGCGACTAGCCGTGATTGGTGAGGTAGCCAATGGTTACTTCAATTTGCGTGCGCTTGATCGTCAGATCGACATCACCGAACGCACCGTGTCATCCCGCCGCGAATCGGTCGCCCTGCAACGGGCCCGGTCCGAAGGAGGCGAGGTTAACGAGTTGGTCCTGCGGCAGGCTGAAGCCGAGCTTGCAGCCGCTGAATCCGAACTTCCGAGGCTTCGCCAGCAGCACGCCCTTCAGCGAAACGCCTTGGCAGTGCTTCTGGGGCGAGATCCACAACAGATTGTACGGAGTGATATTTCCGTAGCGGATACCATTGGTGAGATGAATGTTCCGGGCAGCGTCCCTGCCGGCCGGCCGGCGGATCTGATGGTCCGCCGACCTGACATTGCGGCAGCCGAACAGGAGTTGATAGCGGCCAACGCCGAAATCGGTGTTGCCCGGGCGGCGTTCCTGCCCAGGATTTCGTTTGAGGGCCTGCTGGGCCTGCGAAGTGCCTCCGGTGGCGACTTGTTCCGGGGCTCCGCATCCACTTGGCAGTTGGGCGGCTCGTTAGTCGGCCCGTTGCTGGACTTTGGGCGTTCCGAGGCACTGGTCAATCAGGCGGAGGCGCGTCAACGCCAGGCCCTGATTGCGTATCGTCAGGCCATTCAAGTGGCGTTTCGGGAGGTGCTCGACGCTATGGCCGGGGTGCGTGGTACCGAAGATCGCTTGGAAGCGCAGGCCCGGCAGGTAGCAGCACTGCGAAGCACAACTAAACTTGCGCGATTGCGCTTTGAGGGGGGCGCGTCCAGTTACCTGGAGGTGCTGGACGCTGAACGAAGCCTGTTTACAACCGAACTTGATCTCGTGGAAACGCGGCGTGATCAATTGCAGTCAACGGTTAATTTGTATCGAGCTCTGGGCGGGGGTTGGCAGAGTTCGTTACAATCTTCTGATTATGCAAACACTGACTGATTCAGACAGGCGTTTTATTGAGCGCCTCGGTCTTCAGGCTCAATCTGAAGGCTTTTCCCGCATCGCTGGCCAACTTTGGGCGACACTTATCGTGTCGGATGGTCCCGTCAGCTCATCGCAGCTTGTGGATACGTTGCGCGTCAGTAAGGCGAGCGTCAGTACGAATACGTGCTTTCTTGAAAGACTCGGCATTGTTGAACGTCGAACAATGCCGGGTGAACGCCAGGATTTTTTCGCGATTCGTCCCCATCCTTACGCTGCCTTGGTGGAAGGGCAGATAGAACGGCTCGAGGCCAGAAAGGAGGTGATTGCCGAAGCCAAGGCAACCATTACCAATGAACAAACGCTTGCCAAGCTGACTGATCTCGATCAGTTCTACACTCTGTATTATGAGAGCTCCAAAGACCTTCTGAAGCAGCTGAAATCTCAAGTCCGAGGTCATAAAACAAAATAAAACCAAAGGAGTAGGCTCGAGCTTCATCCGGGCCTGAATGAAACGCTGGCTATGTCAGAGCAACCCCCGTCGGTGTTACTGAAAGGAGGGCCTGGACCGTTCTCACCGTTTGGAATGCCTTGTCAACGGTTCTAAACAAAGCAGGCTCGTCAATTTGTCTCTTGCAAACCTACCTACTGATAGGTAAATTACGTGTCGTATGCTTAATGACCAACAGAGGTAATCAATGAAAATTTACGACACTGAAGGCTTTCCCAACCCGCTACGGGTTCGCATCGCCCTGGCAGAAAAAGGCGCAACGAATAAGGTGGAATTCGTCCCGGTCGATGTCATGGGCGGGGAGCACCGTTCCGATGCGTTCAAGACGAAAAACCCGGATGCCACCGTGCCCATGCTGGAACTTGACGACGGCACCTGCATCGCCCAGTGCAATGCCATCACTGAATATATCGACGGTGTCTTTGATGGTCCGTCCCTTATGGGTACAACCCCAGCGGAGCGTGCCCGTATCGCAATGATGAATCTGCGGGCAGAAAACGGTCTGATGAATGCCGTGGGTGCCTATTTCCATCACGCGACCCCGGGGCTTGGTCCGGATCTGGAAACCTGGCAGTGTGCTGAATGGGGTAATAAACAGAAAGAAATTGCCAGCGCAACCATGGCCTACCTTGACAGCGTTCTGGCGGACAATGAGTTTCTCGCAGGCGACAGCTTCTCGGTCGCAGACATCACCGCCTTTGCCGGCCTGGGGTTTGCGGATTTCGCGAAGGTTGACATTCCCGAGTCCCTGACCAATCTCCAGGCCTGGCGCGCAAAAGTCGCAGCCCGTCCTTCAATTGCCGGGTGATCCGATACCCTCGGGTTTCATGCAAGCGCGGAAAACATGAAGGCCAAAAAGGGAGGAATATCATGGAGATTAATGCAGATTTCTCCAAACCGGTGGTTATGCATTCCGACCAGATTGAATGGCAGCCCTCGCCCATGAAAGGCGTGGAGCGGCGCATGCTGGACCGGATCGGGGAGGAAGTTGCCCGCGCCACGACCATCGTTCGTTATGCGCCGGGGAGTCATTTCTCGGCACATACCCACACCGGTGGAGAAGAATTCATCGTACTCGATGGCGTGTTCCAGGATGAGCACGGTGACTTCCCAGCGGGCAGCTATGTGCGCAACCCCCCAACCACGTCACATATTCCGGGCTCTGAAACGGGCTGCACGATATTTGTGAAACTGTGGCAGTTCGACCTGGCCGACCGCACCCAGTTCAGCAAGAATATGGAGGCCGGGCTGGGCGCCCCAGTGGGCGGCGTTGCCACCACAAAGCTGCATGAGGACGATCGTGAGATCGTGACCTACAGCCAGCTCGATGCGGGGGCGACACTGACCTCTGAGGCGCCCGGCGGAATCGAGCTGCTGGTGATCGAAGGTTCGGTCACCAGGGATGGCGAGATGCTGGCCAGGCATGACTGGCTGCGCCTCCCTGAAGGACACAGGTTGTCCGTGGCGGCCGGGGACGGCGGCGCCAAGATCTGGATGAAAACGGGGCACCTGCGATTTGCCGGGGCACCGAGGGTATAAGGCCCGGCAATAGCGGGATTGCAAAGGCAAACAGGTGAATAACCATGAACCGTGATACCAGAACAGCCCTGATGGACCTTGCCGAGCACACCGTTCGGTCACGGGGCTTTGACGGGTTCAGCTATGCGGATCTGGCTGAGGCCATCGGCATTCGAAAGGCCTCGATCCATTATCATTTCCCCACCAAGGCGAAGCTCTCCGAAGCCTTGATCGAGCGCTATCAGACCAGTCTGCAGCAGGGTCTGACCGAGATAGATGCAGCCCATGCCAGCGCCGGCGCGCGCCTCAAGGCACTCATTGCCCTGTACCGCGGGGCCTTACATGATGGACAAACGGTCTGCCTGTGCATTGCTTTTTCGACCTGCCGCGAAAGCCTGTCCGACACTGTCATTGCCAGAGTCGGCGCCATTCGCGCAATGGTCTTGCAGTGGATTACAGCAACGTTTGAGCTGGGGCACAGGGATGGATCCGTCTCGGCCATCCTGGGTCCCGCCGATGAAGCGCAGGCGACCCTGGCGATGCTGGAAGGAGCCCACCTTGCCGCGCGCACCGAAGAAGACCTCGCCGTGTTTGATGCCGCAACGCGACTGCTGCGCGCCCGCTGCCAGTAACGACGGGACAGGAATCGCGCTTTGAGCGAGCGATTAAATTCGTGTT
>Ga0209128_1000043_pt1 | contig 79699 bp, 73 predicted proteins | sample ETNvirnome_6_100_FD_184072 | JGI IMG/M metagenome (GOLD analysis project Ga0209128, IMG submission 184072) | Marine viral communities from the Pacific Ocean - ETNP_6_100 (SPAdes) (version 2) | ecosystem: Environmental > Aquatic > Marine > Oceanic | place: Pacific Ocean | collected 2013-06-19
GCTGTTGACGCCGCGCTGGGCTCCGGATTGAGCAACGACGAAATCCAGGAGGTCATAGTGCAGGCCTTCGACCGGCGATCTCTGCGCGGCGAAGAGCTTGGCGAAGGAGCGAAGCTTCTGCCTGGATGTTAGGGGTACAAAATAATGAAAATTACAAAACATAGACTAAAGAAAATCATCAAGGAAGAATTTGAAGACTTATTAGAGATGGCAGTTAGTAAAAAACAGGCTGCTGCTGTAAAGCAACTTCAGAGCCTCGTAAAAGCGGGGATGATTTCTCAGGATGAATTTAATCAGAAAAAGGCAGCCCTCCTGGGTCAAAAAGAGGCTCCTCAGGCCGCCGGTGGACTTCAGGACGGAGGCACACTGGTCGAGCCCGCTGACGCCACCCAGGATCCGAATGTGGGAGGCACACTGGTAGAACCAGGCCAGGGATCCGAATCAGGTAATAAAAAGTTGGCCCTCGTCGCCAAGGAACTTGAGGTTCTTCTTAAAAAAATACAACAGGAATTATAATTATGGATTTAGAGGAGAGTCTAAGAAAGTGGGAGGAGTTCGGCTTAAACGGAACGGTTGAACTACAGGAACTTTATATTGGAGATCTCCTTATTAGTAAGGGAAGTACTCAATTCGGAATCGCTGCAGCGTTCAATGATGTTATTAATGAAAGAAAGAGTATGACAGAAGGTCCAATCCAAGTTTGCTGGATCCGGGAAGAAAATAAGTTTTTAGTAACCGACGGACTTCATCGTTTGGTGGAAGGATTATTAGAAGGAAAAACTCACTATTTAAGTGAAATAGATTGGACGGGATATTCTCTAGCATGGGCTGTGCCAGAAGGTGATGATAGATTTTCCCTGGAAGAGGTTATGAGCAAACTAACCAAAAAAAGACTCCAAGAAATTATTAAAGAAGAATTACAAGATTTACTTGGTGAGGGTAATAAAGCATCTAAAACCGTGGGTGACCCCCCCTACCGAGAAAGAGGATCGACCGAATCCCAAGCGCAACAGAAAGCTGCTGGGATGGCCCTATCGGCTAGACGGGGAGACACTCCCATGAGCAAACTAAAGGGCGCCGCTCTCGATTTATATAATGGAGAGATTACAACAAAAGAATTAAGAAATTTGGCTAAGCTTGGACAGAAAGTGAAACAACACAAATCCAAAGAGCCAAAACACCTTAAAAGCTTGCCGGGTCATGTGACGCCGGCGGAGGATTAATAATGAAAAAACTATTAACTGATAGCTTAGTATTAGCAAAGCAGATAGCACTACTTCAAGCTTCTAGAGAAGTATACGTAGTTCTTGCGGCAGCAAAGCTCGGAGCCTTTGCAGCCGGAGTAGTTGCAGCCAGTATTTTACTTTAAATAAACAAATAAATAGCATGTTTTGATTACCTCCTAGTTACTATAGGGGGTAATTTTTATGTTACGACTATTATTTGTTGGTTTATCTCTTATATCTTTAATCGCCTGTTTGCCGGCTTTGCCGTCTCCTGTAGATGACGATGACGCCACTCCTCAGAGCGAAGATGTGGAGGTTCCTTTATACGATCCCGGCGTTGACTGGGAAATATGTGCGTCGTCGGAAGGCGATCACCCATGCAATATTATTGCTGTTGATCACAATGGCGACGAATTTGATTTATATGCTAACTACGGATCTTTGATTGTAGTTGATCTTTCTGCTATGTGGTGCGGACCATGTAACAGCGCGGGCGCTCATGCCCAAGAGGTGCAAGACATGTACGCCTCAGATGATCTTATATATGTTACTGTTTTAATTGAAAATCGTCACGGTGTTCCACCATCAGAGGCTGACATTCAGCAGTGGGCTTCTGACTATAACAATACCACATCTCCAGTAATAGCCGGCGATCGGGGTATGCTTACGAGCAGTGGAGGTTCCTGGGATCTTACGAGTTGGCCAACTTTCTTTTATATTGATCGAGAGATGGTTATTCGAGATGTAGACAAGGGATACAGCGCAACAGAAGTTGTTTATTCGATTGAATGGTTGCTGACGTTGTGATAAACTGAAGTTATATAAGGTGAAACGTCACAGTTCCAGAATTGCTAAAATTACTGACTGGGCTCTTTTTATTCTTACGCTACTCACTTTTTTCGACTTGGTCATGACAATATTGTGGGTGGCTTCTGGCGAGGCCACGGAGGCAAATCCAGTAATGGACTTTTTCCTTCAAAGGTCATTTTGCTTATTTGTCATAGCAAAGCTCTTTTTGACTTTTGGCGGAATATTGATTTTAGATCGATACAAAATTGTTGCGGATAAGTTTATTTTCAAGGCTTCTTTATTTCTTGTATTAATTTATGCGCTCTTAACAGGGTGGCATATTATTGGCGCCTTCGCGACTCTTACATAGTCTGATTCTGTTGTCGATTACTACTTAGTATACGATGATAAATATCAAACACCTAGAAGAGGCCGGCCAGAATTATTTTCAACACATGTGGTTTGCCGGATGGGTAGCAGTTCGGCTATTGGTAACAGCGATTGTGTTGTTGCTTCATGCTATTCTACCAATTCTTCAAATGCCTAGGTCTCTTGATATTGCGCGCACATCTGATTTTTTGTTTGATAAAGATTATGATTTAAGGGTGCGCAAGATGAAGGTGATGGACAGAGATGCATCAAATACAAAATAATACAACTGAAGATATCACCCATCTAGTTGATATTATCGAAAAATTCTTGCCGTATAGTCGGGAAAAGCTTGGATTTCGCAAGCCTGTTATGCTTTCTTTTCAATCCGATGAGGAAAACGCTAATCGCATCCTAGGCAAGACAGCCTTCTATAATCCGGCAGATTTTAGCGTGACGGTGTTCATTACTGGGCGCCATCCAAAAGATGTTTTGCGCTCTTTGTCTCATGAATTGGTTCACCACGCACAGAATTGCCGTGGAGACTTCTCAGAAAATGATAATGTGGGCCAAGGATATGCTCAAAAAGATCCCCATATGAGAAACATGGAACTCGAAGCTTATGAAAAAGGAAATATTATCTTTAGAGACTTCGAAGATCTAATTAAAGCGGGGAAGATTAACATCAAACTAACTGGAGAACCCAAAATGACAATTCAAGAGTGGAAAAATAACGAGCTTAATAAGCTGTTACTAGAAAAATGGGGATATCGCAAAGAAGACGATAAGGCCGAAGAAGACGAATCCGCCAACCAACGAGGAAATCAAAAGGTTTCTATGGAAGACGAGATGGATCTAGAGGAAGGCGCCGCAGATTGGAAGGCTATAGCTGATGCTCCAGAAGATCCCACCGATGTCCCTACGGCGACCGCATTACAACAAAAGCGCACCAAAGAGCGCGGCGAATGGGGAAAGAAAGTTCGTGGAAAGAGCGGTGTTACCGGTAAGCGCGACAGACCCTTTCCAGCTGGATCGAAGAACGTGATGACCATGGGCGAAGGTTGTCCCCATGACGAAGACCAAGAAGATCTTGAGGAGGGCGAACTCACCGAGTGGGCGCCTGGGTTCGAGCCTCCCGGCTCGACTCACGATTTCCTAGGCAACCCTCTTAAAAGCGCCCCCAAAGGTACGAAGGCTAAATCCACGCGATGGTACGCAGGAGACAGCAAGCCTGGTGAGGGCGACAGCGGCGGTTCTGGATATGCCCATGACGACCCGGAATCGGAAGAATATCATACCGATCCCGCGCTAGAAAAGAGGCGAGAATACCAACGCTGGAAAATTGCAAACGGATTGGCTGAAGATACTGAAGTTGATGAGCGAATGCTTACCCTAAAAGAGGCTCGCGACGTTGCCCGTAGAATTTTTGAGCGTATTCAAAAGGAACTGTAATGGACTTAAATCGCATGACAAGAAACTTCTTGCTTGGCGAATCAAAAAGGCCCGCAGTGGAGAGTTATATTCAATCCATTCTTGAAACTCTTAATGCGGTGATGCCCAGGTCTCAGCGAGATACGCGACGGATCGAGATGGCAAAAACTAATTTACGAGAAGTTCGCAAATATTGTAGAACTATGCAAGAACAAATTCAAGTACTTGAAGAGCAAGTTAACTTACTAGAAGAAAGTAAAGGAGACTAAAATATGGGTGCTGTTCAAGGCCATATGTCTCACCTTTATGACAACCCGAACTTAAAGTTTGGTCAAATAAAGGATGTATTTCAAAAAGCCGCCAACGGAGAATTGGAAGGTACCGAAAAAACCGATGGCCAGAACATCATGCTGTCGTTTGACGTCCGCGATAACACAGCTAGAGCTTCGAGAAATAAAGGACACTTCAAGGCCGGCGGATTAACTCCGGACGAACTTCAGACATTTTTTGGGGGCCGAGGAGATTTAGAACATTCCTTCTCCGACTCTTTTCGAGCATTTGAACAAATGGCGCGTAGCCTCCCTGAGGATGCTCAAATTAAACTTTTTGGCCCAGAAGCTAACATCTATTATAATGCAGAGGTTCAAGATCCTCGCACATCTAACGTTATCAATTATGATGTGTCCACTCTGACTATTCACAGAAAAGGCCATGGAGAATATAACAGAGAGAACGGCGATCTAGTTCGTCCGGTTCCGGAAGAGTATGCAGCTTACTTAGAAGATCTTCTGGGGCGCGTCGAGGATAGAATCGAAGCAACAGATTACAGAGTGCAAGTTAATGCGATAAGACAATTAGAAAAATTAGCAAATGACAGCATTCTTAACCTTGCTACTACGCGCCTAGATAGCTTTATGTCCGCAGCGGGCCTCTCTGACAATAATACAGTTGGGGAATACTTAGTACAGTCGTTAGAGCGCAAGATCGATGCTACGATCCCGGAAATAAATTTAGACGCCAAAAAGCTTTTAATGAAACGCATGTTCGAAGAAGTATACGGTACCGAGGACAAAAAGAGAAAAGTTACACAACGAGCCATCAAAGACAGTCTAGAAAACCCCGATCAAGCGCCGGAAATAAAACCCCTTATTGGCAATTCTAAACTAATTGTTGGAGACTTTATTCTGCCGCTAGAAGACATCGTTCATGATTTCTCAGTCGAGGTGCTTCGAAGCCTAGAGAGTGCATTCATTGCTGACAACACTGCTGAGCTAGAACGTCAAAAGGGAGAGGTGCGTAAAGCGATTGAAGCAATCGAAGCATCTGGTAATGAAGAGGCGATGAAGATTTTACAGCAGCAGATGAGAAAGCTAAAAAATGCAGAAAATATATCTACGGCCGCCGAAGGGTTTGTTTTTGATTATGACGGCCATACCTACAAGTTCACCGGAAACTTTGCTCCCGCTAACCAGATTTTAGGACTCTTCAAGTATGGTCGAAAAGGCATTCCGCCTCTTCAGCCGATCGACGCATCAGAAGTTTTATACGAAAAGCTCGATTACGTTATAACCTCTGAAAAACCATTTATTGCCCTTTATCCCGGCAAATTTAAGCCACCTCACGCGGGACACCTTGGGGTGGTAAAAGAATTGGCCAACAACCATGGGGTTTCAAAAGTAAAAGTAATGATTTCACCCCGCCCCCACAAAGGAATAACTGCCGAGCAATCTAAGAAAATTTGGGAACTCTTTCTTAAGGGTCTTGTGTGGGCAGATAAAGTAGAGGTTGAAATTGCTAAGAATCCGTCTCCAGTTGGAGCTGTTTATGATTATATTGATAGTGCCTCTTCGTCAAAGCCAGTTTTGCTGGCTGTAGGAGAAAAAGATGAAAAGGACGGCCGATACGCTGCAGCCATAGAAAGAGGACAATCAAGACCACAGCGCCTCAATCAAGCTCCGCTGGATGTGGTGATTGATGCTATCCCATCCCAGGCCGGCGGATTATGTGCTACCGATATAAGAAGGGCCATGACAGAAAAAACACCCAGAAGTATAGCGAAAGTGAGAGAGTGTTTACCTCCCCATATCTCCCTAGAAGATAAAGAAGAAATTATGAAGCTTATGACGCCGGCGGTCCAGGAGGTGCCGCTTGCGGAATCTTTTCGCACCGATGATCTTTATGGGCTAATAGACGAAATTCTCGATGAAATGTCAAGCATGGGAGGAGGTAACGTTCAAGGAGCCGCAACCTCTAGTACTGGAAAGGGCCCATGGGTCGATGCAGATATAGAAGAGGAAAACGAAGAGCAAGCAAAAGACTCGGAACTAAAAGGTGATGTAAATGCATTAATTCATGAAGTGGCTAACTATTTACTGCAGCCGGGGATTTAACTTATGATTGATAGAAAAGAATTTATGGAAGAGATAGCACTTAGAGAGCACATTCGTGCAGCCATCAAAGTAGTTAAAGCACGCCGCTCAGCGGCGGTGCCACCTATGCTAGCCGAAGAAAAGGAGCTGAGGTCTTTTATCAGACAATTGATTAAAGAGGGCTCCCCCGCTGTGGCGGCCGAACCTGTGCACGCCAATACGGGCATTAATGCTCTAGAGGATTTGTTTAAAAATAGCAATCTGTTAACAGTTCTAAGACAGGGATATAAGTCTCTTACGAGCCGAAAGGAACAGAGAGAGTCGTATAAAAACCACATCTTGAACGCTGTAGATTCGGCACTCGAAACCCAGGATTCCATCTATAATGCAGATCATCCCGCACTTCAGGAGGATGTCAATATTTCTATAGAAGAAGACGAAGTTGACCCAGCCTTTATTGACGTCGAAAAAAAAGAGCCCACTGAAGAAGAAGAAGTTGATGCTTTTGCAATAACCGGACAAGATAAAACGGGGCGTAATCGCGCTTACACCGACTTCAAGAACATTGATAAGAATTTAATTACCGCCTTTGACAATTTAGATGATCCAAATGATCGTGCTATGTTTAAGGATTATCTCATGACAAACTTAAATTTATATTTTGAAAGGTTTGAGGAAGAACTCCCTGCAGACCTTCCTGCGCCGGAGATTGAAACACCCGAAGGTGCCGACATAGCCACCGGAGAAGAAGTGGCTCTTGATACTGAAGAGATTGTAGAATGGCTAGCCTCCCACGACACGAAAAACTAGGTCGTAATCGATATTTCAGCGTTTCTCATAAATTAAGAAATGAGGGAAAATCGTCTGAAGAATTTGAAGCGATTCTATCTACCTTAACTTTGGAAGATTTGATAGCTTTACGATTAGAACTAGCTGGACGTTTAACAAGGGGAAAAATTCATGGTCTGCTTCAGTGGAAATCTCTTCCAGATGTCATCAAGGATGCTGCCATCAAGGCGGCCCTAAGTATTAGTAGCACTAGAAAGGATGCTACCAGGATTCTGGGAATATCTGAGAGAAACTTCAAGAAAGCAGTAAAAAAGTACGATTCTATAGATTTTTTTGTTGATGAAACCGATCACTAGCATAATTATTTTGTATAGTCAAGTCTTAAAGCCTAGAAATTAGTATGATAAGCTCTAGGTTGGACGGACGGGTTTCGAACCAAAGGGGGTGACAAGGTTTCGACAGGGTAGAGAAACTGAATGGTGCAGGTTGTGCAATCTGAGATGATCACATTAAACTTAACTCAGAATTAACTTAACTGCCAACAACGCAGATTACGATTTAGCCTTAGCTGCTTAGTCCTTGGTTGCTCTTCACCAAGTGTTCAAGAAGAGCATTGATAAGAGAAACGCTTTTGTTAATGATTGCGGATTAAAAAATTAACTATTTTGCTGCTTTAGAAAAAACAGCTAAACCTGTGAATGACCTGAAAGGGAAAATGCTTTGGACGTGGGTTCGATTCCCACCACCTCCACCAAATATATTATGTATTTATCATATGGACTCTCAGACACTATTAAAGCTCTTAAAAAAATGGCAGTCGGCTTTTTCCTAGCGGGAGCTATTCTTCTTTCTGTACTATATCTATTAATTTCCCCAGCTATAGCGTCTGACTATACCTCTAACTATGAAAAAATTCATGCTATCGATCGATCCCCACCAAGGGTTGCAAAATGGAAGTACACTCCCACCGTATTGGTGTGTGAGCACGCTCCAATAGACCAGATACGTGTTAGCAGTACAGTAGCATTTTGGGAGCATCTTGGGTACAAGTTTTACAGAACCATATATAAAGAAAATCACCTAAACAAATGTACGTCGCCGGCACCAAAGGGCTTTATAGTTGTTAAACTAGTTTCTCAAGAGGAGCTAGCCGGAATGAAGCCAACTACTCTAGCTCAGACCCATTTCTATGTCGACAATCAAACGTCCGAAATAGAGTGGGCTATCATATACTTGCGGACTGAACCTATAGCCCGTGTTTTTGAACACGAAATTGGACACGCATTGGGTTTTTTACATTACAACAAGATTGGTCATCTAATGCACGAATATGTTGCGCCCGGCGGCTGGAGCACTGAAGGCCTAGACGACTAATTTTATGTTTTATTAGAATGCTTCAAAATATTTTCTTAACAATATCGACTTTAATGGTTATAATAGTAGCTGTCGGTATGTTCACCGACAAAGGATTAGGAAGAAAACGTTGAAAAAAGAAAAAAACAAAGATCACAGAGATGGGCCTTCATGGAATAAGGTAGCACGATTTGAACAATATTATGCGGCCGATGCTCGGCGCCAACAGCTCCTAGCAGCAGACCCCGAACTGCAAGTCAAAGTTCATCGAACAGGGCCAGACGGGTGTTATTTTAGTGTCAAGACGCGTGTAGATCCGGTGATAGACAAACTAAGATCTAAAATGCGTAGAGGGAAGAAATAAGTGGAATGGAAGTACTAGCATTCCAACACAGGGGAAACGGCCACGGCAAAGGGCGCCGCAAGCACGGCAAAAAGAAGAGAAAAAGTCGCGCTAAAGGAAGCCGATCGAGCAAAAAGAAGTGAGAGCAATAAAATTAATAATAGTTCTTCTATTATTAACTTTTTCCTCCTGTAACGCTTACAGCGAAGGCCCCGATTTAGACCTAGATATGGATCAAACAGGTTGGGCGTGTGAGCATAATCTGTGGAATATCTGGCTATATAGAGAAACGTTCAATGTGCAACTGGTCCAAGCTTACTTTTACTCAGAACCAAATCAGCTGGGATGGTATCAGGCACTTCCAGAATCAGAAGAAAACTATTATCAGAAAAAATTTATAGATATAGGTAGACAATGCGCGCCATATGATGTAAAATACATTATGTACTTCACAGATAAAGAGCCTGAAGTGGTTTGGATGCACTGGAATGAATCATCGGAGTAATACTCGAAAACAACGTTATGACAAAAAACTTAAAAATGCCACGAAGTATCCGATTAGCCTCTGCGCTATTAACTTTCGTGTCGACGACAATTTTGGCTATCTTGTTAGGGCTGCCGCTTGCTTTGGCGCTGAAAGGATTTATGTTATTGGACACCTTCCTGACCGTCGTGCAGTAAAGGCATCATCTGGGAGCCTTATAGATTATGTGGAACTTATCCAGTTTTCTTCGCCGTATGAGTTTCTCACTTCCATGGAAGTCAGAAAAACTCAGATCGTATCTGCAGAACTGGCGGAAGGAGCTAAATCCCTTTCTTCTTATAATTTCAATTTTGATCGCCCTGTTTGTTTGGTTGTTGGCAACGAAGAGACTGGAGTCCCTGTTGATATTCTTCAGCGGTCCGAAGTAGTGCAGATAGATATGCCCGGCGTAGGATTCTGTCTTAATACAGCTCAGGCCGCCAATATATTACTTTATGAAGCCGTTAAACAATACAATGAAAAGAGATAAACAATGGGTATCCTAGCTTTTTTGTTGTTTGTGGGGGTTGGGATTCTTATAATAGTACATCTACACCTGGAAAAAAATGACTGAAATAGGTAAAGACGATATAATCTTACAGGCAGCTATAGAATTTGGTCCTGATTACTTGTATAGTATAAAAGACAGTAACATGGGACCAACACTGTATGTGGAAGTTAACAACAAGGACGAATCGAACCGAATGAGAAAAGAAATTCCTCATTCATACGAAGGGCTAAGAACTATTGTGATTTGCAGCGAAAGGATAAATTAACAAGACATGACAAAGTGGAGCGACAAGACACTACTAAAGCCTATATCCAATCCATCAGGAGACGGGTATGAGATCAATATTAAAAATCCAGAGATTACCTTCATAGGGGTGAAAGACCAGCCGGATTTTGCTACTGTATATCTTATTTTTTATCCCAAAGAATCTGTTATTGAGTTAAAATCATTAAAGAAGTATTTCCAAAATTTTAGAAATACACTAGTATCTTATGAGCGATTGATAAACGTAGTTTACGATGATCTGATGGAAGTATACGAACCAAATCGCTTAAGAATCGAAATGGAATTTAGCCCTCGCGGCGGGATTTCTTCTAGACTTGTGATAGATTCTGATTGGTCTATCAGAGGGGGAGCCGAGAAGTTTAAAGATTGGGTTGGGAGAGAAAATCAATGGTAGTCGGCCTGCAACAAAATAAAGATTAGTGTTGACTTTGTTGAGCTAATAGGATAAAATAAGAATATGACAGGTGATCTGGGATTCATCATAGCTAGCGCAGCCCTCATTATGAGCACAGCCGTGTTATTAACTGCAAAAAGCATTTTTGAAGAACAAAGGCTAGCTATGCAAAAAATATGGTCTCGCCTCCGCTATTTGGAGGTCGCCATGTCCTATCACGATATGGTGCCCCTTCCGTGGGAAAATGAAGAATTTAACGAGAAATTTGAAGACATGGAAAAGACTCGTAAATTTAAGCGCGCCGGAAACGTCGTTTATATGGAACAGGAGGGCGACTAATGCGGTGTAGCTCAATGGTAGAGCATTCGGCTGTTAACCGAAGGGTTGCAGGTTCGAGCCCCGCCGCCGCAGCCATTCTCATGCTTTTTGTTCTTGGGGGGTGTTTTTTCACCTATGATGATGGACGTCGCGACGGTACCATCTCTTCTCACGAATATTATGATTATTATCCTTACATTATAGATGTAGGGTGGGACTGTTACGACGGGGGCCCCTTTGACGACTGGTATTTTTTGGCCCGAACTGATCATACATATGATTGGTATCAAATATACTACTTGAGGATTACGATGTATTCCCTGTATGAAACAGAAGTTTTTGAATTTAAGGAGTACGACCACACGCGCGGCTACTTTGAGACTGACACTAATTTGTATAGAATTCAGTGCGGAGATCCTGTCGACATAGAATACACAGTTGTTGACAGAGACGGAAATTGGGAAAGTTTTACGCTTTACTGGTAAATAAGAACTAAGGAGAAGAAATGGCTAATAGAACCCCCTATACTACAATTATGCTTTCTGGAGGATTTGATCCTCTACACATCGGTCATGTGCGTATGATATTGGCCGCGGCTGATTTGGGAAACGTTATCATAGCGACCAACAGCGATCGATGGCTTATGAAAAAAAAGGGATATATTTTTATGCCCTGGGAAGAGAGAGCAGAGGTTATCAGAGCTGTTAGAGGCGTGGAAGATGTTATACGAGTTGATGATACGGACGGCACTGTATGTGCAGCCCTCCGCCGCGTCAAACCAGACATATTCGGTAACGGCGGAGACCGCACTAAAGACAACACTCCAGAAATGGAAGTGTGCAAAGAATTAGGTATTGAAATGGTTTGGGGTCTGGGAGGCACTAAGATACAAAGTAGTTCCGATCTAGTACAATCATCTAACTTGTCTCCCCCCTCTTATGACGAAGACAGCGAATTTTTGCAGCCCTCGTTAATATACGTTGCAGCAAAACCAAAAGAATAAATTTTTGAAAAGGATTAAATTATGAAGATAAATGTAGATTCGTCCCAAGATGGTGGCGCATATTTTGTAAATTTTACACATGTCCGTGATGGAGATAATTATCATGCTTACATCAAATTAGAAGATATAAAAGCATGGGAATCGGTCGCGGCCTCACGACGACACGACCGATCCACACGCTGGAAACTAACAACAACACAAGGAGATGTATATTATACATTAAACAATTTTGATCATATAATGTCTACATCTAGATGGTTCCCTCGTCCTAAAGATGGATCTGGCTCTGGCCGCATTTCAGACTCTTATCTCTATACAGATGGAGAAGGGGAGATGAGCTAATGCGCGAAAACCTTAAAGAAAACCTTAAACACCTTTTATCTGGTCTTTGGAATTTAACCCTAAGCTTAATTGTATTGGGGTGCTTGGGCACAGTGGTGCTGATAGCATCTATTTTGGTTACCAATATAGCCAATGTGTGGCGTCTGACAGGATATTTAGATGTCACGTTTGGACTCAGCTGTATGATGCTGTATCTTATAGCGATTTGGGCACCCATTTGGATGACAATTTACTTGAAGAATTCTAAATGATAGCTATAGAATTATGGTTTAACTGGAGGTCTTGGTATTGGGGCCGAGAACACAATGTTTTAGAAGTAAGAAGGAATATTTTTTCTTTCGGACCTATTAAAGTAGTATGGAATATCTAATTATATAAAATGAGCAGAAAAAAAATCTATGTTATAGACACCAGTGTCCTGTTGACAAATGCCGACAGCATCTATAGTTATGGAAATAACGACTTGGTTATTCCTTTTAAAGTATTAGAAGAAATCGATAAGCACAAAAAGAGACAAGATGGTGTAGGGGCTCAGTCCCGGAAGATAATTCGCATCCTAGACGAACTAAGATCAAAGGGATCTTTGTTTAAAGGGGTGAGGATTAGAAAAGGAAAGGGATTAATTTATGCTTGGGCCGCGACCGGCCCGGGCCCGCACGGCGACACCGTCCTCCCGGACGACCTAGACAAAGCTATAGCCGATCATATTATTATAGCCACCGCCCTAACAGTTAAAAAGACACATCCAGATCGGAGAGTTATCATGGTGTCACGCGATATTAATATGCGCGTAATCTGTGACTCTTTGGGTCTTCCTACTGAGGATTTTATTAATCATCAGGTGGTTAAAGACAGCGACAGTATATACACAGGATTTATATCTCGTTTGGTGGATGATGAATTGATTGATAGATTTTATAACAGAGAAGAAATATATCTAGATCAGGAAGATATCAATTATCATCCCAATCAATTTTTGATGTTGGTTTCAAGCGCAAATGAAAAGAAGACTGCGTTGGCAAAATTTATTTCCCACTCAATGCCGTTGCAACCACTTCGAAATTTCAATAAAGGCGTGTGGGGCATTAAATCTAGGAATAAAGAGCAGTCTTTTGCCTTGGAATTGCTCATGGACCCGGGCGTTGAAATAGTAACACTGGTGGGGAAGGCCGGCTCGGGCAAAACCTTATGTGCAATCGCTGCTGGTCTTCAGCAAACTGTTGACGATCTTACGTTGAAGGGGGAACCCAGATACTCTAGATTGATAGTGTCGCGACCCGTACAACCCCTCGGAAAGGACTTGGGCTTTTTGCCCGGGACCATGGAAGAAAAAATGAAGCCATGGTTAGCCCCTATCCAGGATAATCTTCAATTTTTAATGGGAAACGACAAAACCACTTTGGAAATGTATTTAGATAGAGGGGTAATAGAGATCGAGGCCCTCACATATATTCGCGGCCGTTCTATTGCTAAAGCTTTAATTATAATTGACGAAGCGCAAAACTTGACAATCCACGAATTAAAGACTATAATAACTAGAGTAGGAGAAGGATCTAAAATTATCCTTACAGGAGATGTAGAGCAAATAGATAATGCCTATGTGGACGAAACCACAAATGGGCTGACGCATGCTGTAGAAAAATTTAAGAAATTTGAATTAGCTGGCCATGTTACTCTCACCAAGGGTGAAAGATCTAAGGTGGCCACCTATGCTGCTAAATATTTATAGAACAGGAGAAAAAAATGAATATAGGAGACAACCCCGAACTTGAGAAAGTCGTAGAAGGAATAAACGATCTGAAAGCGTTCGTCATCAATTATGTGGGGAACAAACTAAAACCCGAAAATGAAGAAGTTACGGTTGAAATGATCGTCCAAGTAATGGCCGAGGATTTTCCAGAGTTTCTGTTGGCCGTGGCTGAAGAAAATTGGATTCGCGGATACCAACAGGCCTTTGTCGATATGGAGGCTCACGACAAAGAACCCAAAGAGACCGAATCGCAAGAAGATGAAGACGAATGATCCCGCGGCTCTTTTAAGAGAGAGTGTCGAGAGAAACAAACAATACCATATCAATACTAATATTCCGGTGGTGATCAAAGATGGGTTCATCTCTGACGAAGTGGATTTAGATGAATTTGTACATTCGATTAATGCTCGAATCCCCGGGCACTTACTTCAAGACGTTGAAATGGTATATATAGGAGAATTCCCTGAGTTGGCCGGCCGGAATGCGGCCTTTCTTGACGGGGCGATTTATATATCTAATGAGGAGCCTACAACTTATGATATGTTAGAAGATGCCATTCATGAAATAGCGCATTCCATAGAGATATCAGCATCTTCAGTCGTATACGAAGACGGGCTTCTTGAGAAGGAATTTCTCAGCAAAAGAGAAAAACTGAAAAGCATATTAGATGCTCATGGTTACGAATTTCCCGAAAGATTATATTACGACACCGAATATCGCTCAACATTTGATGAGTTCTTATACAGTGTAGTGGGATACCCGACGTTGTTAACATTAACAATAGGGCTTTTTGCTTCTCCATATGGGGCCACTTCGTTACGCGAATATTTTGCCAACGGATTCGAAAAATATTACCTGGGAAACACAAAATTGGTTAAAGATGTGAGCCCAGTATTGTATAATAAATTAAATACCTTGCACACAGAAAGCGAACGCTAATTGCCCCACATATCATACTCAGAACTTAAGAATTGGGAATTTTGCCCCCTTTACCACAAGCTGGTACACATAGATGGGATTAAAGCATTCAAGGGCAATGAATATACAGCCTTTGGAACAGCCATACATGATGTTTGTGAGAAACAGCTTCTTAAAGAAGAATTTAATCCGTCACAAGTTTTTGTAGAAAAATTTAAGGGGGCCCTTAATACCCTGGAAGATGGAAACGTTAAATTCAATCTTAGCCGCGCCATGGAAATGGTACCGCAGGGAATTGCGATATTGCCAGAGATAGAGCCGGCCTTGGTCGACTACTTTGGAGAAAGCTTTGAGGTGTTTTCTAGCGAAGAAAAGCTGATGGTTCCGATCGATGACGATTTAGATTTTAAGGGATATATTGATGCGGTTATAAAAACTCCGGATGACAAATATCACGTTGTTGATTGGAAAACGACGTCGTGGGGGTGGGACCAGCGTAGACGTTCAGATCCAATAGTAAATTATCAGCTGACTTTGTACAAGCACTTTTTTTGCAAGAAGCACAACATTGACCCAAAAAATGTTGAAACTCACTTTGCTCTTCTTAAGAGAACGGCCAAAAAAGATAGAGTAGAATTCTTCCGCGTAACAAGTGGAGAGAAAAAAACTAAAAATGCACTTAAGTTATTGGACATGGCGATTTATAATATCAACAAGAAACGATATTTGAAGAAGCGCACTTCATGTAATAACTGTGCTTTCAAAATGACAAAAGAATGCCCTTAGGAATATAACTATGACAGAAAAAAAGATAAAGATTCTTACTCTTGGGGACCACCCGCTGTCTCCATCTGGAGTGGGGACACAAACAAAATATATTATTGAAGGAATGCTAAAAACTGGAAGATACCAATTTGTCTCCCTTGGTGGTGCTGTGAAGCATACCAACTATAAGCCTCAAAAGACGAAGGAGTGGGGAGAAAATTGGCTAATATTCCCAGTTGATGGGTACGGCAGCCATGATACTATCCGCAATGTTATGGCTCAACAACGTCCAGACATATTGTGGTTTATGACTGACCCGCGTTTTTATGGTTGGTTGTGGGAAATAGAGAATGAAATAAGGACTCACATTCCCATGATTTATTATCACGTATGGGATAACTATCCTTATCCAAAGTTTAATCAAGCCGCCTATTCTTCGAACGATTATATCGCGTGCATATCTAAAGTTACTCATGATATAGTAACAACCGTTGCTCCCGGTGTACCGTCTAGTTATGTTCCTCACGCCGTTGATCCAAATATATTTAAAAAATTGGATCCCAAAGAGGTATTGAAGTTTCGAAACCATAATATAAAAAATCCCGAGAGACTGGTGTTTTTTTGGAACAATCGGAACGCAAGACGAAAACAGTCCGGTACATTGATTTGGTGGTTTAAAGAGTTTTTAGATAAGGTGGGGCACGATAAGGCCCTACTAATGATGCATACAGACCCCAAGGATGTTAATGGTCAAGATCTAGAGCATATTATAGCGGAGCTGGGACTAATGAACGGGGAAGTTCTGTTTTCCAAAGAAAAGTTGCCCCCTCAGAATCTAGCCATGATGTATAATATGGCTGACTGCACAATTAATATTGCCGACGCGGAGGGGTTTGGACTTGGTACGCTTGAATCGTTAGCTTGCGAAACGCCAATTATTGTGAATATGACCGGAGGCCTGCAAGAACAGGTGACAGACGGAGAAAATTGGTTCGGTATAGGGCTGCAACCGGCTTCAAGAGCCGTCATTGGTTCTCAAGAGGTGCCATACATTTATGAAGATCGTCTCAACAAAGAAGATTTTATTAATGCCCTGGTGGAGTTTAGTAACACGGCTCCAGAAAAGCGCCAGGAAATGGGCCGCCTAGGGGGCACCTACGTGAAAGAAAACTATGGTTTTGAAAAGTTTATAACTCAGTGGGACAGCATCTTAACCGAGGTTCACAATACGTGTGGCTCATGGGCAACGCGTAAAAACTATCGCCCCTATAACTTCAAGGAAATAAAATGAAAAAGAAACTTTTAGTCCGAGGGCCAGCGCTCTCTAGATCTGGCTACGGCGAACAGACGCGTTTTGCGCTCCGGGCACTAAGAAGCCAGGAAGAAAAATTTGATATTTTTATAGAAAATATGCCCTGGGGCAAAACTGGCCATATTACCGAAGACAATGAAGAGAAGAACTGGATTGATGAGACCCTTCTTAAAACAGCACAACACAAAGACCAGAAGGGCACTTACGATGTATCTTTGCAAGTTACCATACCCAATGAGTGGAAGAAACTTAATGGCATTCCCATAAATATTGGGTATACCGCTGGGATTGAAACTACTCGCGTAGCACCAACATGGCTCTCCATAGGTAATGAAATGAACAATATTATTGTTGTTTCGGAACATTCTAGGCAAGTATACGAGACTACAACCGCGGAGGCGACTAACGCGTCCACCGGACAAGTTATATCCAACTATGCGTGTACTACTCCAATTGATGTAGTTAATTATGCTGTTAGAGAATTTGATCCGGAGCCATTAGATGATGTAACGCTGGACTATGATTTTAATTATTTAGCGGTGGCTCAGTTTGGTCCCCGCAAAAATATCACCAATACAATTAAGTGGTTTGTAGAAGAGTTCAGGAACGAAGAGGTGGGCCTTATACTTAAGACAAACATAATGAAGGATAGTCTTGTCGATCGCGAACATACGACCCATGCTCTGCGCAGCATTTTGCAGTCCTACCCAGAGAGAAAATGTAAAATATATCTCCTGCACGGAACCTTATCAGATGGTAATATGGCGTGGTTATATCAGCACCCCAAAATTAAAGCTATGATATCGCTATCCCATGGGGAGGGTTTTGGCTTACCACTTTTCGAGGCAGCATATAATGGGCTACCTCTTATCACAACCAACTGGAGTGGTCAAGCAGATTTTATTAATATGCCAGACAAAAATGGCAAAGTAAAACCACATATCGCTAAGGTAAAATATCACCTTAATACTATTCAAAAGGAAGCAGTCTGGAGGGGGGTGTTAGAACCAGATTCTATGTGGGCCTATCCGGCTGAAAATTCTGCTAGAGTTGCCATGCGGGATGTTTTTAAAAATGTTGGTCGGTTTAAGTCGCAAGCAAAAAGGCTACAAAAGTGGATTAAAAAGAATTTCTCTGAAGAACAACAATATGCTGCTTTTTGTGACAGCGTTATTAAAGAGTGGAAAGTTGATTATTCCGACGCCCTTAACGACGTGATAAGCTCAACTCTAATTTAGGAAGAAGTAATGGATTTAGGAATTATTCAAATTACCTCCGAACCAAGGGGGCAAAAAAGATATAAACTTTTTAAAGAGGTATCCATTCCTGCATGCATCAGCGCTTCAAATGGTAACTATGTTTTAGTGTCACCCCCCAACGAGGAACTACAAAAATACGTAGAGGGCCTAGGAGGGGAGTTTTCAACATATACAGCCTGGGATAAAGATATGTCTCGCAAATGGAGACAAGGCCTGGCTAGTAGAAATGAGGAGTGGGTAGGTTTTTTTGCCGACGATACATTCCCAGATGAAAATTGGCACAAGGACATGGAAGCTTTTTTGAAAGACAAGCCGCCCGGGCAATATAGTTGTAGAGCTGAAAATTATTTTGACGGGACGAGACACTCTTTCGGTGAAGACTGGATGCAATTTCCAAATAGAAAGCTTGGCCTTTCTCATAGACCTTTAGAATATGATGTTAAAACTGGATATGTCGAAGATTCTCCCACTGCATACTTCGCTGTATGTTTGGTACATCGTGAAGTACTGGACACGATAGAGCCGTTTGGCATATTCGGGGCAGCGCCCGACGTTATGTGGAGTCTGGCCATTAGAGAATGCGGTTACCCAATTCAATTTAATATTAATGCTAGGTTTTATTTCGGAATTGGCGAACGAACGGATAATAGGCGCGATCCTCGCGGGTGCTTCGTATAGATGAAAATTACTAAAGCCATGGTTAAAACGTTTGCAGATTTGTCGGGAGATCACAATCTAATTCACATAGACGAAAATTATGCGAAGGAGACAAAATTTAAAAAGTGTATAGCTCACGGAACTCTCATATCTGGACTTATTGGTACAAAAATAGCAAAAACTTTTGAAAACCCAATTTTAAAAGCCTTAAATCTGGATTTTGTGAGCCCCATATATGTTGATGAGCATGTCGAAGTGTTTTTTGAAAACATAAGCACTGTAAAACATAACATCAGTTTTAATATAATCGTAACCACCGGCAGAAAAAAAGTAGATAATAGTAGGGTGGCTGTACACGGAAAATCAGAAATAGTATTAAGAAAGCGGTGGTATGTTTAATATATCCCTAAGAGACATTGGATTGAATTCTGATTATAAAATCTCGAAAGCTTCATCGGTTGCGAGCCCGTGTAACAATTCGATAATGTTTTTAAGCAAACTTGGCGATAAGAGTGTGAAGAGATTACTTGAAATAAATCAATCATTAATAATAGTCCCCAGAGGTCAGTGTAATAATCACTTGGATCACCTCTCCGACATTCAAAAAAAAAATTTAGTTTTAAAGTCTGAAGAACCAAAGCTCGAATATGCTTTGATACTGGACAAAATTCTGAAGCATATTAGATATTATAACGATTTCGATGAGAATAATTATGTTCAAATTGATAGATATTTGGCTTCGCGTACAAATGTTAAAATTCATGAAAGTGTCACCATAGGGAGCAATGTTGTTATAGGGCCAAATACCCACATTGGTATTAATTCTAGAATATATGATGGAGTAAAAATACATGGCAACACTAAGATAGGCGACAATGTTGTTATAGGGTACAATTCAATTATCGGATATCCCGGGTTTGGTTTCGCTCGCACGACATCAACGCCGGTGAGAATCCCACATGTCGGGGGTGTTATCATAGGCAATAATGTCGACATTGGTTGTTTAAACACTATTGTTGCCGGAACGATAGAGCCGACTTTTATTGGCGATGGAACAAAAGTGGACGATCATGTTCATATAGGGCATAACGCGCAAATCGGAAAGAATTGTATAATAACAGCGTGCGCTGAGATGGGTAGAATGAACATGGGCAACGACGTTTGGGTGGGACCGAATTCGTCTATTATACAGGGAGTCGAAATAGGGGATAAAGCCTACATTGGAATATCATCAGTGGTAACCAAAAATGTTGAAAAAGATAGTATAGTTGCCGGAAGCCCAGCTACCACTATTGATAATTTAAAGAAGATTAGATCTTTTTTTAAGGCGAATGTATTTTCAAAATGAATGTATTAATTTTAGCGCCCCACACAGATGATGGAGAACTTGGGTGCGGTGGAACCATTAATAGAATGACCTCGCACGGCCATAATGTGTATTATGCTGCATTTTCAGCAGCAAAAAATCTTATAGTGAATGAAAAGCTTCCAATCCCAATTGATACCTTGGAAAAAGAGGTAGCTAGAGCCACAAAGATCTTGGGCATACCAGAACAGAATTTAAAAATATATGATTTCCCAAGTAGAAATTTTTTGCAGCATCGCCAAGAAATATTAGATACCATGGTATTGCTGAATAAAAGGATTAAGCCAGATTTGGTTTTTTTGCCCTCCACCTCAGAAACTCACCAAGACCATCAAGTGGTCTCAGACGAGGGCTTTAGAGCATTTAAAAAGACAACAATTTTTGGATATGAGTTGCCATGGAATAATCTCTCATTTAAGGCTGACGTCTTTATAACGCTAGAAGAGGAACAGGTTCAGAAGAAAGTAGAGTCAATTCTTCAGTACAAAAGTCAAAGCCACAGAGACTATTTGAGTGAGGATTTTTTTCGATGTTTGGCCACCGTAAGAGGAATACAAGTAGGAGTCCCCCATGCTGAAGCTTTTGAAGTTATACGCTTAATTGTGGGCAAAAATATGCTATGGTTATAAGATGATACATTCAACAGCAAATATATACGATTCAGCACATATTGGCGACGGAACAAAGGTGGGCGCCTTTGCTGAAATTGGCAATAGGGTGGTTATTGGAAAAAACTGTTCTGTCGGGTTTGGAGTTTTCATTCCGGAGAACGTTATCATACAAGATAATGTTTTTATTGGCCCCGGGGCGGTTTTTACAAACGACAAGTATGCGCCATCTAAAGGTGAGTGGAGAAAAGAGCCTCCAACAGTTGTGGAATCTGGTGTTTCGATTGGAGCAAACTCTACAATTTTGCCAAACTTAACCATAGGACGAAATGCTAAAATAGGCGCCGGCAGCGTAGTAACCAAGGACGTGGAGCCTGACACCACCGTAGTGGGAAATCCAGCAGGGAGAATTATTAAATGATAGAGATAACAGTTGGCTTACCGATGTATAGGAGCCGCTATATAGGGTGGTTAGCCTTAGAGAGTTTATGTCGTCAGAAGGATATAAATTTTGACTGGGAACTGCTGATAATGGAAGAGAAAGACGACGCCATAGGCCTCGACGTAATACGTCAGTACATTCCCAGGCTGAAAGAAAATAGATGTGTAAGATTGGAATACTATAGTCTTGAAGACTGGGTTCCCTTATCATATAAGTGGAAGGAACTGGCTGACAAAAGCAGCGACTCTAGCGGATTTTTGCTTCAAGCTGCGGATTGTTATTCTCAACCACATCGCCTCCGAGAAACATATGACCTCTTTAAGGGCGCCCAGGATCCGGACTGGGTTCAATCTAAGAAGGGCTTTTTTTACGATATTGGTTCTGATTCGGTTGCAATATTCAATCATGATTTGTGTTTAATTTCGGGAATTGGCGGCCACGCGACGCACCCGTGTTCTCTCAATATGGCTGTTAAAACGAGTCTGTTGAAAAAAATAGAACACCATGCTGTAAAGAAATCTGTCGACTCTTTTTTGTTTAAGCGGTTGACGGAACTAAAGGGATCTCCGTTAGAGGTGGGGTGGAACCTCTCAGAAAATTGGAGATATGGTGTAGACACACATGGATTAAATAATATTTCACTGCATCGGGGCCACAGTATCCAGAGCCACACCGCGCCTTTTGAAACGACCAAAGACCCGATGTCTAGTGTGCTTCCACAGGATATGTGGGAAAAATTATTTCAATGTCAAGAAGCGGCGCTACAAAGAAAATATTATGCCCTGGGAAGGAAGAAAGCTGGAGTTTACGCCGTATGACACTCATTATCCAGGATTTGAAAGAAAATATTAAAAATATAACTTTCCCGTCCGGCACCAACAACTATTATGAAAATGATAGCGCCGATGGGTTTGCTTTTCTGGGCGCCGCAAGATTAATAGTGGGCTTGGACGCCGATAAGTGCTATGAGGAAATAAAAAAAAGAAATTATACCTTGAATGTCGATAAAATAATAGCACGTCCAAATAGAAAAGTGTTTAAGGACACACAGTATGTATACACCCTGTGGGCGTGCATAGAGATGTTGTCTCGATTAGAAGGCCAAGGAGAGACAATTAATTTTTTAATAGATAGAGTGAATCAAATTGGTCAATATGAAAATGGAATGATGCGATATTGCACCACTGAAATAAATTATATTGTACCAAACGTCTCCTCCGCTGCTGCTCTAATATATTCTATAAACCAAGAGGTTCCAAAAGCCAATCGGTTGCTCACAATTTTGAAAGAAAATCAACTCGGCTACGGCAATTGGGAATATAAGATAAGAGGTAAAAAAACTCAAAATTTTGTTTCCGCGGGAATATGTGAAGATTCTTATCACTTGGCAATGATGGTATATCATTTGAAAGAAATTACTCGTTTAACTGGTTTAGATACTTCTTCAATAACAAAAAGAAGTCTGCAGCGCTTGCGTGAGATAAATGAAAAAAAACTCGACGCCGGCTCGGTGGGGTGGGGAATTCCCATGCTAGCTTTGGCTGCGCATGGTCTGGATTCTGAACTTTATGAAAGAGCGCTTAATGAGACTTTAAGCAAATCGATTAAACATACTAACTTCAGAACGAGATCTATAGCTGCCTTTTGTTTGGCTAAAATATGGACGGAGGCTGAAGATGATTATTTCAAAAAAATATAAATTTATTTTTATACATATTCCTAAAACTGGTGGCTGTTCGGTAGAGAGTGCCTTGATGAGTCACTTAGGAAAAGAAGATTTGATAACTGACAGAATGAACTATCAACATAAAAAGATAAATGCTAAATTTTGTAATATTCCTCATCATGTTACTTTAAGAGATTTCCACGAGCTAACCCACAACAGATATAAAGATTATTATAAATTTGCTTTTGTTAGAAATCCGTATGATAGAATGGTGTCTATGTATTCTTTTTATAGTCAGTTGAAAAATGGAAAAGTGGGAGAGTCCGAATTTGAAAAATTTAATATCTGGCTACTAGGTGAGGAAAATATTATTAATCCTAAACTAAATTTGAAAGCTCAAAATCAATGGAAAAATAAGCCTCAAGTCGAGTGGGTTGTAAATAATAATAAAATTGATGTAGACTTTATAGGAAGAATGGAAACCTTTGACAGCGATTTATTAACAATTGGTAGAAAAATAGGTATGAATATAGAAAAAATTCCTCATAAAAATAAATCTAAACATTCACACTATTCCAATTTTTTTAGCGCAGAAGCCAAAAGAAAGACAGAAAAAGAATATATGGATGACTTTAAGAAATTTAACTATACTTGGAGTAGCGAAAAAAATGGAAAATAAAACTCTACTAAATTCAATTAAAGGGGACGCCTATGATTTGAAATGTCAAGAAGCATCAGACAACAATATTTCATCTTTGATTTTTAGAACAAATTATTTTCAGATTGAGGCCTTGGAGATTAAGTCCGTTATCGACTTGGGATCCCAACAAGGTCAGTTTGCGAAACTAATACAATCACAAAAAGACATTCAGGATATTACTTGCTTAGATGTGTCCCCCATAACCGTTAAAAAAGGCAGTAAGCGAAACCCTGGCTTTAAATGGGTTAATAAAGATTTTATGGATTTTGAGCCCACGAGAACTTATGATTTGGTTTTGTGCTTAAACTGGCTTTTTTATTTAAATCTAGATGAGAGGCACGCCGCTTTTTCAAAAATAAGTAAGATGTTGAATAAAGAGGGTAATTTTTTACTCTCCTTTGGAGATAGCAATTTTGCTCCAAAAAATATCAATTTTATGGATATCGGGAAAGAAGTTGAGAAATATTTTAAAATTATGAATATATGTAGAGTAAATGAAAAAGCTCCTCTTTTTAAAATAGATCACAACAAACATACCTATTTGAATAGATGGTATACGTCCTTTTTGTTGCGGAAAAAGTAAATGGATTACGGGCTCGTGACGGTTGATTATGAAAATTTCCTTCGGGAGTGTCACCTAATAGATGTTCAAAAACATATGATCAACCCGACAAATAAAATTATGGATGTCTGTGAAGAATACAATATTCCTGTTACTTTTTTTTGTAACATGCCGGAAGTTTTAGCGTTTAAAAGAGAAAATCATCCGGATTTTTCAAAAATAGAAAAACAATTATGGGATATGGTATGCCGCGGCCATGATATTCAAATGCATTTCCACCCTCAGTGGGAAAACTTTAAATGGGAAAATGGGATCTGGAAAAACCATTCATCTATAGATTTTTGGGCTGATGAGATGAATTTTGAAGATTTTGAAAATAGTTTTAAAGCGGGAATTGAGTATGCTAGACAATTTAGTGACAAAGTGGTAGCCTTCAGAGGAGGCGGCTATTTGATTGAGCCCCTTTCAACTAATATTCCTGTATTAGAAAAATATGGTTTATCACTAGATTCTTCGGTTACAAAAAGTATGCCACAACGATGCATTTTCAGCCAGCAGATAATGAAAAATAACGATAATGAAATACCACCGCATGTTTTTAATTTATCTTCTAAAATAAAAGAAATACCCATATGCAGTTTGGGCCAACAACGCTGGGATATGTCATCCGGGCGAATAGCAGATATTTCAATAATATCACAAATGATGAAGAGATATTCCCACAAAAGTAAAGATTGTTTTTATGTTATGATGGGTCACAATAAACAAAAGATTTTTTTTAATGAGCTAAAATCAACTTTTTCTGGGGTAGTTAAAGGGTTAAAGTTTATAACTTTTGCGGAGGCCTCACGCATATTGGGAAAGGCGCCCATATAATGGAAGATACATACTCAGATTATAGAAAATTTTGTAGGCACTTAAAGTCTTTAAAAAATATTGATTTTGCTTGTTATGGAGATTATGAATACAATTTGAAAGAAAAAGAAAACGAACAATCGTGGTTTGATTTTAAAAATTTTGATCCAAAAAATGACAGAAAAAGGTTTTTTTTGCGCCACGATATTGATAAGGATCCTCTGACTTCTTTAAAATTAGCCAAAATTGAAGCAGAATATGGGATTAGATCAACGTTTTTCTATTTATACTCAGGTTCGACCATTATGGATCGTTGGCGATCAACTTCAGCAAAAAAAGAAGAATTAATTTCTATTTTACGTGCTATTCAAGACTTAGGTCACGAAATAGGGCTGCATTATGATATATATGGAGATTATTTTGTGGGAGGCCTCGATTGTTCGGCGGCCTTGGAGAGTTCTCTTAGTTTTCTGCGTGCTAATGGTCTGAAGATCTCCGGCTGCTGTGCTCACAGTGCTGCCAGATGTAGAGTCATTTTGGGGTCCGGTGCAGCTACGCCTGAAGAATTTACTAATTGGAACGCTTGGAGAGAGATAAATTCGAAGATGCCGCGAAAAGAATTGAAATGCAATGGGAAAGTTTTAAGTAGCCCTGTTTTGTCTTTAAATGATTACGGATTAAAATATGAAGCTTATTTTGTCGCGAGAAGACGCTCAGATCTTTCTTATATAGCGGATGCTTCAACCAAGCCAGAAATTAGAAAGGGTCTTTGGAGCGGAGGCTTTGGTGAGAAACCCCACAAACACTCGGTGCTTCCTTTAGAAAAAACAATAGAATCGCTTGCGCGCACACTAGAGGATCAATCAGTTAATATAGTTTCTTGGTTAACGCACCCTTATTTGTGGGATCGCAAAACTTGGCCTATATAAGCCTTAAAGGAGAAAAAAATGGCTTTTGATATTGACAAATTTTATAGAGACGGTGGCTTCGGCTACCACAAAAACCAGCGCTACTGGGAGCAATGGTGTTCGACCCACATTATTAAAAAAGAAGATAAAAATCATACCCTGCTGGACGCTGGCTGTGGAGATGGATTTTGGAGTTTTGTATTAGCTCCTCATTTTCTTGATACGATGGGCGTGGAAATATCTAAAGGTGGCATTGAAATGGCCAACATAAGAAAGGCAAGACAAAAAATATCAAATGTTAATTTTAAGGTGGGGGACGCACTAGAGGTAAAGGAACCTTATGACGTTGTATTTTGTCGCGCCCCTTCTTTTTTTAACTACCCGTCACCTGACGAAAAGTTTATTGAAGGTCTAGAAAAAATGCTTTCGATTTGCAAAAAGCGCTTGATTTTTGTAGCGTATACTAAGCCTCCCTTTGGAACGTGGAGTGCGGGCAATTCATCCTATTTTCATCACCCTAAAACCGTAGAAACAACATTTAAAAAGTATGGAAATACGAATGTTAAATATGCTAGCGATAGCAAATATGTTATAGCGCAAATTCAGATTTAAGAATGAAAATTATTAGTATAATAGGGACGCGCCCTCAATATATTAAAGTTAAACCATTTCATGATTTTTGTTTATTAAATAACGTTGATCATAAAGTTGTAGACACACTGCAACACTACTCATACAATGTTTCCGATTCTCTAATAAAAGATTTGGGTCTGAAAATAGATTTCCCTCTAGAGATAGCAAATGGGAATGAAATTTCCTTTCTATCGGATTCTCTTCTTAAGATAGAAGAGGTTCTTAAAATAGAAAAGCCTGATTTTGTTTTGGTATATGGAGATACTAACTCTACGCTTTCTGCGGCTTTGGTGTGTTACAAGATGAGCGTGCCATTCGCTCACGTAGAGGCACTTTTACGATGTGGGGATATTTCTGTTCCGGAAGAGGTTAATAGAATCATTGCCGACACAATATCACAAATAAGGTTTTGCTCAACCCCGAAAGACCTAGAAAATCCAAATAATGTATTCTGTGGCGACTTAGAATATGAGCTTCTTAACACCCTTGACCCTCCCGTATCGTATGAAAATTATGGAGTCATGACTCTTCATCGACAGGCTAATATAAATGAAGAGCGCCTGGAGGAGATTCTGCGTTTTTGTGCGAAAATTCCGGCCGCTATAAGGTTTTTCGTGCACCACCGTACGGCGCCGATCCTCCAGCGAGTTAACGTTCCTTCTAACATTCAAGTCAGTGAGTCCTGTTCCTACTCTAAGATGATAGCTCAGCTCGCAGCATGTAGATTTATAATTACAGATTCTGGTGGTTTGAATAAGACGGCGCCATTTTTTGGAAAGAAAGCTTTGATCATGAGAAAGAAAATAGAGTGGTCTGAAACAGAACACGAAGGTTGGGCCCGAAGAAGCAACTTGACGGCAGATGACATAGAGTGGGTCTTAAAAGCGCCCGGGCAAAGAGATAAAAAGTTTTATTTAGGCCATCGAGATCCTTCTGAAATAATGTACAACACTATAGAAAAATATATAAATGATTCCTCCGCTTGAGACTGAAAAAATCCGCAAAGAAGTGATATCATTACTTATAAGTTGTTGGCATCGGAAGGCGCCCCACGAAAGATAAAAATGAAAAGATTTGGTTTAATAGGGGCTGCTGGTTATATAGCACCCAGACATATGAAGGCGATAAAAGACACCGGCAATGTTTTGCAGGCGGCTTTAGACCCCAACGATTCGGTTGGGATAATAGATTCATACTTTCCGAGCGCTTCGTTTTTTACGGAGGTGGAAAGATTTGATAGGCACATTGATAAGCTACGCCGGAGAAGTGAGGGCTTGGATTATATTAGTATATGTTCCCCAAACTACTTGCATGATTCTCATGTGAGACTCGCTCTAAGAAACGGTTGCGATGTTATTTGTGAAAAGCCTCTGGTTGTTAATTCACACAACTTAGAATACCTAGACATTCTAGAACAAGAGACTGGTAAAAAGATTAATAACATTGTGCAGCTTAGGCATCACGAATCGGTGACGCAATTAAAGAATAGCGTTAATCGAGATGAGGTATATGAGATAGATTTGTCTTATATAGCTTCTCGTGGATTGTGGTATCAATACTCTTGGAAGGGTAATGAAGCCAGGTCTGGGGGCCTGACGACAAATATTGGTATACATTTTTTTGATATGCTGATTTGGATTTTTGGCGATGTTATCAGAAACGAAGTACACGTTTTAGAGAAGGAGGTTGCTGCTGGCTATTTGTGTTTGGAAAATGCACGCATAAAGTGGTTTCTCAGTAGCAACTATAAGTTTTTACCTGAAGCGGCAAAGAAAGCCGGCCGTCGTACCCATCGATCCATTAGGATAGACGACAAAGAGTTTGAATTTAGTGGGGGCTTTACGGAGCTGCATACGACAAGCTACCAGCACATCTTAAATGGCGACGGCTACGGCGTTTCGGACGTTAAACCAGCTATTAATTTAGTGCACAATATCAGGTATAGTAGACCTACTGGTTGGAACAGGAATAGCCATCCTCTTCTTACCCGTTGAGAAAAAATAGTTACAAAGGAGAAAAAAATGAAACTATCTAATCAAGCCATGGGAGCCCTAATGATGGCTCTACAAAAATGTTTAATGGAGGAGACCGATATTATAGAACTATTGAGAGATATGGATTTTGTAGTAGAGAACGGTGAGTTAGCCATACTCAATCCTCCCGTCGTTAGCCTGGAGGGGGTAACGTTCGATAACGTTTCCGACTTTGCAGAGCACGCGATGAACGATGAAGAAGCTTCTGATGAAGAAGTTCACTAGAACATAGTGCCGCGATATGCATACATATGTGATGCCTGCGAAGAACACTTCTTGACGATGCACTCGTCTGATGAATTATTAGACGAGTGTGAGAAGTGTGGTAAAGGGGGACAATTGCGTAAGACGTTGACCACCCCTTTGTATTCTTCTGCGAAGCCTACCAAATCTCAAAAGGTTGGCCAAGTAACGGAAGAATTTATTGAAGAATCTCGCAAAGAACTTAAACAGCAAAAGGAAAGTATGAATAAAGAACGATGACACTTTGGATATTAATGTTTATTTTATCGGTTTTATTAAATATCACCTTAGCCTGGTACGTCTATAAGGTGCTAGCAAAGCTGCTTTACACAGCCGATAATCTTGGCGACCTGTATGTTGCATTTCGTATGTATGAAAGATTTTGTGATTCTCTATATGAAATGGATATGTTCTATGGAGAACCGGTCATTAAAGAGTTAATTGATAAAACAAAGCTTGTGCGCGAGGAGTTGCAAAGGTTTGAGGATATATACGGCTTGACCACCGATGCGGAATTACTTGAGGAGGAAATGGCCGATGACGAAGCCCAAGAAGAAGCGCGCTAAGAGGCGTAAGAATTATTATTTTACACAAGTGCACGAAGATGCCATTGTTGAATATGCCAATACCACAGACCGCGATCGGAGAACTGAGCTATATATTGAATTAATCCAGCCGGCCCTCGATGAAATGGTTAATAAAATCATTTTTACTTATCGATTTACGTCGCTTCCTAATATTGATTATTTACGTCAAGACTGTAAAATATGGTTGACCACGATTCTTGATAAATTCGACCCTTCCAAAGGGTCAAAAGCCTTTTCTTATTTTAGTGTTGTAACTAAAAATTGGTTTATTCATAAAGTTAAACAAAACGCTCGCCGCGCGCGCAAAGAAGTTTTCCTAGAGGACATGATAAACGAGCTTGAGGAAGAAGTTGTATCCCAGGAAAAACAATATGATCAGCTGAGAATAGAACGAGAATTTTGGAACAACTTTTACGAAGAACTTTCGAAGTGGGATGCCGACATGCTGAAAGAAAATGAAAAAAAGGTTCTGCAGGCAGTTAAAATCCTTTTTGAATCCTCTGGGGATATTGAAATTTTCAACAAAAAGGCTATTTATTTATACTTGAGAGAGATTACGGGGCTTAATACCAAACAGGTCGTCAATAACCTAAATAAACTTCGTAAAAAATATAGGACTTTTAGAGGCAAATGGGAAAGCGGCGAAATTTAGAAGATTACATCAACGAAGCCACGCGCAATATTAGAGAAGATCGCGCGCTGGCTAAAACGCTTCTTATGGACGCCATGTCTGACATGAAAAGCGGCGACGCTGCACGTCGAGAACTTGGCTCCATTGCCGCTAAATATGTCGAAAATCTTCAGCGTTCTAACGAACAAATGGTTAAACTCTCTGCACTCCTTCAGAAGCAGCAATCTGGCGCTGTCGGTCTATCGGAAGAAGACAAAGAGGACCTATATGATATGCTCAACGAGAACGAGGAATAGCGTGTGGCCAAGAAGAAAAAAAGTCGTATCAATCAGATGCGTTATGGGGAGATGAATTTTTTAGGGTCTGCCTATGGTAAATCAACTTTTGACCCAAGCCGCGTAGATATTATAAGTGTTTTACAGGGAAGCAATACCGATTATTATACTGCCAATGTAATCGCCGGGAAGCGACGTTGGAATGCTATCGTACTGAGATCCACTCAACAAACGCATGCTACAGTTTCTTCAGAATTCCAGAGATCCTATACCGTTTTTGAGCGGGGAAATGAAGATGGCGAATTTGTACATTTTACATATAAGATTTATATAGCTGAGCTAGACGGTTTTAAGAAAATCCCTGAAAAGTTCTCGTCTAATTCAGAGGACGCCGGCCTGGTAAACTTATGCCGAGACGCGCTAGCGCCCCTAGGTCAATCATATGGCAAGATAGATTATGGTACGCCCGTCGAGGTGGTCTTTGCCGACCAAGAAAAGTTAAGACACCCAACAATTGTAGATGTCCACTGGAATCGAAGGATTTCGTTACAAAGCGGAGCGCAGCCCCTGTGGACCACATCAGGCCCCCGAGTGACGGTAGCATCCCCCCAGGAGGGCGCTGTACCAGAGAATACGGGCCCCCCAGTGCCCCATTCGGCCGGCCGAGTTCGAGATGGAAAATCTCTCTACGACGACTTGAGGCGCGCCGGCATAGAATGCAAGGCCTTGCGCCATGGAATCCTGGTCAATGCTTTGAACGAGTCCAGATTTGACCCCAACATTGTTGGCGACCCGATTAAGTACTTGGGCGGCCCCGGGAAACACGGCGGTATAAAAACATCCTATCCCGGCAGTGACGCCTGGGGCGCCCGAAGCGAAAAACTTTATTCCGCCTTCGGCCTATTTCAGATGAACATCAGCCGCAAAAGGGCCCTCGGCTGGCAGATGCTAGAGTGGGGAAATATGACCGAGGCTGCCAATGACGCCAAATTAGCCTTTTTCACCGGAGAGACAGGATATACCAGCCAAATAGAATTTATGGTTCATAAGCTAGAGACAAATTATCCTTCGGTCCTCGATTGTTCTAGGTATAAAACTTCACAGCAATATCACGACTTCTGGTTGGATGAAATAGAGTCCCCGGCCCTTTCTCACCGGCCGGGCCGAAAAAGCAATTTTAAAAGAAACCTTAAAGGACTCGGTTTTGAACCGATCGAATAACAATGCCTGAGAAAAAAACAGCTCTGAAAGATATCCGCCATGGCGAAATGAATGCTTTAGAAGCACCTTCAACGCAGCCTAGATTTGATCCCTCCCGAGCGCAGGTTGTTGACGTAATGAGAAACAACATATCAAACCATTATACGGCCAACACTATCAAGGGCAAAAGACGATGGAACGCGATTGTTCTTAAGAGCACACAGCAAAAGTATGCGCACGTTGCGTCTGAATTTCAAAGAACCTATACGTCCTACGAGAGGGGCAATAGTGATGGTGAATTTACACACTTTACATATAAAATATTTATAGCAGAGCTTGATAGCTTTAAGAAGCTCCCTGAAGACTTTAGGAATAGCGGGCCCAGCGCTGGCTTACTTAATTTATGCCGAGATGCCATATCTCCTTTGGGGAAGAGTTGGGGCAAGATAGATTATGGTACCCCGGTCGAAGTTGTATTTGAAGACCAGGAGAGACTCCGTACTCCAATTATTACAGACGTACATTCTAATCGACGCATTGCTCTTAAGGGCGAAAAAAGCGCACAAGGACTTTTCCTTACGTCTCCGCGGATCGCGCGCGAATCAGCCGGAGGATCTGCAACTGTTGGTAGCCGTACGGCAACAGACTGCAACAAAACTGATTTAGTGGCTATGAAAGATATGGCGACCTGGCCGAAAAGGCCGTTTGATAAGTGGCACGCCATGCTTCAGCCATCCCGAGCCACCCGAATGGATACGGCCTATGATTATTTCATAAATAAAGGCTATAGTGTTGAGGCCAGCGCAGGCATAGTGGGCGCCCTGATACAGGAGTCGGGAGTTTCACCGGATGCTTGTAATAAAAACGGTGAAGAACATTGTGTGGCATACGGCATTGCACAGTGGACCAACAATCGTCAGGCGGATCTGAAGAATAAATATCCCCGTACATACAATACGCTGAATTCTCAACTAGAGTGGTTACAGTACGAGCTAACCCAAGGGAAAGAGAAAACATCTGGGCGCCTGTTGGCTGCCGCCACCACCCTAGGCGAGGGTATATATGGGGCCTCCGAGTTTGAAAGATTTAGTGGTTTCAAGAGTGGTCGACAAGGAATTTATACGAACTGTTCTGATTTTGGAAGAATCGACAAGAGCGGCAAACGGCACTGGAAAGAGTGGGGCGGCCGCGCCTATTTTTCGGTTGGGGTTTACGAACGACACAATAGTTCCGCGGGAGTTTAAATAGGTAATGTCCATCAAAAAGACAGTGGCCACGATGGTGTGGCGGAGGTACACAAGCTAATGGTTATCAAGCTAGATAAGATTACTCAGATGCGTTATGGCCAGATGAATGAGCTGGTTGACCCCATCGCTCAACGACGATTTGATCCGAGCCGAGTGGAGATGGTTAGTGCACTCCGCTCTAACAATATTGATCGCTACGTGGCAGATGTTATAGAGGGAAAGGAACGCTGGAACGCGATTGTTTTGTCGAGCACGCCACAGAATTATGCACACGTGGCGTCTGAGTTTCAACGAACATATTCTGCTTTTGAAAGACAAGACGGGGAATTTACACACCACACTTATAAAATTTTTATAGCTGAGCTAGATTCCTTTAAAAAGTTGCCCGACAAGTTTTCTCGTAGCGACAATCCGGATGCAGGACTGCTTAACTTATGTCGGACTGCTATCGCGCCTCTTGGCCAAGGGTGGGGCAAGATAGACCACGGAACCCCGGTGGAGGTGGTTTTTGAAGATCAGGAAAGACTAAGAAGTCCAATAATTGTAGACGTACACTGGAACAGGAGAATGCCTTTAGAGGCGGGTAAGACGGCGACGTGGTCTGCAGCCGCCCCCCGTGTAACGGTGCCCACTAACGATAATTTAAAACAAGCGCCCTCACCGGTGATCGAAGGCTGCGACAACTATTTTATACCATCAAGAGCTGGAGCGAACAAGTCGAGGGTCTTGGCCCTCGGGGCCTCTTTTGCGTCGGGCAAGCAAACTTGGGCTGGCCATGAGAGATTAAATCGCAAACCTAGTGGAAATTTAGATCTGGACAGGGTGGCAAAGGGGAGTATGCTATTGGCCGGAGGGAAGAAATCAATACTTGCTCATCTGCAGGCAAACGTCAATTCAGGATGTATAAAGGCAGAAGACTATGACTCAGTAATAATATTTGGTGGCGCTAACGGAATGACGATTAGAAAAGAAAAGCAATGGGAGATGGGCCTTAAGAAACTTTTAACATATGTGCGAGATGAGATGGGGATTAAAAACAGATATGTTGTAACCCTCCATGGCTGGTATGGCTGGAGAGACACGAGGAGAAAACTGGCCGATAAGGACAGCGGACTCCCTGATGACCCGAGCACACCAGATGTTGATGAATCAAAGGAGGAAGTTTGGGCGAGCGGCTGGAAAGAACCTAAAAGAAAAAAAGTAGCGGAGTGGACACTGAAGTATAACAACGACATCATCGCAGCCGAGGGTGACCTCATTACTGGCGTCTTAAGGTGGAGCAAGGACGCGACCGCCACTAACGAGACTGGAAGCGAAGACATAGGCGAGATTATTCCAATAGGAGAACCAGGAGGACCTCGCGACTGGTTCCGAAAGCCATGGGCCAGCAGCGATGGCTTACATCCCAGTGAGGCAGGCCACAAGGAAATTGCGCGCCGTCTTCGCGAGATGGGCATCCCAGGTCTAAAGTGATAGAAGAAGAGCAGATGATGAACTCGCGTTAAAAGTTCAACAAGAAGATAATTATATATGATGCCAACGTTAAAAGAATATTACAGACAGAAAGAGGATAGAAATGGCCGACGACCCCACTAGAACATCAGCCGAGATAGCACAATCTCTAGCTTATTATGACCCTACTTCGGGCCCCCCGATTATTCCCCCCGATCCATCTTCTCCCGATGGTGAGATTCTTTATGGCGAACTGGGAGATGAGCGTAGAGAAAGTTATAATAACTACGCCATGGATCTCGATCAATATGATCGGCAGCTGGAACAGTACGAGGAATATTTAACCTCTCAGCAGGATCCTGGTTCTGCTAATCCTGCGATGTCACCCGGGGCGATTACCGCCGCAGCCGGCGCGCTTGGTCTGCCCGACCCTCCAGGCCTCCCCAGTTCGGGGCCCCCCGCTCCCGGCGCGTCGTCCTTGGGGCCCGTGCAACAAAAGCCAGCTATAGATTTGGGAGATCCACTTGAGGCCGAGTCATTTGAGAAGATGTCTTTGCCGGATCAGATTGCTTTTTCGGGTATTGGAGGTTCCAAGCGCCGCGGCGTAGACGTCCCCAAATTTATTAAGACGCCTGCAGAAAAAGTTTTAGACAATGGAAATGCCTTTATTGTTTTGGGGGTCGACCGAAGTGGTAATCCGTTTGAGGGCTATGGTGGACTGGGAAACACTCATTGTGCGGCGATTGATATTGTTGCCGGCCGCATGGGCGCCCGCGCTAGAAGCAGAGATGATAGCAAACCTTTTCCGAAGCCGGTGTGGACCAACGTTGGTTTTATTGCCGACGCTGCGCGCGTATATATTTCTCAAAAGTCAAATGTGGATGCATATTTTGGCCTGGCAGCTGGCACAGTAGGGAATACATCATATGAATCACCTCGGTCCACTGTCGCTCTCAAAGCCGACACTATTCGAATCATTGGCCGAGAAGGGATCAAGCTGGTGACCAATACGGATACTCAAAATTCTCAAGGCGGTGTTGTACATGGCTCTCCCGGTATTGACTTGATAGCAAATAACAATGATGAGGACATGCAGCCGCTTGTGAAGGGTAACAATTTGATAGAGGCACTTAAAGAAATATTAAAACTAATTGACGATCTTCGCGACCTATTTAATAACTTTGTTAGCTATCAAAAAGATCTGAATCGAACGTTAATGACGCATAGCCACTATTCTCCATTTTACGGAGCGGCTACGAGCCCGGATCCACAAGTGATTCGACAGGCTACCCAATTTTTGATCGATACTGTTAGAAACGTAGAACTGGGCGCCCAGAACCACATGATGAATTCAGTTGGAATTTCAATGAATTATTTAGAACTTCCTCTGCCAGGAAAAGACAGCACTTACATAAATAGTACCAACAACCACACGAATTAATATTATGGCACGCACACCCAAGATAATAAGCAAATGGACGAGCAAAGAAACTGGTGTTGCTTATACGCAGTTTAATAAATCAAAAGTAGCAGTACAGACACAGTATACCACAAAAGATGAAATTGAACAAAACACCGAGGCCATTCTTGAACAGGGCGCCCTTGCTATTATGCGTTATTATTTTCCAGGCTCTTGGTACCAAGCGGTTGCGCCACAGGAAGTTGGTGAAATAACACAGGGAAGTCAACTTTTTAATAATTTAATAGATAAATTAACGGTGGCGGCTATTGATTTCAATGGGCGCCCGAAGATGGGGCTTCGTGTTTTGGTAGTGTGCTCGGTTGATTTGACATCTCCGAAAGCGTTTGTTGAGGTGCGGCCACCTGTGGATGCGCCGTCGGCCTCTATCGACCAAGCCTTAGCGTATTATCTGACCACTAGACCAAATCCCACCCTCTCTCCTAGTATAAGATCTATGACTTTTTCGGTGGACACAATTGGTCAGAACTTGCAATTGATCGGAGACACCTTCGCTAAATATCAGAAACAATATCGTTTTTTTAATGGACAAGTTAAGCCTTCCATAGACTTTTCAAAAGAGTTCGATCTTATATCGGATTCAATTCAAACTATTTTAAGCCTGGCGTCTCAAAACGATATTAATATAGGAACATATTCAGGCACCGCGTTTAAAGTCGATTTTAATGATAAATATTCTATCGTAGACATCAAAGCGATAACCCCCCAGGGACGATATCTCTCTCTTCCTCGGGGCCTGTTGGCAGCTTTAGACACCATACCGTTGACCTCGAAACAAACTAATTTCTATTTGGCATCTTTTGAAGAATTATTAATAAAACTAAAAATTCGAGATTCTGATCAAGACTCTTACGCCGATTTTATTAATTTTATAAAAAACGTATCCTCGCGAGGTCCGACTAAATACAAAATTAATTATTCGGGCCCGTCCCGAACCGCCGATGCCGGCGCTACCGCGGCTGCTACCGCCACCCAAGGAACGGCAGCCGCAACCGGCACTGCTACTGGGGTGGATCCAGATGGCCCCCCAAACGCAGAACTTGGTCTGACTCCGGAGGAGAAAGAGAAACAAGAAAAGGTTATAACTCCCAAAGAGGCGGCCGAAATTCTCGAACAACAGATGAAAAAGGTCGACAAGGCCGCCCAAGAGGTCTCTAAAGAAGTTGGCAAGAAGTTGCGCGAGTTACAGGGTACCGAAGGTTTTCAAATATTCACGATGATCATCAATCGGATAGGGATTGATTCTCTTGTAAAGGAGGGGCTCCTTTGTATGCTCTTCGGAGTTGATTTTAGTATACCCGATCTTTATTCTGACATAAGAGATATGCTTTCCGCTGGCGATGGACTTTTTAGTAAGCCAAAGACAGGCGCCCTTGTGGGCTTTGATATTCCTAAAGTGGACATGAAGTGGGAAATTTTTAAGATTACGGGAAACATTCAGCCGATGATCAAGAAGGCTCTTTTGGATGCCGTCTTCGGCGCAGTACGAGGGATCCTTGAAGCCGTTACAGAATTAATTCGCGAACAATGTGAAGCTCGCGATACCGGCAATTTTGGCGACATAGACCTTGCTAGCCTATTACAAGATAAGCCGGCCGGCGGTACTGGACTACTTGGTGATGGTTCTGGGCCTAATGGTTGTTTTTCTGAATTCGGCTTACCTCCAACGTCAGGGAACAATTTTCTTTCCCAGGTATCTCAAATCTTGACCCCGATCGAGGCATGCCAGCTTTTGACGGGGTCAGCCTCGGCCGCGGTTATGTCCGCGGTCCAAAATTTCATTCAAAATTATTCTAGCGCTACAATACAAAACGCTCTTGGGTCGCCCTCTGAAATAGCCGCCTTCTTTTTATGTATAGGGGACCAACTCGATGTAAACGATCTTTGTCGGGAAGCTGCCGAGCGCGATATAATCCCCAACGCAGAGGAAATTTGTATTACAGGTGGGGACATTTTAGATGCTGTGGGTCAACATAATGTTAACACTCTTCTCGATATGCTCAAGGATGGCATCGCGGTGGAAATGCCAGAGATCAACTTACAGTGCCCCGACTCCGAGAACTATATTCCCAACCCCTTTGTTGATCGATCGATCCCACAGTTAATGAGCGCTCTAATAGAGTCAATAGCCGCCAGCTTTTATTTCGCGGCCGACGGCACGAAGGCGGTTCTTTTGAGATCGCAGTTGGGACAGAATGCTACAGCGAATGCTTTGTTAGAGGCTTGCTTAAGCGAGTCAGGTTCAATGCCGGCCTCCGAGGCTCGCGGCGGAGCTGGCGCCACTCCCGGTGATATTATTGCTATGATCAGTGAGGGCATCCAGGAAGTAGTGTCAACAGACCTTAACGCTGCGTCCGATGCATGCGGTATCACCTTGGGAGAAATATTCCGAGGAACAGACGATCTAGCCGAGGTATTGGCAACATTTCAAGATGTCATAGAAAACTTTGATTTCTCGGCTTTGGGAGACATGTCCGCACAGTTGGGCTCGAACGCAAGCGATTTGGCCGCGGCGCAGTTGAGACTCGACTTTCCAGAGGGTTATAAAGAGGATTTCTTAGAATTTATTCCTACGGCTATCAAGACTGAACTCTATAATGGCAACTATTTGTACAATTTCAACACAGCCTATCAATCTCCAGCTTTTCATGTAGAAGCGGAGGGACCGCCATTCACGTATACGCTCGACGATGGAGACGACGACGGCGACGGCACCCCTAACTACGACGACCGCGACGAAGGCGGCACCGGCGAACCGCACGAGAACTACGATATGCACGCTCTGCAGAATGCTGCCGACGCCGCGCAGCACGCCGCCATGGCCCGGACTCGATACACGACCACCTTCGCACTCCCAGCTGAGGGATATCAGGCCAATGCAAATGCAGCTCAGATGCAAGAAGAGTTAGAAGCCATAGAGGAATGGGAATTCAATCATGGTAACTCTAATATGATAGGACAATCGAGGCACTTTGAAGAGTGGCTGAAGGGAAACCGGCAAGGTGACCTTTGGTGGGAGGAAGGCCAGCAGGACTGGTGGTCTACCGAGGGCTATTCGTGGTATCAGTGGTTTAAGCTTTGGGCCGAGCAAAGAATTGAGCGCGATGAGGAACAAGGGCCTGATTGGTGGATGCGGTCGACCTTAGCCCTCCCGGCTGATACGCGTGGCGCGCTCCCCGGGTTTGACAATAAACAGCTATTAGGTCCGGGGTATGGGCCCACAGGTCCCCAACCGGAGGTGGATGGCTACCAGCAAGGCTGGTGGGATATGTACCGTGCCCCAGAGCGCTGGGCCACAGCGACGCAAGCAGAAATACGCGCAGACGAGAGAGTGTGGAAAATATATCAAACGCTGTTCTCGCCATGGCGCCTTGCCAATCCAGACGACTCCATTTTGGCCGGCGAATGGGACTACGGCGAGGTCTGGTGGATCGCAAATATTCCATTTGAGTATGTCCCCCGACCTCCCGACCCGGGTGGCGGTGGCCCTCAGCCAATTGCTCACATTGGGCGGTCTACGATGTTCGGTGCACCCGAAGGGATAGGCGGCCGCTCTGCCGGCTTCTCTCCCGGAACTGGAATAAAATTCCTGTTCCGGAAAGAATATGCGATTCAAAAGTATGAGAGCATTCATTTCCCGAGTTTTCAAGAAGTAACAGAAAATAACCAGAATATATTTGTTGCCAGCGCCCCTGTGGCCTTTCGTGGAGAGATTCCTTTTATAGAGGGGCGTCAGGGACTTCAGACGACTACTGCAACAGAATTGTATGCCGTGAACCAATCCGCGCACGGATCGGTAATTTCTCCAGATAGAATCGCAGAACGCGACGCCAATCCAGCGCGCGGCCTTTTTGCTGACATAATCCACTCAGCGTTCGCGAAAAATCTGCTAGAACACGGGAATAGTGACCTAGCCGCGGCCGCGAGGGTCACAGCCGCCGGCGGCGAATACACCTCCGGCATCTTGGCCGAATTCTATAACAACCTAGAACACCAATATTATTATGCAGCCATGGCCGGAACTATGAAGCAAATGAGTGCTTACATAGTGAAAAATGGTGCATTTACACTTGATAGAGTACTTAAGATCCTAGTGGTTCCGGAGAGTGCTAACGATGCTACAGAACAGTTGGGAGATCTACTAGATTTCAAAAAGCTTGTTCGTGAAGTGCAGGATGAATATGTAGATGCTATTTGCTACGACGGTCTTAGTCAAGACGAGGTTTTGATTAATTCGCTTGTGTACGGAGCTATAGAACTATTTTTACAAGTGCATCTGGTTGAGTTTTATTTACAAAATGTGTTTGTTTTGTCGGCATTTGATTTAGACGGGCTGTACGAACTAGAATTGGTGATGGCATATATTTCTTCCTCCATACAAAATACGATTGCTACTTTTTTGCAGGGGATAAGTGCCTCAGGGGCCCAGTATAATTTGTTTGAAACGAATTTTCAAGATGCGGTAGTGGAGCATGTTAGCAGAAAAATTATACGCGACGGCGGCGCTCCTATCGATGGTGAGATTCTGTCATCTTTGGGAATGTCAGAAGGCGATTTGGGAACCTACGAAGCTAGCATTAGATATCTTCTGGCTAAAAGGATGAAGGAATCCGCCCCAGCTGTATCTAAAATTATCTCCCAATGTTCACTTGGGTCTGTCGACGAAGTCTTTTTGAAGGCGGGAATTGGCATTTCTAAACCATTTTTGAAAGGCCTAGGAGCCGATTGGGGACTTAGTTCTACTAGTCGATATCTAGTAGCATCGCCAGGTGATCGGGATCTTGGGTTTACCGAGGAAGATGCTCAAATTATTGCCTATGGAGGATTTAGATTTGAGAAAATAATTAGATTCACACCGCATACATCCGGATATTACGGAGGCTCTGAGACAAATCCAGATGTACACCTAAGGGTGGACAAGGAGCTGGGAACCATTGCAGGGGGCAATTGGGTAGCTAACGACACCTTTAAGATCGGCTCGGCCTATCACACCGATTCATCAATAACACAAAACTTTGTTTCATTGGACAAGCTAATTAGAGTTTTAGACGACCCCGCGGTTACGGATAACATGACCATTCTGGGTAATCCAACGTTATATTATCGATTGGTATATTATGTTCCGATGCAAACTCGAGCCGAGTATTCCGCCAACTCCGCCGGCGAAATAATTTTCGCGGACTCGGCAACTAAAAACCAAGAAATAATGGACACGATCGGGCTTTTCTTCCTCGATGCTCGTGACGGAGATGACGCCATAGTGAGAGACACGCTCGATACCCTTATCAACGACCAAGCTTCATTTGTTCCGTTCTTGGTGGGCCCCGGCGGAGGGGACGCATCGATGTCGCACGCCGTCGCCGCGCCTGCATCGAGACAGAACATGACGATAGGAATTCCCATTTTAGAAGTTGAGTCGGGGGTAAATCTACCCAACAGTATGCGTCTTGATACTGATTCGAGCGCTCCCAGGCGGTACTGGGGCGCCCCCACAACGGGTGGATTATCGTTGATAAGGTCTTTGGCAGAAAAGGATTTCTTAGATGGAGATGTCGAGATCATCATGAATGACGAGGTTGTGAAAGCACTGTTTAATAAGAGTCTGAGCAAAGATGTTATTCTGTCTACCCTCTTGTTTAATAATTTTTATCTAACAAAATCACACTTTAGGGGAATCGATACGATCTTTAAGTCCTGCAAGGAATCGGTGGCCGCACTAATGATGCAAATACAGCAAGGCCGCGGCCTCCAGCCAGACGCTGGTGCAGCCGGCATCGCTCAAATACAGAATGCTTTAGCTAATCAAGGTCAGGGGGGAGGTAGTGACGATCCCAACGTGGCGGCCTATATCATAAAAGCTATAATCCAAACTCCTTTTGATATCCTTAAGGGCTTAGCCGAGATAATGGATCCACATGTTGTTATAACCAAAATGATAAAAGATATAAGTGGTATGGTGATAACACAGTTTATTGAGGTTTTAGAGTCAGCATTTGGCGCCGTCCCGGGCCTAGCACAGCTTGACATTGATGTGGAGAAACTAGTAGAAGTTCTTTTCTGCACCATGAATGAAGCAATAAAGAAGGAGGGGGGGCCCATGTCTGACGCCGCGGCAGAAATGTCAGAGATGTTGTGTCAAGACATTAATCCGTGGCCCACCTTTACGACAAAAGGAATCCAGTTTACTGGGACCATTCCCGGCATGTTTATGGCCCCTCCGGGCCCTCTGGGAATTTTCTATCTTATATATGGATTACTTAAAAACGAGATTGACAGAGGTATTGACGATGCCTTCGCCGCCCCAGCCGGCGAAACAGACGAATTCTGTATTGATGTAGAAGCTGTTGTCGAAGGCGAAGAAGATACTGGCTGCGTACCGTTCACTGCGCAGCGCGACGACTAAGATTCTGATGCCTAATGTTGTTTAAGTCTCTAATTATTAAGAGGGTATATAATGGCTAATGGTTTATCGGTGGCTCTTCCGCTTCAACAGAGTCCTATTTTTGGTACGTACAGATTAAACACCACGTTTGCAGAGATCGCGCGACAAAACCTGAAGATGCTTTTGTTAACCAATCCGGGCGAGAGAATGATGGATCCGGAGTTTGGTGTTGGAATGCAGAGATACTTATTTGAAGCGAATACGAAGTTTGTATACTCAGAGATACAAAGTAGAATTGAGCAGCAAGTTAAAAAGTATCTTCCATACATAGGAATAGATAAAATTGAGTTTTTAACATCCGCTTTGGAGTCAGCCGTTGATCCTCACTATTTGGGAGTCAATGTTTCTTTTATAATACTGCCACTTAACATGAGTTCTCTGTTGCAGATTAATGCAAACGGAAACTAATTATTGAAATTAATTAGGAATTTTAATAGATGCCAAAAAAACTGCAACCGATTAACTACACAAGTAGAGACTTTGATAGTATCAGGCGTGACTTAGAAAATTACGCTAAGCGCTATTATCCCGATTCGTATCGAGACTTTAATGAAGCCAGTTTTGGCTCTTTGATGTTGGACACCGTTTCCTATATAGGGGATATTCTTTCCTTTTATATAGATTATCAGACCAATGAAAGCTTTTTAGACAGCGCTATAGAATATAGTAACATAGTACGTCTTGCGAGGCAACTCGGGTTTAAGTTAAACTCCAGCCCCTCGTCTTATGGGGTTCTGACTTTTTATATCAGCGTTCCGGCTTCCACCTCGGAAGACGGACCAGATTTGGCGTACGCACCCACTCTACAAGCCGGCTCTCAGTTTGGTTCGAGCGGCGGTGGCCTTTTCACCCTTCTTGAAGATATTACTTTTTCCAACCCCGCTAATCAGATGGTGGCCGGCGTGATAGTTAATGAAGCGCCCGCATCTTATGTTATACGTGCCCAGGGGCGCGCGGTTTCTGGACGGCTAGCACGAGAAACCAAAATTGTTGGAACCTATGAGCGTTTTAGAAAAGTATTTCTTTCATCTGACCAGGTCGCAGAGATTATATCAGTAACTGATTCCGAGGGCCATGAGTACGTAGAGGTTAATAATCTCTCTCAGAACGTAGTTTATAAGGCAATTCGGAATACTCAAGCGTTTAGTGATACGGTACCCTCCATACTGAAAGCGGTGCCGGTCGCCCGCCGATTTACAGTTGAGAGGAGCAAGCGCGCCACTTACTTGCAGTTTGGGTACGGATCTGACTCAGAGCTGCTTGCGGAATCGATAGCTGATCCATCTAATGTGGTTTTAAAGCTTCATGGAAAAGATTATATTACTGAAGATGATTTTGATCCAACGAGATTAATAGAAAGTGATAAATTTGGAATTGCTCCGGCTGATACCACATTAACGATCTCCTACAGAGTTAATACAACTCGCGATGTTAATGCGGCGGTGGACACTGTTGTACAGGTCTTATCCCCGCAGATAAAATTTTCAAACCAGGGCGCCTTGAATTCCACTACCAGACGAGAGGTGGCTGCGAGCCTTGAGGTAACCAACGAAAACCTAATTACAGGGGATATATCTTTGCCATCCTCTGATGAAATCCGCCAACGGGTAATTTCTCATTATTCGGCACAAAACCGCGCGGTAACAGCACAGGATTATCAGGCTGTCATTTATGGCATGCCCGTCTATTTCGGATCTGTAAAACGGTGTTCTGTGGCGAGGGACTTTACGGAGTTTAAAAGAAACGTCAACATGTATGTTATTTCTGAAGATACAACGACCGGTCGACTTACCACTACCAACTCCATTATCAAAACCAACCTTAGCACGTGGTTGGCCCAATACAAAATGATAAATGATACACTTGATATATTAGATGCCATCATAGTCAACTTTGGCGTGGAGTATCGGCTAATATCAGACTATGACTCAAATAAATATACAGTGCTAAAAAATGCCAATTCTGCCCTAACTGCGCACTTTTCCAGAACTCGTGATATCGGTGAGCCGGTATATATTACAGATATTTATAAGGTATTGAATGGCGTTAAAGGAGTAGTAGACGTGTTGGATGTTCAGATAGTTAGCAAAACGGGCGGCATTTATTCATCGACTGGATACGATTTCGAAGCAAAACTATCTAACGACGGTCGTTATATAGTTGGAGATCCGTCGGTTATATTTGAGTTGAAATACCCCAATGTAGATATTCAGGGATCAATCACATAATGGCCATTAAAAGATATACAGCGGATGCCGACACCACCATAACAAATGCCTTTGAGGCCAATTTGGTTTTAAGGGGGACCGGATCTAATATGGGAGCGGCCGATAGTTTGGCGGTGTTTTCTATTTATGGCCAGACGTCCTCAAGCGCCGGACAAAGTTCCGAAGAATCAAGAATTTTAATACAATTTCCTGTACAAGATATTATAGCCGATAGGGCTGCTAATATTCTCCCGGATCCCGGCTCTGTTAGCTTCTATCTTAAAATGTTTAATGCGAAACACCCATTCACTTTGGCAAGAGACTTCACACTTACGGTATCACCCATTTCTCAATCTTGGCAAGAGGGCAGCGGTCTAGACATGGATGAATATAAAGACCTTACATACAATGGTATTGGCTCTAATTGGATTCGTCATGGTTCTACAGGCCCATGGACTGCTGCCGGCGGTGATTATTTGTCTACCCCTTCATATGATGTGGATTTCCCCAACGGCTGGGAAGATTTAACACTTGATATCTCGACTGCTGTAGAAGACTGGATAGCTGGGACCTATACTAGCGGAAATTGTGGTGTAGGGGTGCAGCTGTCGTCTTCGCTTGCGGGAGCTTCTCAGTCTTATTATCTCAAGAAGTTCTTCGCCAGGTCTTCGGAATTTTTTTATAAGCGTCCAGTAATAGAGGCTCGATGGGACTCGCGAGTACAGGATGATCGATGCGCCTTTTACTATAGTAGTTCTCTGGCGCCAGCTGCGGATAACTTAAACACTTTGTATTTTTACAATTATATTCGCGGCCGCCTTGTGGACTACGGCGGGAACCTGGGAGTTAGCTTTTATTCTAGCTCGGCTGGTGCCCCCGCGGGTTCTGCTCTCCTTACTGCGTTTCCTGGCGCCACAACGGTTAATGCGGCGCATATTTCTACCGGCATATACGGAGTTACGATGGCCCTAACAGCGGCCGCCACACCTCTTGCTGCCATTAATGACGTTTGGAGAGACGTTGATAGCGGCGAGGAGTTGATTACAGGATCCTTTTCTCCAGAAATATTTCCCGTATATCAGAGTGCGCCAACCTTTAATTATGTAACAGCGCTAACCAATCTAAAGGCGAACTACTCCAGAGAAGAGACTGCGCGCTTCAGATTCTTCATACGACAGAGGAATTGGGATCCCAACATGTATGTTGTTGCGACGAACACAATTCCAAATGAATGTATAGCTAGCGCATCTTATAAAATAATGAGATTAACAGACGAGCTGGATGTGGTATCATATGGAACAGGAAGTGACTTGAGCACTTATATGTCTTATGATGTAGACGGAAATTATTTTGATTTAGACATGTCGCTGCTAGAAGCGGATTATATGTATGGGATTAAACTTGCTTACTATAATGATAGCATTGGCTCGTGGGTCGAGCAACCGGAAATATTTAAATTCAGAATAGAAGAGTAAAACAACTATGAGCTTAAAGGATACATACAGACGCCAGTTAGAAAATCTTCAAAATATTTCTAACAAGAGCGAAGAGCAAATAGCTGCGGAAGTAGAGTCTGTAGGGTATCACGAACAGGACATAATCAAAGAAGAGAGGTTTATTCCTCGCACCGATTATTCGAGACCAAGCGCGTTTGCTCGCTACGGATCAGCTACCGAGTATTATCAACAGTCTATAAAAAGAGTTTACAGTACATACCCCTACGACGGCTCACTCAAAGAGAGGTTAGAGTGGGAAAATGATTCCAATTACTTAGATCTATATCTTTTTGAGCAGCGCTATCCTCGCACGAACGGGTACGTAATTTTATCAGCCGACGGTTGGGGCACCCAGACTGCCACGACAGGCGGCTACGGGATGCCCTCCTCTCAAGAGTACATATCATTTATTGGCGGGCCCAATGTAAATCCGGGAGGAATGAGCCCCATAGCGCTTCAGTTTACTGGATCAAACTATTGGGACCCAGATAAAAATAGAGTTTCGAACCTGCAGTTCGATCTGGAAAACAATGGAGCTACGGTTGAGTTTTGGCTCAAAAAAGACAGCTTTGACGCAAGCTTAACAGAGAAGGAGGTTGTTTTTGACCTCTGGAATAATGAGCTATCTTCTAGCGATTCATACGGCCGTTTTAGATTAGAGTTGTCCTCTTCCACAACACCTGGAGGCGAGGGGCCGCTCTTACTCACAGTGATGTCTGGTGCAACCGGGTTCCAGTGGGAACCTGTTGTCGTTGGCTCCGCTTTCACGACTGCCTCTATAGCGGATGGCAATTGGCACCACTATGCGGTAACTGTAAAATCTGCTAGCGCAGGGGTGCTAACAAAATTCTATGTCGACGGCGCCCTACACGCGGAAAATACGCTTGGTGTCGCCGGTATAAATAATATTGGGGGTGCCCTCAAGGGACATATCGGTGCACTAATTATTGGCCCCTCGGGGACCGTGGGCCCCGGTACGCCCGAAGAATCGGCCTTCGCTTGGACCGGCGCCGGGAAACTCTCCGCATCCATGGATGAGTTCAGGTACTGGAAAACTCAGAGAAGTTCTAAGGACATAGGAAGATATTGGATATCGCAGGTTGGGGGTGGTACCAACACAGATCCAGCCCCCGATTCACACGAAACTAACCTAGTGAACACAGATCTTGGAGTTTACTTTAAGTTCAATGAAGGAATCACCGGGGTCGAATCCGCGGATAGTACCGTCTTGGACTACGCAGGCCGAGTTTCCAATGGCGCTTGGACGGGCTACGGTGAAAATTCCAGGAATACGGATTCTGCTATAGTAATTTCTAAAGCGGCTGTAAAAGAATTTAAAGATCCTATTATATACTCCTTCCATCCTGAAGTTGTATCGCTGAAGACACAGCTAGAAGCTACTGGATCCTATCATGATGTTCGCAACAATACGTCCATCTACAATTCTATTCCCGGATGGGTTCAAGAGGAAGATGACGAGAGTGCTGGAGAACTTAGGAAGTTAACTCAAATATTGGCTAGCTACTTTGATACGTTACAACTTCAGATTGATTCTGTCAATTCACTCAAAGATGTGGTTTATTACGGAGATAGTCAGAAACCTCTTCCGTTTGCCAACAAATTATTAGAATCTATGGGTCTTATGACTCCTGAAATGTTCCTAGATGCAGATGTGCTAGAGAAGCTGGCAGATCGCAGCGAGAAGCATCTGTATGAAAAGTCACTTAATGATATTAAGAATACAATCTATCAGAACATTTATAATAATCTAACTTATATTTATAAATCCAAAGGAACTGAAAAAGCTTTTCGTAATTTAATTCGCTGCTACGGAATTGACGACGAGCTAATCAAATTAAGCCTATATGCTAACAACATAGAGTATGAACTTCTAGATAACTCACGAAATGTTGTTACTTCGAAGAGATTCGTCAACTTTAATACAAAAGATAATCTAGGCGCCACCATCTACCAGAGTTCGGCTTCTAGTGATGCCAATTCCGTAGCGTTTATAGCCGGCTCTACTAATCTGACTGGTGGTTTTGCTTTTACCACGGAAGTTGATGTGTTGTTCCCCCGAAAAGCGCCCCCAGATCAAGAAAACTACATCGATACCAATTTCATAACAGCCTCTGTCTTCGGAATTCACGGTGACGCTTCCGGCAGTGAAGACACCACATGGGCAACTCCAGATGCGGTAAATTTCCAGGTTTTTGCAGTCCGAGATGAATTAAGATCTCCAAATGTTCGATTTGTGCTGACGGGAACAGCCGGGGGCTTCATGCCGCCCACCCTGGTTAGTGATTTATACGAGGATACCTACAACAATACTAAGTGGAACTTGGCTGTACGTATTAAGCCTGAAAAATATCCTTACGAAAACTGGATTACTAGTTCGGTGAACGGCGATTATATCGTCGAATTACGAGGTACCAACACTCAAGATGGGGTTGTACTCAATACGTTTACGCTCAGCTCTTCGATTTCATCGCCACCGCCGGCGTTCGTTAGCGGCTCCCGGCGTCTCTTCGTCGGCGCCCATCGACAAGACTTTACCGGCTCACTCCTACAGCGTTCTGATGTTAAGGTGGGCACCGCGCGCAGCTGGTTAACATATCTAGATAATAAAACTCTTCTAGAACACGCCCAAGACATTCACAACTACGGAACACCGAATCCGCAGTGGTACGCGTTTCCATTTCACCCCAGCGCCTCATTCGGAGAAATCCCACAACTTGATACGTTAGTATTAAATTGGAACTTTAATCAGAATACGGGCTCGAACGCATCTGGCCAGTTCGGGGTAGCCGACTTCTCGTCCGGCTCTACTCAGTTAGCCACATCCCAGTACGATTGGCTCGGCCCTATTCTTCTTAATCAACACCCAGGTCGAGGAGACTTCTTTCCGGCGAACTCTATCAAGGCAATAGATAAAGATTATATTACCAACACGAAGCAAAACTTACCCGAGAACTTACAGTCCAAGGACATGATTTCGGTTCTTTCACAAGAGGAACAAGAGGCTTTTGGGCGTACAACTAGACCTGTTACATTCTATTTTGCATTTGAGAAGAGCCCCTATCAGGTTATTTCTGAAGAGATGATAAATTATTTTGCGTCTATGCGGGACATGCACACCCTAATAGGTGAACCAGTTAATCGATATAGAATAGAATATAAGGCTCTCGGCAAGATGCGTCACGCCTTCTTCTTGAATGTAGAGAACGATAGAATTGATTTTGATAAATTTTATGAGTTTTATAAGTGGTTCGACAGTTCTCTTTCTTTAATGTTACAACAGCTTGTTCCGATTTCAGCCGACGTGGCCGGAAACATCCGAACCATTATTGAAAGCCATATCTTTGAAAGAAACAAATATCAATCCAAGTTCCCGACCATAGACACTATGGACGCAGATATAGAGGGATCTTTTAATACGATTTTGAATGCTTCTCCCGGCTGGCGCTATAATCACCACCCTATTGATGGAGCGGAGAATAAAAACGCCCACTGGTGGAAGACGAGAGCTAGCCGAGAAAAAACCAAGCTTCGCACTGGAAATTACGAACTAGACTGGAGAAGGCAGAGAATCTTTGAGGATAGTGATTATGAATATGAACGAGAAATAAAGGTTCCTTATAGATTTGAAGCACGTGCTGGAATACAACAGCTATCTCCGCCTCATATTATACATAGCGGCCCTAATTATCACCCCAACAAGAAGTACAATTACGTATTTACAGCCACACGGCCTGCAGGCCCTCTCGTAGAGGGAACAAATCTGCCGGCCAACATTATGCTCGCATTCGATGAGGATGTAGAACGGTTTGTGGATGTGGTGGATGATTTAGAGTTAACCCCTAAGCGCCGCATCGGGTGGGGGATCAACGCTAGAATCAACAAGGACTTGTCTGGCAGCGCTACTTACGAATTTGCGAAGGGAAGCCTGCTGGCGCCGTTTAGTTTGTACAGTAGCTCCGTTACGACGGGTTATAACAAGCAGGTTGTGGAGAAGTTCACACCCGGCGTAATGATTACCAATTTACATCATGATGTATATGGTGTGACTCACGAAGTCCCGCTCCAGGGCCCCTTCCCCGAAACGTATGTTGGCGGCCGAGAACATCGCCATGTTCCTATTAACAAATTCGATTCCTCCAAAACGGGACCAAACAATCTAGATTCTCCTGCCGACCGGCCCGAAGGGTTTAAGATCTTGTTAGGCAGCTGCGACGGAATCACTACCACCTCCGGCGCCTTAGGTATCGTAGATCCTCAGTATCCAGATCCAGATTCGCCAGCAGTTTCTCCGCCTTATCTCTTCGACCGACCTAAGGGCAATATGTCACGTAATGTGGGTACCAAACGTCCAGTCAATATACGCAACATTCAGAAGAACTCCCCGGGGAACTATAGCCAGAACTACGATGTTGTGTCGACCAATGCACGATCATCAAATGATCTCTTCTTTAGAAAGCAGACATTCGATTTCTCTCTTTATCCTCAAAGCCCATACCCTCGGCTGCCGATTGTAGATCGTCACGCAGTACAAAACATCAGAGTTAGAAACACAAAAGCCATCTCGATTGACGATAGTCTTAATTATTATGTTTTTACTGCTCCGGCGGCAATGAACACAAATAAGAAAGAAACGTGGTCTTGTTGGCTGAATTGTACCAATCCCGGTGAGCTTAATTACATTATATTGGATGTATCTGATCGTTACTTTGTGATCAATGCCGATAACACCTTCTCTTTTGCCGCTTATTGGACGGGGCCCGTCGATGGGATTTGGCAGACTGATGCGGCGATTACAACCGGCAACGAGTGGGTGCATGTGGCTATAACCTACGATGGTAATTCCAGTACAAACCATCCTGTCGTCTATATTAATGGCGAAGCGGTAGCAATAACCCGAACATCCGCGGAGCCAACTGGCGATTTAGAACCCTACTTCGGCGGTATCGGCATCGGCTATGCCGGCGCCCATGCTTTTGAGGGCTATATATCTGATCTGGCATTTTATAATACTAACTTGCTTGCCGATGAAATTAAGGCGATTTATGGCAATTCAACGTTAGACCTGATTAATTATGGTCCACCCCGCGTTGCATCCAACCTTATAATGTGGTGGAGAATGGGCGACGGCCCGGGCGATACGGCTGGCACCATCATCGACCAGATGGGCACTGTAAATTTGGCTGCCGGAGGTTCTCCTTCCCTCGTCAAGATGGGCGCTGCTGGCGATTGTTTGGTTACCGCCAACGAAAACAACTTCGCTCTGCCTGACAGATCTGGCAAGAACTCTAACCAAACCGTTTTTGTAAATCGTTTCGCCGGCTCGGGCTATGAGGTGATGTCGAGAGGCTATATGGATCCAGCTCATGAAGAGAAGTCTGTATATAACGTTTTGCCGTATCACAACTTATCGATTCTAAACTATGGTTTTCCTGAATCAGCATCAGCAGACCCCTCCATCGCCACCGCAATAGTGGTTGTAGATCAGATAGGCAAGAACAGAGGAAGAAACCAACGGCTTACTTTACACTGTGGCCAGTTTGGTCACGATGCGGCATATGGAACAATTCCCGCGGACACCTATGTTACTGTTCCTTCATACCAGAAAACAAACCGAAACCCCCGGTCTCGGATAAAGCAGCTAGCCGACGGCTCTTATGTGACAGGGGTGGTGTACGATAACGGATGGGTAACCCACCCAATTCCGCGTTCGGCGCGGCAGTATTCTTGGATTACGGCTAGCCTTTCTCCGGATGTTGGCACCGAGCTGTTTGGCTATTCGGCCCTAAGCGGCGGATTTGCTCAGAGTTTGCCTTTAATTAGCGCAAGCCAGTTTGGATCTGTCCATTGGGCCTCGGGGTCGACAGTCCTCCCTAGAACCTTGGGGTATGATCAAAACATCGTGGGCCAAGGCGCCGTACTCTTCGGCGCCCCAGTCACCGCATCTGACTTTTATCCCACCACATTTGCCGGCATTAACGGGAATATTTCCGAACCGGTGGACATTTCCTCTCACAATCTGGGGTATCCTCTCGGCACCCCTCTCGTCCCGACGGACTTCTCCTCGAAGGAACCCCAATATCGGAATCGTTCTTTTTGTTCGGTCACCAACCTCGCTAGTCTCGCCGGCGCCCCGGTCTTTAACTCCCTCATGCTTCACCGCAACGGGCCCTATGGTTGGCCCACGTGGAAACAAATTCGAGCCGGCCAGACTCCGGTTGCAAGACGTCTGAGAAAAAAGAATTTAGTCGTCGTTAGAAATGAGCCAGAACCATTTACCTACGTATATCCTCAATATTCCTCGGGCGGCGTAACGCTGCCCCGCAACCAAGTTCGAGTGTATCCACTCAAAGGCAATACCTTCACTTCATACATCGAACAGCCAATAAGCAGTCGACACAAAGCACTAGAGTTTGTATACAATAATCACTCTCGTAGTGCTCCGGGGGTGGATAATAATGTTATTGCTAGGGTGTCATGGGCAAACAATTTAGACTATTTCTCCAACGAGGGGCTTAATAATCGACTTAACAAGATCCCAAATGTTACGCTCAACCAGCCTTATAAGACTCTCGTTAACTTTACTCTAGACGCAGACAAAAACAATTCTGATACATTAGTTCAATATACAGAAAGAATTTATCCTCGCGAGGTTAACGCCTATCAGAATAGGGTTCGAACCCGAACAGACTATAGCATCTCGGATATATGGGATGATTCCCGGCCCCTTCGCTCGAAAGACGCGGGGGTAGTAAACTCTCTGGGGTACCCAATCTATTCGGCCAGTGTATGGCATCTAGATGCTCACAATAATTTTACCACTCGTCCAGCATATCCAGAGTACATAAATTCGGTCTTCGTTGATTCTGCGGGAGAGCTGCAAAATGATTATTGTCGATTTATCAAACATACTCTTCAAGGCCCGGACCAGAGCCAGTGGTCGCGCACATCTCCAGCGCCGGCTGCCCTATATGCCATGCGTATCCCTATGGGCTCGTCTTCCGGCGGGGAACTGCCGGTCGGTGTTGTCATGCCGGTGTGGGGAGGAGATACGTATTGGGATGCTCCCGAGCAAGCTGGGAAGAAACCATATCAAGTATATGAAGAATATGCAGAGTTTATACGCCTAAAGGGCAAAGACCACTCACTGGTGCCGGAATTTAGAATAAGCGAGCATATTGAAAAATATATTGAAGACGGATCTGACTGGCTTAAAGATATTGATGACTCCTCTCCGGGAATGTTTGATATAAGGGGCGCTTCTATTCCGGATAGCTCGGAAGCCAATTTCTATAAAGTATATGGCCACACCGATTTCTTAAAATATTTTAAGGTAATAGATGATGATCTCGACAATAAAAATATTGGCCAAGGCCTCTCACTTAATCGTCGAGCAATAGAGATAGAATGCTCAGCTTATCTTAAGTTCCTCCCCTATAAGGGATTTTACCCCGCAGAGCGGACTAGAGAGTTGGCAAAAATCTTTAACGATTCTTGTGATGATTTTGTTAACAAAGTCGGCTATCCGTCTCCGACCTATGCAGCAGCCGTCGGCAGCTCCTGCTCCCTCACCCCCCTCACCGAGACTCAAAAAATACTTAAGCGCGCCATTATAGAGCCCCTCTTTGCTCCGGGAATTGTGCATAACACGGTAAAGTCGGGAATTGCCGTGAGTAGCTTTGTTATAACCAACAGTGCTTCGTGTCCAACCATTGATCTTACTGCTTCATGGCTAGCTAAGCCATTTTCAATCCTTACCGAATTACCTGAGGGAAATGTTGATTTTGGCTCAGGATCGAATGGGTGTCTAAACCCAGTTGAAATTCAGACCGGCGGCGGATACGAAGACCAGAGAGGGTATAAATTTAGACGAATTCCTTTTGAGGCCGCTCTTCGGCCGGGAGAATATCTGAGCAAGTACAATATTTATGATAATGGGCTTCCTCCCTCCGCGAGTCTTTTAGATCCAGCTGTCTTCAGCTCCGGACCCGAGGTGAACCGCCTTCATGTTAACTGGACCGGGGGCGGCTCGGATCTCTATAGATTGGCCTCGGACAATTATCACTGCGAGGTGGTTAACTTCTTTTCTCCAGGGCTTACAAGTTTTGTTTCGGCGCGCGAAGATGAGTTTTCTGCTATGCAGTCGGGGTCGCTCTATGCCATGACGCTAAGACTGGGGCGCCCACTCAATGCTGACTTGGTTCCCAATAGATCTTTGTTCGAAATGTACGAGAGGGCTTCCGCTTTTGGCCCCCCGTTTGCAGGAACTGCTGATACCATTTTATCCTGGGCCGTGTATTCAGCTAGTTTTGATCCGCTAACTCCTCCATACTTTAATGGAGTCGGGGAAGTAACAATTTTATATCAAGCAAAATACGATGGAAAACCGGAGCTTGATGATATCTTATCAACTTCGGAATTTATCTATGACCGGTCCCGGGACAATGTGCCTATCGTCCCCGCCGGCTTCGAGCCCATCCTCACTGCCGGCTATATATACGGAATGCAGATGGATCAAAGTTATAATTTGGTTGATAAGATAATAGAGGTGCCGCCCGGAACAGACAGTAATAGGGAGCGTTGGCTTATTCAGAGTAAATTTGAGACTCCGGTGTTAAATTTTGCTGGCGTAAGCCCTCTTACCATCACACAGCCTGCCACGGGATCTGTTAACCCCGGCGTCACACCTGATGTTATATCCAAGGGTATGTGGCACCAGTATGGCTCAATTCCATCTGGGCGAGAGGCTGTTGTATCTTCTATCAAGGTTCCCAATTCGCTAGTATCTCCTACTTTCGGCGCGCTCTCTGCTAGCACCCCGGCGGGGCCCGAGTATCATTCGTTGGCCAGCGCGGTCGGCTTCGACACGACAAATTCTAAGCAATTGGGCCCCCTGCGTACCATGCAGAGAATGGAAGAAGCAATAATAGCTGTACCGTTCACCGTTAAAAGAAATCGGCGGAAGTTCTTCCACCCCCGAAAGAGATCGAGCGATTACAAAGAGATTTTAAAAATTCTTGACAAGTATCTGTTACCACCCAAGTTAGACTTTGTGACCAACGAGGGACTAAAGCCGATACTGTTTTATGCCTTTGAATTCGGGGCGGATCTGTCTCAACAGGACCTAGCGGATATTTGGCAGAATTTGCCTCCCGATATTGGTCTAAATTTTGAAAGTTCTAAGGCAATTATTCGCGAAGAGAAGATAATTAAAGAGATGTATAATTCTATCGATACACTGCAATGGCTTGTTTTTAAGGTTAAGAAAAAGGCCGCAAAGGATTATAATAGGTTTGTTAAACAGAACCTGACTGACGATTTAGATTCTGTTACGCCAAATATTGTTTCCAAGTACTCCTATAACTGGCCCTACGATTACTGCTCTTTGGTGGAATTAATTAAACTAGATGCCACGGCACAGTATGAAACAGAAACAGAGGGAACATCAGAAGTGGATCTTTTGATTAGAGCCCACAATCCGGTGATTCCTCCCATAGAACCTCCGGAGATGGGATAAAGATGGTAGCTTTTTTTAACAAGAAAGAGGATGTAATTGATCTCCAACTCACCGGGTACGGGAAGCTTCTTTTGGCTCAGGGTACATTTAAACCTTCGTATTATGCTTTCTTTGACGATGATATATTGTATGATTCAGAGTGCGGAGGGTTTGCGGAGATTCAAAATAATGCAGAAGTGAGAATCCAAGAAGAGACTCCATCCTGCAAGGTGGTGGCCAACATCGTAGGCGCCGAAACTCGTGTGAATGCTTTCGTTGAGGGGGTTGCTTCGAATTTAAACATTATTAACACTGTGCCATCCGATGACCCCAATATAGCCTTTGCTTTTAATCAGCAGCAGCTGTTCGAAGAAAAAGTAGATCTTTTATACGATCCTCTCGGGAATAGCGCGCTATCGTCCGATAAAGCCCCCGCCTGGAAAGTGACGGCGCTCCATAACGAGATCGACAGTACTACGGTTACAACGCTAAGCACTGCCGGCCGTCTCCCGGACCATTCTGGGCGTGGCATAGTACAAAATATACCTCAAATTAATATAGAAATAGATTATGAAACTTTTTTCAGTGAGGGTCCCCCGACTGTCGCCACAGTTAGCCCTCTTCTTAACGATACTTTATATCTGTCGGTCAATAGAGACTATTTAGTAATAGAGGTGTTGGAAGAAAATACTGATTTCCTTAAAGAGAACTTCGATATAGAGGTGTTTTATTCTGGAACCTTGGCCACGACCCAAACACCACCAACGTCAGAGAATATTCAAATGTCATTTATGGAAGCATACAGCGAGGCCTTCCCGCAGCCGGTGACCGCCGAAGTTCAAACTCCGAATGTGGAATATTATATGGATGTCCTTTTAGATGATGAATTGCCTTCGGGGGTGGTAAACGAGCTGAATCTGCCAAACACTCGTACTTCGTCCGGACGCCTCCGGCTCAATATGAATCTTTACAAGACTCCCGATGAGGGGTGCTGTTAATGGTGGCCATAAGCCCATATTCCCTAAACGGTATCTTTCCTGAAATTTTCGTAGAGAAAATATTTTTAGAGCCTCCCTCCGACAATCTGGAGAGCGCTAAATTAGATATTCGAATTAATTTTTCTTTACAAAGAGCGAAACAGAAGACCCCATGGTATTTGGATGATGGATTAAAGGGTCGCCTTAAAATATTTGTATGCTTCGTAGCGGATGAAAAGCTGGCGAGGAAGCTGACTGTTCCGAGAAGGCTCCGTCGCGAAATGCTAAGTACAAAATTTAATCCGGCCTTAATCAAAACTCATATTGGCATGGAAAAAGCTATCGTACCCCCCTACGCGGAAGTTTCGAGCGACTCCACTCAGATTTTAGATTCGAAGAATGCCTATGCGGTTGAAAGTTTACGCTATAGTATTAAAACATCTATAAAGAAGAACGCCAACTATCTCTCTTGCATACTAATACCTTATCTGACATCGCCGCAGTCTTCGGTCCCCTCGGGTGTGTCCCCCGATGCTCCAATCCAAATGGGCAATATGTGTATCGAGGGAATTTTTAATCAGAGAGAGGTTCTATCGAATAGTTTTATTTTTACACTTACTGAGGGGATGGATAACTTTGGCAAAGCGGGCGAAGTATGGATCGGTCCCGTGCATTATAATCACACCATGGGTTTTATGGCCGGCCCATCTCATACCGAGACGAGCCACCCTTCTTTAAAAGCACAGCTGGTAGCCAATAAAAAAATTCTAGACTTAAGATTCCAAAAACACTTTAGAGGATCTCTGATCAATGCTCAAAACAATGAGATAGCAGGCGCCATCAACGAGGCGATTTCATCGAAGCTGCTTAAGCGAGAAAAAGACAGCAACATAAACTATTTTTCACCACTGTGTATGTCCCGCAATAAAAACAATACCACAGATTTAATACTGGGGTTTAATATAGTCCAGGCAGTTGAAAACTTAACTAGATATCCGTATCTGTATCATACAGCCGCAGAACTTAGATCTGCCATCATTTTAAATGACGTCGAAGTTTATCGCAAGAGGGTTACAAACCCATCTGTGGGGAATCGCCTGACACCTTCTCCAATTTTTAATCGGCCTATAGAAACAGATCAGCCCGACGAACTGGTTGGCAGTATATCGAACGGCAAATTAAAAGTTTTGAATTATTCAGTAGACGAAAAAATAATGCATTTTGTAGTACGTGATGAAGGGATGCAAGCTATAGCTGAGGGTGAATATCAATATGGTATCAGTATTAAGTTTACCGACAATACGACTGTCAAGTTAAGGTCCGCACTGAAGGCTATGAGAAGGAGCCTACAAGGATATAAAAAATATGTACAGTTGGCCCAAGACCCCAACGTTTATGATTTTCCTACCAATCAGTTTAAGCAAAGGTATATAACAAAGTTATACAGTGACTCTAAAGCGTGGTCGGATTTAGTAAATAAATACATTGCCATAGTTTTGTTGGTCTTCGGTAGATCGGCTTTTGTTCAGTATAGTATTCCGAGATGGCAAAGAAATCTACTCAACATGACTGATCCTCGATCAGCTAGTATCGAATCTATTCTAGAGTTTGAGGGGTTTGCTATAAGCTTGGTAGAGAAGCTGTCATCCATCACGGGGAAAGCGGCCATAAGTAATGCGGACGAACAGCCAGACGTTGGTTCCAGGGTGAGGTCTAGTGGACCTTCTGGAGCGCTATTGGAAATTAAGCACGATTTTATGACCCCGTATGAAGCAAAAGATAAAAACGATCGCGGCGTGAGATACTTCAACTCCAGAGAGAACTCATCCGAACTTCTAAATATCAGTTATTCAGACTGGGCCCGAAGAGTACAGCGTGAGTCGACAATGTTTTCTTCTACTTCCCCCCAGGCTAGGTCAATACAGAGGAACGGCTTTTTAACCCCCTATGCACTAGAAACACCAAATCAGAGTATCGGCGTACGTCAAAACATGAATTCTGAAGATTCGTTGGCGATCCTGAATGCTAAATTAAACCCATACAGAGAAGATTTCGGGCCTAGAAATTTAGGACCCAGCGTAATCATGGCTCTGAAACAACAGCTGATGGGGTATAGAGGAGTAAGTATTGAGGGTCTTAAACAAAATATAGCAGAATATAAGGATCGATCTAGCAAAAAAATTGATTTATATGATAGTGCAAATGTGGTGGGAGAAAGATCTCATTTTGTTCCAGACGAAGACCACATGGACAGTGTTAGCGGAAGTCATATAGCAGTGTGGACGGGTACGAATAGTATAGAAGAATCTGTTCTTAATTCAGATTTAGCTACTGATATATTAAATGAAATTAGTTTAAATTTTATGCCTCTAGAAGCTACGTCATTAGACCAGATAGCGGGTTCGTATGCGGCACAAAAACTAAGACAGGCGCCTGAAATTGTACAAGAGTCTAACGCATTCGAATTCAATGTAAATTATAACACAGAAGCGGTAGTTCAAGTTTTGAGTGGTTACCGGGAGATTGACGGCGAATCATATGTAATAGCTCCACAGTGGACATCTTTGGGGACCACCTCTTTGGAATCGTTAGCGAAGGGCGGTTTTTTGGTGTGCCGGCTGCGCCGCGTGAACACTATCACCGGTCAACAAAATGCTTATGAGTTGCCGGTGTATAATGAATATTTTATTTTAGGAGAGCCGCCGTCTCTTTCATCTAATTTGCCATCACCAGGATTTTCTACCAATATCCATTCTTACGCGACCGTTCTGCAAGACGAGATGAGCCGAGCAACTATTAATCGAGGTAATCAAGAATTACCAATTGCATACTTAAAATCGACCGCAATGATTAGTTTGAACGCTCCGGCAATAAAGCGCCGAGCTAAAGCCAGATCTCTTCAAAAAACATCTCGGGGAGTAGTTACTAGAAAATGACTGGTTTACTTGATAAGTTAATTATAGTTCAGCCGTCCTCGGTTGGAAGAAATTGGAAATATGTGGTCACCACTGGCCTTCGCCACCCATTCATTAAGACTGCCGCGCAGTGGCAGCTGCCCGATAAATTCTTGGCCTCTCTCGGAAAGTACTGGACCACAACCCTTACTGGAAAATTCGAAAGGATGGCTGCGCCAGGGCTCCGTTCTATGCAGTATTTTGATCCGGGCGCTACACTCGATATCGAGGAAAATCCTGATTATGGAAATGTCCTTGATGTGGAGCGCATTGGTGACGGCTCCCCCAGCGCCTCGGGGCCCCCCTCTGGCCTCGCAGATTTTTTTGAGTGGGCTCGATACGAAATTACATATAATAACCAAATCTGGAATTTATATAATAGCTACTATGAAGCCGATCCCGACATGGTTGATCTACTCGACAAAATTTTAGCCGGGGATCCGTTTTATATAGACTATCTCCAGAATGGGATCGTGTCCTCGCAGTTGCCGGGCGCTCCATCGTTGCTGCTTTGGAAAGGAGCCTCCGCTAGTCCCAACATTCCTGCGCTGGTGGACACCCAACCACAATATTCTCAAAGAATGTTTGAACTTAACCTTCCGGCCCAAAACGACATGAACGCTAGCGCGCTGAATGTTCAGGCAATTCCAATGTATAATTATTATGTAGGCGCAGATCGGGTGAATTCATATGAGTCAGCGGTTGCAGATCTTCCCGAATCCGTTATTCCAAATTTCTATATGCTTCACTATAGTGTGGCGCCCTCCGGAGATATAATTCCCAGGTATCAAAATCAAATTACTTTTAATGGTAATGTGGGGTCTTTCGATGATCCGATAGAGGATAGGGGACAGTTTTTTTCTTCGTACGCTACGACCTTAAAAGCTCTTAAAACTGCGCGCGATGAAAACATAGTGCCGAAAGATCACCCCGACTATGTACCAAGCGACTGGTCCGACGCCGTCGGCACCCTTCGAACGCTGGGATTCAATATTGGAATATATTCTGAAAATTTATCTATTTTGGAAGGTCTTTCAACAATACCTGCAGAAGAGCGCGTCGAGTCCTCTATTACTGATATGCCCATGTATGTAGACTTAAAGATCGATCACAACCAAAGTCTTGATATAGTATACCCCGCCTCGGTCACGTCCCCGGGAAAGACTGTGGCACAGCTTTTAACTGAGCAGGAACTGACCGCCGGCCAAAATCTTTATGATATGGTACTGAGTATGATAGTACAGCAAGACGTAGCACGGACCGATTATCTAGAGTGCACCATGGCGATTGAAAGATCCACGAGGACCACAACTACCGAGGGGGAAATAATTACCGATCTTCCTACTCAAATAATAAATCAGTCCCTGCACCACAATATCTTCCCCTCCTGGCAAGGCGCCCTCATGGGCGGCAATTATTGGCTCTACAGCGGACTGGACTTGGACAGCATGCTTGCCAATCCGTGGACCCTCGGGCCTTCGACCGGCAACGGCACAAACCTAATTGATCCAGTTAATTTGGAAGCCCCGGGCATGTCTGTACCATCCGGTACCGGATCGATCACACAAGCCACCGTGGATAGTTCCTTTAACGATTTCTATTTTCCTTCCACCAGCACCCTGACGGCCGGCCAACTCTTTAATAGCCTTCGCAAAAGCGACATAGGAATTATGAATCTAGACTCCGGGTACTCAGAAACATTTATGTATAAAGTTGAAAAAAGAGTTGTTGAGTCGGGTGCTTTTATCCCGCTTGATCAATTAAATGATGCCGATGGCCCGAACGGCGAGCCCTTATACCCCGTGGTACAAACCTTTTATATAGCAGTAGATCCCGATCAGGTAGAAAAGACTATAAGATATATTGACACTCAAGTTAAGTACGGGGTAGTATATCAATATAATTTTACACAAATTCGTTTTATTCTCTCGACCCTGTACGACTACGACGATTTACAAGTTCAGACAGATTACGACGGCATGGGTCGCGCCCTCGGAAATGCCCTCGGATTTTATGTCGACGAGCAAATCGACAACCCCCCGGAAATAGATCAGTGGGACTATGTGCCGTGGGGCCAGGATACCCCGGTGGCCTTTGAGCAAGTGGGGCATCTTGTTTTGCCTTACTCGGATAATCAAGGCCCGGGCCCGAACGATCCAGATTTAAGCAATCACATGATACAACTTAAGCCTGGTTATGGTTTTAATAGTAATAACCTAGGCGGAGCCGTCACAACGGGGCCAGGTCTTAACCTCGCCGGCGCCAACGCGTCGGCCGCGGCAGACCTCTTCAAAACCCGCGGCAATGAAGGTGTCGACCAGTTCGGGCCCGATCACTGGAAGACTGTCGAGCCCACGGAAAAACAAGAAGAAATGCTCAACCTCCTAGATAGGCTAGCCGATGTCGGTGAGATGCATGGAGAAAAGTTACTGGAACATCTGTTGACCGGCCATCTTCCTAGCACCGGCGGAGGATTCAATTTTGGAGACCTAAACCCTAGTGTCCACCTTAGCGAGACCGACGAGATGTATGGAGAAGCGATGTCGCCAGGAGAGGTTGCCGAGGGCGGCCCCTACGAAGAAAAGGACTGGGGTCGAAGCCCGCTGTTTGACGAGGGGATTATATAATGCCTACATACGGCTCCTCGCCTCAACCCGGCCTCGACGGCCTCGACCGCCCCACGGGACCTTCTTTAAATTGGTGGTTTGATATCGATGAGTATGACGTGGATATGAACTTTTTGCGCACTGTGTCTATCCCCCTCAACTTCGTTGTAAACGAAACCCTCAGCGTTCAAGAATTTCTAAGTATAGTCCAGAACACTTTTGATGCCCATGCACTCCCCATTATCTCGGGCCGTCGCCAATATATGATTACTGCTATAGCGGGACAACCGGCCAGCACCAACGCGGCGGTCCGCTTCAAAAACCGCGACACCACCATTCAATATAGAATCTGGAACGAGGATGAATTACCTTTTCAACTAAGATTTATGACAGGCCCTCATGGCTCCGTACCCGGGGGCGCCCCGGATAATGCTCGTGTTGATATGCAATCAGGTTATTGGCCTGAAATAATGCAGACTCCCTATTATGCCACCCAGGCGGTAGTAATGGACCGCCCTCCTGTATCACCTCAGGTGAATATAGTTCCCTTTAAAAATATTAATAATCGGGTATTGATTATGTTGAATAGTTCTACTGGCGAGGTTGCAGAAAAGCCATTCCCCATAGAAGACAGCGACCTGGAAGATATTAGGTTACAGTTTTTGGCCCAAGGATTGTTACCCAACAACACTGTGGCCACCAACGAACAAATAATTCAAATGGCACTTGATTCCGATTTAACATTTCGTAGTGATGACCCTTCTTACCGATATGAAATATACCGGACTAGGGAAGCTCCCATGAGTTATCAAGATTTCAAAGGAAAAAGAAGGGCCGATATTATAGAACATCTCGGAACTGTCGGCGGCAATCGATATGCTACCTACGCCACCTATCTAGAGGACCTCGTGCCCAATACCAAATATTATTATTGTTTTAGGGTTATAGACGTTCACGGGCACGTTTCCAATCCCACTGTCCCCTATGAGGTGGAAATGGTCGATAATTCGGGTCAAGTATATTTACTGTATAAAGAATACTATTTTCCAGCAGAGCAAAATCAAAACTTTAGTAAAAATGGTAGACAATATCTTTATATTGCTCCCACGTGGACGCAATCACGTTTTGATGATGCCAACACATCGATAGAGACGGTGGGTATCGATGAGGTCCCTCCTCCAAATGTGCTGGGTACTTCCGAAACTGATTCAGTTTGGAACAAAGTATTTAAGGTTCGCCTTACCAGTAAGAAGACGGGGAAGAAGATAGATCTTAATTTAACATTTAAAAACACAGGAGTAGTTAATCCTTAGGGCATGATATTGATTTAATTACTATTTATAGAGAGAGAGGTTGATTTTATGGCATTTTTAGACAATTCAGGAGATATTATATTGGACGCGGTTTTAACAGACACGGGTCGAATGCGTCTTGCTCGCGGCGATGGAAGTTTCCGAATCGCAAAATTTGCATTAGGAGATGACGAAATAGATTATGGTTTATTTGATAAACTTAACGTCAACGGGTCAGAATACTATGACCTTCAGTGCTTACAAACTCCAGTTCTAGAAGCGTTTACAAACAACACTTCTCTCCTCAATTCTAAATTAATTACAATTAGCAACAACATGACATGGTATTTGCCAATCATTAAGTTGTTTAATCAGGGTTCCTCAACGCTTTATAATGGCACACATTTTATTGTATTGGCTGATCAAACGACGGTAGATCAGATCACCCTTGCGGGGACAGTTCAGCTGGTGGCCGATGGAATACTCAATGGCGCCACCGTCGGCGGTTCTCAAATGCAAATCACAACAGATCAAGGATTGGATACTGCCAATATTACACCAGATACTCCGCTGAATCCGGAGTTGGTGGAAACTGCCTATATTGTTGAAATGGATAATCGTCTAGGAAAACTATTTCCGGGCATCACTGGCCAGGGCACCAATCCGGCTGCAGCCTCGCTGAGTCCTCTTTCTTATTCTTTCATAGATGATGATTCTGTGGCTAGCTATTATATCTCAATGCGACGAGCTGGCCTTATAAGTACGATTGCGACCGGTCTCGGAATTAATTCATCGATTCTCGGGCCCCGCGGAACTAGGCTTTCGTTCAGAATAGGGTCTTCTTTAGAAAATAGATCGGGGTACTACTTGTTTGACACCTTTGGTAACGTGGGAACAACCACCATTACCAATGACACCGTCAACCTCGTCGCCGGGACATATAAATACATTGACTCAACCATACGTGTTTCGGGAGTATCTACTGGATATAGAATAGATATACCTGTAAGATACGTGAAATATATATTATAATAGGGTATAAAAGATGGCAACGACATTTAAAACACTAACCAACAAAGACGTAGCTTCCAATTCGGACTTGCTCCATGAGGCTATCCCAATTACGGGAACGATCGTTTCGGGAACCTACGAACCTGATCTAAACATTAAAAACTATGTACATGGGATGTTTCAGTCAGTATATGACTATCCTTATCTAAGTTCTTCAGCAAATCATATATTTGATATAACGGCTGGATTCTCTTCTAATTCGCTTCTTTCGGGATCCACGGCTTCCAGCGTGCAGCGCGCCAAAAAGATCAACATGTACAACATGCTCGCACAGACACATGTTGGGTTTGGCGATAATGGGCAGATTTTAGAGTTTGATCAAGACGGAGATCTTACAGGTGGTGCTAAAATTAAAGAAGCCATCTTTGTAAATCTTACAAGGTTGATCACCAAAGACGAGATTAAGAAGGGTACCTTCCAGGCCACCTTCTTGGTGGGCGGCGACGTACATGCACCCACCACTCCACTTACGGTATATGACGCCAGCGCGACGGAATACCTAGTTAACTCTCCGGTGGGAGAATATACTGTATTACACACAGCTTCCGGCGGAACTGGAACGCCCGTTGGCTTACTATATTATCAAGCAAAACTCTTAGTGCTCACGGCGTCCATATTTGATGGAAACACACCGGATTATTTTGGCGATGGAGCCTCTAGTTACTCTACGATTACTGGTTCTCTTGTGTCGGCATCGATTTCTGGCAATTGCGATGGACTGCGCAACAGATTCCAAAATATGCAGTTTAATAATACTACGGAATTGAATTCTACAATCTATTTCTGTCGAGCGAACCACAATGAGTTCAATTTTAGTTCAAACCCAACTTATTTAAGCAGCAGTCAAATCGTGGTTAAATCTATTGCGCGAGAAAACCCCTGCTCCTTTATTACATCGGTCGGACTATATTCCCCGGATAATGAACTTCTAGCTGTTGCAAAACTTTCAGAGCCACTCAAGAAGGATCCCGCTAACGAATTCACTTTGAGAGTGAGATTGGACTATTAAGGGATGCAATGGCAATCTATAAGTTTCAAGAAGATGATGTCTTCGTCAACACGGTTACAACTTATCCGCAAGTAGAATTTGTAATATATAGCGGAAGCGCTTATTACAACAATGAAGCGAACATTTCCGGCGCGAACATTTCGTCTATAAGACAGGTACCTCCGGGATATATTAATCTTTACGAATACAATGTTGATAGGGCTGGCTATAGTGGCGCAGATATAGGACAGGCCACAAATACGGGTCTGATCCACCCCTTCTTGGTTAAGAATGACACCAGGGTTGCTTTTAGAACCACAACAAATTTAGCATATAATAGCGCCTCTATCGGAGCGGTTATGGAGGGAGTCTACCCCCTATCGGCCACGATTACAAAAGAATTTTATCCAGCTGCTATGGCGCGCCAAACCCCATCTAGTCAAGTCATCGTCGACCCGGAGTATTTTGTAACAGGGGACGTGACTCACCTGTATGCGCTGAAAAATACTTTAAATTATAATGCATATCTAAGTCCTCATTATGCTTATTCTTCTTCGTTGGGAGATTTAGATACACAGGATGTTGGATTAATATCGATACCGTCTATTTTCTACGGATCGGAAATTAAAAAGGGCTCTGTAGATTTAAGATTTTATATCACGGGTACCCTAGCGGGAAGGCTACAGGACAAGAACCGCAATGGGGAATTGATCGAAACGGTGGGCACATCGGAGGGTAGTGTGGCCGGCGTCGTACTGTATACCGAGGGGTTTGTGGTCCTAACTGGGAGCTGGAGCTTAAACAACGCAGTTACAGATAAATACATAGACGCGGCGATTTCCGATAACCCCAGGTGGGTTTATTTTGCGCAGTCTATTGCCTGCTCGACAGGCAATGGCAATTGTTCCGGGATTCCATCGCCTGTTCAATATCCAGCGGTGTCATCTTCGTTTGTAATGAATATGTCGGGCACGACTAAAGTACAGACTGTAACGATGTTTGCTACTGCTCCGAAGGGGCAATTAAATCATTCCAATAATCCGACCTATCTGTCCTTTACCACTGGAAGTTCAGCGCAGACGGGCTCTCTAGCTTACATAGAAAATCCCAAACGTTCTATTAAAAATATTGTAAAATCGATATATAATGATCCTGCAGGAACGTTTGAAAAGACGACTTATATTTCCAAGGTGGGGATTTATGATGATAATCAAAATTTGATTGCCGTGGCTAAGTTGGCAAATCCCGTGAAGAAGGTTCCAGGTAGAGACTTTACTTTTAAATTTAAATTGGATATTTAATGTTTTTAGGGCTTGATGTTAGCACCAGCATAGTTGGTGTGACTTGTATAAATAAGAGCGGTGATATAATTTTTTGCGATCACTGTGATCTCCGGAAGAGCAAGGGGCTATTCGAAAAAGCAAAAGTATTAAAAAAGTTTCTCACTGACCGAAGATACTTGCAGGCCATAGTCCAAGAGATTTGGATTGAGCAGCCATTTACTTTTTTTAAAAGTGGGCGCTCGACTGCTAAAACAATGGCCACGTTGCAACGGTTTAACGGCATGGCGTCGTTAATTGTTAGTGATGTATTTGGGATAGAGCCTGAATACGTTGGAGCTAACGAAGCACGCAAACTGGTTGGTATCAGGATGCCGCGAGGATCCAAAGCAAAAGAAGAAGTTTTAAAGTTTGTGCTTGACAAAGTACCCCAGTTTGATGTAGAATATACTAAGCATGGGAATCCTAAAGCCGGCTATGGCGATAGAGCCGATAGTCTTGTGGTTGCCATGGCTGGGTGTAATTTATGGAAGCAGAAAAACTTAGAATCTTAAGAGAGATTCTCGGACCTAATCATAAGTCAAATGAAGAGAGGCTATTTCGTTGTCCTTATTGCGAACATCATAAACCGAAGCTCTCAGTTAATATAGGGAAAAACGTTTATAAGTGCTGGGTGTGCGATACGCGCGGCCAAAACATTTATCATCTGGTAAGGAGATTCGGAGCCTACAAGCATCGGCAGGACTGGCTTCAATTTGAAGAGGAGGTAGATTATTCAGCCTTCGAAGAGTTATTTGGGAAGAGGGAGGAGCCCGATCAGGTCGTACCACTTCCAAAAGAATATATTTCTTTAGCCAATAAGAAGTTACCGCCCACTGGTTTTATGGCGAGGAAATACTTAAAAGAGAGGGGCATCACCAAAAAAGATATAATTTGGTGGAAGATTGGCTATTGCTCCTCTGGAGAATATGAAAATCGTATTATTATTCCTTCGTTTAATGAAGGGGGAGATGTTAACTATTTTATTTCGCGCACCTATAATGGAAGTTATCCAAAATATAAAAATCCACCTGTCGATAGAGATGTGGTGTTTAATGATCTTTTTATTGATTGGACATCGAACATAGCTTTAGTGGAGGGTGTATTTGATGCCATTGTGGCAGGCAGCAATTCTATTCCTTTGTTGGGGTCTACTCTGCGGGTGGATTCTCAGCTATTCGAGAAAATAGTAAAGAACGACGCATCCGTGTATATTGCATTGGATCCGGACGCAGAAAAAAAATCATTAGAAATTATTAAAAACTTCTTGACATATGACGTCGAGTTGTATAAAGTGGATATATATCCCTTCAAGGATGTTGGAGAAATGACAAGAGCTGAATTCCAAGAAAGAAAGAAGAATGCAGTTCGTATGAACTTCGATAAGCTCTTACAACATTCTATTTTAGCTTAAAAAAAATATGTATAAAATCGCTCATTGTGCCGACGTGCACATTAAAAACTTGAAATATCATTATGAATACCGCAAGGTATTTGAATCTATGTACGAAAGCCTTAGAGAGGAGGAGGTGGACTTTATCTATGTCGGCGGCGACATAGCGCACACCAAGACACAGATCTCACCAGAATTTGTAGAGCTGTGTTCCGAATTCTTATCTACGTTGGCAGACATTGCACCCACGTATGTAATCCTTGGCAACCACGATGGAAATCTTAGAAACTCTTCCAGACAAGATGCTATCACGCCCATTGTTAATGCTCTCGACCATCCGCACCTTCATCTGTTAAAAAACTCTGGTGAGGTAGAAATGGCGCCAGGTTTGGTGATGAATGTTTTGTCTGTGTTCGATGAGGAGAACTGGGTAAAGCCTACTGATTCAGACAAGATTAATATTGCTGTCTATCATGGGTCTATTGCTGGGGTGAAAACAGACATTGGGTGGATTATGGATCATGGAGATCATGACGTCTCGATATTTGCAGACCACGACTATGCAATGCTTGGGGATATCCATAAAACCAACCAAATTTTAGACACCGAAGGTCGCGTACGCTACTCAGGATCTATTGTCCAGCAAAACCACGGAGAGACCAACGACAAGGGGTTTTTGATTTGGGAAATCGAAAATAAGGACGTTTTCAAGGTAAAACATATAAAATTGCTCAACCCGCGCCCGTTTGTGACGATTGAGCTGACTCCGAGGGGTAGGATGCCAAAAGGGACCCAAATCGCTCCAGGGGCGCGCCTGCGGCTCGTAAGCAACAATAACCTCCCTTTGAACGTTATGAAGCGCGCTGTAGAGGTGGCCAAACACCGATTTAAGCCCGAAAGCATCACTTTTTTGAATAGAGCAGCTGGGGAAAGAGGCACTATAGATATAAATGGCCATGGCTTCTTTAAAGAGAATCTGCGAGACATATCTGTACAGGAAAAGTTAATGAGAGAATATCTCAAAGACTACGAGGCTTCCGATGAAATGATGGAGCGAGTCTTTGCCTTAAATCAGAAATATAATTCTATAGCCGAGGCTGCAGAAGACGTTGCGCGAAATGTTAATTGGAAACTGAACAGCTTTGAGTGGGACAATCTTTTCAATTATGGAAAAAACAATAAGATAGATTTTGAGAAACTGAATGGGATTGTTGGCATCTTCGGGAAGAACTATTCCGGGAAGTCGAGCATCATCGACGGTCTTCTTTATACTTTATTCAACACGACGTCTAAGAACGAGCGCAAGAATTTAAATGTAATTAACCAGAACAGAGATTCGTGTCGTGGCAAATTAACGCTTCAAATAGGGGAGAAAGCCTATACCATTTCTCGCAAGTCAGAAAAATATATTAAGAGGCTAAAGGGGGAAGAGTCTTTAGAGGCAAAAACTGATTTAGACTTCGATTATTATGATCCCGTCGTGGATGAAACTCACAGCCTTAATGATACGTCTCGTATCAAGACAGACGCTGCCATTCGTAAGCACTTTGGCACGATAGAAGATTTTCTGTTAACATCTATGGCGTCACAACTAGACTCTCTTTCTTTTATCAAAGAGGGTTCAACTCGTCGCAAAGAAATTTTAGCCAAGTTCTTAGATCTAGAAGTTTTTGAGAAAAAGTTTAGGCTAGCCAAAGAAGATAGTTCAGATTTAAAGGGGGTCTTACGCCGGATAGGGGACAAGAATTTCGAGGAAGAAGTGACCAGAGCTACGGAAGAAATTGAAGCTACGCAGATTGAGTTGGCTAATCACGAACGAGAGTGTGATGTGATGGTGGAAAAGATATCTCTGCTGGAGGTTGACCTTGCAACAGCTAACGAGGTGATGGAGTCTATCCCCAGCGGTATAATAGATATTCTAGATGCGCAGCAAAAAAAGATAACATTGACACAGAAGCTAGCAAACGCCAAAGAGACAAACAAGGTCAGAAAGAAGGGTATAGCAAAAACAAAAAGCCGCCTTACAAGATTGCGGCACTTCCTGGGTGAGTTTGATATTGATGAGTTAGAACGTAAACAAGAGCAAGTAGAGATGAAACAAAAGCTTTTGGATGCGACAGTAAATAAGGCCAAGCTTCTTCAAAAGGATTTCAATTCTAGAAATATCAAATTAAAACTTCTTGATGAAGTTCCGTGCGGCGACGGCTTTCCAATGTGTAAGTTTATACACGATGCGCACGAGGCTAAAAAGGGAATCAGAAAGATACAAGAAGATGCCCTGTCACATGTCGACACGATTAAAAACTTAAGACAGAGTCTCGCGATTTTAGAACCCGCTGCAGTCTCCGAAAGCCGACGCAAGTATAATGATGTTTTGGCGGTGCGGACTAGAGAAGAACTCTCTCTTAAAGACGAACAGGTTCTCTACGAGAGGTCCAATGCGGAGATTCTTTCGTATGAGAATGACTTAGCTTCTTTGCAAAGCAAAATTGAAGAGTACGAGGAAAATCGAGACACAATAGAAAACTTCGAACACTTGACCAAGCAACGCCGGAGGATCATAGCTGAGGTAGAAGAAAGCAAGAAAGAGCACGCTGCTTGCAGAAAGCTTATACTCCAGCACTACAGCAAGAAGGGCTCTTTAGACCAAAAGCTGAAGAACTTGACCGAGCAGCAAAAGGAAATGAGAGACATACAGCAAGAGTATGCTGCTTACGATCTTTATCTGCAATGTATGCATTCTAACGGAATAGCATATGATATAATCAAAAAGCAGTTACCAGCGATCAACAACGAGGTTGCCAAAGTTCTAGCCAACATAGTTTCGTTTGAAGTGTTTTTCGAGGACGACGGCGCTCGTCTTAATATTTTCATTAAGCATCCTAAGCACGATCCTCGCCCCATTGAAATGGGTTCCGGAGCTGAAAAAACAATTGCCGCCATGGCTATTCGTTTGGCGCTCTTGTCGGTGTCAAATTTGCCCAAGGGAGACATCTTTATTCTTGATGAGCCCGGTACCGCACTTGATGCCGATAACATGGAAGGCTTCGTGCGAATTCTCGAACTAATTAAATCTTATTTTAAGACTGTCGTTTTGATCTCGCATCTGGATAACCTCAAGGACTGTGTTGATACACAGATTATAATCGAGAAGCCGGCGAACTACGCCAAAGTCGTACAATAAATAATCTCACTTGGTTTGTCTCTTAGAACTAATTATAGTAGAGGAGAGATAGTACAATGAGACACCTTTTAGACAAAGGACTACAAAAGCTAGTTTCGCGTAAGCTTTTAGCGTGGGGAACGGCAACAGCGTTGCTGTTGTTTGCAGGCTTGACTTCGAGCGACTGGGTCATTATAACTACGGTTTATATTGGAGGCCAAACTGTGGTTGATGCGGTGGCGCGCCTTAAAGGGGTTGCATGAGCCTCCTGCTATTAAAAAGTAGAATTAAGAAAGTTGGGTCGTGGCTTAAGCACCATTGGTATGTACCGTTGCTTATTCTTGCTTTGATAGTTGCTGTTTTGATATGGACGGTGACGAGGAACGGCGCCTATATAGCAACGCTTCTTGATGTTTTGGAAAACTCGCGAGAGTCATATAGAAAAGAAGTAGAGAAACTAAATGAAATTCGTCGTCGAGAAGACGAGGAAAAGCGCCGCGTTTTATCCGAATACAACAAAAACATTGAGAAGTTAGAGAAAGAGTATGTCGGTAACAACGAAGAGTTAAATGCAGCCAAAAAGAAAGAAATTAAAAAATTAGTTGAAGAGGGGTATAATGATCCTGAGAGGCTCTCCCGAGAGCTAGCTAGATTATATGGACTGGAGCATGGCTAAAAAGATAATATCTCTATTCTTGGCCTCCTTTTTCGTTTTTCCGCCGATTGCAATTGCCGACGAACTCGAAGAGCCAACCTACGATATTGTATCGCTAAAGGCCGGTGATCCCGCACCCTTCGACGGCGTCCTTTTAACTACAGACGCGGCAGCTCAAATTGCGGTAGATAAGAAGTTTGAAGACGCAGAGTGTGAACTGCGAATTGCGTACGAACTTCAGATTCAACAACAACACTACGAACTACAGCTCTCATATAAAGAAATTGAAATTATGTCTTGGAAAGACAGGTATGAGTCCATGATGATTTTAAAGACCACTGAGATCGAAAGACTCCAGGATTTAGTTATAAAGCAAGATCCTTCTAAAGAACCCTGGATGGTTGCTTTGGGCTTCGGAATCGGTACGCTCTCTTCTATTGGTATCTTTGCCATTTCAACGGAGATTGTTAATTGAGCACCGCGCCGATCTCAGAGGTATCCGACGCATGGCCTCAATTTACGATGCGCGCAATAGCTGCAGCATCGAATGCGATGACTGTCTAATGAGCAAACACAAAGAGCGCGTCGCAAAGTATGAAAAAGCCATATCAAAAAAATATGGTACCGAAGCAATTGATAACCCGCGACGATTTTGGACCGATGAGAAAGAGAAAGAATATCTTGAGCAGTCTATCCAAGAACGACAAAAGTTTGCCAAGCTATCTGAAAAGCAGGACAAAGTGGAACAAGATGGTTTTTTAATCAACCAAAAACTACTTAATAAGAATACAAATAGGGTTTGCCCCGTTTGTGAAAAATATTCGTTTGATGGACGCGACGGTATGTATATGAATAGGTTTTCAACGTGCTATATGTGCTATATCCAATGGATAGATGGTAGAGAAGAAAGATGGTTATCTGGATGGCGACCAAATAAAGAGGGGTGATATAAATGGCTACAACACTAGAAATTATTCAAGGAATTTCACAGGCAGCGGCTAACGCCTATGACGGCGCTCATGACGAGTCTTTAATTGCAGACGAAGAGCCGCGCAAAGTGGGACTCCGACGAGAAGAGGGAGACTTTATCCGAGACAAGCGTATCAACGACGGGTTTAAGGTGAAGTTTAAAGGACCGCTTTTAACTATTTTATATCAATCTGAGATAAGACTAAAAGATGTGGCACAAAAGGGTTTCGAGAACGAAACTGCTGGAATGATAAACAAAGTTGCATCCTTCCTTAAGAAGGAATATAAAAAAGTCACCGGAGACACCCTTACCTTAACCAGGGTGGGCGAGCCTGATATATTAGTGCAAAAGCTTTCCAACTATAGAACCGACGTCCGCGCCACTTGCGACTACAAAATTGGCGGTATAGGTGATGTTAAGGAAGTTAACCCGGATAAAAAAGACGGCCTAGATAAAGCAGTTCGAGACTGGCTTGCTCTAGGTCCCAAGAACAAGCGCCCCTCTAACGATACGCGCAAGGGGTAAACAACAAAGTGTTATGGGGTACAAGCTTACTAAGCAGGAGATTGTAAAAGAAGTAGTAAAAGCCGGCAAAGATCCGATTCATTTTATTACAAATTATTGCAAGATATCTCACCCTCAACGAGGAATAATCCCCTTTAAAGCCTATAATTTCCAAGAAGATTTGTTAAAAGATTTTAATGACTATCGTTTTAATGTTATTCTGAAGGCCAGACAACTAGGAATATCTACTGTTACTGCGGCATATACGGTTTGGCTTATGCTGTTTCACCGTGATAAAAATATTTTAGTTGTAGCTACGAAGCTTCAAACTGCAACCAACTTGGTGCGCAAGGTAAAGAAGATAATGAAAACTCTGCCGGAGTGGATGAGAATATCTAATATATCGATAGACAACAGAACATCTTTTGAACTTAGTAATGGATCTCAAATTAAAGCCAGTAGCACTTCCTCAGATGTTGGACGTTCCGAGGCCTTGTCATTGTTGATAGTTGATGAGGCCGCTCACGTAGAAAAGCTGGAAGATTTGTGGGCCGCTCTTTATCCCACCCTATCGACGGGGGGACGTTGTATCGCTCTTTCTACCCCCAATGGGGTGGGGAACTGGTTTCATAAAACCTGTGTTGAGGCCGAATCCGGTACAAACAATTTCAATTTAACAACCCTACTATGGGATGTTCACCCTGACCGTGACAAGCTTTGGTTTGAAAAAGAAACCAAAAATATGTCTAAGCGCCAAATTGCACAAGAGCTGGAATGCAGTTTTAATGTATCTGGCGAGACGGTTATACATCCGGACGACATACTTCATTTTATAGAACTAGCCACAGAACCCAAATATCGCACCGGCTTCGATAGAAACTATTGGATATGGGAGGAATACCAGGAAGGAGTCCCCTATTTTATTTCTGCAGACATCGCTCGGGGCGACGGTAAAGACAATTCCGCCTTCCATGTTTTTAAATCCGACCCTTTAGAAATTGTTGCCGAGTATATAGGCAAGCCAAATCCGGATGATTATGCTGATATTTTATTTGATGTTGGGAAAGAGTACGGCAATTGCATGATTGTTGGCGAGAATAATAATATAGGATTTGCGGTACTTAATAAACTTGTCGATAAGGGTTATAATAATATATACTATTCTACTAAAACTTCCCACGACTATGTTGATTCCGTTACGGCGCAGTGGCAATCTAATGTTGTTCCTGGGTTTACCACCTCACTCAAGACGAGGCCTTTGGTGATAGCTAAGATGGAAGAGTTCATGAGGAACAAACTAATTAAAATAAATTCTAATCGCCTGCTTAGTGAAATGAAAACTTTTATCTGGCAGAACGGTAAGGCCCAAGCTATGAGATCTTATAACGATGATTTAGTAATGTCTTTCGCAATTGGCTGTTGGGTAAGGGATACGGTTTTGGTTGAAAATAGCAGGGCCCTGGAGTATAGTAAACATTCACTGTCGTCCATTTCCACATCCAATCGCTCTTTTAGCACAACCATCCCGGGGATGCTCGGCCATAGAATTAGCGCCGAAGACGAACGTATGCAGACGGCCAGAGAATTTAATAAAAAATATCTAGGAATTATCAAGGGGTAAACAGATGGCAGACAATAAAAATAATCCACGCAATCCCGCATCTCCTCTCTTTAAGAGATTAACGCGAATATTTTCTGGCCCGCTTATAAATTATCGTGCTCAGTTTACCCGCGAAGAGCGTCGTTCAGCTCTTGACAAATATCAGACTCGATTCAGAAGCCTAAGCGGCCACCAGTTCAAGCGCACCTCAGACAACCTATCTCGCAACTACAACATGATGACCTCCGCAGCAATGCGGAACCAAAATCGCAATGAGCGCTATATTGACTTTGATCAAATGGAGTACATGCCAGAGATTGCGTCAGCGTTAGACATCTATGCTGACGAAATGACAACCTCTAACGAGTACAATAAGCTTCTTAAGATAGAGTGCCGCAACGAAGAGATTAAAGAAATCCTTGAGTCGCTATTCTATGATATGCTAAACATTGAATTCAATGCGTTTGGGTGGGCTCGGACGATGTGTAAGTTCGGAGACTTCTTTCTCTATTTGGATATCGATGAGGTCCTGGGGGTAAAAAGTGTCATCGGCCTTCCTTCTGGAGAAGTTGAAAGACTAGAAGGCCAGGATCCAACCAATCCCAATTATGTACAGTTCCAATGGAACACCGCCAATATGACTTTCGAGAATTGGCAGGTTGCTCATTTTAGAGTTTTGGGCAACGACAAACATGCTCCGTACGGAACCTCTGTTTTAGATCCGGCCCGCCGTATCTGGCGCCAATTGGTTTTAATAGAAGACGCCATGTTAGCTTATCGTGTTGTGCGAGCACCCGAACGACGGATGTTTAAAATCGATGTGGGTAATATACCCCCTCAGGACGTGGAACAATATATGGAGAAGGTTAAGACCTCCCTGAAAAGAAATTCTATAGTTGATCCTACCACAGGTCGCGTTGATTTGAGATATAACCCGCTCTCGGTGGAGGAAGATTATTTTATTCCTATTCGCGGAGGAGTTGGGTCGGACATTACCACCCTTAAAGGCGCCGATTCACTAAATGATATTGATGATGTCAAATATATCCGTGACAAACTCTTCTCTGCTATTAAAATTCCTCACTCATATCTCATGATGGTTGAAGGCGGTTCAGAGGACAAAACGACTTTGGCCCAGAAGGACATTCGTTTTGCCAGAACAATTCAAAGACTTCAGCGAGTACTTATTTCAGAGTTTGAGAAAATTGCTGTTGTTCATTTGTTTACGCTCGGCTTCAGAGGCGAAGACTTAATTTCGTTTAAAATAGCTTTGAATAATCCGTCACGACTAGCCGAACTTCAAGAAATTGAACACATCCGAACCAAGTTTGATCTTGCGAACAATGTTGTAGAGGGTATGTTTAGCAAGCACTGGATAGCAAAAAACATTTTGCACCTCACGGACGAAGAATTCTTACGGAACCAAAGAGAAGCATTTTACGATAGAAAATATCAAGCATCTCTTGACGCCGTTACAGAGTTGGCAGCTCAAGAAATTGCTGGCGGTGGTGGCCTGGGCGGAGAACTGGGTGGCGCCGGAGAAGAGCTTGGTGGAGGCGAACTAGGTGATGAGCTGCCTGCCCCGGGCGACGAACTTGGCGGTGGTGATCTGGGCGGCGCGGAAGGCGGTGACCTGGGCGGAGAAGCCGGCGGCGAAGAAAGCTCTCTATTGGCCGCGCCGGCCCGTAGAGAAGATAACCCCACCGCTCAAAGCTTAGAGCCTCAATCAAAGGGTAAAAAATATTATAAAAAGAAAGACGACACTCGAAAAACTAATAAGCAGGGACCCACTACTAGAAAATTACGCCCCAATCGCGGCTCGTCTAGGCGAGATATATTTCCAGGGCATCAACTATTGAATGTCAATGCACTTTACGAGGAACTTCAACCTAATTACAATAACGACGATACCGAAGAAATTAACTTGTTAGAGAACACTAAAGGAATCAGAAAACTAATTATGGAGCTTGAAACCAAAGAGGCGGAGACCAAGGTAAGTGAGAAAAAAGCACAATAAAAAACGAAATACAGCCTTCTTGTATGATGTGTTAGTTAAGGAATTAACTAAGACTATCATCGATAAGGATTTTAAACAAAAAAATGTTATTTCCACCATTATAAAAGAACACTTTGGGGGCGCTACCGCTCTCGGCAAAGAGTTGCTTCTTTATAAAACACTATTAGAGACTACCGATCTTGAGCCGCGGCTGGCTGAAAAGCTTTTAAACGAGACCAAGATAGCTCGGTCTCAGCTAGACAGCAAAGATATATTCGATAGTCAAACTGCAGTCATTAACAAAATTAATAAGACTCTTTCAAAAGAATCATGGAACACATTTGTTCCAAATTTCAAGTCATTGGCTTCAATTTCTGCTATCTTTAACGGATCCTCCACCATTAAGCAGCGAGTTTTGTATGAAGACGCGGTGGTCAATACAATGAGCAACTCCGCCGAGACCAAAGAAAATCATATGAAGCCTATTGATAATATTGTTTATCGCTCCTTTGTTAAAAACTATAACGAACAGTATGCGACCCTTATGAAAGAGCAAAAAGAGTTGTTAAGTAAATATATTGCTTCTTTTGCAGACAATGGATTGCAATTAAAAGTATATTTAAATGAAGAGATCGGGCGCCTAAGGGAAGTAGTCGAGGAATCCCTTACCTTTGAAGAGGTTTTTGTCGACGAACAGATGGTTCTAAAAACGAAAGAAGTTTTAGATATTCTAGAGGGCTTTAAAGAATCCGACCCCTCAGAGGAAACAATTTCCCAGGTGCTGAAGATACAAGAGCTGGTCCGGGAAATTCAGTCAAATGATTAAGATAACCATAGGTGGACCCCAGGCTACTGTAGAATTAAATGCCAGGAAAACATTAGAAGGAAATCTTTTAATAATGGATCATGATATTATTGATATTGTTTTATTACCAGAAGACAATAAAGTAATAACCTTTCCAAAAAGCAAGGGGATAGAAGATGCTTACGGAACTCAATCAAGATTTTTCGAGTTCTTGGCTGACAAGGGAGTCATAGCCAGAGATAGCATTCAGGGCGGCAATATATTTAACTCACTAGAAGGGCAAATCCCGATAAGTGAGGGTGCTAATTCTTTGCAAGCGGCGGTGTATGTTATATCCGAGTTTGTTATTGAAGAGGCAGAGGCTAGATTAACGGCCGAAGAGTACGAGAAAGACCTGGAACAATACTATGTCAATCCGGGCGACCGCGACACAACGGAACTTGGCGAGGTCCCGCAAGAAGCCCAGAAGGGCGCCATGGTTCCGGGGTATTACTACATTCCGCTACGCTACAAGATGTAGAAATGTCTCTAGTTTATTTCATCTTAATCGCCTATGGTCTCACCCAACTTCTTTGTTTTTCAAAGATACTAGATCGCATTCGGCCCTCACATTATTTCTTTTCTTGCCCGATGTGCATAGGATTTTGGGTTGGAGTATTTCTTTGGGGAATTAACCCCATGACGGAACTAATTACATTTAGTAATAGCCCGGTAACTGGGTTTTTATTGGGTTGCCTAAGTTCAGGTACTTCATATGCTCTTAATATGATTATTTGTGACGACGGAATACAGATAGGAAAAGGAGATAAACATGGCTAAATGGATGTTACAACCAGTAAGACGCTGCTGCAAGGGCAGTTGACTACTTTAAAGGAATAATATAATGGCACGCAGAAAAAATGTAAAAAGAATAGATCCAAGATACTTCTTGCACGAGACAGTGGATCGCAATGACGATGGTTCTCGCTTGGAGGAGATCTTTGGCTTTTCTAAGAAAGAGAAGCTAGAAAAACTCTGGGACCCAGAACACGGCGGATATGGTGGCGAGCACGCCCAGCATCAAGTGGAACGTCAACTGGAAAAAGCCGGCATCGCCGGCGAGGTTTATCCGGAGAAGATTATTGAGAAGGCGAGGGAGATTTGGTTAGCTAGTGAGCCTACACACAAGGGCAAATGGACCGATCCCATCATCGCCGCCGTCCAAGCGGCGATCGAACCCGAAGTCGAAAGGATCACCGCACAGCGCGCAGAGCGAGCTTCCCGCAGGAAGGCCGAGGACGACGAGCGCGCCGCCGAACAAGCTGCAAAAGCGGCTGAGCGCGCTGCCTACGAGGCTGAACGCGAAGCGGAGTACGAGAAAAAGCGGAAGGCTCAAGACGCCGAAGACCGCCGCGGTACCGGTTCTTGGACCGATGTATTTGATTTCTCGCACCAGCTGGAAGAGGGTGACGAAGCTTGGTTCTCCGTGCCCGATTCAACAAAGCGCCGTATCCGATCTCAGGATGCAGCAGACCGCGCTGACCGCTCTGCACAGGCAGACCGTCAACGACGCAAGGACAAGGGCAACGCCGGACTTGAGAATCCGGAACATATGCAGACTCAGAAGAGCAACGTTGCATATGCCGGCTCCGGCGGCGTAGGCAAATCTGGCAAGCGTTACGAGGAATAGAGTAACCAATGGCCAAACAACTTCTCCGAGAATATTATGAACTGTGCGACGGCGGCGCTTGCCAAGATCTTCTAACTGAAGACGAAAAACGCTTCGTAAAAGACGGCGGCATGATGCTATCGGGTATGATGCAGATGGCTGAGACCCAAAACGGCAATGGCCGCGTGTATCCTCAAAGAATTCTTGAGAGAGAAGTCAAGAACTATAAGAAACTCGTTAACGACAACCGAGCCCTTGGAGAACTGGACCATCCCGAAGATTCTGTTATAAATCTCAAGAATGTTTCTCACCAGATTACTGATATATGGATGGACGACAGCAAGGTCATGGGGAAAATGAAGGTTTTGGACACACCGTCAGGTGGAATCCTGCGCTCTTTGGTAGATTCGGGAGTGTCCATTGGAATCTCTTCCCGCGGTCTGGGGTCTGTCACGGAAAGTGCCGGCAAAACCATTGTGGAAGACGATTTCCAACTAATTTGTTT
>Ga0209128_1000044_pt1 | contig 78556 bp, 54 predicted proteins | sample ETNvirnome_6_100_FD_184072 | JGI IMG/M metagenome (GOLD analysis project Ga0209128, IMG submission 184072) | Marine viral communities from the Pacific Ocean - ETNP_6_100 (SPAdes) (version 2) | ecosystem: Environmental > Aquatic > Marine > Oceanic | place: Pacific Ocean | collected 2013-06-19
TAGGGACTTATGTATGCACACAGTCATAGTGATTATATCATAATAACTCTATCAAGCAATGTACATCAATTCATCGGGCTTCAGAGCGAGTCAAGAATCTCGTCCGTGCGGGCTTTCTTTTGGTCGTATGTCATACTTTGATCTGCCCAGATCTCCTTGAGTTCAACTTGTAATGCTGCCCTGTCCTCTCTTTCTGCATCAGCAGCTATCTCAATCGGAACCGATCTCCATCGAGCCCATCTTCTTGAATCATCAACAGATTGTTCAATATCAGCAGCCACACCTCTAGGGACACGTGTTGAATCCTGTGAAGCGTCAGATGAAAGATTGTTTATTGTCTCTCTTGATTCACCGCTGCCGGCAGTCGCAGAAGTCTGATCAAGAAGTGAAAGCGTTGAAGCAAGATTTGCCCTAATTGAATCAACAGTTGCATTTTGACCTGCCGGATAGAAACTCAGATCAGTTGTGAAAGTTCCCGGGCTTATGTTGTGTGTAACATCTCTAACAGTAAAGATATTATCTGCAGTCGTTCCAGTCTTTAGATCTAGATAGAATTGCTGACCGTAGTGGAACATTGGATTTCCCAAGCTTGAAGCCTTTGCAGTAACTGGAACAACTGTAACCTCATCTATTCCTGATGTGTTTGTTCCCTGCTCTTGCGGGTCATCATCATCATCTCTGAATGTATCTGATAACAGTGCGTCAAATAAGGCACCGCTTGACATACCGCTTATGCTTACACTGCTAAACGGACTAAATGCTGTTCCAAACTGAACAGTAGGAACTGTCTTTCTTAGATAGTCATGAATTGCCTCTCTAGACACAGCTGCTGCCATCCTTTGTATAGAGGCTTCTGCTGGGTCATCTTGCACAGGAGCTCTAGGCTCTATAAGTTCGGCATCGAGCACACCCCGTAAAATTTCTGCTCCCTGGCCAACATTATCGGCACCTGTTGTGCTCATCGAAAATACTGCGGGTGCTTCACCAGCTGTGATGGTATCTAAGACAAGTTGCTCTCCGGGATGAGAAGATGAATTTGAATCCATAACATGAATTCTCAATATTGTCTTATTTCTATTTACAGATGGAACACCCCCTGCTGACGAATAAACTAAAGCGGGCACCGCCTCATACAAAAATTTCAATCTTGGTATTTTAAATCTCGGGCGCCACATTCCTAGCTTATGCATCCTTTTAGCCTGGAATGTTCTCATGTCGTATGCACTTTTGTTTATATCTTCTAGCCTAGTGTCTAGCCTAGTGAGCTCAGCTGAAAGAGCAGCTTCATCTTCTTCGTGCTCTTCTCTTGCTGCAACACGAGCTTCTCTCACTGCCTCTCTTTCAGCATCGAGCCTCTCTTGGTCCTCTCTTTGTTCTGAATATATGTCTTTGAATCCATACGCTTGTGCAGCCCCGTTGTTTACAAACCTTGCAAGAATTGTCTCAATTCTGCTTGTTGTTAGATTCGAATTTGAATCAACAGCGTCTACTATTCTCTGAAAAAATGCAGAAAATCTAATTGGAAAATCAGACACAGGCCTTGATTGCATAGCACCAGAGCATTCATTAAAAGTATAAAATAAAACCTGAACCTCGTCAAATCTTCCAGTTGCAGCAAGAGGGTGACCGACCATTACTGTGACTAGCTTCCCTAAAGAGACCCAGTCACCGTTTCCGAGACCATCCGGCTCTATAGGGGGTGCAGGAGATTCCTCCTCTTCTTCCTCTTCCTCCTCTTCATCATCTCTCCTAGATGTGTCGATAAGGGTTCCTAGAAGTGCATCTGACATTGCTGCGGAGCTTAGATCGTGATCTGCACCTCTCGACTGTCCCCACATTCCGTAAGTTATGTCTGCAAATCTAAGAAAGCTCATATCTTTCTGATCTGCAAATGGAATAACGTTTGTTAGAAATGGATCGTCTGTAGCGGTAGTAGTGGGATTTAAATTTCCCATAATATTTCCAAGAATAGACTGAACGGTGGATGCATTTCCATCTACTCCAAGATACTCTGGTGCTGTTGCGTGAAGAGCGTCCAGGATCTCACGCATTGCTCGTCTGATTATGTCTTCAGTGGCTGTCTCAGTATCAAGTTTTTCTGATAAATGCCTTAAATCATCATATGTTTTTCTCGGAATCATCTGTTGATTTCCGGCATCAGATACAGAAACTGTCTGAATATTTCTTATCTCTTCTGTAATATTTCCCCCTAAAGTCTCTAATCTAAGAAGAGTCGCATTAACATCTCTAATCAGTGAGTTTAAAAGAGAAATATGAACATGATCTCCCGTACAGACATGTGTAACCTTTGATTCCTCACCACCCATAGATCCCATCTCAAGTGTAATTTTAATCTGACCGGTTTGGTCCATATTATAGTTTCCCCTAATGAGTCTATATTTTCCAACACACCTAAGAGAGTTTAAAAATGAACCCCACGGACTTCCAGTAAGCAAATCTGAATTGGGGTGTGACCATCCATATTCTATAAGTGATTCGACCTGGCCAAATGATGCAGGTGAGATAAAGTATGCAATTTCTCCCAATCTTGTTCTATCATGAAGTGTTATGTTTACAGTTGCGCGCTTAAATCCAATTAGTCCAAATCCAGACTGATACTCCTTTATTGATACACTATTAAGTGTCATAAGGGGCTGGGCTGGATCAAGAACCTTAACAGATCTTTCTTGATTTATATCCATATTCACAAGAGTCTGAGGTGATGTGAATAGCTCCATTCCTGTTCTGGTTTTAGTTGCTACATCCATGTTTGAGACACTAGCCATTAGCCCAGTGAGATCTCGCTGGAGTATGCCAAATGGAGACGTCTCAAAGACTGATGAACCAGGTTCTATTGCATTTGCAAGTGAAAAATCAGAAGTCCATGGGAGAACAGATCCATCAGTCAAAAATGATATCATATTAGACCTGGTCACGATGCCAGTTCCGGTACCTGATCTTTCCATAGTGGGCCTGTTAATAATAAAATTCACCCTTAAGAATGGAGAGCAGAGAGACATCTCAGTTGTGGGAACACCTGCTGAAAATAAAGCAGCCTGAGAGACATGTCTTGAGGCAGGATTAAAATGTCTATTACTTATAACAAACACAGCTAGCGACGGATATAACAGGCGGCTGGGATCATCTGGCCTTCCGTTTACTTTAAAGTTGTCTCTATACATTCCAGATGGGATCGGGGTGGTATTTGGATTTATACCAAAATTATTCGCTATCACGAACGTGAGGGTGATGAGAAAGTTCCTAATACATTCATCTCTATTAGTGGGCTCTAAGAGCCAATCACTGAAGTCCGTGTAACTGTCACCGAGCTGGTTGTCTAGATTTTCAATGATAGAAGCTACTGTTACAGCAGGATTTAACACTGGATTTATATCACGTTCACCGAGCTTCAGTTTAAAATCGTCCCCACCACCTACTGGATTTTGGAAAGTCATCTCTAGCTCGCCGTTCTGCTTGTCTAGGACGTTTACTGTTCCTGTTTGGTTCTGAATATCTTCAATAACATCCAGAAGCCTGGTGGGCCACCAGCTGTTATCGAATACGGGCCACGTCATGTACTCATCAGCCTGAATCATATCCCTTATGCTTATTGGAAAATCTCCATCATCCTCTGCATTTCCCAAAGCTCTTGATATAGATCCCCTAAGCGTATGGGGAGATTTTCCAGAAAGGTGGAACTGCGACATGCCATCGTCATTAATTGACGGAACTCCAATTTGAGCTCGACTTGCTGCAAGTAAATTACCCATCTTGTCCTCGAAATCTGGGGGAACGGATGCGGCTGCATACTGAGAAAGTGTGGGCTGTGTGTATGCTTGTGTACCCCATTGGATCAAGGTTTCATCTCTAAGATCCTCAAAGTACATTCTAATAATTGGTGCCAGTGTGTATTGTGAATTCTTGAGAAACGTGTTCAGATCTTTCGAAAACATTGCACCATTTGAAATGTCAAGAAATATCTCAAGAAGCTGTACTGAGTCTTGTGAGGAGGTTCCCAGATGTGCACCTCCGAATTTATGTGCAGCTCCTGCAGCCTCCGCAGCAGCCGCTGTTGGAAACTGTGTTCCAATAAGCTCAGTGTCTGGTTCGCTGTGAGCTGAGCTCCACTGGGAGATGTCTGGTGACTTTTGTCTAAATGCGATGTACTGTGAAAGCTCTTTTACGAGCGTGTAAGAGGTGATTGGAAGCTTTTTTTCAGACATTCCGCACCCTACACAAATCTCATCACTGATCCAGGATTATCAGGTATTGTTAAGAGTGTTCCAGCTGGAACTTGAAGACCCCATCCTATTCCAGATGCAGCTGCAATAATCCACCAAAGACTTCCAACTCCGTAGATCTGTCCGGCTATAGTATCAAGCCTCTGTCCCTCTGATAGGACTCTAGTTGAATAAGCAATTGAATTAGTTAAGACTGCACTCCTGATGTTTGCTGAAACACTGCTTGTTGCAAACCCCCTTCCAGAGTTAATCAATGGATTATTTGTGTATCTTCCTATAGCCATTTTACCTACTCATTCTTAAAGTTTTTTCTGTGCTCAAAGTCATAGGTCTCACTAGATGACTGACCGCCGTCATCATATGCATCGCCAGACATTGCATGCGATAGTTTTCCAACATTGTAAATAGGTGCTCTGTTGAATCCCTCATGATCAATTCCCGGCGGAATATCGTGAATCGGAGCAAATGTAACTGTCACCTTGCAGACCTGGGGAGCTCTTGATCCCCAGTCTATTTCCCAGGGTGTATTCTCTGTCAGCCAGTCAAACTTGAGACCCTTTATAACCCCTGCAAGGCCGCGACCTCTCGTAGACTCAAAAGATTTAACTATTGCATTGTTTCCGGCACTAAGAAATCTCATCTCCTCAGAAAGAGCTATACCGACTCCAGAGGCATCAACTCCAAGTGCCTTTGCACCTTCATTGATAAGATTTCCTGCAAATGCTTCTATTGCTGCGCCTGGATTAAGAACTGGCATCATGTATCTAGAGAATGTGTCATTAGGATTGTGAATAATATCTGAATGTGAAACTTGAAGCTCTGCACCAAATAGTCCCTTTGGAACATTAAAGTCTATAATTTTCATTCTATACATCGTAATTGTTCTTGACTTATCGTTATCTCTGTTCTTTCTAGTATTGCTATTTTCTATCTGAGTCGCTGTTCTTCCAGTAACTATGCAAAGAACAGGTCGAGAAAATCTAACTTTCTTTATAGCTTTGAAATCTTCACCGTCCTTTGAAATTACTCTATAGCTTTTTGCCTGTGATGCTTTAACATACACCCTTGTTCCAAAAATTCTATTTTTTGCGACCCTTCCTGCAGCGTAGCCGTCCTTGCTGGTTCCAAATGAAGATATTTTACTACCAACTCTTCCAAGAATATTTCCAGCTGAGATTGCCGACTCTGCGGGATCATTGTCTGGATCATTATATCTTCTTAAGATAACGTTTAAGATTGGATGTGCAAATCCGTTCACAAGAAGCTTTGATCCGGCTGATTGTAAACCGCCTAGCGCAGTACTTCCCATTGCACTCTTAACATTAGAAATTCCTGAAGCTAGGTCTCCTCCGGCAAGCGCTGCTGCTGACATAGGGCTACCAAATGCTCCAAAAAATATCTTTAAAAATATTTCATCCATGTCTGGCATCAAACCAGAAAGCGCACCACCGATTCCTCCTCCTCTTAAAAAATCGCCAAAAGCGCCGAGACCGGAGACTGGAGACTTAAGACTCACTTGAGACTCACCGACACCAAAAATTCTTCCAAGATTAAATTTAGAGTAATTTCCCTTAATCAAATCACCAATTCTCACCCTGACCAAGGGTGTTGAACCGATAACCTGACTAAAGGGCTGTATAAAGGTAGACTCTCCATCATTAACTCTTCCTCCGCGAAGAAGATCTCCCATAGTCCACTGTGGATACACAAGTGTGGTCAGCTTGTTTATCTTAAGCCACATCTCGTCAAAATCCTCAGGAGATGTTGCAGCAACTGTGAAAGAGAATGAAATGTCCCTCTTTGTGCTGGAATATGTTTGAACAGCGTCAAGCCTTCCATAGCCTGTAGTTTCTGTAAAATTTGCCGTAAATCCGTCTTGGAGTGTCTCTAAGAAAGCGTGAAAAGAAGTAATCTCATTCGTCCTGATATCGTGAAAGTAAAATGGAACGTATTCTGCATCTAAAAGATCTTCCATCCTGTGAACAACAGCAGATGGTATTCTTTTTCCACCCTCTATGTCCCTACCTGTATAGACTTTCTTTCCAGAAGGTGAGGATAGAATTCTAGTTGGGTTTGTGTCTGTAGTTCCCATTCCCATTCTAGTTGATGCCCTAATGACGCCGACAGGAAGAACAAAGGATGAAGGTGTTGCAGATGTTCTCATTGACAAAGCAGAAACATTGTGACCATCTGATGTTCTACTCTTTGAAACTCTTGTAGTAGGTCCATCTGGTAGATCATCTACAGACCAGGGATTTTTCCCACTAGGTAGGCCAAATGCTTTTGAATTCGAAATATCTATCTTTCTCTTAATGTCTCCAACAATTGCAAGAGAATTAAGAATTCCTATCACACGAGTCTTCCCAAGCTTCATAACAATTGATTGAGCATCACTATCAGAATCATATGATTCAGCAAGATCCGCCATAAGCTTATTAAGACTATCCACAGACAAGAGAATTGATCTTGCAAGAGCAAGACTAAATCCGGGTGAATCTTTAACTATCTGAGCATTCTTTCCAATTCCTTCTATCTGATTTCTACTCTCTATCTGAGATAAGTTTTTTGTAAGGCCGAGCATAAACTTTGCTCCCTCATTAACACACCTCTGATAAGATCCCTCTGTTGGAACAAGAACTGAATTCATGATCACTGACATCTTGTACTGAATGTAGCTTCTGTGCTCTCCTGACAGCATAGGAGATCTTGGTGACTCAACTTTAGAATTTATTTTTGCAGAGCTTTCAAGAGCAATATTTTTAAATGTGTCTATTGCAAGAAGTGCTGTCTTTATCGCTGCAACAGCTCTTGCCCTAAGATACTTTTTAGATCCAGGGTCAAAAGAGAATGTACCTTCTCCGGTCATAGATCCAAATGAAGTAGAATTTTCAGTCGGAGCTCCCGATAAGAATGATCCCCTACCAGATCTAACTGAATCTCCAGAGTTCATTACTGGAAAACCTTCAGCGTCTCTAGCCCTAAGATCTTCTGGATCTTTTTTATTAGTTGGAACTGTACTTGTTAGATCTTTCTCTGGATATTTTTCACTATCAATGATACCTGCAGAGGTTTTTAAGAGTGACTCACCAATCTCTTCAAGCGACTCAAGGCTAATTGTCTCAGTTCCATCATATCTTCCAAACTTTCTCTGGGTTGTAAGTGTGGGTTCAGAATTGAAATCATCTGACTCCTTTCCCCTTTCAACAAATGCATCACCCTCTACTCTTGCTGCAGGTGAAAACCTATTATTTTCTCTAAGAATATTTACAGATGACCTAATAAGAGGGTCAATATTTGCCATAGACGGGTCTACAGCAACATGGAGCTTTCCATGAGTATCTATTGGCTTTCCACCAACATCGTGAAGTAGTGTGTGACCGTCTTCACCTGAAGTTTTGTCTACTATCTCAGCAAGTGTAACACTTTCTTGATCAAATTTTCCACTATTTGAATATTGTGAAAGTGACATTGATGACTGATCACCCCCTGTTGACTCAACAAATACCCTATTTGCTCCTTGATTTTCAGCAGGAGGTAAAGAGTCTCCCCTGTTTGTGGGAGCAGCCTGAGAATTGCCTGGGCTAACATTAAATACGACGTCTGAATTTTCCTGAATGAAACTAAGATAGTCACCAAGTAGGCCAGCATCAGCAGAACTTAGATCAACTAGCTCCTTACCTGTATTCGGGTCAATCCCAAGATCATCTCCTCTGCTTACAGATCCGTCGCCGTTGTCATCTCTCACGACGTAAGATACAGAATCGGCTCCGCTTCCGATAGAAGTTAAAAAATCTCTTAAAGTTTCTCTGGCCACTCTATTACCTCTGTTCCAACATTCTCTTCTAGATTACTCATACTTATTGCTTTCCCAAGATTGTCAACAAACTCTATGACAGATTCCTCATCTTTAAGACTTGATTGAATTGCATTAAGTGATCTATTGAAATTTTCAATAATTGACTTCATTTCAGAAAGTAGCTGATCCTTCTGTTCATCTGTAAGCTCTTCGAGCAAGCTCTGCATCTCTTTGTCTCTTTCAAATTCTAAAAGAATATCACTCACGATATCACCTCTCTCACAAAGTCAACACCTCCGACATCTGGTGCATTAATAAGCTGGTTCTTTATCTCTGTAATGTCAGAATCACCAAGTTTGACAGTTAGATTCATATTTATGGGCCTTTCAGCTTGATTTCCCCCTGCTGTAGACATCCTCTGAACTGTGTCTCTAAGGGCTGATATAGCTTCTCTGATGTCACTTGATGCCCTTGCTGATGTTTCATCAATCTCCTGAGAGCTAATCTGTCTAAATCTCTCTACAACAGCGCTGAAGCCCTCATTGAGTATCTCGGGTGTCGCCTCTGTCCGGTGCTGCTGGTACACATCTGTAACATGAGTTTGAATATTCTCAGTCACAGAATCCCCAAGCTCTTGAAGCCCACCTGTGATTGGACCACCTTGCTGCGCGATAAAAGCTGTGTCACCATCAGCAAGAATTATGGGATCTCCGTCAGACGGGACGTATACGTCTCCACCAGGTCGGACATTTACACCCTCTCCCGCCACAGCTGTGCCTATTCCCACCTCTGGTATTCTTTCACCAATTCTTTTTGCGATTCCAAACCAAAGGTCTTTAGGTGAATCGTTAATACCCGCAAGAAGATTTCCAGGAATATCTCTTCCTGCATCTCCAAACATGCCACCAACACTTTCCACTGTACTTTCAACACCAGTGATAACAGCAGACTTGGCCTGTCCAACAGTTTCAATTAGCTGTCTTCCCATCTCCTCTGGAAGCATTCCTGCAACTGCTTCTGGGACTTTAGTTCCAGCTGTCCGAGCGAACCTGGTCATAGATGCTTCAGCGACAAGAGAAGAGTTTGACAGCTCGTGAAGGTCTCTCATTGCCATTCTATTGAATACTTCATTTGAAAAGCTATCACCTAGCTCTGAAACCTTTGTAATTGACTCTGCAAGAGACGCAAGAGATTCCTCTGTCGTGAGGACACCCTCTTCAGCCTGTGCCTCAGTCGCAGCTGTGAGGTCTGCCATGTCGGCAACAGCACGATCTGGATCAAATAGTCTGGCTGCAGCCTCAACGTCTAGGTTAGCCTGCTGTGCGAGAAGGTTCTTCTGCTGTTGAGTCAGGTTCTCAAAGTCGCCGCCTGTCTCAATGAATGCATCTCGCAGCATCATCATAGCGTCAAACGGATCTTGTGATGCTGCCTCCATCATGGACATAGTGTCTAGCTGCATTCCAAAGACTGTATTTAAGTTTGCAAGTGACTCAGCACCCTGGTCAAAGTTTAGAAATTTATTAGTAACAGCCTGAAGATCCTTGACCTCTAGGCCGATAGATCTAAGACCACCAATAGTCTCAGCAGCTGTCTCAACAGATACATTTGCAAAGGTCTCAAAATTTGTTCTAATCTCAAGAATTCCCTTTGCAATGACCTTGTTGGAGTCACCTGTGACCGCAGAGATTGCGTTTGAGTATGTTGTTATCTCACGAAGAATCCCATTGCTGAACTCACCAGACGCACTGAACTGAGCATCCATGGCGTCCATCATCTCAGTTGCTGTGAATCCAAGACCCTTTGCCATTAGAGCTGATGTCTCTATTTGACGAGCTGCATCATCTCCCATGCTGGCCATAGCTGCATATCCAGATCCTACTGAATAGTAGATCTCCTCACCAAACGCTGCAAACTCCTCCATAGACCCGAAGTACAATGGAAGGTCTGTAGTGTAGAACCTCTCGTACATCTCATTGATGGTTCCACCGACACGGTATGCGAAGTTTTCTGAATCAGTTGTAAACTGATCCATTGACTGTGAGTAATCTGCACCTAGTGAATTGAGAAGCTCAACAAATAAATTCTTCTTATCGCCGAAGAGAGTTGTCAGATTCTTATAGTAAGCGTCGATTCCCTCTTTAGCCTCTGCACCTGTCTTGCTTAGACTATCAATGATTCCACTAAGTGATGCTGCACCGACAGTGCCAAGAGTCTCCATGGAATTTGTGGCATCATCTGTTGCGCTTTGAAGCTCTCTAATTCTGGCTGTAGTTTCTCTGATCTGGGCTTGGATCTCAGCACCCTTTTCGCCTGCTTTCTCTTCTTTATTGAGCTTTTTGTAGTCGGCTTCGAGTTGTCGTACAGCTTCTTGCTCAGCTCGAAGGCTCTGTAAGTTTTCTTCTCTAGTAGTCATCTATGATCCCTTAAGCTATAAGTATTCAGATCCGGAAAACATCACTTGAAACTTCTCTTATCTGAACCCATTAGGTTTACAGTCGGACCTGTGTCCTCTGTGATCATATTTTTCTCTCTAGAAGCCTTCCGCTGCTTGGCATCATCTACGAGCTTATCAACAAACCACTTTCTATATCTGACAGGCATCCTTCGACACTCTTCGTAGCCCATTCCAAGGTGCTTAATCAGAATATATGCCTCTTCAAGAACTGAAGCTCTATAGCTAGACCCTAGGCCAAAAAAAGCTTGCGCCCAAGGGAAGGCTCACCTCCGAGACACGGCCGCAAGAGTTACAGTTTAGATTGCCAGACATCTCAATTCCTGGCTCATTGTTCTTGATGTAAGATCTCAATTTGCTGGAGTCCATCGCGGGCATGTTTTCTACGAACTTAGCAATCTTATTTCTATCAGTAATTCCGTCAATTGAAACCACACTAAATCTTAACCGTCTTGTCACAGAGCTTCCGACATAGTCATCAGGAAAAAGCTTTGCCATCTTACTTGCCTCAGCCTCAATCATGTCATTATCTCTTCCAGTTAGGAACTTAAAGTGAACAGTCTTTTTTGTAACAGGAAGCTTATATTCAAAACAGTTGTCACCAGGTGTGACAGGGTCTATTGTCAGACGCTTAATCGGTAAGTCAGCAAGATTAAATACATGCTTATCAGTCTTTCTGCATCCTGGACATGTCATATTTACAGGATATTCTGGACCGTATCCTGTTATCCTAATTGCTATCATTAGTGCGTTTCTATCACCAGATAGAAGATCATTTGGGTTAACATCTGAATCCATTATTGAAGAATTGATTAACTCAAGTATCACAGTTCCGTTGGCTATCAGTGCCCTAGAGGATAGAATATCCTCCTCTTTTGCTGTCATTGCCTTGATGTTGACAGTCTGCTTTCCATGCATATTGCTATCTGGTGGATAAATCTTACCCTCAGACGGAAGAGGAACAGCTTCAACCGGAACTTGCCAGCCAAAATCATCCTCAAGAATGTTTCTTGTTGGAATTCCAGGTTCTGACCCTCCCTCCATAAATATCTTATTTCTATCCTGTCTTGACACAGTTATCTCCCACTATGGATAAATTTAAACAAATATGCGTTCATAGTAAATAGATAAGGCCCACATTGTGGGCCTTTCACAAGTGATTCTCTCTTGCAATCAGTACTGAAGAACGCAGTTGTCAAATCTCATCGATAGGGCAACTTCTAATATTGTTCCCTCATCATCGTATGCTAGATCACCATACTTGGCAGACTTTAACCAGCATCCCTTGAGGTCCCAAAGCTCAACGACTGTTCCAACAGGATCTAGAAGCTTAAGCTGACAATCTCTCTTGTAAAAATCAGCGTATCCTGCTCTTCCTGAGACTGACTCATAGTGTGTTCTAATCCACTCCATTACCTGTTGAGCACCTGATGGTGCGATTGGATCATGTAGTGAAACGCTAATCTCATCAAATGTCATTCTACCAGCTAGGTATCTGATAGAGTTTATGAACTTAACCTGTGTCTCTGCAAATGAGAAGCCTGGTCTTGCTGCCGTTTTAATTAAGAAAGCATCGATTCCCTCTATAGCAAAAACCCATCTAAATTTTCTCTTGGGTTCAAACTTATTAGGAAGCAAGTCATTAACTGAAAGTGTTTCTGCCATTTTTTTAATTCTCCTGAAGGATCCTATGTTCTAAGTATTCTTGAATTTTGTTTTTCTAAACTTCCGCACCAGCATTTGTGACGACAAAGTCTAGAGCAATGAATTCTGCTGTTCTTGTTGGCTGAACAAAGATCTTTCCTCTGATTATATTATTGTCTATATCTGCCTGTGTGGTTGTGGTTGTGTCGATTATAACCTTATAGCGATCTAAACCGCTTTGCTCCTGAATCTTTTGCAAGATTGGATTTACTAGGCTAGAGAATTTCTCTAAAGTTGATTCTCTATTTGGTTCAAATAGAAGCGTATTTGCAATTGCTCTAACCTTGCGCCTGATGTCTATCAGGAGTCTTCTTACATTAACTCTATCTAGTGCTGAAGCAGCTGATAGAAGCGTCTTTTGACCCCATACTACCACTCCAGTTCCTGGAAAATCTGTAATTGGATTAATGTCTGCATCATATAGGTTATCAAGATTTGCCCTATTGAGATCAACAGAAGCCTGAATCACTGAGGATAGTGCGCCTCTTGAGAATCCTGCAGGTGCGAACCATGGATGACCTATTGTGTCGTTAAGCGCGAAAGCTCCTAGAACACCAACTGATGGTGGACATCTAACATTCGTTCTTTTAATCGGATCCTGGATCACAACATCTGGGAAGTATGCAGCACCAAATGATGAATCTAGTGCACGATTCTTAAATGTTGTAACTGTATCGCTTACGCTTATATCCTGGGCTGATGATGTTACGACATTATTTAGAACATCCTTTTCTTCAATGTCCATAATGTAGAGAGAGTCAAATCTATTCTCAACTGCATCTAGCGCATAGTCTGTAATTGCCTCATCTCTCATTCCAGGAATTGAGAGAAGCTTGATGTCAACATCTGATCTATTACCCATGATGTCGACTGCCTTTCTAAATGATGCAACTGTATTTCCTTCCTTTCCGCCTTGATTTGAATCATCCATTTCTCTCTTAGCAGCGCTATCGGTAAGATTGTATCTATCTTTATTGAAGATATTTGTACCATCGAATCCGCCCTGGAGGAAGAATGTGAATTTTGCATAAGTTCTATTTCCAACAACACCAAGATCATCGGCACTAAACGCCCTGGTCTTAAGATCTCTGTCTACAGATATTGATCCCCTTCGTTTATACGATGAGCTTACCCATTCTTTTGGATCTGCGTATGTGTCAGATCCAGTTCTGACTTGAATTCTTTCAAGTGTAAACATGTTATTGTTAAATCTATCAGCGTCTATAATACCGTTTGCAGCAGTATCAGCAGTACCCTGATTCTCACCGACGGAGAATTTTTGCATATCCAGTGAAAAGTCTGGGAAGTATTTTGCAAAATTTGCTAAAGTCATGTCGAATAAATCTGGTTTATTCGGCTCATCTGCATCTGTCTTTCTAGTAGACTGAACACCCCAGTAAAGCTGAGATGATGTTCTCTTCTTATTGCCTGTTCCAAAGTTAAGGTGCTCTCTAAATGGAACTGGGGGCTCCTGAACTTTCTTAAGAACATTCCATGATCCCGTTAGAAGCATTCCGCTTGGTCCAGCTGCTGCATTTTCTAGCTCTAAGTTCGTAAGAGGAGATGTTCCAGAGGTCATCAGATGCCTAAATCCTCTAAATCCCATTGGAAGTGCATTGTCTGGAACTTCTCCTGATCTCTGTGTATCACTAACCTTGACTCTAATATATCTGGACTGATTTACAAAGTCTCCATCTACTACTAGCTTTTGAGAGTCAGAAGCTTGATCAAAGTCAAAATATGCCTTCTGGTCACCGATAACTCTTGCAAAATATCTATCAGACTCTCTATCTATACTGAGTCCTCTAAATGACTCAAGAACAACCCTCTCTTCATCTGTATCAAAGAAGTCTCTAATCACAAGGTCAAATTTTCCGAATGTATTTGTGTCAGAATTTGACTTAGCAAGATTTTCAATAGAAACCTTGACATTAGTGCTTACAGAATCACCATCTGAAAGTGATTCAACTCTAAATAAGTTATATGGCTTTCCACCAAAGTTTTGAGAAATAACAAACGGAGATTTTGCTGCTGTAAACCTATTTTGCCAGTTCTCGAAATCTGGTGTTGTTGCGTTTCCTCCATCCTGTGAAGGATGAGACATTGCACCCGTAGTTAAAAATACAATTTCTTCAGTATTTGTATCAAGTCGAGTTCCAGTTAAAATTCCAGATCCTGTGGGAACTGCAATTGCTGTATGGATATCATAATGTGTGTATAGTAAATGACCCTTCTTTTCAATCTGTGTTGGGTCTGTATTAAGAACTCTAGAAATATATGTCGGTGAGTTCACATCCATCGATGCTGTTATGACCCTAGGGTCAGCTCCCAATCCCTTTAGACCGTTTAGGAATATAACAAAATCCTGGGAAGACATTACCATGCTTCCTGTTGTAGATCCCTTGATGCTTGCATCTCTGACACCAGCTGCAGTCTGAATTGCATTGGCAGTAGCTGCGGGACCAGATCCCACACCGGCGGTGATTGTACTAGAAGAAAGAGTAAGAATAACACCAGAAGGTGCCATCACAACTCCTCTAAGAATCGGAACTCCCTGCCAGGCTTGCATGTCCTGATCTGCGCTAGAGAAGTTGACAGTCACTTCAGGCGTCGGTATCCCAGCATCAGTGAATATACTAGATCCAGCTGATTGAGACATATAGCATCCAAGGAAATATGTGTTTCCATGCTGACCTGTGTTACAGTACGGATTATGTCCAATTAAGCCATTTGCCTGAACCTGTCTTGCTCCAACGACAAACCCAGCATTTGTTACATTTCCTGAAGAACTGTTTCTCTTCTTTCCGTCACCGACCCCAAGCACTCTCACATACGTGAGAGATTGAGCATTTTTTAGCCACTCATTGACAGCAAGTGGGCCAAATTTTTCCCCATCTGTAGCACCAAATGTAGATATAAATTCTGAAAAATTGGCAACTGTTACCGGGACAAATGCGGGCCCAAGATTGGAAGTTCCAATAACTCCAGCTGGAATTCCCGACGGACCAGCAACACTGGGTGTTGAAAGATCAATTTCCCTTGTGCTAACGCCTGCACTTTTGAATGTCAATTCAGCCATTCCAAACCTCTCTAAAATCTCTTGTCATTAAATATAGATCACTCAAAACTTACACCTGAATTAGTAATAATGAAATCAATAGCAATAAACTCAACCGCTCTAGTTGGAACCAGCACTATTCTTCCGTTTAGCCTATTAGACTCAATATCCTCTGTAGTGTTATTTGAATCATCCATAATGACCCTAAACTGATCTATTCCTTGCTGGCTCTGTATTGTTGCTAATAGCGGGGCAACCTGTGATATAAACTTAGCTCTAGTTCCAGGAGTATTTTGCTCAAATACAAGTTTCTTTGCAACGTCTGATACAAGCCGCTTAACCTCAAGAAGCATTCTTCTAACATTCACTCTATCTAGAGCAGATCTTGCCTGCTGAAGCGTCTTCTGTCCAAATATAACAAATCCCGCCTGGGGAAATGATGCTATTGGATTAATCCTAGAGTCATAAAGGTTATCCCTATCTTCACTATTAAGCCGTGTAGCAACATTGACAACGTTTGAAAGAGCTGCTCTGTTAAATCCGGCAGGTGCAAACCACGGATAGGCAACAGAATCATTAAATCCAAGAGCAGATAGTGCAGCAATTGATGCTGGGACTTTTACGGGATTTCCGTTTCTATCATCTACCATGCTTATATCTGGGAAGTAGGTTGCCGAATAGTTGTTATCTATAGCCCTAGAGTCCATCTTAGCTCTTGTCTTTCCAACATTTGGTCTAAGATCATCACTGTCAAAAATTCTAACATCACCATCTGTATAGCTTGGAATATCCATTAGGTAGATAGCCTGACTATATTCTCTAGTTCTATCAGCTGCTCTATCTGTTACAAAGCTGTCTCTTATTCCTGGAACTGCAAGAATATTAATTCTTGTAACCATCGGATCTGTCATAATATCAATTGCAGATCTATAGGATGCTACAGTGTTATTGTGCTTGCCTGCTCCGACATAAGATGTTGCAGCAAGCCCTATATCAAGATCTGTATTTGCAGCAGGATATTGCCTACTTGCCTTTCCTCTTGTATCTGAAGAGCTTGCTCTGTCATTCATCCTTCCCATATCTGGATCTAGAATGTTTGTTCCGTCGTACCCTCCGTACATTATGTTCGTAAATTTAGCATACTGAGTAAATCTATTGAAGTACGTAGATGACGTTAGGTTGAGCAGTGTGCCAAGAGTCAGTCTATTATCAACAGTAGCTCCTCGCTGATTAATGGCATAGCTTAGTCCAGGCTCTGGTCGACCATTTCTAATATATGCTGATTCCAGCATGTGCTCCCCGGCTGTTCCTGTAAGGTCTGCATGAATTGTATCATAGACATTTCTAACAGATCCCGCCTTATTCAACGTTGTGCTTAGCGCAACCTTGTTAAGCGAAAATTCATTATTGCAAAAAATATCAGCTCCCGAACCTGTTACAAGTGCGTCAAGCTTTTTTATTCCTAAAAATCTAGTGTACGATCTTACGAGCTCATTTATTTCACCTGAAGCATTTGCATTGAGAATGGCGTCTCCCATTGATCCTGTTCTTGGAATTCTGCTCGTTCTTATTCCCCAGTAAAATTTAGTGCTAACTCTCTCGTTTGTGCCGGGCTTTCCTGGATATCCAGACTTAGCAGTTGTTCCCTGTGTAACCTTAAACCTTAGTGGGACAGGTGGGACTATAGACCCAGTAAGTGCTGTCGGCTCATTATGCTTAACCCCGGGTCCACTTCCTGAACAGAATGCCAGTCTAACACCGCTTGAGCCACCATTTAGGACATCCTTAATGGGTCGTCTTAATGCAGCATCTGTTAGACTGTCTGCAAGCCAGTTATTTGTCTTCAGAACAGGTAGTCCCCTAAATCCAAACGGCATTGCACTTGCAGGAACATTTCCATTCTTAATATCATCGCTTAAGACTATTCTAACTGCCCTTGAAACATTTGGATAGTCTCCCTTGACTATGTACCTTCTTTCATCTTCGCTTAGAGCATCAAAATTGTACTTAACACTTAGGTCTCCAACCTTTCTAGCAACAAAGTTTTCATCTGTTGGATCAAGTGTACATAGCGGATATTGTTCTACTATTTGAGGTGAAACATCAGAGTCACCAAACCTTCTAATTTGAACTGTAAAAGATCCGTACTCAGACTTTGGATCTGTTGATTTTCTAAGGTCTGCAATTGATACCTTATACTTATCAGCAGTGTTTGCACCATCGTCAAGTGTTTCAAAGTAAAAGAGGTTATAAGAGTTTTCTCCGTACTTTTGAGATGTAAAGTATGTTGTTCTAGATGAGCTATATCTAGTATCAAATCTTCCATACATGTCTCTGTATGTCAGAGATGTATCTCCCGATCCATCAGAGGTTGAAGCTGATCCTGAAACTATTCCAACCCAGTTTGTTGCAGTTGCAACCTCATCCTCGACAGAAAAATCGGCATAGAGAAGATGCTGCTCTTCTTGAAATCTCTCAGGATCTGTGTTTAGAATCTTAGAAATATAATCATCATTTGTTGGATTAAGAGATGCAGTTAAAATTCTAATTCCTGCCTTATTTTCATCATTTGCAAATGATGATCCTGCAGAACTTGAAATTACTACCTTAAACTTTTTGTATACTAGTGAGTTATTGACATCATATCCCATTCCTGCAACATCCTTGGCAGATGCTGTGACGGGATAGTTCTCCCAATAAGATAGAACCTGTACCCTACTTCCTGTTGAAGTAAAGATCATTCCTCTGACGAGATGAACATCACCGCCTGTCTCAATGGCAAAGCTATCATTGTCAGTAAATACTGGATAGCCTTGAGTTTCATTCGTCTGAATTGTATGCTTTGCTGTTAAGAATTGAACAGAACCCTGATGTCCAACATTGGGACCCTGGGGTTGAGTTGATACAGATCCAATTACCCTAAATCCTGCATTTGTAACAGTTCCGTGGGCTATTGTTTTTTGAATGTCTGTTGTGCTTGTATTTGCACCTGCACCAAGGACTCTCATAAATGTTACAGCAGTTCTATTCTTAAGAAATTCATTTACAGCATAGGGTCCAAACTTAGTAGAATCTAAATCACCAAATTTCTCCTTAAAGTCTATAAATGATCCAATTGTTACTGGAATAAATGCTGGACCAAATTCTGATGTCCCAATGATACCTGCAGGTGTTCCTGCAACTTCCTGGACTCTCCCCGATAGGTCTATCTCTTTTTCAAAGAATCCTGGCGATCTGAAGGTCTGCTCGGCCATAGATCATTCTCCTATAAATCAGTCTACACACATATAACTATTGAACTGGACATCAAATGTCTTATAAAGATCTTATCAACATTCGTCTTCACCTGTGTCATCTGTAGTTTCAAGTTTAACTACTATTCTTGAACTAGCTACTGTCTCACCTGCTCTCTGATTTCTTGTCAATACCTTGACAAATCTTTTCTTCTCCTTTCCAGTAAACGGGTCAGCTATTGTCTCTAGAAGCCTAACGCTGTCTCTTCCTCTTTGAGTAGGCTCTCTTCCTGACGCATTTAGCTCTTGAGTATCACTTAATATAAAATTATTAACATTATTTTTAGCTGGCCCCTTTGAAGTAATTGATGAGACCTGTGTGCTAACTTGATTTATACCAAATTCAATCTGCGGTGCAGACAGATACCGCTTATATGGTGATGGAAGACCATCATCAGAATCTGGCGCTATGATAAATCCCGGAACCTTAATATTAAAATTATACTTTATAACTCTCTCACTATCTGTATAGTCACTAAAGTTAGTTTCTGCTGAAAATTGTCCCTGAAAATATGCAACTAGCTCGTAGCCCTCCCTTGTCACTATCTGAAAGGCTTTTTCCTGTCCATCGAACTGAATAAGCATGGATTCTAATAGCTTGTTCATGTTTTGCATATACTGTGTCCAGAATGTCACGTTATACTCAATTAAAATAAATTCTGGATATGGGACAGTTATTATCTCAAAAATATTATTACCAATTGATGGCCTAAGCATGCTATCAGGAGGTGAATCTAAAAATGAAAGATTTGTTGTGTTTCTTCTAGATGCTATCGTTCCAGGCTTTGCGTAAAGTCCAGGAAATTCTGTAGTATTTCCAAAATGACCCCTGGTTGCAACATTTGATTGATTCTTTAATCTCTTTTTGTTTATTATGTTTTGATAATCCCTATCTTTCTCACTCAGTCTTCTTTTAACTACATAAGAAATCTGATCCCTTGTTGCTATTGGTGTCCCATACGTGCCCAGTCCCGGAGAATAGTCTATTGTTCCCCTTTCAATAGAGATTATCGGAAGAATGAGAGCATTATTAACATCTCTAAAGTTTGCAGATCGTCTTGTCAAAGCGAATCTCTCACCTGCTGCAAAGACAACGGGAACTTTTTTAGACTCTCCGTCGACATCAATTGAAAAATTAAGCCTTCTATCAAATAAGTGAAAAAGTGCCCTGTCTATATCTTCAATTCCGCATGATGGAATATGAAAATCTTCTGGTATACTTGTATCCTCAAATTTTGGCGGAATTCCTTCAGACATATATCATACCCCTATTCATCATCATAAAAACTAGACCCACTCTTTCCAGGAATCCCTCTTCTAGAAACCTCCCTAGGTCTTGATATGGGCTCTGTTAGAATGCCCTTTTGCCTAAGATTTCTTCTATCTTCTGTTTCACCGAGACGATTTTCCTTAAATCCTCTCTGCTGAACAAATGTCTCCTGTACTGAATCTGAATCTGTATATTCCTCTGAAGTTGGACCAAACACCCTTGTAACAAACTGACCTGCTCTTGACTGTTTTCCCCTAACAGTAATAAAGCTCTTGTATTCAATTTCTCCGAAAATATCCTTGGAATCCGGTGCTGTAACGACTTCAAAAAATACTGTACCGTAGCTAAAAAAATCACCTTCGAGAATTTTTATTCCCTTTTCTATAAGATCTCTTTTTTGAATATAGGCTTCAATAGTATAGTATTCTTCACTTCCAAATCTATCTGTCTTAATTGCTTGAGGCTCATACTTCACTAAAGCGTCTATTGCGATTGGAGTTTCAAAAATTTTCTCAGGTGCCTCCTCATAGACATCGTGAACATTTGTCTTTATTTCTGATATCTGGAAGTAATAAATTTTTTGACCAATGACATCTTTAACAAGCTCCTTTGCAGTGTCATTTATAAAGTCTATCTCCCTTGGTGTGATAAAAAGTCGTGCCATGAATCACCCCATAAAAATTGACCACCCATTTGGCATGGGTGAAAATCTAAGTTGCTTTTGAATAGATTCTGCTCGTGCAGAAGCAGTTTCCATGATTTTATCATAAGTCAGCGTATCAAGCATTTCCTTAAGCTGTGTAACTAAAGTGTCCCTATCTGACCTTCCCTGTGTAACTAAATCACCTCCATTTAGTGTTACATCTGCTCCGGGAACTGGAATATTTCCAAATTTTGACCTGATCAACCCCAATTGCTCTCTTGACAGTGCCAGAGAATATTGTCTAATCCACTGCCTTCCGATGCTGTTAATTTTATTATAGTTTAAATTTCCAAATGGAATGTTGGAAAGATTACTAACACCCCCGATTGTCTCATCATGATATGCTGGATTAAGTGGATCAGGATGATACATGACTCTAAGGAATAGGCTTTTAGGATTAGCGCTAGTTGGTGTTGGATATATTCTAATGTGTTTGCCTACAACCTTGTAAGAATAATTTGATCTACGAACTCTATTTGATAAATCAAGCTGACCTGCTCTAAGAATATCTTCAAAGACTGGAAGGACATAAAATATTGTCTCAGGAGTAAATGATTCAAATGAAAATTCATTATTCAAATAATTTATTGCGCTTGTTGTGTCAAAGAATCTATACGCAGCCTCTGGGCCAAAGTGAAATACCTCACTAATCTTGATCTTTGTCCTTGGCGCTGCATTTGATGAAGATGTAAACATGACATTGTCATTAAAGTCTTTGAGCTCTGAATATATGTCATAATCCTGCCTTCCTTTTTCTAGCTGGATTGATCCAGAAAACATTTCATATGATCCACCGACACCTGCCTCCATCGCATAGGGCTCAGCGAATCTAATCAAATATTCAAGATTTTCTCTGGGATACTTTCCCTCTGATCCGGACATATGTCCATCAGATCCAGTTGTAGGCATTCCTAAAAATTGTATCAATTGTGATTTTGCTTGATATTGATTCAGAATAGAGCCGTATTCTAGACAAGACTCTTCAAGATTTGCCCAAATCTGCTTTTTTGTTAACTCAACAGACAGAATGTCATCACCCATCTTTCTCTTAACAAAAGTGACAACATTATCTGCCTCTGCCTGAAAATCTGTATCGGCATCAAAGAAGCCAAAAGGTGTGGGAGAGGTTGTATTAGCAAAGGTTGTCATTGACACTCCAGATAACGGTTCAACTATCCATAAGTATGGACTCAAACAGGAGAATCAACAATGAAAAACGCTAATCTAGCTCACTACTAGGATGTCTTCAGCATATTTGAATAAGAGATTCTAAAAGATTTCTTATTTTTTACTCAATTCCGCCCAATGCTGAAATAGCAACAAGTCCCGGCAGGCCCTCTCTAACATAGACACCTGAGAATAGTGCGTCGGTTCTTCCGCCGACATATGAAATTGCTGCCTCAAGCTGTGTACTAATGGATGGATCAGATGCCATAGCTTCTGTTACAACAAGCAAAAGAACACCCGTCTTTATCTTACCGCTTGGAGATGGACAGGGAGACTTTGTCATACAATTTTGATAAATCATAGACCCTAGATTTGAATCACTTGGATCTTTAACCACTGTAGTTCCGAGAAAAAGCCTTCCGCTTGTTGAGAGACATGCCTCGAGATCTTTGGAGTCAAATGTCTGAATCGGGGATGACTCAGACGATAGCTTCAGAACTTGTGCAATAAGCTTGGCAAAATTCTTGTTAGCTGTTGGATAGAGACCTAGCATTCCGACCTTACCCCTTAAGAGCTGAAGCTGTCGTTCATTGTCTATGACTACATGCACTGATCCAGAGACATCCGAGAGCAGTGCCTCATAGTTCTTCTTAATGGTGGGATTCAATAGCTCCTGAGCTGTAGGAGAGGTCACGACATAGACAACATTTCCTGATGCAGAAACTGACTTAAGATATCTTTGGAGAGCTGAATCTAGTGAATGACATGAGCTTCCTGTTCCCCCGCCGCCGCCTGCAAGAACAAATAGCCAGTCAACTCTTCCGACCCTGGAACGAAGATGATCTTCAACAAGTGCACTATTGTTAGATAGAATTTGTCGACCTAGCTCAACATTCTTTCCCACACCGTCTGCACCCGGAATTAAAAGAAAGTGGTCTGGATCCAGGCCTGTTGGCTGATCTTTATCTGTAGTATTTACCACAAGTGTCTGTGTGAATCCCATATCAATAAATGCCTTTGCCATCTTTCCGCCACCGCCGCCGACACCTATGAAACCTACAGAAAGAGATGAAGGTGCTGAATTTTCAGGAAGAAGTGTTTCCGCTCCACTGTCTACAGCATCATCATAATCTGCTACAAAGTCAAAATCATCATTAGTATTTGTCATATTTCTTTCAATCTCCCTTTTGGGTGAGCCTGTGTCATGCTCTTGTTTGCTATTATCGTCTAAAGCTAGGTTATTTTCCATCATATCTTCATCGGCGTAAAATTTAGAAGATGTTTCTTTCTTTTCACGCTTTTTTATTGGCTTTTCTCTATGATCTTTTCTTAGGTTTCTTACACCAGATGCCATGAATTACCCCTGTATTTAAATATTCATAAGATCATAAAAGGCATAGACGCTATAAAAGCACCCCCTGTAAAAAGAGGTGCTTTTAATAATTGAATTACTAGACTAAGGCATCAGGTAAAGATTGCTGTACCGTCACCGTTGGCATCTGCAGTTCCCATAACTCCCTCAACAAGCCAGACCAGCTTTGCGCCACCACCAGCCTGTGTATTACCAGTTAGGACGGCTGTGAGTCTAACCCATGCACCGAGAGCACCAGCACCGTTTGCGAGGTTATCATCAAATGTGATCTGTGTATCTGTGCTTCCTGCAGCGACAAAAACCTTTGCGCCGTTCTCAGCAGCAGTCGGGAGGTTTGCAACACCACCGACCCAGTAGTCATTATTATAGGCTGTATTAATGGTTCTATCAGCAGTACTAGCAACTGTTTCAATGATAAGGTATGTGCAACCGAGCATATCTGAAGTCACCTTTGGCATTGTTATCGTTGTCGCAGCATCCTCATCAAGAAGTACAACACATCCGCTGTCTCCCTTCTTCAGGGTGTAAGCGTCAGATGTGAAGGCGCTTGCACGAAGGACCTTTCTTCTTGCTCCTCTAAGCTCTCCATCGATATCAAGTCCAGATCCGGCTTCCTGATAAAGACCTTTTGAATCACTATATTTTACATTTGGCATAATTTTCTCCTTTTAATAGGTGTTAAATCTACATGCTTCCGGTGCTAACGTGTAGGTTCCGCCTTATACCATACACCGGGCTTAATATTAAGTATTCAAACTAAAACGAATAATTAAAATTATTTATCCACATAGACAGTTTATTCTCTATGTGGGATAGAGACCATCTATTAAAATACTCACGATATGGAATCTTGCTCTTTCTCTGGCTGCTCTTTAGCCTGGGAAGGATTGACTTCTCAATCATGAGTGAATCACACAGACTGTCATAGTCATTTTGAAGATTTTCATATCTTAGAATATTATCATAATCTATGTCATAGAATCTCTCATTCATTCCTATAAACCAATCTAGGACATTCTTATCCTTCTCAAGTCCAAGTGGTCCGTTAAAATTTCCAGAAAGCTGTAAAAATATCTCTAGCTTTTGCCTAAGTGATTCTGCACTGTCTAGCGGTGTTGGAGCAACTTCTGGATGACTTCTTTGACTAAACCCAGTACTCATATTGCGGGCGTGTGGAACACCACTGGGATCAATATATCCAGCCGGTGTAGTGTAAAATGACCACCAAAAGAAAGACACGATCATATCCCATGGATTTCTAACAATCGTAATCTTTCTATACCCCGATACATCTCTCTCATACTTTTTAAACACCTGATGTGGGAGAGCATGCATGTGAAATCTTGGCTCGGGGACCTCAACAAATACACCAGACTTAATCATATCAGGTGTAACTTTGTGAATGTTTCCACTTTTGCTCAATGCAGCTAATGCAACTTCATTTTTTAACCTGTGTTTGACAATATTGTTTCTTGTTGGATACGAATATTCCTGTGAAGTGATCTCGTCAAAATGATTTGTTCCGGTTAGGACGTCACCGCTGTCACAATGTTTGCTCAGTGAAACCTCTACACTGGAGCCTGCAACCTTCATAGGCTTAAAGAATATAAAATTATTTTTATGTGAAATAATCATTTAAAAATCTTACCGATTCTTCTAAAATCAGTTAACAAATAAAAAAAGAGGCGGCCCCGAAGAGCCGCCTCAGCTTTAGCTATGTTGTTATCTTAGATAACGTCCATATCCATACATGTTACTGTACCGTAGAAGTCAGCACGAACCATCTTCTTGCCGTACCGGGTCATCACGCCCTTACGGGGTGTGAAGTCTTCCGGCTGGAAGATAGTAGGAGTGACGATCAGCGGTACGTAAGGTGCGTATACGTAACCTGTCTCTAGATAGCTTCCACCCTTGTAGCCGACGAGGACCTTGTTCCGTGGGAAGTACGGATCCTTGTAGACTGTGAAGCGGTTGCTTAGAGAACCGATCTGTGCAGCACCCAGTGAGAATGGAGCACCAACCTGTCCGTCGCCGTCGATCTTGAGTGATGGCTTGTAGAGAACCGATGACTCGAAGATTGTAGCAACATCTGGTGAGGTCACGAGGAAGTTAGCGGAACCACGAAGTGTCTTTCTGTGGATCTCGTTAGCAACATCGATGATTGTCTCAACTAGTGTCTCGTACCATTCGCGAACAGTACCAGTAAACTGAGGACCTGAAGCTAGTGAACTAGCCTTGGTGGCTTCAGCGCCTGATCTCTTGTTAACAAACTTACCTGGTAGACGTGACCAGTAGTAGTTAGCTCCCTGTGCTTCAACGAGTAGATCATTAAGAATCTCTCTATCGATCTCGAGTGCGACCTGCTCTGAGAGGATCTGTGTGAGCTCAACCTCAGCGTCAAGGCTGTGGTAAGCATTCAGGTCCTGAGCAAGTTCTGGTGACCAGCGAGCACGTAGCTTACGGGTTACCGCTGTAACAGCGATTGACTCGATCTTGATGTCGATCTCAGGGATGATCGGTGAAGGTGAGGATGAACTGAAGTTGGACTCAAACGATGGAATCGTAAGAGCTGCACCGTCAGAACTATCAACAGTAAGTGTTGGCGAGATCACATAAGAAGCTGTGATCAGAACCTGGTGAGGAACTGTTCTAACTCTTGTTGCACCTGACACGACTGTCAGTAGAACACCGTTTGATGTATTTCTATCAGCAAATGGATTTGATGTGAATATACCAGTGTTTGAGTTGTATGTACCAAGCTGATTCAGACGTCGAACATTTAGAATTCCGTTTCCTGCCTGTATTGAATCAGGTATGTCACAGTATCCTAGCTCTGTTGTAGATGTTGGATCTACACCGGCAGCTGTAGTTGAGAAAAGACCAACTTCTTTTGCCTGTGTAAGATCAATGCTTGATGGGAATGAACTCAGGTTCCATAGAACGAATGAGAATATTCCATCTCCGTTCTGACCAGGGTCGCCTTCAATAAGTCTTGTAAGCTGTGGATCGAACTGAAGAAGTTTTCCATCTGTACCTGTTGCAACTGCTTTCGTAGCAACTGTAATTGCATCAGCAGTATTTCCATATGCACCAGAAGCTGCAACGGTAATTGCCTCAGTGGTCTTGTGAACCTTAGTGAATCCAGCGCCAACTAGGTCGTAATGGCCTCCAACTGCAGTAGAGCCTGAACGGACTCCCTTTCCAGTAGGAAGGTTGTAGATTGACTGACCCATCTTATAGGTCTGAGCATCTGCTGAACCGGCAGCGCCAGTAGCATTGTTAGTATCACCACCACGACGTGAGCCGTATGTGTAGTCCAGATAGAAGAGCAGACCGGAAGGAAGGCTCATTGGCTGGATTGAAACAAGCTCATTTGCAACCAGACCGCCGAAAACACGACGAACGATTGGGAAAGCAATGTTGGTGAACCCTTGAAGGTCACCAGAAGCTGAACCAGCACCAGCACCGGTACCAACAGAGTTTGCCTCTCTAAGTAGCTGTGCAGCCTGGTTTTCTAAAAGGCTTGCCATGTTCTCTCGGTGCTGTCCGTCAAGACCTCTGAGAAGACCGGTACGTGACCACTTCTCAACAAGTCTTCTGTTCTGTGCACCCAGGTGACGCTGACGAATGCCTTCTGTTAATTGATTTAACGTAAAGGATTTACTCATCTTAATTTCTCCTAAGTTTGATGAATTTATTTGTTAATTCCCGCGAGTGTTGCCCACCTACTGACCTCTGCTACCTGACTATTGGTAGATGAAGCCTGACGTGTGGCTCGCGATGCGGAACCGAGATTTCTTCGGACCGCTGACTCATTCAGCGTTCTTCCACTCTTTCGATTCCCGATAGACTCGGCAAGGCTCTTATAAAGGAGCTTTACCTCCCGAAGGCTTCGAGCGCTATCGAGAGCCTCTATTATGGATCGACGCTGCGATGATGAGACATCTCCGTTCTGAAGCATCTTATTTACATAAAGAAGCTTCGCATTGAACAGATTCATCTCTGTTAATTGCTCACGAAGTGATTGAACTGCACTTCTGTATTCATCGAGCTTAGAGCCCAAGGATCGATTTTGACGTCCTTGATTTAAGATAGCTCTGCGCAACTTTCGATTCTCTTGTGTGACGTCTCCGCTTCCCTCTTCGAGCTGGTGAGTTTTCTTACCACCGCCTTCTGAGAGATTCTTCATACGTCTAATTTCTGATCTAAGCATGTCTAGATCAACTTCGACTGTTTCTGCTAGGTCATCTACACCTGCCGGTGCTTCAGCCCCGAGATCTTCAATGCCAGGTTCCAGTTCAGCTTCAGCCTCGCCGCCGCCGACGGCACCAGCTATTGCATCTTCAAGGGCTGCAATAGCGTCATCTATCGCAGGAGGAAGCTCAGGGCCCTCATCAGCAGGTAGGGCACCGGGATCTTCAGCTGGTAAAGCAGCAGGATCTTCTTCAGCTGGTAAGGCAGCTTCATCATCCTGCTCTAGAAGCTTATAGATCTCAGACATTGGATCTGATGATTCTTCATGATCATCCTCTGTCATAGAGCTCATAAGCTCTCTAATTGCCTTCTCTTCTAAGTCAGCCTCATTGACATTATTTGATGACTCAAATAGGCCACTTGTAATGTCATTAAGATCGACTTCATAAAGAGTCTCATTCTTTCTTGGCATTTCAGAATTCTCCTTAATATTAATATTATTTAATTCCTGCCCTATAACTATGTCATCGTGGGATAAAGTTCCCACATCTTTCTTAAGCTTTCTAGTTATCTCTAAAAGTTTTTCTCTTTCTCTTGAATTAAGATTTTGAGCTGTTTCACTAAGTGCATTCTCAAATTTTCTTTTTTCAACATCCCTTAGATCGTCATTAGAATCTATAATTCCCATCAAAGCATCAAGAGCACCTTCACTTAATACAACATCAGAGCCAGACTCATCTATTTGACTCATTGCACGTGAAATATCCTCTAATAGACTTTCATCTTTCTCGCTGTTTGCATCATTGATTAGTTGATCTTCTATAAATTTCCTAATCTTTGGTGTAACAGCTTCAATAATTGCCTGCTTTGCATTTTTCTCTGCAAGTTCTCTAAGTTTTTTAGCATCTGCAATCGCTTCATCATAAAGTGTATTAGACATACGTAACGCTCCTCAAAATTTAATTATTTCACACCAGCATAAACTACAAAGACATTTCAACTTAAGATAGCTTTTTTGATCTATTTTTTTGTTTTTCTACAGCCTTTTTAGCTCGTGCGACAGCTTTATCATCAGGATATAGGATATCTTCAAGAGTGTAAGCTGTAATATCTTCACCAGGATCTTCATCAATTGACCCTAGATATAGGGGGGCTCTAGATGTTCCGTATTGTGTTCCTGTCCTCTTGAGTGGGCCCGGATTAAACGCAACATTTGCAGATGATCCTCCCACAGCAGGTCCATCAAAGCTTCCGTAGAGCTCGCTCTTTGGTATAGGAGAAATTGTTCCATGAAGCCTATCTCCCTTTCTCATGGAAATATTTGACTCTGGAATTCTAATTCTTTGATTTGATACAAATGAAGCCCTGTCCTGTCTTCTTGAGGGATCATTTCTATATACACCCATGTTAACCATTCTAACAAATCTATCTAAAGACTCTGTATCTTCATCAAATGGACCGTCAGTGTCTTCAATGTCTGATGGCTCTTCAACATACGGATAAACTGACCCTTTTTGATATGTGATATCAAACTTTGGATCTATTGTGCCGTATCCGGCACCCTTTCTATCGTCATATGGGGTATATGCTGTTGCAGGGGGTCCTTTTATGCCAGCCTGTCTTGAGCCGAGCACTCTTTTTCTTCTTTCAGCAAGAATGCTCTTTTTCTTCAACTCTATACCCTTCCGTCAGATCCCTCATAAGACCTACCAGATATATATGATCCAATTGTTTGACCTGATATTCCCTTTGCTGTATCTGACGGTGTAGCAAGTCCCCCAAGTCCTGTCCCAAACTCTACACCGGGATCTGGGAGCTCTCCTGTAAAAGCATCCTGATCATTTGGAAACACGCTTCCAGGACCAGGTGACGTTAGATTTGGGACATATGGCGAAGATGGTAGTCCCCCTCCGCCTGTTTTAACATCTAGCATAGTGGGTGAGGATGAATAATTTAAATCAAAAGTACCAAAAGTATGACCAGCATCGTTGACAATTCCCTTGGCCGTTCCAGTCAGCTTATCGCCGCTTCCACCAGCACCATTTAAAGACGAAACACCGATATCTAGAACAGTTTTCTCATTATAGTCGCTGTATAACGGCGAGCTAGAAAAAGAAGCTTTAAGATTTACATCATTTCTTTTTCCAAGGCCTCCATCTCCTGCTGGACCGAGAGGTGTTACAGTTCCTTGCTTGTGTGTTGGCATATTATAATTCTCTTATAATGGTTTTCTTAACTCTTGCTTTTTCTTTTAGAATCTTTTTAAGCTTTTTTGTTAGTTTTGCTTCATGAATTTTAAGAGCTTTAAGATAGTCAACATTTTTAGCAAGCGTATTTGCCATATCCTTGGCATCAACTTCATCTGCACTAACGTTTATCTTTCTTTTTTCTTCAAGAACAAGCTGTTTAAGTCTATTGTGTGTGAGTTTTTTAACTCTGGCCATTTGACTCTCCTATTTGAGACGTAAGTTACATGTATACATATTACGTCAAGTCAAAAATACTTAATCTACTTTCTGGCGCTTGACTCAAAAGCAAGAGCTGCCCAATTACTAGCTGCTTCACCAAACATCTCTAAGGGATCTGACATTGCTGCTGCTTTTGCAGCCTTATCACCCTGAGATAGAACAGCTGCCTCATGAGCCACTGGTGTATTGCTAGTTGAAGGTGTGGATGATCTTTGTTCCTGGAGTGTCGTTCTTGCTGTATCCTGAAATATAGATGATAAGACTGGATCATCTGTCAAATTTCTAACAGCATTTTTTACATTTTTCTCAAATTTTTCGTTAGGTGCAGGTTCTCTTTTCACCCCGTAGGATACAGAATCTAGTCCAGACCTTCTTGAAGCTGGAATGTTTGATCTTGACTGACGTGATCTTGAATTTGATTCACTTAATCCAAGTGTGGGCGTTGAAGACTCTCTCAATCTTCTAGAAGGTTGTTGAGATTCGTTTAAAATACCTTCATTCAAAATTTCTACCAGACACTCTTTTACAATTCCCTTAAGAGCGCTTCTAGATAGCTTAGCCATTATCCAACACCCTCAAACAGAGGAACATCAGACGGTCCGGCTCGGACGCTTCCAGATATCGTTCCAGTCAGGATAGGAAATTGTCCAGCATCAACTCCTGACAATCCTGCAAGAACACTATAAGCAGTCTTTCCATGCTCAGCTCTTAAAAATAATGACTTGCATCTGAGCTCTAGTCTTGGAGAAGATCCAGATGCAGGAACAATAAAGTAGTTACTAACACTTCCGTGACCCTTTGCATTAACTCCGTTTAGAGAAAATCCAACTCTTAGAGGATTTTCACCATGATTTTGAACATGAAAGAATCTAGTAACATAGGGAAAGTCTATTCTCTCCGGGGTTGTTCCCAGGACGCCAGGCGTTGCAGTTCCAGATTGCAATGAAGATGTCACAAACGGGACACCGGAAACCTGATATGCCGGAACAAAATTTGGACCGGCGCCTCTTTCTGGATAGTATTCAGCCATTATTCATCTCCCCAAGCCAATATTTCATTAAATATTCTATCGACCCTGTCACTCTTAGTAAAAATCTTATCTAGATCATCTCTTTTTATCTCTCTTCCCTCATTCATCATAAATGCACCAGGTGTAGAGGGCTCAGAAACCATATCAAAACATATTAGTTGAAAATCATCTTGAACAATTTGTGTATCTCCCTGTCTCTTTGTTGTGCCAACCCCTCTTGACGATATTCCAAGCGTAACTCCTGACTCAACTAGACTTTTAAGAATCTTTCCGCTAGGTGTATCAAGAAGCTCGACAGCCCCAAGGCAGACATCGTCTTCCATGTAAGCCTCCCTTACAATGTGAGATGCATTCTTTAGTTCAACTACTGAAGAATCTGGATGATCACACTCACCAAGTGCACGATTCTCTCTAATAAATTTTTGATAATTTTTTACTTCTCTTTCAAGAATTGATTTTGGATAAATTCTTCCATTTTGATTCAATGTGTCTGACTTTTGAAGAACGCCCTTAAGAATGACTCTTCCGCCATTTCTTTGCATATCTTCTTTAATTGTTTCAGCATCGATCTTGAGAGGAAGCCACTCTGTTAAAAGCTTTAGCTTATTGTCACTACTCATCACTACTCCGTTAATTCGTTCTTAAGCTTAGATATCAATAGAAACTTAGATATTGTTGTGTCATTAATCTCAGTTGAATTTGTTTCTTGAATATTTCTCTTGACATCTTTTATTTTTTCTAAAATAATATCACTATCAGTAGTAGAGCTTAAGCTGTCTATCTCTCTGACTGTTTCTTCCTTTATTGAATTCAATTTAGATTTTATTGAAGATCCATTGTCTTTTGTCATCGAAAAAACATACGTTCTAATAATATCTTTTTGTTCATCATTTAGTCTATTATGATATTTTTTATTAAATTTTTCTGTTAAAATTTTAACTACAAGTCTATCTACATCATGATCTACATTTTCTTCAATGGTGTCACATTCCTTTTCAGATAAAAGACACTCAACAATTCTTGATTCATGTATTGCAACATTTGTAAGATTTGATAGATCACCCTTTCTCCATTCATTTAAAAGAGTCTGTATATTAGCATACATTGTATAGTCAGGAACTCTTCTATAATAAAACTTACTATCGTTGATAGTGTAATTAATTTCTTTAATTAATTTTGATTTTTCACTATTCAGCATATTGACATCACATCTTCTTGCAGCATTTTTAGCTTCTGTCAATATTGCAGCAGCAACTGAAGACGAGCTAACAGTTGACTTTGCAAGAGCATTAAATAGTCTAAATTCCTTATAGAGTTCTGTGCTTTCATTGAAATATTTCTCAATAATATTAAGTGCGACTTGGGCTTCTTCACTTTTTGACTCAACGAGTCTATCTGAGACATATCGTAAAAGTAGTTCGTAAACTATACCAACATTTCTTTTTTTATTGTGAGAATTTTTCATTCTAAGTTATCTCTCGTCATCATCAGAGGACTCTCTAATAATTTGGCTTCTATCAATATTTATTCTACTCTCAAGTGATTTCAATGTAGATCTTACATCTGAAGTCATCTTTGCTTGTTGTGCTGACTTTTCGTTAAAGAATGCTTCAAAAAATGATGACTCGTCAATATCATAAGTTTCATCAGCTTCTTTCAGCGGATTTGAGCTTAGCAGCTGTCCCTTTTGTCCGAAAAGGTCTCTTCCGAGAGATTTCATCCCATAGGGATCACCAAAATTAGACCCCTTGCTTCGATCGATTCTCGTACCGCCAAGTGGGTCTGGAAACATCCCTCTATCACCCATTGCAGTTGCTGCATTCTTAACTCTTCTCTTTCTATTTCTCTTTTCTTTTTCTTGAGGTGTGTAGTCTTCTTCTACTTCTTCGTCATCTTCGTCATCTTTTTCATCATCTTCTGAAATTAATGAAGAATACTTTCTAATTCTATTCTGAGCTCGGATCGGAGCAAGCTCGTCATCCATTTTGAACATGACAATGTTGTCTTCATCGTCTGCTTCATCTAGTGAACTATTTTCTTGTTGCCAGTCTGATGCTAGAATTGGTAAGTTTCTTGTATTCATATCATCACCTGCCAGCTCTTCATCACTGCCCTCTTCTTCGCCGCCTTCTTCGCCGCCTCCGCCGCCGCCTTCGTCTGGTTCAGGAAGCTTAGCCTCTTCAATCTTAAGATCAATTAGCTTATCCTCCATCTTTCCTGCTTCTATCTCATCGATTTGCTTATCAGAAAGTCCTAAAATTGTCTTTCTTAAAAAGTTTCTATCAACCATTCCCTCAGGTGCGTTTCCTGCTATTTCAAATCTAGATCTAAAAAGCTCTAATTTCTGCTGCTGTGCTACTGTAGACGGATTTGAAAGCCTAAGGCTAAAGTCTAAAAGATCCTCTCCCTCAAATCCATATGTGTAAAGATGAATAATTGCTATCTTATTGAGTTCTGAAATTATTGTTCTTTGAATTTTATTGATTGCACGAGAAAACCTTATATCTTCCTGGGCAAGTGTAGCTTTTGCACCGAGTCCTTCATCGTATCCGAGATATGCCTTGGGTATCTTAAGAGCTGCAAATAACTTCTTCTGAATATATTCAACATCCTCAATTGCTGTAGCGTTTTGACCACCTGCAAGTGTGTCAATTGTTGTTCCAGATTCCGACCCGCGCACAGGAAGATAATAGTCTTCGTCAACAGAAAGTGGGTTATATCTTAAGTCTACCCTTCCCGTATTCTTGTCTACAACCTGACTTCTCTTAAGGGTTGATTGAACCTGCTCCATGTAGTTTGGAATATCTTCTGGAGGAACATTTCCAACATCAATCTTAAAAACTCTTCTTTCAGGAGATCTAACCACCCTATAGACCAACATGGCGTCCTCAACAAGTATCAGCTGTCTCCAGATCCTTCTAGCTGATTCTAGAACAGAAGATCCATATGGCAAGAATGCATCATTTCCCAAAAGACGAAAGTGAGTTACTTGCCAGTTCTCAAGAACTTGATTTCCCTGTGTTACCCATCTATACCTAACAGCCATCGGATCTTGTGGATCAAACCCCTCTTCTCTCTCAATCTCATTGACAGGAATTGGTAAGACATTTATAATTCCGTGATCAGGACTGAGATCATTGAATAGAAAGAAGTCCCCATACTTACAAAGATTTCTAACCCACGATGTTAAATTAAATTCAACATTAATAGTGTCTAAAAATAGATCTTCCAGAAGGCTTTTAATTTTTGGATTTTCTGAGTATATGTGTAAGCAATGTCCATTTTCATCAGTTGCTGCAGATTCTTCCGCATATACATCAAGTGCACTAGCAATCTCAGGTGTATATTCCATTTCACTGAAATCAGAATACCTGGCCATTCTATCATAAGTCCCATAGGCACTCATGGCTGTGCTGTATACGTGGCTTTGTGTCTTTCCAAATATGTCAAATGCAGAAGACGGACTGTCACCTTTACTTGACTTAATTCTTCTCTTTACGACTGGGCCACTTCTAAATAGCTTTGTAAGTCTTCTAAAGAGACCTTCTCTGTTACTTTCTGCCATGAATATCTCCAGATCAAATATACTATAATAGATGATCTACATAAATTATTTATACACCCAGTCATATTCGGGAGGTATAATATTTCTTTCTCCCCACCTATCTTCCCACTTTCCCTGTCTTTTTCCATCAGAATCAGTTCTTATGGGATTATATGGCCTTCCCTCTGTAAGTGCCCCTGGGATATCTCTCGGCATATCAAAAGTATTCTGCTTTACTGACATTCCCTCAAGCATTGCCTTATTGAGGGCTGTAGAGTTTCTACTGTGATCTGAAGCAGAATCATAAAGCCAGAGACCTATTGCAAGGCTTATGACAAGATCATCATTGTAGTTTCCTCTCATTGCCTGTGCCTTATTTCCCTTCCAGATAAATGTCTTCATTTCTTCATAAAATCTGGAAGAGTGAATTTTTATCTGCTTATTTCTAATAACCTCTTCAAGCTTTGTCAAGATCAGCCCTCTTGTTTTGCCACTAGTGGTAAAGCCTGCAATCTCTGTATTTCCCGGGGGTATATAGTCACCAATTAAGACTGCTTTTCTTCTTCTATAGTAGAGTGTAGGATAGTTTAAATCCTTAAGCTTGATTATAGTTGCAAATCCATAGCTATTGTTCTCAGGGCAAACAACTGCTTTGTTATACTTTAATCCAAATTCATTGATAAGGACAGCAAAATCATCTGGCGGGATTTTTCCCTTATACTCTGCAACAACCTCGTTCTCATCAACATCGATAATATGAAATGATGAATAATCCTTAGAGTCTCCCCTTGCGACGTCTGCTGATAGAATATATCTGTGATCAGAAAGGGGATACTTCCAGATCCATACATTCATATCCCTACCTCCCCGATCTACAGGGCTCTTTATCTGTGATTGAAGATATTTTAAATCTTCATCTGTAAGAAATGTCTCACCAGATGATGCAAAATCACAAAGATATTCTTGTGCAACCTTTCTTGCTGAAAAGTTTCTAGTCTCTTTGTCAAACCATTCTTGATCTCTTTCTGGGTGGACATCCCACGGAAGCCTTATCGCCTTAAATTCATTCAATCCTGCTTCTGCATTTGTAAATAATTCATGATACTGACCTCCGACTCCATTTGGAGTTGAAAGAATAACAACACGTCCACCAGTAGATATTGTAGGGTATAGCCCCATCCAAAGCTCATCGAAATTTCTAACAAATGCAGCCTCGTCAACAATTAAAAGGCTCAGAGCTTCAGATCGGCCTGCATCTTCTGATGTCGGTATGGCCTTAATTGATGATCCGTGACTAAATTCTAGAAGCTGCTTATTATTTGTTACAATTTGGGGAAGAACTAACCATGGTGGTAAGTTTCTTATTATTGTCTTAACTTTTTTAATGAAGTTTTGAGCAACACTTAGTTTTGTTGCAATGATAAGGATGTTCTTATCTTTTTGAAAAATCGCAAGCCAGGTTGCATACGCTGCAGTAAGAGTTGATAGACCAAGCTGTCTCGACTTGACTATTATTGAAAATCTATTTTGAATAAAATCATCTACACAATCATCCTGAAATGGGTATGTATCAAAAGGTATCAGCCCTCTAACTGGGTGTTGAATTCTTGTGTACTTATTAAAGAAATAAACGGGATCTTTTCCACATTTTATAATCTCTTTAACTTGTCTAGATTTATTCGTGGAAGCCATTATTCAACACGAAACGTTGTTATTCTCTTATAGTAAGCATTTCGCTTAGGTGAGAATGCAGAAGCTGTAATTACATCAACAACATCTCTAGAATTAAGCTCCTTTACCTTTAAAGCTCTTCCAGACTCTGATTTAAATTCTTTTTTAACACTCTTAACATAGTCATTAATAATCTTAATTGACTCTTCTTCATATTTTTTTGTAAGGTCTCTCATTTCATAAACTGAGCCCAGATTTACAATTGTCATATACGTTACAGAAAACTTATCATCCTGCAAGCTTGTCTTAATAGACATAGTTGGCGACCTTGTGGTTGAAGATCTTCCAACAGTAGTATCACAAATATTTCCTAGTATATTGACTTCACTAAAGTTTAGCATGGTATTTCACCCCTTTTTCTATATATTTTCTACAAAGAGAAAGAAACGAAATCAGACACTCTTCTATCTCTTTCACTTGATATTTCGACCTTTGTGGGTCTCCATCCATTTTTCCAATTCTCTTGGTTCATATCTGCCCATTTCATCCCGCATGATGAGCAACAAGAGTATTTTTTATAATATGCCTTATCTAATTCACCGCTCATAGACAATGTACATACACTGCAAAACAACGGAATTGGGTCTATTAGATTTTTAGGTTGAGTAACTATAAGCCCAGACTTATGAACTATCTGAATATAGTCTTTTAAAGCTTTAGTTGTACGTGATTTTGGCATCTTTTCCACATAGAGATATGTCTAAAATATTGTCAACAACATCTTTTACACCGTCAACATGAGAAATAATCATAATATTTTTAAACCATTTTCTCATAGAATTGAGTAATAAATTACAAGAAGCAATATTATTCTCATCTAAACTACCAAATCCTTCATCAATAATAAACACATCTGGCTTTGGAAGTGAAGAAACATTAATCAATGCAACCCTTATTGCAAGAGACGATATCATTTTTTCCATTCCGGATCCAAGCTCAATAATTCGTCTAGAATCTCCATAGTTGATAAAGACGTCCATTGAGTTAGTATCTGAATCTGCCTCTAGCTCAACAGTAAATCCCATTACTCCTTGAAGAATTTTTGATATTTCATTATTAATATATGGCAGCTGAGATCTCATAATTAGTCTTGGGATTCCCTTTTTAGATACAGCTTGCATAATAAGGTCATAGACTTCAAGATCATTACAGACCCTATTTGACATTTCTTTTTCTTCTAGAAAGTTTGAAAGCTTCATTTCAAACTTTCCAACCTCTTCAACAAGAGAGAGACGCTTTGCATCAGCAATGGTTATTTTGTCAACTATTTCAGAAATTTTTCTTTTAATCTTTAAAATCACGCTACTTTCTGAATCATCTACAACGTGTATTTCCATATTTGCAAGGTCATCTCTAGAAGATTCTAATTTTTTCTCAAATTGAAATACTTGACTACTCATTTTATGAATCTTTACACTTATTGATGAAATTAAAACTTTTAATGATGATTCCTTAGCTAAAATTTCATCATACCTTTGAATCTTCTCTTCTAGCTCTTTTTCATCAAGACGCTTAATTCTTCTGCGTGCATCTCTTGCCTGAGAGGATAGGAGTGATATGAGCTCTTTTTGATCATCTATTTTTAGCTTATTTTTGTGAGAATCTTTAATAAACTTACATTTAGGAAATTTATCACCACACGGAACTCCTTCTAGCTTTCTAATAGACTTCTCCTGATTTTTTAGAACAGTCTTCTGTCTATCTATCTCGTGTTCAAGCTTAAGAAGTTCTGTATTTATACTTCTAAGCTCTAAAAGCTCTTCCTTTATTTGTTCTAGGGGGAACTGAGATTTGACTATTTCTATCTTTTTAATCTTATTTTCTGATTCAAGAATTTCATTAGAATGTTCTTTTAATTCTTTTCTAATTTCGAATAATGATCTTAGGGTGTTTGATATCAGATCTTTTTGATTAGAGACATCTTGAGAAGTTACTACATCTCTTTCTGGTGATGTTGCAAGCTGTATTCTTAAGTCTTGATGCTGTGACCTTAGCTTATTTAAAAATAATTCAATTTTATTTATTTTTTCTCTACTATCTTTAATTTCTTTCTCTTGTATGCCAATTTCACTATCCCAGTCAATCTTCGGTAGATTCTTAGCTTTTAGTCTAATTTCAGAAGACTCCTCTTTTGCCATTGAGAACATTAAATCAAATATTTCAAGATCTAAAAATTTATTTAAGATATTTTTCCGAGACGTTGCCTTTTCCTTAATGAAAGCATTCATCTCACCTTGAGATGCTAGAGATGTCAATAAAAAATCATCAGATGTTCCTATTAATTTCTGAACAATTTTTTCTGTATCCCTTCTTTGCTCACCTGACATGTCTTCAATGACAAATCCCTGGTCATCAATTTTTGATATTGTTAAACTAGTTGTTGCATAGACGTGTCCCTTTCTTGCTTGATGCTTAACAGTACCCCTTTCTATTCTATACTTTGCTCCATTTACATCAATTTCAACTTTTGCCTTACAGTGCTTCTTTCTTGAATTGATTATGTGAATATTTTTAATTCCGCCTCGATCTGTTGTGTTGTAGAGGCAGTACATTAGAGATCCAATTATAGAAGACTTTCCCTGTCTATTTTTTCCAAAAATACCGGTAATTCCCCCCAGCTTATCAAAGCTTAAAATATTTCCCTTTCCATATCCAAATGTGTTATCAAACGATAGATTTCTTATAGACCATCTTGTATTTCTTGCTATTGAATCTTTTTTAGAAATAATGCCAACGTATCTAGAAATTTTTTCTTCAATTTTTATCCAATTTTCATTAGATATTTCTGTATTTTCATAATAATTTCTCATTAATCGCTGATGAACAGAAAAATCTCTAAGATTTTTCTTTGAAAAAGATTCTCCATCTGCAGATATTATTCCTGGGTCGACTTCATGATCGATTTTAAACACTACTTCTGTTGCATTCTTTTGATCCTTTAGCCGCTTATAGAGTGTTACTATATCTGATTGATGAATTTTTTTATCAGATCTAATTCTAAATCTTGATCCACTTGCTAGGCTTCCTGTTGATGAAAGAGTAGTATCGATATTGTCAAGCCAGTCAATTGTAACAAACGGCTGAGAGTGTGGGATTTCATAAAAAGTTACGTCAAAGTCATCCTTATCCCTAATATCCCAAAATAAAAATCCCTTCCCTTCACCTTCTCCATAGTTTTGCTGAATTGACGACCCACAATAAGCTACGGTTTTTTTATCATTTAAAAATTGTGCCTTGTGAATATCTCCTAGAAGTGCAAAATCATAATCTGAAAAGAATTCTAGATCAACTTCGCCTTCAATCTCCCAATCAATATCTGTCTTAGATCCCCACACTCCGCCGTGGTAGAGTGCAATATTTACTTCATTCTCAATGGGAGAAATATCCTTCCAGCCATCCTCATCAAAGCAAGAAAAGACACACCAGTTGAATCCTGTTACACCGGTGGGATATACACCTGATTTCTTATATACATGAACTCTATGATTATCCAGAGCTGACAGGATTGGACTAATAGCATCCTGGCGGCCCTTGTTGTTGAGCAATCCGTCATGATTTCCCAATATTACATGAACATGACAGATTTTTGATAATTCTGTAAACCACCAGCAAAGACAGTCAATCAACTCAGGGGAAATCCCCTGAGTCTTAGAGTGAACTATATCTCCTCCCACATAAATGATATCGGGCTGTAAGTCCCTAGCTTGCTTAATAAAAGCTGAGAATGATTCCCTATACTCATCATGTCGAGAAAGCCCACGCCAGTGGACATCTGCTATGTGAATTATCCTCATATAATCTATATTATTCTATCAATGACTGCTTGTACAAGAAGCTTAGCCCTTCATCCTATTCAGCTTATATTCAAGATAGTGCTTAATCTTTCCAATGTCATTATCCATTACAGCTATTTTTGACTGAACCCATTCTGGAAGATCATCACTATCTTGAAGCATATCGTGCAGACTTTGAGCATATCTTGCAACCTTAAATAATTGACTTTTTGTCATACGAGATTCATTATCAGGTGACGGTCCGGACCCGTAGCTTAAATTTCTTCCCTGTGAATTTTCTATATCACACGGACTCTTTTTGTCTCCATGTATATCTTTTTCTGGTTGTAGGCCCAAGATATCTGGTCTTGAAAAAATGGCATCTTCTTCAAGGTCTGCCATCACTTCCCTAATCATTCTTCTCAGCTGAGACTTACTAATCTTCATCTTTAGTCCTTTTATATACAGAGATAAATATTATGAACTAAAGAAGAGATCCACTCCTAATGGCACCAATTTTCATCTTAAGAAGGTGTGAAGGATCCCAGGCTTGTGCATTTTTCCTTCTGTTCCTGAAATCTTCTTTGGTCATTGATCCGACATCAGAAAATCCTCCCAAGTCTATTATTTTAACCTGGCATCCGTATGAACTTAGAAGTTTTGCTATTTTTTGCTCTTTTTCTTTCATATCACTATCTAGGGCAAGGATAACAGGAGTGCATCTAGATACAATTCTTGAAAATAAAAGATAGTCATCTCTTAAAGCTGATCCAAGAATACATGTTGAATTAATACCTGACTTCATCATATCAAATGGACCCTCAACTAAAACAATCTCGCTAGACCAGTCAATGTCTATTTCATTAAATACTATATTTTTTTTATTAACATTTGAATTTATATACTTTCTTCTTATTCCGGGGTCAATACACCTAGTGACAAAGAAGTTTAAGTCACCAGACATGTCAAAAGATGGAATTATTATTCTTCTCTTAAATCGACCGCTCTTTGCTGTCCCAAGCCTATATCGCCAGAGATCTCTCTCTGACACGCCTCTTGACATTAGATATCTGATGCAGGCTCTGACATCGGGATCTATAGATCTTTGATTATCTGCTAAAAGCAAAAACTCTTCAGGCAATCTAATCTTTTGAATGTCTTGATCACTGTCCAGATCTATTTGATTATTATTTTTTTTAATTCCAGAATAGCTTACAAATTTTTCAATATCTTCTCTAGTTCCGTGCTTTTTTAATATTGAAAGAACTGTTCTTCCCTTAAGCCCACATGACCAGCAATGACATTGCCATGTATCTAAATTTATATAGAACTTCTTTTTACCAGTTCCAGATCCGCACTCTGGGCACACAAATATTCCGTTTTGCTGCTTCCTATCAAGCTCACACTGTCCAAAAACGCTTCTTAAGAATGAAATTTTTTTAGTAAACGTTACCACAAATATATCATAACACAATATGGTATATTTTTCAAATAATCAAGCCTGCCCTTGAAATAACGTATGCATCTGCCATGTCATAGCTAGATGGATCCAAAATTTTTTGATTTTTTCTTGGACCGCTCTTTAATATCTTAGTGGGCCACACAAAGCTATTTAGCTCACTAGCTGCCCATTCTACGATCTGGTCCTTAGTGGGCTTTCCTCCGTCTTTTTTTCTTTTAATCTTTATTCCAAGTGCTTTTCTGGCAGAATTAACATTAATAAAAATCGGAGAAAAATAAAACTCTTCCTGTGCTATGTAGCTCACAATTCCATTAAATCTAGCAAGAGTTAAAAGAGTCTTTGCAGAAGAAAGTCCGGGCCTAAATGCTTGTAAGTTTTCTTCAACACAGACTTTTTCAATACTATACTCGATATTCAGTCTGGAAAGCTCACGTCTAACCTTTTGTGCCTTTTTAAACATTGACTTATCTTTTGAAAGGGGAATTGATCCCATGGCTATTAAGCTACCACTCGGATCAACTATACACCACCCTGTACAGCTAGTTGATATATCAAGTCCAAGTACCATTAAAAATCCATCTTAACTCTAAATAAGAAATCATCTTCATCTCGCTTAACTGCTGGTTGTGCAAGATTAACTTTCATAATAACATTCATATTGTCATCATGAAAGTATATTCCTGTAATGTAGACAAACTCAGAATCAACATCATTTGCCGCTAGTGACGCAGATAGAACCCTAAATCCAGGATTTGATGAGCTATTTATCAGCCCAGGTCGACATGGAACGTTGACTGCCATCACATGGATGTTTTGGTCCCCGTTGAATTCCATTTTAAATTGATTCTTTCCAAAAAGACTTAGATGGGGTGACTTAATTAAGACGATTCCCTCATCGTAGAAGATATTTCCAACACTATTGTATGTAGCATTTTTTGTCTTAGAGTCAGCCCTGTATAAGGATCCTAGAGAGTCATCTTTAAGCGTGATCTTAACCTTTCCTGCAGAACCGGATAGATTGCTGTCTGTAAGTGTAAATGTTCCTGGTTGGATTCTATTTCCATAAAATAGATTGGGAATGTTAAATATAACAATTTCATTGCTAGACGGATCTCTAGATGCCTGGTATGCGATAAAGTAGTTTTCAGAAGTTCCTTCACGAGCCAGTAGATACGGATTATCTGGACCCATGGATGGAAATCCTCCACCAGCTGAACCTGTATAGTAGGCCAAAGCACGTGAAATTCTATACGATTCATCTAGTCCGGCAAGTGATACGTGTGAAGGTCTGGCAGTAAACATGTCGCTTAAGTTTATCAAGCTTGGATCAAAATTTCCAAGATCATCTCTATATAAAAATCCCTCAGAAGATGACACTATTGTCTCTGTTACATCTGATCCTGTGTACACTAGGTCGTAATTTGGCTGAAATCTTCCGTTATCACAGGGAAGAACAGTCAAGCACCTTTTTCTAAGTGATGCTGTTTGAAAAAGATGATTTATAGTGTCTCTTGGCTGTACTACAAATAGATTTCCAGTCTTATCAGCTTGTGACGAAGCTGTGAGAAACAAAAGTCGAGGATAGACATCATTGACAATATCCTTTGTAAAGTTTTCAAGATTGATAAGTGTAGCATCTACTGCCATTGAAAGACCTGCATTAAAGGGCATTGACATATACGGTTGTACAAACTTATCTGTCGGATACGAGACACCGTCTAGGGCACCTCCCGTGTCATTAAAGTCTTGTCGACGAGATGATGAAACGGCATTTGATAAAAATCTCCTATCATGCTTCTCATAGGTAAAAAATGGAGGAACATAGAATAGTAGGCTTGATAGATCTTCAGGGCCTCTGACTGAGCTTGTTTGTATTTGAGAAATTGTTCTAAATGTTGAATATAGCTTAATATCATGAACTTCAGCATTTAAAGGATGATTAAAAGAGAATGTCTTTGGATCTCCTAGCTGTATTTCTGACGGTGTGTCTTTTGCCACACTTAAAGTCCTTGACCATCCCGATATATCAGGTCTCAGCGTAAATCCTTCATTTTTTCTTGCTGTAAGATTAAAGAATCGCTCTATTGTCGTTGCATTGGATCCGGTTACATTTGTCCCTTCATAAAAGTTACCAATAAATAGCGCATTTGGATCTGCTCTTCCTGCCAAAAATCTATCACCTATTGCTCTTGCGCCTGCTGCAGTTTGATTTACAAATGGTCTGATACTTACTTCGCTTCCAATGTCAGGATAGAATTCAGAAACAATCTTGCCATCAATAACAAAGCTTCCAGTTCCCTTATTTGACTTAGGGCCCCACCTAATTGCAACATGATGCCAATGGTTTCTCTTAAGTGAGTTATCAGGAGATACCCATGCTAGATTATATGGATCTGTCTTATAGTTTGCTGAAGCTCCCTTATATATGGGTCTATCACTGGTGGGAATTATTTTAAACTTAGAAGGCTCCCACTCTGCACTTTGGGATAGCTGAAGTAATATTCTAAATCCTTCTGCTGATCCGTCTGCAGCTTTAAGAGATCCCGTTACCAGACTCACAGCATATGTAGAGCTCATGTGATAGATTGTACCTGCATGAAAGTCACTCTTTCTAGCTGAGCTATCTACATCATTTGAATATCTTGGGTTTATGTAAAAATCAAATGTAAATGCTGTCTCTGGTGCATATTTTCCATCAAACCTTCTTAATCTCCTATTTGGATATTCTGATCCCGATGGATTGAGTGTTCCAGTCATGCATGGGTATATTAAAACAGAGCTTGTGGTAACCTGGCTAGAGTTTAGTGTTGATCCGTGTCCAACTATCTGACTTCCATTTGAAGACGTAAAGAAGTTAAGTGAGTGATAGTTTGTATAGGCATAGTTGGGATGGGAAAACTGTCCCCTAGACGTTGGAAGAAGAATATTTCTAATTTGGTTCTTAACAATTCTCTGACTAGCTTCAAAGCTTCCAGATGTAATATTGGAATCTTTTGCTCCAAACTTTTGCTCATCATTCTGAAATAGAAATGGGGGTCTAAATCTTGTAATTCCAAAAGTCTTAGAATTTTTTGCAGGTCTTGATAGCTGTCCAACACCCTTCATATATCCTACATGATCAGGTGGATCTCCATGAAAATTTACATTCTCAATTCCAGAGTGTGGCCAGTCTGTCGCATACCCTAGATAGTTTTGAATATCTGTTGTTGTTCCAGAAAGCGCAACTGCATTGCTTAGATTAATCAATAGAGATGACTGATCTTCATTGAACAAGGGGCTTTCTGAGTCGAACTCTCTGACACCCTTTATCACTCTATTTGATCTAGGTGTGAGGCTAACCTGTCCAAGTGTTCCAGTCGGGCTAAGAATACCAACATCGGACATGGGTTCATCATTAACAGGGCTTACAGAAGAAGACACAAAGACTCTACGTGGGTGAGTCTTTAGTGTGACCTTCTCTATTAGGTCCCTTGTTATTTTAATGATTGACATGGCTTAAACCCCCAGTAGGACTAGAAGTCAAGCCTAATCCTGAATGTCAGGTCCTTCTCGTCATTCTTCTCAACAGGCCTGCTTAGCTTTGCAACAGCAAGCAGGTTATTTCTTCCATCATATAGGCCAATTGTGCTAACAAAGGAGAATGTTCTCTGTGTAAGCTCCTCTCCCTCATCTATAACATTTATTCTTCCAGTGCTGTCAGTAAACGTTGGGTTCGATGAGTAGTTAAACTCATCAGATGTTGCCCTGCAAAAGACAAGAGTTGAGTTGATGTTAGTAACATTCTGGAATGTCATTGCTGTCAGCGACCCTGATTGAAATCTAACAGATGCAAAATGGTCTATAATGTTATCCATTGATGCAGAGACCATAAAGTCGGGAACAAATTTTGCATTATAATTTCCAATTGATGCCATATCTCCTGCTCCTGGACTGGCGGGACCATATCCAATTATAGTCTGACCTGCAGCAGCATCATTAAATGCTGCCGGAGACATAGCGTCGATAACACCAGATGCATGTTGAGATGCTGATATTGCCTCATTAATATTTAAGAGACCAATTCCCATATCGTAGAATAGAAGGCCTACATTTCTATTTGTATTTGAAGAGTCAACAAGATTTCCAACTTCTCCACCGACTGAAGTCTCTTTTGCTGTAGCAGATCCGATATCTGTGTAGATAGCAGATCCTGAGACTGTTGGGACAGCAATATTTGGACCCATATTTCCAGACATAATATCTCCATCAACAGCCGTGAACGGGGCTCTAGATGCTGACTGATAGAATTTCATTGCGAATGTTTCACGCTTAATCTTGTCTCTGGCGAATAGACGCTTAAACGTAAAGAAAATAGCGTGATCAATTCCATTTGACGTAACTGGCTGAGTTGTATCAAATGGTGTCATAAATTGATAAGATGCATCACCAAGAAGAAGCTGTGCAAACTGTCTGTAGACATTAATCTTCTCTCTCATCATCAGAGACGTGGAGGGAAATAGAAGCTTTCCTGCACTGTCCTGTCCTGTAGATGCATAGGCGACATCTGAGCTTCCTGAATATACACCGTATGTAAGATCAAAGACAGGATTTGCTGTCTGTAGAGTGTAGTCTTGGTCGTATACAGTTTGAAACAGCGAAGATGTTACTCCAGGACCTACTCCGCCTGTAACAAAAACCTGATATTTTTTTCTAGTTGTTGATCCAGATATATCTTCCTGGATGATGTCAATCAGCTGATTTAAGACAGACCTGCTTGTCTTAATATCTGCTGCAGAAATTTCTTTAAATGTTGCCATGCTTTATCTCTTAAAAATTATTATGTCTTATTGATCTTAACAAGCAGGTCTTTTGAAGCACCAGATTGCTGTCCTGTAATTGTGACATATGATCTAATCGTTGTTTTATCACCAGCAACACCAAATGTATCAAACATTGTAGATGTTAGTGATGACTTTACCTGAATCGTGGGTGATACAGACGAGGCTCCCGTAACTGTGTCAAGAGCAGAAGATCTTGTTATCAAATATGTAGCAATATTCTCCTTACTAATTGAAACCGGTCTGATGCCTGTTGCTTGAAGAAAGAGATTGTTCATCTGCACTCTGAATACCTGATCAACAAGCTCTATTGGAACCAGCTGATCTCCTCCAATTGTCTGCTTGACTGTCACACTAGAGCTTCTAGTGTTAACAATGTTCAGCGTAATTGTATCAGAAGTTACTCCCTCTAGTGTTAGACTTGGAATTCTGACTAGATTTGGTATTGAGATGCTTCTAAGTCTAAACTTTTGTGCAATATTTCCTCTAGTCACTGCCTCTAACACGGGGGTGTTTTTTTCTATTTTCTCTTTTCCGACTGTTCTTCCAAATTTTTGTATAATTGTATAGTCAACTTCTTCATCAGATAGCGCAAATTTAACAATTTGAAAAGATCCATCATTTCTAGATAAAAGCTCTCTTCCCTTGTCTGTGAGAACAGCATCTAATATAATATTATTGGTACTGTGATCAAGAAAACCCATTTTTTACTCCTGGTTGTAAATATACCACTTTATTTGTTATACAGTAAAATAATTCCATAATCAGATATCCACTAGTGTGGCCACCTTGGCAGAAACATTATAATCAATACCTTCGCCAGCATTAAAATAGTCATCCCTGATATCTCTAACATAAATATCAATCACTTTAGATTTCTGACTGTCAAGATTTATTATTGATAATTTATAAGCAGGATTGTCATCACTTGTTGAAATAACATTAAGATCATTATCATCAGAATCTTTGACTGTTAGGTATTCTGGATCAAAGTATACACTTAGCTTATCAAAAGATGAAACCTTTATGGTATCAACAAATAAGTCATTATTTATGTATAAATTTGGATAGGGAAGAGGAGCCCCGGATCTTGACAGGTATTCAAAATCTATTCTTGACTTAAATGTATCATATGTTACTCTAAATTGTTGAGAATAATTTGAACACATTCCCCTTGCGTCAACACTGCATATTGAATAAATAAAACTAGATCTAAAGTCAAAATCCTTGTCAACGAATAAAAATGATGGTCCGCTTGTCACTTGAAATAGGGATGTAGAAAGTTTTGAAGAGTCACTTTCAACTAATGCATCAGGATCTGGTATTTCATCTGTCTTTGTTAATGTTGTAGAGTCATTAAAGTAGTAATTCTTTAATAATTCATATGATGAGCTTAAATTAGATCTTCTAAAAATTCTAAATTCTTTAATGTCCCTCTGCTTGTTTACTGGGAGTGACCATGATATAACAAGACCCCCCTTTTCTCCATCATAGATAAATGATAGATCAGCTGGTGGGGGAGGAGGTATTCTCTCAATGCACACTGCTGTCGTAGTCTTGCTGGGCCTGGATGCAATAAGCATTCCAACAACAACAGTTTGATTTCTAGATTCATTTCCAGGATAGACATTTATAGCACTGAATTCAACATAGGCTACAGTTCTCACAGTGTATCTGTATCCCCGTCCGTACATAACATTTGGATCAATAGCATCTCCTGCGAGAGGGTTCTCTATAGCAATGGGCCCTAAGATAGTAACATTTCCATCTTCGTCAACCTCGTTTTTCTCAATTAGGTACCCGACAACCCTTGACCTATACTGATCTCCGCTAGTATTGTCAGCAAGGTTTTGAGAAATCCTATAGTTTACAGGATTACCACTAATGTCATAGTCGCTATCACTAATTGCACCTGCAGATTCCTGCGATATTGCTGCTGATGAAATTCCACTCAATATATCCTTGACAGAAATTATCTCCTCAAAAAATGAGCTTCCTCCATCCTTAGACCACGCATTTCCGCATCGAAGTGCCAATACATTACTTACAGACATTCCCATGTCAAATGTTGTAGATGTGTTAGAAAAGCTGTCACTAATAATAGACGTCCTTTCTTCAGACTGATTGTTGAAGCTTAAATCACCCGTTGACTGATAACTTGCAAGTGCATTTCTTAGCAACTCTTTTGCAGAAGAGTCTAGGCCTGTTGACGAACCTACAGCGTCCAGGTAAGAATTCACAATGTCGAGATTTGAATCAGTCATTAGTGATGAGTCTGATGTGCTAGCAAATGTAAATGGAACTTCAGAAGTGTCTATTGCAACTTTTGCTGCGTCAGTAATCTTTGTCAATCCCTCAGCATCCTGTAGATTTATTCCACTATATTGATTGCTAGTTAGAACCTCCTCATAGAGAATATTTGAAAGATTTTCACCAATAACAACAGATCCCTCTGCAGAAGTATCTGTAACTATTTCATTTTGAACCTGTCCGTCGTCTAGTACTGATTCAAGCTCCATTGGATCCCAGGTAATTTTAACAAATCTGGGAAGATCCCAGTCTACTAATGCTTGTCTTCTAACTGACTCTGAAGCATCTGATGACAGCGTTGTAAATGCTTCAACACTATCTCCAGATAGAGAAACATCTCTGTTTGTTGTCTCATCATTGACAAAATAGTTATATTGAAATTCAGAATCCACATTGTTTGGAATTGGAATATCAGATTGATTAACTCCCTTGCTTGGAAGGGATGAATATCCGGTCTCAATTAAATCATCTAACGATGTTTCACTCATTGTTCATCTCACTTTTATCTAGTATAAAGTTCATCTTCATTCTTAAGAATTTCTACAGTTACAAAAAATGAAAATAATTCAGACTTATACTCTCCGATTCTCTGCTCAGAGGTTGCAATATCCTCAGCAGACTCGTCTGTATCTATGTCAAATCCATCGGGATCGACTAGGACACAAAATGTTCTCTCAAAAAGGCCTGGAAGATTTGCTTGATTATAGTATTTTTCAGGAGACATTATGAATGACTGCTTTAGTTTAGCTGCTATATTTGAAGATATAGAGGTCTCAAGATCAGCTCCCTCGTCTTCTATGATATCTGCAACAATTGACAGTATGTCTGATCTTGCCTGCTGGATATAGGTCTCAGAAATATACGGATCCTCCTCATTATAGTCAAAAAGAGATTGATTTGCATCTCTTTCCGAAAGAAATGCATAGTCGCTTGATCCCGTCCCTAATCCTGCTCCATCAGAGGTGGAAGAGTAATTGCATCCTCCTTCAAAAAGTGGAAATGCATCTTCAGTAACGTCTATTCCTGCAACAACCTTAAGATACTCCTTTAAAACATAGTCTTGTGTATGATTTCTCTTTATCTCATCAGCAGAATCAGTAAATATATCACTTAAAGTATCTGTGATTGTGCAGTCATAATCATACTTGTAAAAAAGAAGATCGTCGTATAAATCAGAAATCTGGTTTGCAAAAAACTTGTCATCTGAAGCTTCGACTGTGGCTCCCGTATATCCAACTCCTGGAAGATGTTCTGTATACGCTACCTGGTGGGCACCAAAGACACCATCAAGATTAATATCACCAAAAGCTGCAAGAGATGCAGGATAGCTCAAATTGCCATATTTTTTATTAATAGATTCAGAAACACCAGATGATTCCGGAATATTACTAGTAATCTTAGCTCCCCCACCTGCATAAAATGCTCTTGTAGAGGGTCTAACTTGTGTATCAAATATAAAGCTTTTTGGCTTATAGACAACATCACCCCTGTCAAGATCTTTCTTATATACCTTGATGTTAATAAGAGTGCTGTTTTCATAATTTTCACCAGTATCTGCGCCGCTGCTATCACTACCATGCCACTCAGTGTAGTTTGTCGCTTCATCTCTTAGCCTTGTTGTAAGGCCAACTGGAAGACCAACTGTCAAAATCTTCATCCTGTCTTCATCAGGATCTCCTACAGCAAGAATTGGATCCTGCTTTGACTTACCTGAGCGATCAGATGTTGATTGGCTTCTACCGGGAGCAGTTAGAAATCTAAGTGCAGGAAGAATTCTCTTACTAAGAATGTTTGCAGGAACAATTTCAGATGCAGGAATTAAAAGATCTATTGAGCTTGCCTGAACACCATCAGCACTTATGTCTGAATCGAAAAATCCTGCATCACTAATGTTCATCTTTGAATATTTATTAAGAGACATATTTCCCATCATTTCATAGAACATACATGTACTAAATACTGCAGAAAGTGCATCCTCTTGTGAAAGTGAAGAGATTTCAGAATTACTTACTGCATTAGCTGCTGATAGGTCTGCGTATTTAAAGAATTCAGACAGCGTGTCTAGCTCTGTGCTTTCAAATGATTCAGATATGTCGTTACTTGAATTTAGAAGCTTGCTTCCTATTTGATGAAGAGCTTCTGTTAGGGTTTCGCATCTTGTATACTCTTTTATAAGATAGCTATGAATGTCTCTAATGTCCTCCTCTATAGATGCATCATACTGATCTCCAAACACTGAATTCAGAGAAGAATTTAATCTAGATATTGCACCCTCATATCCTGTCATTCCTTCAGACTCATATATTCCTTTTCCGAGATACTTTGTCATTGCTAGACAGATCTGAGAAGATCTTGCAAGGTCAAGGTTGAATTTAACATCAACTGTAAGGTCGACTGTTGCATTTACATCTAGTGTTGATACACTTCTTGCTGATTTTCCTTTTTCAGCATTTAATTCCTCAATAGACTGAAGCGTCATCTCTCCCTCAGCGACAGATGTAACTTGATAATTATCCGTGGTGACCTCTACCTGGAACGGCATTTGGTTAGAGCTCTTTGTAACATCCATTGATCTAAGTATATCAATTATAATATACGTCATAGCCCTACGTCTAAGATTGTCACTATAACCCCTAAAGTCTGTGACTATTCCAGATTCACTAACCAGATCAGCTATTGATGCAAGTTCATCTTCCTCTGAAGAAGATGCAATAGTTGTGGTCCCAGAAACTGCACGATTGAGCCTTAGGATGTCATTAGTTGTTAAGCTTACTCCCTCAATATCTTTCTCAACAAAGTCTTCATAAAGCTGGTCAAGAGATGCTTGTGGAAGGTCAAATATGCAATTTTCACTTGGAGATGTCAAAAGAGCAAGTCCGACTGGAGTCTTCATGATTCCTACATCATCATCAGGATTGTTAAATAAATAATAGTCTGTATTTCCGGCGTCGATAGAAGTTTCAATCGAAATTGTTCTTTTTGCTCCATACTCTCTAGTTACTGATGCACTATCAGCACCCCATCGATCAAATCCTCCAACACCAGATACAGATGTCGATGTTGTTATTTCAAATATTTTTGAAGCAAGTGCTTGTGCTGTAGCATAGTATTCTGAATATGATTCCTGCAACATTCCTATAAACTCATTCTGAGAGGTTGTTGTCTCACCCTGCCCAGTACTAAATTCCATAGAAGAAAGATCTGAAGACGGAATGTCTTCCATCTTTTTCACAAGTCGACGAATATCTAGAAATACAGTTAAAAGATGAGCAACTTCAGGATCAGATGCTGCAAGAACAAATATTGCAAGTCGTAAAAATTCAAGATCATCGCTAGCAGAGGGAAGTTCAATATTACTCCCTGTATCATTAAGGAACGTGTAGAGGTCACCAGAAATTGCACCCTGAATGGTATCATTATCGTGAATAAAGCCATTTGCCTCCATGTATGATGATAGATTATCGGTAATAGCCCTGAACACGTTGTTAGATGCACCAGCACCTCCAATTAGTGTAGGTATGAGCTCTGATATAGTTTCTGATTTTTGATAAAAGTCTTCACAAAATGTCACCCAGTTAAAGTCAAATTGTGATGCAGCCATTGCCTCATTGGCAAGAATCCAAGAATTTATCTCACCGACGAAATCACCTGCAAATGCCCCAAATCCTGAAATGGCATTTCCGAACGAGCTATCGATTGAAAATTTTTCAAATGTTAAGATCTTTTCTGTATTACCTGATGAATCTGTTTCTGGATTGATTAAAGATGCAATTGACTCAATTCCCGGAGAGCTTTCAAATAGTGATCCCCCTATGTTTCCAACTGTATTGTCTATTATGTGCTCAACACTCGGGTTTGATCCAAAGGTACTTTCACTTACGCTCTTTGCCAGGTCTAAAACAGCATCTGTTCTTTTTAAAAAGGACATACTAATGTCTCTTGATAGAATTTGACTAATTATTACAATTCTATCGGTAAATGATAGATCATCTAAAGAGTCTAAAAATAGTGCATAGTCTTCAAATGATAGAGTAGATATATCAGACACTGAAAGTGAAGACGAATCACTATTAAGTGAATCTAGTCCTGAAATTACAGATGCAAACTTTCCGCTTGGCCCGTCGTCTATCACTGTGTATGGAGAAAATCCAGATGAACTAGTATCCCTGTCAACATCTAGATCTCTTATGCTCGATCCATAGACAACACACTTTCTAATATCTTGAATAACTTGGGCAATTAATTTTGAATTTGATGAATTTTTAAACTCATCCTCAGAAAACACAAGCTCACCAGTAAAAAGCTCATACATGTTATCTACACTCATTATTCTTCTTGGATTAAATCCATGAAAATTAAAAAAAGACTCTGGGAGGCCTGAGGACTCAACAGCTGGACTGACCATGCTAAGGCCCATTGTTGATGGAGATGACATTGCTGATCTAATTTCTTGAAATATTTCAAAGAGGAGGTTCCGGGCTTGACTTCTTTCAGAATTAAGAATATCATTTCTAACAAAATGGCTGTACGCTGCAACACTTGCAAAAGAATCTAGTAGATCAGAATGACTATCTACACTTATATTTGAAAGTCTTGATATTGAAGATTCTACCTCCCCATTTTCATTCTTCAATATCTTTACAAGAATATTTCTAGCTGCCTCTCTAGTGAGACTATCAAGCAAAACATTTTGGTATATTGTATTATAGATTCCCTCATTACATAAATCAGTGGATTCTTCGATAGATGTCACTGGATCAATTGTTAGATCTTTAAATAGAGGAATATAGTCAATTGAGGCTATTAGCTCAGGAGCTGCTGTTGAAAGTCCCACGACAGCTGCTGGATTTGTTAGGTCTGTAAATACACTTTCTGTCTCATCGACAAAGTCAACGCTTCCCTCTACATCAGAAACATCATTTTGAATAGGAAGGCCTGGTGTTGTACTTACATCATCGATAGTATTTGCAGTTGTTACAGTGAACAGGGATCCGGCAGTTGCAGACTTTGATGAAGGCGATGACTGAAGGCTGAATCCAGATGATTTTTCTACTATTTTTGTTGTTCCCATTTTCTATGCATCTCCGGGTATTGTTATGCTTCCAATATTTCTTTCTAAGCCCTTTGTAAAGTTAGATAAGATCGGAACTATGCTGTACTTAACATTTCCAGGGATGTCTTTTTGTGTAGTGTCAATGTATAGAAACCCACCCCTTTCTGATTGTGAGTGATGTGTCCCTATTGGTATTGTCATTCCCATTCTTGTTGCAAGGATGACAAAGTGGTCAATGTTTTCTATATTGCTCTTAACAGACCACCTAATGATACTTTCGTTTGATTTATTGAGACGAACTACGCTGGGTGTTATTCTCACATCATGAGACGGTATTGAAACTCTTACTGTTTTAACAACTCCTATTCTTCCTAGCTCAAATGAGTCTCCTGAATGATTTGAAGATAATGCCATTCCGTAGGAAAGTGTTCCCTCTCTAATTGCAAGAGGTGCTGTAAATTTTTCTGGAAAATTAACGGGTATTGGTGATGCTGTTGCTGACGTAGAATTTTCAGATGATCTTTCAGCATACACAGAGGGGAGAGTAGACACCATTCTTCTATTTCTTGCAGATTGTGATGTACTTATTTCAGATAGAACACCATTTGGTGTTCTTATAAGAACTTCAAATTCATAAATATATTCTGATCCAGCTATGGGTGACGGAATTCCCCTAGAAGAGTCACCAGTATCTATCATCTGTCCGGCACTCATAGTTCCTAAATTATACTTAGCACCTGTCTTGACATCAAATCTAGTAACAGAAAATAATGAAATTGTATCAAATTGTTGCTTAATGGATTGTATTTCATCACTATAGAGGTCTGATAGGCCGAGCTCATCAAATATATCCCTAATCTTGTCTATGCTAGATTCTGGTATCTCTATAGAATTATTTAGAGTAATATTATACTCTCCTTTCTTTTTTGATCTTTTCACAATGGGTGCAAGTGAATTTACCTTAATTGAATCAACTATCGATCTTCGAATAATTATCGTACTATTGTCAGAATGTTTCTCTGTTCCGTTTTTAAAAATCATCATACACTTATACTCATATGAGTGACCATCGAAAATATCTGTATCTAATAGCTGAACAACTCTTTTTGTCACATTTGTCATATTTACACCCCTTGGCATCAATGGCTTAAATTTTCTATCTCCAAGAGTAATATTCTTTTTAAGAAAGTATATTGAAACAGGAGTTCCTGTAATCCCCTTTACTTCAATTAGAATTCCAGATGCCATGTTTTCAGAAGTTATTGACATACCTCCGAGATTATTTTCTAATAATTCACTTCCAGATCTTGCTGTCGGTCTAACTACTGTATCCTTAAATTTTCCTAGAATTCCACCCTTAGAGACAGATATTGCCCTAAGCATAAAAGCTTCTCCTGGAGAAGATAAAATTGACGTAAGAAATGAATCAGATGAATTAGAAACATTTATTTCTTGAATCTTTTCATATACAGAGCCCTGAGAAAATGTGAACTTATCTATTGTCTTTTTAAATAGAATGATTTTGTCTGTACTTTTGTCCATCTTTGACACTGATAGATGAGTAACTGAATCTTCAGATTGAGAAAGACTTACTTCTGGAGAATTCTTAACTGAATAAAGATTCTCTAAATTATCCTTATGATTGATTGTAGACGTAAATGTCTCAACAATTCTCCCCTTTTCACCCAAGAGGTCTATTACTAAAATTATTTCTTCAGAATCTAAAATTTTTAACTGAGAAACTTCAAGATTGCATCTGAATGTTGATTTTTCTGTAGTCGTCTGGAACGGGACTGTTACTAGAGATTCTCTGTCTAAATCAGAAAGTTTTTCCGGAGATGATGATGGTAATCTTAAAAGATTTCGCCTTAGAGAATTTGATACTTGGTCAAGATCATCATTTTTTAAATTTGACTCTTTGCTTGATGACAATCCTTCCCTATTATCTGAAGCTGAATTAATAAACTCTGCAACTCTTACCGGAATTAATTCAGATGGCGACAGTCCAAACCTTGTTATTGCTGACCAGCATGCTGATTGGATATTTAATTCTAAGGATGATGGGAGACTTGATCTTTTTTCTGATCTTTCTATATCACCAAGAAGTGTGTCTTGTGAGGATGTTCTATTAATGTTTGACTTACCAGAAGTCTGAACAACATTTCCACTACTATCTCTCTCATAGCATATATCTGATGTTCCTACATTGGTCTGTAGGCTTTTTGAAGTCCTTTGAATTAAGAAGGTGTCTAAGATGGGAGAGTCACTCTTGGCATTTTTTGATGATGTATTTTTATTTTTTTCCTGTGAAAACTTTACCCCTCCATCAAAAAATATATCAGAGACTCGGCTTCTTTTTGATATTGAATCTCCAGTTCCAGACTTAATAGATGCTAGCATCTTTGATCTAAGAAGAGCTTTTTTGGACTCTGCACTAATAGTGTTATCAAAAGAAATAATAACACTATTGATTTCATTCTTGATTTCTTCTTCCTTATTATCTCTTATTGAGTCTTTTAGCTGCATATGACTCTTTAATATTGATTTAGAAATAGACCTATTTTTTTCAAAATTAATATTTTTCATATTTCCAGACGAATACCCGTCGGAAAAAGATTCATTAGTAACTCCTGTCTCACCAACTGACATAGATGCCTCTGAAAGAGAAGAGAAACTTTTAGACTCTCTTGTGGCTATCGGGCTTAAGTCTCCGCTTGCTATTTTTTGAAAATCATTTGTAGGTGATGCTGTAGCTTTAGGAAATAGCGAAAACTTTAACATAGTAACATCATTATTTAAAAGATCATTTGTCAAAGCATCTATTGATATCGCATAGTTAAACACGACATTTCCAGCTGAAGCTTTGATAAAGCTTTCTATTTTTGTTGCTAGCGTATCTTTAATAAGACTTGAAATAACTGGTAGGCTTACTTTCAATTTGTGTCTCCTATTCTTGATCTTCAAAGACTAGTGTGAATAAATTAACAAACGTAGGCTGTCCGACATTATCTATAAATATCTTTCCAGCAAAAAATACATGCTTCATTATGCCTCCATCAAGAATAAACATTCCGAAGTCTATAATATCAAGCTTTTTAAGACGGGTATCAATAGTTCCACCAGTTTCAAAAAATTGACACATTAAGTTAGATGCCTTGCTAGTTTTAGTAAAGTTTACCTGGCTGTACTGCGGCGTTGATTCATCACTTGGGTATCCAGGCCATACTTTTTCTAAAATTTCATCAAATGTCGTGACTCTTGATTGATTAAGGTCTGTATATGATCCAAACTCTTTTGATTCTCCAGTGGGTGATTTGTCAGCTGTAATAATGGGTGGAAGAAATTTAAAATTCTGAACGTGACCGAGACGATAATCCATAAACAAGGGCTCTATGTTGTCTAGACTAATTACTGCACCGTCTGGATCATCAAATGGTGAATTATTTGCAAGACTAAAGTCAATAAAGTCAACATCTGTTGTAAATTCGTTATCTTCAAGAAATGTCTTAGATCCAATAGTTTGAAGATTTTTAAAATTATCAATAGAGGATGATAAAACTCCATCAACAAGGCTAGAAAAAATAGATCCACTTATAATGGGATCTAGCCTTCTATTGTCAGATCCCTGATATAAGATTCCATCCTCTCCAACTTCAAAATCACCCCCATTAAATGTCACAAGATTTCCAGAGTCATCTGTCTCAAATGTAATCTGATCTATTGGTAGGCTAGTTGCTTCAAAAAATATTCTCTTTGATGCATCATCAGAGCCGCTTGCAATATCACCTTGATAAAAAGTATGGCTATCAGTAAATGTTGCAAACTCAATTCGCATCTTTCCTGATGTCATTTGTCGCTTGCCCTCTTCCGTGACAACGACGTCCATGATTCTAATTTTATTGTCTAATATTCCAGCCACGAAAAACCTCTCACAAATAATTATGTATTTGTATCATATTCCCATACACAAGTCATTCTAACAACAAGAGATGTATTTGCATAAGGTGTAATTGAAACAGCAACAGTCTCTCCTGAAGTAAAAGATGAATTAGAAAACGTAACAGCCTTATTTGTATTTGCTGTATAGCCTGATGATCCAAGAATTACAGAATTTGACTCAAAAGCTGTAGAATTTACGCCTTGTGTCCCGTCAGATCCTGTGTGAAAACCTACTGCAGTAGTGTGTGAATTAGAGGATCCCCAGTTGCCGTTTAACTTAATCATCACTTTTTTTAGCTTTCCATCATGGGGAGCTTGAAATCCAATATCATCAGATATGTCAGAAAGGTGCCCACCATAGTCGTCAGTTATAACATTTATCGGAACAAAGCTCTTATTTGTAGTAGCTGCTGTAAAGTTATGGTAAGTATAATAATTTGACTTTCCTTTAAGATTTTCTGTAACTTTTAGACTTCCAGATATAACATTTGCATTATTAAAAGAGTCGCTGGCTAATCCTATTTGAACTCTATTGGGAAATATTACTACATCAATATCACCGTCCATAGATCCAGATCTAAGAGTCATTGACTCCATCTTTCTTACTCTATTTTCTGGAAGTTTTGCTGTCATAATTTCACACTATGGACCGACTAGAGCAAATCCTGCCCATCCACTACTTAACATCGGTGACATTGTCATCGAAGATCCTCCACCATATGCAGAGCTAGGTCCTACTGTGAAAGTCGTCGTCGGTGTAACGTGAAATCCAGATGCAGTCCTGATCGGTGCCGTCGCAGTACCTCCGCTGCTCCCTCCTGATCCTGCTGAAACAGTTCCTGCAAAGGTCATCGACCTCCCCGAGGAGACGATAACAGGTGAGCCAGCTGTCGTTGCGGGTGTTACAAGAACCATTGTCAGAGAAGGCTTTTCTACTCCAGATCCCTCACCTTCAATATACGGTACTGAAGATGTTGCAGCATTGCTTAGGTTTCTACATGTTGTATAATATGGGTCAACAGCCATAGAAGATGCAGGAACAGTAAACATGCAAGAAACAGCAGGATCTGTTAGGTTTGTTCCTCCATCAGAGCTATTTGTATTTTTATCAGATCCTGGAGGCTTATAGAATACACTATTTCTTCTCTGCTCGAGCATATCTCTGAACTGACCATATCTATCTCTTCTAAAGCAAGCCTTTGAGTTCTCAGGGTGGATATTCTTTATTCCGTATCTAAATCCGCGAGATCCAGTTGAATTTGGGTGAGCGTGGGTGTATGTGAGAACATTGTTGATCTGATTATACAGCTTACCTTTTTTATTTGTGGACCACCATGTAAAATCTATCATTCCCGGCGTTCTTGAAGACTGTCTTACACCGGATCCGTATCCCACCTCAAAGAGAATCATCTTTATAATTGTGCTATTGTGTGCATAGAAAGTTCCCCTGCCGAAGAATAGGGATTCCCCAAAAATTGCAAGAGCTGTATTTTCATCAATATTTCTAACAGGATTTCCAGAATAAGGCCACGGCATTCTGTCATTACCCCTCTCTTGATAATAGTAGGGAGGATCAAAAACTATTGTATTTTTTGAGCCTGTTGATTGAAGCTTAGCAGCATTTGTTCTACTTGCATACGTCCATAAATCTGGCATGAGTGTATCATAAAATCTCTCAGAATCATCATATAGTGTGACTGATCTCTGAAAAGATCCTCCCCGGGGGTCAGCAGTACCTCTGACGAAGCTTCCAGCAACTCCTCTTGCTTGATCTAGCCTGCTACTTTCTCCAGACGTTCCGCCTGAAAATCCAGAAATTGTAGGAGGGTTCGTCGATATATTTGTGGATATTGTTCTATTTCCAAGAAGCCCTTTTACATCCTGGGCTAGCTTTAGAATAGGCGGATTTGTTGCTAGCTTAACGACATCTATCTTTCCGTTATGACCATTTGAGTGTTCTATGCAAGCCTTTAAAGAGTCTGCAATCTCAACAGTAGTTCCGTTAAAGTCATACTTTGGAGGATTTGTTGTCAGGTCTTGAGATGCGGCACCCACATAAGCCTTTGATGTTCCATCTGTCGAGATAATTGTAATCGTATTTCCAATTGCTCCCATTGGTGATGTTGGGATTGTTATTCTGGCAACAGCTTCAGCACCAGCTCCATGAGGATAGTCAGAAGAAAGCATAGAGCCTGTTACGAGATTATCAGAATAATTTCCTGCATTTGCATGCTCAGAGGATATGTCGTACTGATCAACGATCTCTTCCTGGAGGGCTTCATGGATGGCATCTGATGTTAGGTGTTGGTTTAGTCCTCCGTGGAACTCAACTTGATCACGAATTAATGATCCGTAGAGTGTGATTGTGTGATTAGAAAGAGGTGATTCCCATTCGGGAGCGGTTTCCGGTGTGTCTGAAAAGTCATCAGGTGATATGATTCTCAGATGAGATCCAGAGAAGTGACACTGACCACCGCGTGGGTTTAATCCGGCATTTCCAGATCCGGTTATCATGGTATTAAATCCAGGAGAAATTGCCGCGTCTAGGCCAAGAATTATCTCGTCCTCAGGGAATAGAAGATATGGTGAGATAGCTGACTGACTGTAGTCAATAATCCTAGCCCTTCCGTCTGTTGCATCGAAGTGATCAGCAAATTCTGTCTGAACAGTCTTCTTATCACCGAACGGTCTTATGACTCTTGGATCTAGCTCATAGATCTCAGATCCCAGCTGACGTCGGGCAGAGTTTGAATCAGGTTGATACTCAATACCTGTATTTGGATCTGTTGTGATTCCAGCGCCATTGCAGAATTGTGAAAATGTCCACTTTCCATAGCTTGCTGTCACACCCGCCTTCCCCGTGTAGATGGAGGGACGAGCTGGATCGTAGGCGATGCCGGGACCTCGCTTTCCACCATCGAAGAATGCCTTGTGAGTCGTTCCTCCTGGCCAGTAATGATATATTTTAGGAACTCTTCTTGATGCCGTTGCATCTTTTGGTGATGCTGAGTTGAAGACAGCTGAGACACCATTAAAACCCTCAGAGGCAACAGCTGGAATAAGATTCATATTGACAGATCCAGTGAATTTGCTTATAATCCGAGACCCGCCTTTGATGCCCATATTGTGCATGAAGGCTGGTGTGTTAATAGGCCTATAAGCGTAATATCCTTCGGTTGTTCCCGCTGATCCAGAAGTAAAGACTTTTTCCTCATAGAATGTCATAACACCGCTACAGACTAAGAATCTCTGACTTCCTGAAACATCAAATGCAGAGTCTACTCTAAAGTTCTCAGATGGATTTGTAGCAGGTGTTGTTGACCACTTTCCACCCCTAAAGCTTCCAGACCTGTTTCTTCTCTCCTGTCTATAGATAAAGAACACATAATCATCCTGATGCCTGGTGTGTGTCCCTTTAGCAGTTGTTCCATCAATATTCCCTGCGTACTGCCTCTGTGCAGTTACATTTAAATTAACAACAACCTTTTCAAGCAAGAAAGGGTGTTGAATAAAGCTAGACATCTTAATTGCCTGACTTGATGTGGCATGATATATTGTCTTATTTGGTGCAAATGATGCAATTGTAGGTGATCCGATTTTATGATAAAAGAACGGAGCTAGAAGGCCTGTATTTGTACCATAAGTGAATGTATTACCAGGTGCAGTAGACCAATCAGGGGGAGACGATCCACTTTCAATCACCTGTGCAGCTGAAAACATCTTATGCCTGCAGGGAGCAAACTGAGAGGGGTATGAATTTGTACCGCTTACAATATCATGTGTTGGTTGAGCTTCTGAATTCATTCCAACTGCAGCAAAGTCGTATTTTATGTCTGCACCTGTGACCGGATCAGAGAATCCAATCTGCTCCCATCTCTTAAGAGAATTATTCCAATAGGCAAAACCTGTCTTACTTGCTCTTCCGGCTGAAACTGTATCTAGTATTGAGTATCTTTTTATTGGCGTTCTTGATAATTCAAGTGTCTCTGTTGGTGTGATATCAAGATGAATCATCGTCTTGCTTGAGAGCCTGGATGTGAATCCTTCCATGACATCTCTTGATGTGCCTGTTAGATAGTATGATGAGCTTGAAAGAGGTATTGTCTCAATGACTGATGATCCGGCTGAATCCACACGTGTGATTGGGGGAAGGCTAACAGCTCGTGTATCATCAAATGGCCCTGATTCAATTCCAGGCGTGAATTCAATGTGATTATCTGAGACTCCTTTTACAACTGTTCTCGTAATTGTCCCTATTGATGACGAAGGGTATAAAAAATTATCCCTAGATCCCGATTGTAGAACTTGAGGATATGAGACACCGTGTGCTCCTGTGAGAAACAGACCAAGCCCTTTTTCATTGGAGAAAACAACTGTCTTTCTATCGTCGAAAAATGTGTTATAGTTTCCCTTTGTGAGCTTAGATCCTGCTGGTGTTCTTAAATTTGTAGGATATGACCCGGTTCTACAATCCCTTCTCTTTAGTTCAAGACGAACTGGTGGGCTGATAATTCCAGATCTATTTCTATAATATCCGTTTCTTGCAGCGTATAGTGCACTTGCAACATTTGCGATGACTGCACCAGACTGGTAGGGATAGGGAACATCTTTCCAAAATGCAACCTCTGCTATCTCACCTTTAAATCTCTTTGTATAGCTTGTTGCAACGTAAGACCCATTAACCTGCTTTTGACCACCTATAGTAAGCTCAGGAAGATTATAAGACCCAGCCATTCCACCAAAAGAGGCATTTGTCTTTGTTGCGGCCATCCTTCTACCGTTAATGTATATGTGTGTGTCCATGGGCTGTCCAGCAGCCAGTGTAGTTCCTGTGCACCAGACGAATATGTGAACCCATTTGTTGTCTAGACATCCGTGATCTGTTCCTGTCACATCTATGTCAGTAAATTTTTTATCCATCCTTGTCTCAACATAGTCTGATGCCTCAGCAACAGCGCCCTCATATAGCCTAAAGACTAGCTGATCAGTGGAGTTATCAACATAGAGTCTATATAGTTGTCTATCATTTGTTGATCCGCCGGCATCCTCTTGTCCCATACAAAGAATGGTATCGTCATCTGATGATCCCGCCTCTCTTTTAACCCAAGCTTGAAGACAGAATCCCAGTAAAAAAGATGCTGATGGTGTAAAGTTAGCATGACCAATGTTGCTTTCCGCAATAGCAAGAGCGCCTGCGTCATTGATAACTACAGACTGCGGCCTTCTAGTAATCGGACCATCGACAACATTGAACGGATTATCTGAGCCGTATTGTAGACCAACAGTCCCTACCTTTGTTCCGTTATAGGGAGTTGCAACTGCAGGTGGAAGCATGTTGAGTGCTGCTGGATTCTTATCAACAAGCCTCATCTGCCACCAGGAGGTCAGATATTGGGAAAAGCTATACTCTAGTGCTGTTGATCCGTGAAGACCTTTGACATTTCTCGACACACCTCCGGACCTACTGATATGATCATCAACTGTCCTTCTTGAGCATCCGACTGTCCTAACAGAGAAATTTTGTCTGAGATCTGGGAAATAGTTGTTAAGCTTTGTAGTTCTTCTAAGATCTCCGAGCTGCCTATTGCTCTTGCCTTTTTCTAAATCACTCATTTTTCTCTCTTAAGCCCACCAAATGCGATGGAGTCAGTTCCAAGTGGGTTGTTAGCATGCACAAAGCCTGCCTTGGCAGATTTATGATCTCTATCTACTAGTCCAGCTGATCTAACAGAAGATCCAGTTCCAACAAGAACTTTATAAAAACTATAGGTATCATCAATAAATGGTGCTGATGTTACATTTATATCAGATGAATATCCTGGAGCAAATAGAACAAATCCACTTCCGTCAACCATTGCAGTTTCTGCTGAATCTATGAAAGAGTCGTAAACTGTGGATCCAGTTAAATGAGTTTCCTGTAAGATTCTATCTGATCCGTGTATTTTTTCAAAGTTTCCATCGAGAATACACGCGCTTATCTTTCTAGCTGTGAAAGGTGTTTCTGCGCCTCGGGTTGATAAAATATCTCTAATCGATAAGGGTTCAATAACACCGCTTAGTTGATCCGGATCCTTTAGCGCAGGATCCATTAATGTTGCCGGATATAGCTGTGAATCACCGGCATCTTCAATAAATGATATTGCACCACCGTAAGCAGATGTTACTCCGGAAACTATCTTAGTGTTAATCCTCATTGATGCCATATCTTCAAATGGCTCGTGATCTAAAAATAGCTTTGCCTGACCGAACTCATTGAGGCTTACAGCATGAATATTCTCAATCCTTTCTCCATCAAATCCATCAGAAGTGAGAACTGGAAGACATCCAATTGTTGCAGTTCTATTTGTTGATGCAACGGTGGAGGGAGAATTTCTTCTAATATATCTCTTTGATACAACACTTACACCCTGTCTAAATCTGTCAATTTTTGACGTATTCATTCCAGAAGTTGCTCTGTTCATTAGACCAAAAGAAGAGCTAACACCGATCTCTGGAAGTGAAGATTTTACAGATGACCCAGTCAGAGCCGATGGGTTTTGAAATCTATCTCTATATGGTGTAACTGGCATCTACTACTCCGAAAGAAAATCATCAACAAGATCAGAAAAGGTTGCTTCTCTCTCACTAAGTTTAAGATATATCTCATCTGATAAGTATCTCATTCTATGTCTCTCCAGAACATGAGACTCTATAACAAAATTAACACCATTAAATCTTGTCTTTTTGGGTATTAGTTGCTCGATCATAATTCCCAGCATGGAGTCAAACCACTTAAAAAATTCAAAAAATTGCTTAATATTAATCTTATCAACAAGACGATTAAAATAAATCTTTTTCAATTGATCGAGCTCAGGATAGACATCATCAAATATCAAGTTTGGATTACCAAGTGCATTATCAAAAAAGTCTAATGATGAAAATAAAGTCATGATATCTTCGTCAATTGCCTGAGTAATAGAGAAGTCTACTGCAAATCTCGTGTCATCGTTTGGAAGATCATCCCTTGGTATTTCAAATAGAGGAGCTTGATATGCATAATCACTATCAGACACCCTGTCTTTAGAAAAATAGCTTCTAACCCTAACCTTTTCATCTGTCTCAGACATGTCAAATCTTGGTGAGAGATAGCTATAGTAAAACGTCTTTGGAGCGATAATCCTCTTGCTTGGCTCAAATCCTGACCCAGACATGTGAAAAAAGCTTGCTGAGTTAATTCTCGATAGTGCCGATGCTTCTAATTTCTCAGAGCTAAAAATGCTCCAAGGTGTCGCTCTTGATCCACTAAAGACATACTGTTGTGAGAAATCATCTATCTGAATTGTACCTAGAGAATTTGACTCAGTGACTATTTGATCAGTTGATGCATCAATTCTTAGTCTTCCAAATGCACCAGTAGGTGCTCTATCAAAATTAAAATTAGTCTTTGGATTATCTACACCTAAAGATTTAAAGTTTCTAGTGTGCTCTTTAAATTCTGTCTCAGAGACAGCTTTTGACCAAAATCTTATGTGCCCAACCCTGCCTGAGAAATTTGTCCACCTTGCTGCACCATATTGTGCATATGGTAGTTTAGTTGTACCGTTTAGAAATCTAGACCCCGCGTTATATAGACTCTGTGAGCCAATAACAATAAATGGTCCCTCCCTATTGAATGTATCGTCTGCCTGCTGCTGAACGCCTCCGTCTGGAGATCCAACCAGCTCTGCCTCAAATAAAGTTCCTGTTGTAAAGTATTCTCTAATAGCTCCGTAGCTATTTCTAGCACACCTAACGTAGAATGAAGAGCTTGCCTGAACCCCACTACCTGAGACAGGGTCGTCAGATCTATATCTTCCAAATGAAACATTCCACATATTTCCATCAAAGATGTCAGGACCTGTCAAGACAAGTCTCATTTCTGGTGATGATGTAAGCGCATTATCTGAACCGGGTCTTCCAAAAAGTTCAATCTTTCTTGAACCTGAATATGCAACTAGGTTAAAAATAACACCATGTCTCTTTGCTGTGGTATTGGTTCCTGTTGTGTGCATTCTTGCTAGGCTTTGTGTTATAAAGTGAGATCCAGTAATAATCTTTGGAATCTGATAAACTCCCTCGTAACACCACGATCCAGATGTAAAAAGTCCATCATTTCTATTATTTGAAATTCCATGAAGATTATGATTAAACAGGGGATTTGTGTGAGGAAGCGGTCCTATGAATGCCTGATCTTTTATGTCTGGATGCTGATTGGAAAAAGTTCCAGCAGGATCTGGAAATCCTATTTCAAATCTACTTGAGCTCAAATATGGAGACATTATTCTTGGATATTGAAATGTTCCAGTTAGAAATCCCTGATAGTTAAGCTCTCCAAGTCTTGCGGCAGGAAGTGTTGTTAGTGATCCTGAAAAGTCTATAAGTGTTGATACTTCTGATTTTTTAACCCTGAGGTTCCTTAGTGTCTTCTGAGATGGTCCGCCATACTCTCTTATTCTGAGTATATTGTCAGGCTCTATTCCTATTGAACGTATTAGCGACTTTATACTGTGAACTGTTCCTCTTGAGATTGTAATCTCTCTCATGTTTGTGAGGATTCTTCTCCATATTTGATTTTGAACATAGCTCAGAGATCCTCCAGCTCTTGACTGATCTAGAGATAGATTTTCTCCGTCTACTTGCTGTAATATGCTTGCATTGTTGAATATTCTTGGTAGTTCGATTCCAAGATACTTTCCTGCAAACAGGAGAAATGGATCTGATGCACTGTTATCTTCATCATAGTCAACATGAATTATATTGGAAAACTCATCTATAAATAATTTAATTTCATCAAATTGTTTTGCATATGAAAAGAGCAAAGCTGTTAAAAGCTGGGAGGATCCAAGCTCTCCTGTTCCAGGTATGGATGATCCTGAATAATTTCCGGCTATCTCTCCATCAATTGTATTTAGTCCTTGAAATTCTTGCCCCTCTTCAAGGTAGTGCTGGGGAATTAAATTTGTAATTAAGTTTGGATTATCATTATCATAGTAGCTTGCAGAAGTCAACAAAGATGCGTTTAGCTCGGTAATCTTACTATGCTTGGGAAATAGTATGGGTGATAAGTCTGTATTCTCATAAATTATCGGAGCCTTAATGTCTGATCCATAGAATGAGCTGGTGCTTCTTAGAGCTATGTCGTTTTTTGCAATATAGTAATTGGCAACCCTAGAGTGTAGTGACTTACCAGAGCTGTCCAGGACAATATCGTTAACCCCTGTAGACCCACTAGGTTCATTAAATTTAAAGTAAAGCTTTAGATCATAGGATCCAAAAATTGATTTTTTAGCATACTCTTTTTGATCTTCTACAGTTCTTGTGTTATGAAAGAATCTAAATTCATCAATTGATCCAGAAAATGTCTCAGAAGGAAAAAATTTATTAGCAGTCGAGCTTGTTACTCCATCGAGATATTGTACTGATCCAGTCCCAATTGTAAGAAATGAAGACTGAGTAAACCCAAAATCTCCGATCTCAACCTCGCCATCTGACTCTCCTACAAGAGACTCATTGGTATACAGCCTAACCTTATTGACACCTTCTGATCTATCACATACAGCGCATATGTGCTCAAAGCTTCCCTTCGCAATTGATCCGGATGCTATTGATGCATTGGTTCCAGAAACTACTGAAAACAATATATCCACTGCTGATGTTGATGTAGTCTCCTTTAGAAGTAGACCAAATCCGTATGAGTCATCTTCAACTCTCTGACATATTACCTGCCTACTGTTTCCAGAAGCTGCACACAATATTTGCATCTCAATTGAAAATGATCCAGTTGTAGGATCGAGAATTTTTTCACCTGTATTTAGTTTAGAAAATTCTGGAAATAGACTTCCTGCCTGATCTCTTACCTTTATATACGTTCCGTGCCCACCATGATCATCATGGCTTCCAGAAAAATTAAGGTATCCTATATTTTTTGGAAATCTTTGAAGAATATAGTTTTCATATCCTGTCAACGAGTCTAGAAAGATCTCAACATCTCTCCTTGAGCCGTCGAATGGAAACTCATTAATAATTCTATCAAATGCAACATTAACTTTAGATACAGCAGAATTAAAAAATGTGTGATTTTCAAATAGACTCCAGTCAATATTTAGTTGCTGGGTAGATTTCATAGGAGACCCAGGCGGGCTATACTTGAATGATGATGTACTTTCTATGTTAGTATCTGACAGCTCAGATAGTGACATCTCTCCTGTTCTTCCGCTTCCAATCTGAATACCTCTTATTGTAGATGGCTTAAATAGACGCGGGACGCCTAAGCTGAAAACTCTATCTTCTGACATTACTCATCCACTCTAAATTTATTGCCGACACTTGTAAAGACTCTATCAGTTCCAAAATCCTTTATAAGGAAGTCAAAAGAATATACTCTTCCTGAAGGCAGTGAGTCCATGTAGAAGTCAAAAAACATTCCATCAGAATCTGTTGATAAGAGCGTTCCTTTATATGCAGTATCAAATGGGATAATTATTTTTCCATTAAATGAATCTCTTACTCTATAATACATCTGTGTAAATATTTCACTTGTTGACTCAAGGGGCTTTTTCTTAAAGACGACCTCTTTTCCTAGATTTTCTACAAAGACTCTCATTCTAGCTTTTTCAAATGATCTATAGCTTGATTTAAGTGTTGTTACATTTAAAAATAGCTTATCTGGAGCATTATCAAATGATGTCCTTTCTACAGATTTTGCAACAAATGAACCCGTATGAAATCCGTATTTATAGTCTGTAGAACCCCAATACGTTGTAAATGTTGCAGATGCAGCATTAACTATCTCTGTTCTTAGAGATCCTGTTTCAAACTCACCTAGAGCAAAAGTTGCAGAATATACGCCTGCAATATAATTTTTTCCAATCTTGTGCTGTGAACCGGTTATAGATTTTGTAAAAAATGTTCCTTGCTCAAGTGATCCAGACTCTATTCTTAAAACTATACAATTATCACCCTTTATCTCATTTCCAGTTCTCCCGTCCATTGCGTGAGAAGGCTCATTTCTATGAAAATTATTTAAGAAAAGAGACCCAGTTAGAGTAAAGTAAAACTTTTTATGATGATCTTCTTGCCTATCATTGTAGTGAACAATTAGTTGAGGCCTATGTTCAACTGTTGTTGCATGTCTTGAAGAGAATCTTTTAACAAATCTCGTTCTTTCATCAGTCTCCATTGTTCCAGAGTATGAAATTCTAAATCCATGATCAGGTATTTGCTCTGCTAGAACACCAGATACAATTGTTGTAACGTCCACTCTAAAGTCTTCATATCCGGTTTCAAATAATTGATCTTTCCAGAGAAATACCGTACCATTTCCATCACTAAGATTTCCGCTTGTAATAATGTCTAAGTCATCGCTTCCTAGAAGGCCTTCCTTATTTGCACCATCAAATGTCCATGTAGTAGGAGACTCACCAGATACTGATGCTGTAATAAAGTTAGATGAATCTAGATCAGAAAAAGATATTATATCTCTTCCTATTCCCTCATCAAATGATTTAGCTAGGGGTGCTGCTAGTATTCTAAAGTTAGAGGGTGTTGTCTGACCGCCGTACACATCAGTTAACTTTAGGAAGCACTTAAAAGAAGAATGAGAAATATCTAAGACAGATCCTGTAATAGACCGGAGTGGGTCAAGCTCAAATTTTATAAGTATTCTTGATAGCTCTGTTGGTGTTGTATCAGATCCAGATATAGACTCAGCATAAAGCTTAAATAGATCTAATGTTCCTGCCTGGCCGGTATTTGCGTCAGTTCCACGAATATCATTATTAATGATCTTATTTGTAATGTACGTGTCTTTACTAGCTGTTAATATTCTATACATTTAAGTTACTCCGCCATCCCTACAATGTCGCTTGATGGATACCTCATTTCAAAAATCCCGCCCGCTGGGGGAAAGACTATTCCCTTGAATGTTGCATCTTCTATATTTAAAATTACATTACTGTAAATCTTACCAGAAGTAATTCCGCTTAAGTTTATCATCTCTATCTCAGACAGTGATATAACGCCGGATGTTTTAATTATAATTTTCTGAATTTCTGTAAGAAATATTGGCTGATCTATCTGAAAATTTACTATCTTAAAATAATTCTTAATTTTTGCATTAATTGACTGAATTACAGCATTTTTATTTGCAACTCCGTTGACAACTATACTATACTTGATTCCAAAATTAACAATCTGTGAATCAACAATATCAATTGCATCTGAAATAAGCCTATTTTCATTTAAGAATAGTGCAAGATTATCCTTTAGTGAATCCGGAGCAGTAACAAGCTTTCCGGACCTATTTCTACTAACGATATAAAGCATAGTAGCTAGAGGATTATCAGGATTTGATCTTACTCCTGCCCTGAATATTCTTCCAAACCTAGACGGCATCATATAAACATGCGACAAAAGGTCATCTTTTGTTACAATTCTAGATTGAGAATTCTTTGCAGAGACAACGAGCCGCTTAAGATCCTGAAGTGATGGCGGATTTTCTCCGCCAGCAGCTCTTTGGGGATTTCTAATATTTATAGATGCCCTTATTTTTGACACAAGAGATCTTGACACTGAATTGTTAAATGTTGTCAAAAGTGAAGATATTCCATTTATTGATCCAGGTCCGACATTGTGGGACAATCCTCCTCCATACCTGTATTTTACAGTTATTGTTGTGCCTATGGGAGATATTCCTAACGTTTGTGTTCTTAGCAGATTGTTTGGATCAATAGAGAATCTTGAAATAGTCTTCTTTCCATAAAGTGGAAGTGAAAGTTCACTTGGATCAGGTATAATGTCATCATCTAAAGTGTCTGCCCTGCCAGATCCAAATCTTAAAGTTGTTACTCCCGTTAGGGCATCATTTTCAACAACATACCTATAGGGTGCAGGAATTAGCTCTAAGTTTTCAGGAACTTCAATTGCATCAGTTGCTAAATTTACCACTCTTTTATACACTACATTTTGAACTAAAGAAGAAACCTCATGATATTCATTACCTTCACTATCTATAACTGCAATAATTTCTGTAACATCAGTTCCAGGTAGTGATATTTTTCTAAATGGAACAAATGTATTTGGAATAGGAAATGGTTTTGTAGATGTCGTACCAGACACACACACACCAGTACGTTTAAGAGTATAGAATGAAGGGGGATCTCCTGCATTTGAGGGTGTTATTTGATGAAATAGATAGTTCCCTTCTTCATCTTTCTCAGAAAAATCTAAATCAGAGATAAGTGTAAATGTAACTCCTCTTGAAGATACTGTTGTTCCCTCATTAATTATCGGTAAATTATTATGAATCGGAACAGATGAATCGCTAGAATCAGATGAAATAGTTATAAAAAAATCAACCTCTGCAGAAGCAGGTGCTGCGCCAGCAATTGGAACACCAGCTGCCCTAAGAAGCTTCTGAATATTTTTATCCTCTACAGCTGTTTCAATATTTAGCTCATTAAACTGATGATCAAGATAGTAGCTCATGACATCGCCAACATATGCGTTTAGCTCAAGAAGTAGCCCACCTAAGCTTGCCTCAGAAAAATCTTGAATGCTATCTGGAAAAAAAGTTTTTGCATATAAGAGAAGATCTGCTCTAAAGCTGTTAAAATCTTTATTAAGATATGACCTTAGCTCACTCTTTTTTAACTTAGTGTTAACTGACATTTTTCTATCCTATACAGTATAAAATAACTTCTATTCCCTTATTTTGCACTTGTAACTTGGGAATACTATAAAAAATCTTAATTGACACCTGTGCTATTGAATCGGTATCTGGGGGATCATTGAATGATGATTCAAAAGAATCTAGATTAAGATATGGCATATACTTCTTAACAGCAGATCTAATTCTCAACATTGCTTCATTGTCAAAATCATCGTGAGAGAGTCTTTCTGTTGTTAGCTCCCTTAGATTTGCACCAAATTCATATTGACCAAGCCGCTCTCCGTGGTTGGTCAATAGAAGATTTTTTAAGTTATCTTGAACCTGAGATATGAGACTAAAGTTCATATCAAATATTCCTGACCTTCCTGTTCCAAGTCTAACTGGTGTCTTTATACCAAATGGAACTGGATCAAAACTCTTATTAAACTTTCTATCAGAGACTCTATCTCCAACACTTTTGAAACTTCTTGTAGCCAATTTACCTTTCTCCTTTTACTAAATATATACCCGGATAAATTATCATATCCCTCTCTTAACTTAGTTAAGTGCCAAGTTCTTTAATGGCGTTAGCGACTGCCTCAAAAATTAAACCGTTCCCCAAAATTCTCCCTACAAGAGCAATTGCTAGATATCTCACTACTCTGTTTATCATTACAATTACAGATGCAACCTTAAGAACTGCACCAGCTACGAGACCAAATGCTGCTTCAAATAAACCAACGACTATTTCAATAAGAAATGCTATTAGCCCTGCAACACCCTGTGCAAGCGCGGCAATAAGTGCCAATATAAAGTCAAGAGTAGGGATAATTGATGTAAAAAACTCAAGAATTGCGTAAAAGAATTCAAGAATTTCCGAAAATATATTTGGAAGCATTAGGTTAAAATTAATAATTGGAGGCTGAAGGTTGAAAAACTCTATGATAGCCTCTGGAATCCTTAGAACCCATTCTGGAATTGACGGAAGTTCAGGGAGGGGTATGTTTAAAAGAGCAAGCACAGCAGCAAGAATTGCATCTTTGATCTCCTGTATAATTGTATCTTTAATAAAGATGACTATAGCAGCCAGTGCCTCAATTATTGCATTTTTAATCTTGTTTTTAAGATTCTTTAATTCCCTAATAGCAGCCTGTATGTTCAAAATTATCATCACAATTGATTCAATTATGTCACCAATGGCTGGTATGTTGAATAGTGCTAGAAGTTGTTCAATCCCCTCTAGCAAGGTTACCGGTATTGATGCAATTATTGCTGCAGCTTGTACCATCTTCTCGATGATTTCTTCAATGCCAAGATCATCAAAATTTAATTGAATTTTATCTAAAAATTCCTCAATCTTATCTCCTAAGTGCTCCTTGAATTCATTTAGCTTTTCTTTAACCATGTCTACAATCTGAGAAACGACCTCTTGTATCTTGTCCTTAATAATTTTGATGATTATTGTTGGATCAATATACCCAAGAGGCCTTCCGATAGGAGAGTCGATTGACATATTGAGAAATTCTGCGATATTGACTAAAAATTCTCCAAAAGAGTTTGAAAATGCATCAAAGTCTTCTAGGTTTCCGCCCGCTTCTCTGACAGCGGCGGCGGCATCGGGCATAGCTGGGATTTCTAAAGGAATAAGTGTTTGTGTTACACCTGGAATGACATGGGTTAGCCCAGGAGACGCTGCTGTTCCATTCTCAACAAGAGAGAGTGAGCCTTCCCAAATGCTGACCACTTCAGAGTCTGACAGCTCCATGGCTCCAGTGTCTGGATTTTCACTTAAGATGTTTGCAGCTTCTAGTGCGTTTGCCATTATTTAATCAGGACCTTTGTGGCAAATGTTGAGAGATTCATGGAAGTAGCGACTCCCTGGTCGTCTGGAACGCCGACAGATCCGCCAGCAGAGGTGACCAGGCTAACGGGTATTGAGATCTCTCCTCCAGTTTGAACAGTCTTTGCAGAAGGTGCTGCAAGTATAGCCTTGTCAGCATCATCTCCTCCAAGCTTAATAACTCCCTCTGGTCCGGGAATAAACACTATATTTCCATCAGACTTAAGAATTACTGATGCGCCAGTTGTTCCAGCTCCTACAACTATCTTGAGATCATCCCTTGCAACAAGTCGAACCTGATCACTCTTTAAAACAATTGCAGGAAGATCTCCATCTGAACGATCCATTCCCTCAATATCTATTTCAAACTTATCATCAGCTGAAGTCTTCATTGAAAGATAGATTCTTGATAGATCATTTGAAAAGCTAGCTAAGCCCTCACTTATATTCTCACTTCCCCTAAGAAGCTCTCTTCCTGGATTTTTTGATATCTCATTGTAGCCCCTTTCATTGATTATGCCGCCTTCCCTAAATGCAGCAGAAGTATTTTTTGTCTGACCTCTTCCTGCACATATATCAATTGCACCCTGACCTGGATCAAACATCGATTTTGGAAATGGACCCTTTGGATTTACGCCTGTCTTTCCAATCTCTGTTCCAAGAACTATGCTTGTGTTGTTTGATCCCTGCAGAATTAAGTCACCTACCTCTTTTGGAACTCTTGGGACAGGCTCTCCAATGAATTGATTTGTTGTGGAAAGATTTCCCAGAGCTGTAGATTTTCTTAAAATATCTAAATACGGTCGCTTACCTCTTAAAGTTCTTTGCTGTGATGTTGATAGAGTTCCATTTGGAAATCGTGGAACTCTCACCTGATCACTTGCCCCATCACCCGGAACGTCTAGCGTTTCAGTAAGCTTTGTTCCGCTATCCCTGCTATTTTGTGAAATCCTGTCTGCATGGGTGTAGTTTAAGTCATCAACCTGGAGATCTACACACTTTCTTGTCATCCAGTATCCCAGTGTTCCTGTGGATAGCCTTTCATAGACAACCCAGACCTGCTCACCAGGCTTTACAGGTAAACAGATGTGAGGTGAAAAGAACGGATAAAATATCTCAAGCTTTCCGTATTCACCATTTCCGTCTGAAACCCTGTAGCCGAGTATGCTATTTCTAGGCATTTTTGAAATAAATTGAGAGTTTAATACGCCCTTAACTACACCTCCGGATTGCTTTAATGAGCGAAGGGCTTCGGGAGGAAGAGAAGCGGGATTAGAAATAAAATCCGCAACTACTATTGTATGAAATATTCTTCCCTGCCTCCTTTCTCTTCTATCACTCCTTCTGCCGTTAAACCCTAACGGATCATTTGGATTATAATCTCTAGACATTTCAACTTCCTATCTCATTAAAAATATCATCTGGATTAATTATTTCTGTCTTGCTTTCTGCTTTGTCTATAATCTCTGCAAGCCTTAAAATTTGATCATTAGATTTTGACATTCTCTCGAGATATTTGGACATAATTGGTCCAAACATTGTGTGATTTGCTGCATTTCCCTGAGATTGCTTCATTAGCTCCATAAATAAAATAGAGGCATTTTCTCTATCATTAAGAGCATTCTCGTAAATTTCTTTCCAAAGAAGCTTCTTTTTATCTTCAGTGCTTTCAATTGCATCTAAGATATCACCGAAGCTTTCTATTTTTTTATTTTTTTTATTAATTCTCTTTTGGAGATCAGATATTTTATTTGACATTTTTTAGTACCCCTAAAAGAATATATCAAACTCTCCCTGTTTCACGAGAGTTTTGTAGTGTTTTCTAATTGATGACATGGCTATTGAAAGCTGTTTTGGGTTAAGATTTGATATATCTCTCAGGTAAACAAATATTGCCCTCTTATTTAAAAGGTCTATATCATCAATTTTTTCAAAAAGAGTTATAATGGCATCTATACACGCAATCTCATTCTCACCTGACAACTTATCCTTTATCTCAACCATAAGCGAAAAAAGATTCTGCATAGATTCTCTTTTTATCATCTCAGTATCTTGGGGAGGTACAACCTTGTAGCTTTCTATTGCACCCATGTCCCTTCTGCTTATTGACAGCGGGTCATCTAGGCTTACCTGCCGCCTTAGCTGCTTTGTTCTTTGCTTACTTTTTATTATGAGCCAGTTTTTTGCTACAACATTAAAATATGAAAACGCCTTTGTTCCACGAGTATGGTCAAATTTATTTATCGTCTCATAGAGAAAGACAACACAATCAGATTTGAGATCTTCAAATGAGGAATGAGAAGACTTAAAACCGTGAATAAATATTAAATTTTCAACTAGCTTATCAAATGCTGGGAAGATTTCTGAGACGTATATGTTCTCACGATCTATTTGCTTTTCTAGTGATTGAAACTTTATTATTGCATCATGAGTTCCCTGGTGAAAGTATAAATTTCTCTTTCCCTTCCCCCTTTTTCTTCTAATTTTGATAAATTTCTTTTTTCCCTTCACGCCCTTTGTCCTCCATTGAATTACTCTGGAATAGTGCTCTCATCTATTGATCCGAGAATGTTAGCTACATCTAGGACAGCAGTTCTGGAATCTTTTATATCTCTGATAACCTGCCTAATCTCCAGACTATCAAAAAAAACAGGCTTTTCAAGAATCTTACTCATTGAAGAATACTTTTCATCAAGCTTGTCAAGTGACACTTCAATTCCATCCTGGAGATTTATTAAAATGACACCGAACTTGTAATTAAAAAATACAGATATGCACAAGCATAGAAATAGAATAATAGATAGTGATATCCCAATCCAGGTCAACTCTTTTTTCTCCAGTATGCACTATCAATTAAGTCATCGTATTTCATACAAATCGCTCTTTGGGAAAAGGTATCTTTTAGCTTATCAGACAGATCAGAGGCCCACTGGATGGGCTTTTCATAATTATTTCTAAACTTTTTAACTTTCTTCTTAAAGTCTTCTTCACTTGGATCTGCCCATTTAAACCCTTTAAGAAATATTCTTCCGTCAATCCTACTATCAGGTATGTCAACAAGGCTATATGATATTGGTATAAATTTTCCAATATTGAGAAAATCTAGGTGACCAGACCAGTTTGTTGCTATTACAGGAATTTTTGCTGCTGATGCTTCAAGAAGCGGGAGACCAAATCCCTCTCCTCTTGTTAGACTCACTAGACACTTTATTGAATCTATCTTATAAAGTGATGCAATTTCATCACTTGACATATTTCCGTGAAGAAGGTGGACTCTTGGATATGGTCCCTTTCTTGCCTCGCTAATTACCTGTTTAATCTTTTGAAGTGTAATTCCTCGATCTATTCTTGTCCCCCTTCCGTGATTTGTTTTTACAACAATTCCAACGTCAGGATCGTCCTCAAATGATTCAAAAAGCCACTTTAGTGTAAAAAGTAAATTCTTTCTATCATTATACGGATCACCTCCTGTAAATTGTCCCAAAACTAAAAAATTAAAGTCCGTATTTAAATTTAATGGAAGTGGATCTAGGTCTTCATCTATCTTTTCGATATATGACTCTGGAACAACATGGACAGGTGTCTTTACAGTTCCTGTTCTCATAATTGTATTTTTAACATGTTCTGTTGGAACAATTACCAGGTCCATTTCATTAATCTTGGATAGCCATTTAGGATTACATCGATCTGTTTCAACAAATGCACTTACACCGATATTGAACTTTGCCAAATTTGAATCCCACTCATCAGGAAGCTGGACCTGTATAGAAATATCACCATTTTTAATTACGGGAGAAGATTTTTTCATAACTTCTTCAATTAGTCCGTCTTCCATTTCTGGATTAATCATCCATGTAGTGTTTCCCCAGTTGACAACCTGGGCAATAACATCAAAATCCTTTCTGCCTAGAAGCCACTTAAAAATTTGCCTAGAGTGAGTTCCATACCCACTGTAAGATAAAAGTGGTGCTCTTATAATAACTTTTTTCATAAAATAATATTTCCTATAGCGTAAAGCATTCCCAAGTTTTATAGCTTTCCTTCCAGTTTTCTGCAAGATTTTTCATTGTATCATGCCATTTATCAACAGTATCTTGTAGAAGAAAATTTTCTTCAACATACTTTAGACATTTTTCTCTAAGTTCTAGCTTTTCCTGACTAGAAAGCTTTGCCATCTTTAAGAGCCCATCTGCGACTGTCTCTGAGGAGACATAGTCTTCATAGATGTAGGGTACCTGCTGGGATCCTACAAGCGATCTAAACTCTACTGGAAGTGCGACACCATTTTCTGTTCCATCTCTATGATCTTCAACCTGTCTTGTTAAACCGCCTGTCTTTATTGCTACAGAGGGACATCCTGACATCATTGCCTCAAGTGTGGCAAGCCCGAAGCCTTCTGCATAGCTAATATTAAGACATGCATCTGATATATTGTAGAGAACATTTATTTTTTCAAACTCTAGCCGCTCTGTTGAAAAATAAACATTTTCAACAATTCCAAAATATTCAGAATTTTGAAGCAAGTTTGGCCCCTCTTGATCAAGGGGATCAGTATGCATAATAAGAGTGGCCTTTCTATGCCCTTCAGACTCTTCAAGCCTATCTAAAAAGATCTTCCATGATTCCATGACATCAGCAGGCCTTTTTCTCTTAGCATTTCTATTGACCCAAATACAGACAAAGTGATCAAGCCTGTCATTTCCTAAAATCTGTTGCTTATATGATATTCTCTCTGTCTCGGGCATAGGAAAGAATAATTCTTTCGGAACTGCATGTGGAATAAAGTTAACTTCACTTTCAACGTTATCCTTTATTAGCTCATATGTCATATGAGAGTGACAGTTAATTAAATCTGTTGAATCATATAGGACCTGATTAAAAGAGGGATACGGAGCATTATCCCAAACATGCCACCAGGCTATTGGGCAAACTTGATGAACCTCATCTTCCATCTCAAAGAGCCAGATAAAGAATCTTGGATCAGTGAATATAAATAAGACATCAGGTTTTTCTGTTGCAAGTGCAATTCTTAATAGATTTCTATCTCCAAATCCATCAATTGGCTTAATTATAAGATCTTCATTTACTACAACAGTTTCATAGTCTGTGTGCTTTAGGGCAGCGCCAAACTGTCTAAATGTCCACTCATTTTTCTGTATCAAGCCGCCTAAGAGATGTCGTGTCTGGGTTCCAACGCCGGAGCATGAAAGAGCATGATCTGATAGGACTACGACTTTTTTCTTTTTTGCCATTGATTTATTATCCTCAGTGAAATATTAACACTGAGATATTATAAAGTAAATCAGGTGCAATGTTCTGTATTTTTAAATTGACAGTATCTACAAGAGTCTCTATTTTTTAAAAATATGCCCCTATAGACAGAGGATATCATGCTATTCATCATCTTTATACCCATGCCTAGAGTCTTAGGGCCCACAGATACTGTTACAAGCTCGCAGATACGTCCAGGCTTACCTCCTCGCTTAAGAAGGATAAAACCACAACGTACATCCTTGAGAGGTACATCATGCTTTCTGGACCAAAAGTGCTTATATAAAATAAGCTGTGCTGTCATTAGCAAGCTCTGTTTCTTTTCTCTTCTCCAGCCATAGGATTGAGCCGTCTTCCAGTCGAGAATCCAATAGTTATATCCCTCTCCTCGCTTCTTTGGAA
>Ga0209128_1000045_pt1 | contig 76816 bp, 66 predicted proteins | sample ETNvirnome_6_100_FD_184072 | JGI IMG/M metagenome (GOLD analysis project Ga0209128, IMG submission 184072) | Marine viral communities from the Pacific Ocean - ETNP_6_100 (SPAdes) (version 2) | ecosystem: Environmental > Aquatic > Marine > Oceanic | place: Pacific Ocean | collected 2013-06-19
ATCCGAAGATTCTCTATTCTTGCTCAAGACAAAACTCAATTTCGACGAGTCACTGTCCTGATATTTCGTATCCGAAATACCTCGGCCAGCGCCCACACGAATTACTTGGTCAACTTTTTAAAGAGCGTTTGAGCTGTTGCTCAATCAAGGCCGCGTATTCTACATCGTAGCGCCGCCTTGTCAACCGTTTATTTTTCGATGTTTTCCGTCTCCGGAAAGCGCCGAAAAATGACCCGGCTTACTGCTTGTTTCGAGGCGCGCATTCTACAGTGAATCGCTTGCCTGTCAACTGCTTTCTGAAGAACTTTGAAACTCATTTTCTTCAGCGCTTTCAAACAGTTATCTTTCGATTTCTGAGCCGCCTCAGCGGTGCCCCCCTCGAAAGAGATGCGCATTCTACAGACCTGCCTGAAGGTGTCAACGGTTCGTTCCGAATTTTTTCGGAAATCGTCATCAAACCTTCATAAGCCTGGCTGATCAGAGCCAGGCCTGGGTGAACCTCACAGTTCAACGGTAATCGAATTTGCCGAGTCGCGAGCTTTCTTGCGCGCTTCATCCACCGTTGCGCCCTTCGCCAGGGCAACGCCCATTCGACGGCGCCCCTTCAACTCGGGCTTGCCGAACAAACGCAATTGAGTATCCGGCTCGGAAAGCGCTGTCTCAAGACCGGAATACGATACGGACGCCGAATCGCCCTCAGGAAGAATCACGGCTGATGCCGAGGGACCAGTCTGCCGTATCGCGGGAATGGGCAAACCCAGAATGGCTCGGGCATGCAGAGCAAATTCGGACAGGTCCTGTGAGACCAACGTAACCAGGCCAGTATCGTGCGGACGCGGCGAAACCTCGGAGAACCAGACATTGTCTTCCTTAACAAACAGCTCCACACCGTAGATGCCATAGCCACCGAGGTTTTCGACCACAGCGCGGGCAACTTCGGCCGAACGCTCGTAGGCCAGCGGGGCCATTGGCTGTGGTTGCCAGGATTCCCGATAGTCTCCATCTTCCTGCCTGTGCCCGATGGGCTCACAAAAAGATACGCCATCACGGTGCTTGACGGTGAGCAGGGTAATCTCATAGTCAAAGTCCACAAAGCCTTCGACAATCACCCTTCCCTTACCGGCACGCCCGCCAGACTGGGCATATTCCCAGGCCGCTTCAATATCATCCTCGGTCTTGACGGTACTCTGCCCCTTGCCCGACGAGCTCATGACCGGCTTTACCACAAGTGGCAGGCCTATTTCGTTCACGGCGGCAAGGTATTCTTCCCGGGTACCCGCAAAGCGGTAGGGTGAGGTAGGCAGCCCGAGCTCTTCAGCCGCGAGCCTCCGGATTCCTTCACGGTTCATGGTGAGGTTCACCGCTCTGGCGGTGGGGATGACGCGATAGCCTTCCTCTTCGAGCTTTACCAACTCCGGCGTGGCAATCGCTTCAATCTCCGGAACAATCAGATCCGGCTTTTCCTGTTCGATAACACTGCGCAGGCTGGCGCCGTCCAGCATGTCGATGACATGGCTCCGATGCGCCACCTGCATGGCAGGCGCATCCGCATATCTGTCGACAGCGATCACTTCGACGCCATAGCGCTGAAGTTCAATGACAACTTCCTTGCCAAGCTCACCGGATCCACAAAACAAAACCCTGAAGGCATTACCTTTAAGGGGAGTACCAATTCGAACTGAGTCAGTCATGATTTACCAACACCTATGTTAGCCGTGAATCAGGGAACCTTTTTCGCGCTCCGCCACTTTCCGGAGCACCTCGCGCCGTTCGTCGTCATCCATCCTGGTCCAGAGGGTGATCTCATCCCCACTTCGATGGCAGCCCACACAGATGTCATTTTCATCAAGCGCGCAGATGCTTACGCAGGGCGATCGGACCTTGTCAGCAACACTCATTTTTTCGGCTCGCAGGGCTTGAGCTCATCGGCGTAGCGAGCAGCATTCTGAACATAGTGCTGCGCACTCATTTCCAGCATCTTCTTCTGGCTATCGTTGAGCTCCCGCTTGATCTTGCCCGGCGAACCGACAACCATGGAGCCGTCAGGCACCTCCATTCCTTCGGGAATGAGAGCATTGGCGCCAATCAGGCAGTGCTTGCCAATCTTTGCTCCGTTCAGAACCACAGCATTTATGCCAATTAAAGAGTAGTCACCAATCTCGCACCCATGGAGCATTACCTTGTGACCAACCGTTACACCCTTACCCAGAGTAAGAGGCATACCCGGGTCTGTATGCAGTACCGAACCGTCCTGAACATTTGTTTCAGGCCCAATGGTGATCCACTCGTTGTCACCACGTAGAACGGCATTGAACCAGACGCTGGCCTTATCCATCAGCCGGACACGGCCTATCACCGACGCGTTCTCGGCCACAAAGTGACCCTCACCTTCCAGTTCCGGCGTTCGGTCATTCAACTGGTAAAACATTCTCAGCCTCCTTCAGGCGGTTCAAGCAGATCGATTCCGGCATCGTACACAGCGTTCAGGAAGTCAACCAGAACCACTGCCGACAGGCCCCAGATCTCGTAGCGTTCCCAACGGTAGCAGGGTACGTAAAACGTATGGTTCAGGAAATCCAGAGCATCTGTGCGCTCCCGCCTGTCTTCCAGAAAAAACGATAGAGGCACGCGGAATACACTTTCGATTTCATGGGGGTTTGGCTCCAAAGGATGATCTCCGGGAATCACACCAACGTAAGGTGTAACTAGAATTCCGTAGCGGGACATCACCTGACTGAGCGGCGCAATTAGTTGTACTTGATCCGGCGGCAATCCGATCTCTTCATGGGTTTCACGTAACGCCGTTGCTGCCAGAGACGGATCTTCCGAATCCCTTTTGCCGCCGGGATAGGCGACCTGCCCGCGATGGGTGCTCAGATTCTCGGACCTGAGCGTAAAGATCATCTCCGGGTTTTTCAGATCGTCGGTTACCGGAACCAGTATGCCTGCCTCAGGATAATCCAGGGCCAACTGGCGCGGTGCATAGCCGGCCAGGCGCTCGGCAAGTAAATCACGCAATGTTCATCTCCACGGTACATCCGGAGGTTGGATGAGACAGAGGCAGCCGGGATCGTTAAACTGACTACCAAACCAATTTAAGTATACGGGGAAAATCATGAAGTACTGCAGCACATGCGGCCATCCGGTTGAACAACGCATCCCCGAAGGCGATAACCGTCACCGCTATGTCTGTGTCAGCTGCGATACCATACATTACCAGAACCCACGCATTGTCGCCGGCACGGTGCCCGTGTGGGAGGGCCAGATACTGCTGTGTCGCCGCGCTATCGAACCTCGCTATGGTTACTGGACGCTGCCTGCGGGTTTCATGGAGAACGCCGAAACCACCATCGAGGCCGCGGAGCGGGAAACGATGGAAGAGGCGCTTGCAGAGGTTAACATTGAAGGCCTCTATTCCATCATCGACGTCCCGCACATCAATCAGGTTCACATGTTCTACCGGGCCACACTGAAAGACGGTCAGTTTGGTGCAGGTGAGGAGTCCCTCGAATCCAGACTGTTCGGCCTGGACGAGATTCCCTGGGAAGAAATCTCGTTCCCGACCGTCAAGCGAACCCTGGAACTTTTCCTGTCTGACTACAGCCGCGAATCCTTCGGGGTTCACGTGAGTGATATCCGCCACCCCATGGCGAAAGACCGCAAGTAGCGCGGGCGACTACAATTCCTCCATTCGATAGATTTCGTAAGCGGGCTCCTCGTATGGGTGGGCCTGCTTGAGTGCCGCGAGAGCATCCTTTATCAGCTCGTCGGCGCAAACCAGCTCAACCTTGTATTCATCCACCGCTTCAATCTCCCCGGCATGACCGAGAAACGGATCGCTTCCTTCAAGCGGACGAAACTGCCCTCTTCCAAGACATTGCCAGGCACAGGAATCGTAATCACCGATTCGACCGGCGCCGGCATCGAACAATGCCTGTTTGGTTTTTTCGACGTGAGTCTCCGGAACGAAATAACACATCTTGTACATCGAAAAACCTCCTTCAGGTCGGATATTTTTTGTACAGATTAATAGCTTAGATACTTACCCACAGAATCTGTGGATAACTCTGGGGAAAGTTTTTGGGAACACGCCCTCAAACCCCGTAATCACTGCACTTCCGTTAAATTGGCGACAAAATCACCTGATTCATTTATTCTATATTTTTCAATTGGTTATGACTTTTGAGCAAAAGTTGAACCAAATTCCCGCTCTTTGTGCACAGAACAAACAGGGAGGCACCAGCAATGTGCATAAAAATACTGAGTCAAGGGGATTTTTGCCATTTTTGCCGATTTTTTCCCTTGAAAAACGCCCAAAAAAAGGGCGCAAAACAAAAAAGCCGGCTTTGGAATAAACACTCATGTTGAGCGCACCCAAAACCGGCTTGTCACTGGAACGGAAAATCAGCCGAACCAGCGTCTCGCATTTCGGAACATGCGAATCCAGGAACCATCTTCCTGCCATTCTGAGGGGCGCCAGGAATGCTGGACAGCCCTGAACACTCGCTCGGGATGCGGCATCATGATGGTGACCCTGCCATCGCGCGTCGTCACACCAGTAATACCGGCTTCGGATCCATTCGGGTTGTAGGGATAGCGTACGGTCGCCTGCCCCCGATTATCCACATAGCGCAGCGCCACCAACTCGTTCTCGGAGAGAGCTTCTGCCGAGGTGCCGCTGGCAAACTCAACCCTGCCCTCGCCGTGAGCAACGGCAATCGGCATACGGGAACCGGCCATGCCATCCATGAACGCCGACGGTGACGGCATCACCTCAGCCATAACCAGGCGCGCCTCAAACTGCTCGGACTGGTTGCGTACGAAACGTGGCCAGCCCTCACTTCCCGGAATCAGTTCGTGAAGATTGGAGAGCATCTGACAGCCATTGCACACACCCAGCGCCAGCGTGTCCTGGCGATTAAAGAACGCCGCAAACTGGTCCCTGACGCGATCGCTGAACAGAATCGACTTGGCCCAACCCTCGCCAGCGCCCAGAACGTCACCGTAGGAGAAACCGCCACAGGCAACCAGGCTGTTAAAGCCTTCCAGCGTAACCCGGCCGGAGAGCAGATCGCTCATATGCACGTCGACAGAATCGAAGCCGGCACGGTCGAATGCGGCTGCCATCTCAACCTGACCATTGACACCCTGCTCCCGCAGAACCGCAACTTTTGGACGGGCTCCCTTGTTGATATAAGGGGCAGCCACGTCGTCGTTGATGTCGTAAGAGAGTTCGGCGTGGAGACCGGGATCCTCTGCGTCAAGCAGGTTATCGAATTCTTCACGAGCGCAATCGGCGTTATCCCGGAGCGACTGAACACGGTAACTGGTCTCGGACCACAGGCGCTGGAGCTCCACCCGGGATTCATCCACCACAGTGCTACCTTCGAAGGTCAGGCGAAGGTTGTCAGTATCATTCGGGCTACCGATAACACTGATGTAATCCCCAAGACCCGCGGCAGAGAACTGCTGCAGGACAAAACCGGTGTCTTCCCTGCGTACCTGGATGACGGCACCCAGCTCTTCATTAAAAAGTTCCCGGGCAAACTGACTGCGATCCTCGGCGAGGCCATCCAGCTTGATATCAACCCCACAGTGGCCGGCGAAACACATTTCAGCAAGGGTGACGAACAGGCCGCCGTCTGAACGATCGTGATAGGCCAGGAGCTTACCGTCGCTGTTCAGACCCTGAATAACCGCAAAGAAAGCCTTGATGTCCTCCGGGTCATCCAGATCCGGTGCAACTGCACCGACCTGACGGTAAACCTGAGCCAGAGCGGAGCCCCCGAGGCGGTTCTGGCCAGCAGCAAGATCCACGAGGATCAGATCTGTCTCGCCAGCATCCTTGACCAGCTGGGGAGTCAGCGTCCTTGCAACATCAATAACCGGTGCAAAACCACTGACAATCAATGAAAGCGGTGCAGTCACGCTTTTCTGTTCGCCGCTGTCTTCTTCCCACATGGTCTTCATGGACATGGAGTCCTTGCCCACGGGGATCGTGATTCCAAGCTCCGGGCACAATTCCATGCCTACGGCGCGAACGGTCTCGTAGAGATTCTCATCTTCACCCGGGTGGCCAGCAGCGGCCATCCAGTTTGCAGAGAGCCGGATATCGGCCAACTTGCCGATCGGCGCTGCCGCCATATTGGTAATCACTTCACCGACGGCCATGCGACCGGACGCGGGCGCATCGATCGTGGCGACCGGCGTGCGCTCGCCCATGGCCATTGCTTCACCGGTGCGAACATCGAAGGAGGTGGCCGTCACAGCCACATCAGCCACCGGAACCTGCCAGGGCCCAACCATCTGATCCCGAGCAACCAGGCCGGTAATGGTCCGGTCACCAATGGTGATCAAAAAGCTCTTGGAGCCAACAGACGGCAGACGCAGAACGCGGCGAATGGCATCATCCAGATCGATTTTGGTGGAGTCGAAAATGGGCTTCGTAAAGGAAGCGCGGCTGACACTCCGATGCATGCGCGGCGGTTTGCCGAACAGCACTTCCATCGGCAGATCAACCGGCTTGTCGTCGAAGTAGGAATCGCCCAATTCCAGATGATGAGCTTCTGTCGCCTCGCCTATCACGGCATAGGGGCAGCGCTCGCGGCGGCACAGGGCGTCAAATTGCTCCAGGTTTTCCGGAGCCACTGCCATCACATACCGTTCCTGGGATTCGTTACACCAGATTTCCAGCGGAGACATTCCCGGCTCGTCACTGGGAATGTCGCGAAGCTCGAATTTACCGCCGCGACCGCCATCTTTGACAAGCTCAGGCATAGCGTTGGACAGACCACCGGCGCCCACATCATGGATGAACGCAATAGGGTTCCTGTCGCCCATCTGCCAGCAGCGGTCGATAACTTCCTGACACCGACGCTCCATCTCGGGGTTGTCCCGCTGCACTGACGCAAAGTCCAGATTTTCGTTACTGGAGCCCGAGTCCATGGACGAAGCCGCACCACCGCCCAGACCGATCAGCATGGAGGGCCCACCCAACACGATGAGTTTCGCGCCCACCGGGATATTGCCCTTTTCAACATGCTCCTCACGAATATTGCCAAGACCACCGGCAATCATGATCGGCTTGTGGTAACCGCGGACTTCTTCGCCGGCGGCTCCGGGCACTTTCTCCTCAAAGGTCCGGAAGTAGCCCGCCAGGTTGGGACGTCCGAATTCGTTATTGAATGCCGCGCCACCAATAGGCCCTTCAATCATGATGTCGAGCGGTGAAGCGATGCGTTCAGGTTTGCCGTAGTTGATTTCCCATGGCTGGGGATCGTCCGGCAGATTCAGGTTTGAGACTGTGAAACCAGTCAGACCCGCTTTGGGCTTGGAACCCCGGCCGGTAGCACCTTCGTCGCGAATTTCGCCGCCGGAGCCCGTGGCGGCGCCGGCGGCAGGAGCAATCGCCGTCGGGTGGTTGTGCGTTTCCACCTTCATCAGAATATGGATTTCTTCTTCGTTATATCCGTAGACACCCGTCTCGGGGTCCGGGAAGAAGCGGCCACCACGACTACCCCGAATAACCGAGGCATTGTCCTTGTAGGCCGATAGCACGCCCTCGCTGTTCATTTCGAAGGTATTCCGGATCATGGCGAACAGGGATTTTTCCTGACCCTCGCCGTCAATATCCCAGGACGCGTTGAATATCTTGTGGCGACAATGCTCGGAGTTCGCCTGGGCGAACATCATGAGTTCCACGTCGGTCGGATCCCGTTCAAGATCCGTGAAGGACTTAACCAGGTAGTCAATTTCATCTTCGGCAAGCGCCAGCCCCAGGCGCGAGTTGGCTTCCACCAGGGCATCGCGGCCACCGGCGAGAACTGGCACCCTCCCCAGGAGCCGAGGCTCTTCATGGCTGAACAACAGCTCTGCGCCGCCCATCTCATGAAATACTTTCTGAGTCATGCGGTCATGCAGCAGCGCTGCGATTTTCTCGCGTTGTTCCAGGCCAAGCTTGCGCCCCGAACGAATGTAATAGGCCGTGCCCCGCTCAATCCGATGTATCTGCCGCAAGCCACAGTTCCGGGCGATGTCCGTTGCCTTGCTGGACCAGGGCGAGAGCGTGCCGGGGCGAGGCACAACCAGGAAAAGCACGCCGTCAGGCTCTTCCACCGGCACACTCGGGCCATAGGTCAGGAGCCGGTCCAGAATAGCTTGCTCCGCGTCCGAGAGGTCTGCCTCCAGGTCAACAAAGTGCATGAACTCAGCATAAACATGCTCGATTTCAGGCACGATATCCTGAATCCGGGAATGCAATTTGCGGGAGCGGAATGGCGAGAGCGCGGGAGCGCCGCGAAGTTCAAGCATGATATCAACCTGTATCGCGCGAAACGGGGAAGTCTGGGTGCAATTTGAAAGGCCGACATGATACTCGAAAGCGGGGTCAGGATACAGCGCTTGAGGCGTTAATCCCGGGCTGTACAATTAACATTGTTTTGCACATTAATTAACCAGCTTTATTGACCAGGCCTCCGACACCAAGGATCATTGAATGTGTGGAAAGGAATTCCACGCTCAGGATAGACAAGGTTGCGTGGCTTTATGCGACGCTACAACCAGATGATCCAGCAGTGACGGAGTCCATGGACTTGCCAAAGATATTTGCTGCTTTCAAAAGCGCATCCGCCGGGATTGTTTTCTTCCTCGGCACTGCCCTGATACTGACCGGATGCTCACAGCCCAGCACTCTCCAGGAAATCCGTGATGAGGGGGTGCTGCATGTGATTACCCGGACGGCGCCGTCTATCTATGTGGAAAGTGAAGACGGCCCCACCGGCTATGATTACGAACTGGCAAAACTGTTCGCCGAGGAACTTGGCGTAAAGCTCCGGGTCCGCGTTGCCGATAACAACACAGAAATCCTGTCCGTTCTGGAAAAGAACTACGCCCACTTCGGGATGCTCGGGCTCTCCAGGCAACCCCATACTGCCAATCAGTATCGCACCGTAGCGACCGGCATCACCGCCCAGTCGATCCTGGTTTATAACCGCGATGTCGAGCGGCCTGAATCATTACAAGACCTGATCGGGAAAACGGTGCACGTGGTATCCGACAGCAACCACGAGCACCGCCTGAATGAAGCCCGCCGGGAAAACGCAGAGCTTGAATGGGAGGTGCATCCCGGACTGGACGCCGCGGGCGTTCTGTCCCGCGTTGAAAGCGGCGAATTCCCCTACGCAATGGTTTCCTCCAACGAGCTCGACCTTAACCACGTATTCTACCCGATGGTGAAGGAGGCCTTTACCCTTGGAGAACCCGGTGAACTGGCCTGGTTTTTCCCGTCAGCGCAGGATGATTCCCTGGCAAAAGCGGCCCGCCAGTTCCTGGAAAGTCTCGAGACCAACGGAACATTGGCCCAGATTTCCGAGCGCTTCTATGGCCACCTTGATCGACTGAATTACGTGGGTGCCCGAACCTTCATGCATCATGTGGAGAACCGGTTGCCCAAATACGAGTCGCTGTTTCGCGACTATGCCCGCGAGTTCAACATGGACTGGCGACTGCTCGCAGCCATTGGTTACCAGGAGTCCCACTGGCGCCCCAATGCGGTATCGCCCACCGGGGTCCGTGGACTGATGATGCTGACCAGGAACACCGCCAGCCATATCGGCATCAATAACCGCCTGGACGCCGAAGAAAGCATTCAGGGCGGCGCCAAGTATTTCCGGATCGTGCACGAAAAAATCCCGGAACGAATCCCGGAGCCAGACCGCACCTGGTTCGCCCTCGCCTCCTACAACGTGGGTTTCGGGCATCTGGAGGACGCCCGACGACTTACAGAAGGCGCGGGACGAGACCCTGACCGGTGGATGGACGTAAAGGAATTCCTGCCGTTACTGGCCGAGAAGGAATGGTATACCAAGACCCGCTTTGGCTATGCCCGGGGCCACGAACCGGTGATCTACGTCCAGAATATACGGCGCTATTACGATGTACTCGCCCGGCTCAACCAGCCGGGTATCCCGGCGACCGAAGCAGAGGAACAGATCGTACAGATGGAGGAAAGCCGGGCGCCGGAAGGCCGATCAGGCGAGCTGCAAACGGACGGAAAGCTCAGGGCCGGCCTGCCCGCAGAACTGGGCATGATACCGCCAACCCTTTGAAGAATCTGACTTCCGCCGGCTATTCGCTACGAGCCTCGAGCGCGCGCTCCACCTGACTGGCGGAAAAGCCCCTACGATTCAGAAAACGCGCCTGCCGCACTTTTTCGTCCCAGTCGTCACTCAGATCCGCCAGGCCAAAACGCTTATCGCGGATACCGATAGCTCGCTGACACCAATCCTCCTCCGCCATCTCGGCAACACACTCCGGAGTCTTGTGGACCCCGCGCTGCTGAAGTTCGCCAAGAATCCGTAGCGGTCCGTAACCAAGGTCCATTCTTTGGCGGGCGTAGACGTCAGCAAACCGATCATCGTCTAGCCAACCCTCTTTCTCGTAATCATCCAGAACAGCGTTAATAATGTCGCCCGGCAGCTTTCTTTGGCGGAGTTTAAGGCTTAACTCGAGGCGACTGTGCTCGCGCCTGGCAAGCAACCTGAGTGCCGTTGCCCGGGCCTTGTAATCCTGATCGTTGTCATTTTCCTGTTTTGCCATACAGACCCTTTCCGCACACGCATACAAAACGCTAGACTAGCCGCGAATTTTTCCTGCTGGCCAGCACCTCAGGCTGACCAGTCAAACTACCCGGTATCCCTGACCGGATGCCGACGGCCGGTGGCGGCACAACTTTGCCCGACACCGTGAACTGGTTTCAACACCCAAGGATACTCTTATGGCCGCGTTCATCCAGAAACTGTTCAAATCCCGCAAGACAACCGAGGCAACGCCAAAACAGCGGAAAGCCACCCAGCCAGAGCCTGTCGAACAGGAAGATACCCGGACTGACCGGAGGGAAGAACAGCTCAAAACACTGGAGAGCGCACCATCCCAGGATGTCCTGGCCAAGCTTGCCATTGAGGGCGTTACCGCGGATATCCGGCAGTCCGCTGCAGGCAGACTGACCGACGAAGCCAGCCTGCAGGACGTGCAGAAACAGGCCAAAGGCCGTGACAAAGGTGTCTACCAGATCGTTAAACTGGCACTGCAGCAGCGGCGCGAAGAACAGGCCCGGCTGGACAGCATCAGCCAGACCATCGCTACCCTTACCCGCCACGCGCAGGATCAGGCGAAGAGTGACGATACCAAGCTTTATGGGGCCCGGCTCGATGCCCTGCTGAAACAATGGACAGAGGTGGAAACACACGCCTCACCGGAACAGGCCCAGGCCTTTCTCGAAGCGGTTCACCTGTGCAAAGAGCGCATTGCGGCCCTGCAATCTGCGGCGGAAGATGAAAAGCGCCAGCGCGAGCAGAAGCTGCAACGTCAGGAAACCCTGGATCTGCTGACCCGCACACTGGACGAGCTCAAGTCTCAACCGCCTGAAACACTGCCCTCACTGGCGTCCCTGGATGCACTCCAGAAAACCCAGGAAAACCGCTGGCTGGAAGCAACCCGGGATACGGCAGTGGAGAAGCAGGAACAGAAAGCCTACGAAAACGCCATGCTGGCACTGCGCAATTACCTGAGCTCTGTCCGTCGGATTACCCAGGAACGGGAAACCATCGTCGAACTTGGCGCACTGCTCGAGCGCGCAGACGATGCCACCGACGAGCAGCGTGCCCAGGCAAAGACACTGGTTGCCGAGATCAACTGGCCGGAAGGCTATCCCATCCCGGCACTACTGGAGCCATTGCGGAAGCTGGCCGGCAAACGCAAGAAACCGGCAGAGCCCCGAGTTGATCAGGAGCAACAGAAAGCTCTGACGACTCGCCTCGAGGCCGAAATCAGGCAACTGGAGGAGGCTCTGGAGGCCAAACAGCTGAAAGAATCCAAACAGCTCTTCAAAACGGCACAACAGCACTTCCGGGATCTGGACCAGCGCCACGCAAAACCCTATCAGGCGCGCATGCAGCTGCTTACCGGGCAATTGCGTGAACTCTCGGACTGGCAGGGCTTCGCCACGGAACCCAAGCAGATTGCCCTGTGCGAGCAAATGGAATACCTGGCAGAGCAGCCAATGGATCCGGAAGCAAAGGCCGAGCGAATCAAGGAGTTGCAGAATGAGTGGCGCGATCTCGGCGGCTCTTCAGATCGCTCGCTGTGGTCCCGGTTCAAAGCTGCCTCGGACAAGGCTTACGAGCCCTGCAAGGCCTACTTCTCTGCCAAGTCCGGCCTCAAACAGGCCAATCTGGAAAAACGGTCCGCCATTTGCCAGCAGCTCGAAAGCTTCCTGGACAATGCCGACTGGTCTTCCATCGACTGGAAAGCCGCGGAACGAATCCACCAGACCGCTCGCCAGGAGTGGAAAGAGGCCTGGCCAGTGGAATTCCGCGACAATCGGGGCGTTCAAAAGCGCTTCGATGAACTGCTCAAGAGGCTGGAAGCACCCCTGGACGAGGAACGGCGCAAGAACGAAGGCCTGAAACAGACGATCGTGGACAAGGCCCAGGCCCTGGTCGAACACGAGCCGCTTCAGGAGGCCATGAACCAGGCCAAGGCCCTCCAGGGAGACTGGCAAGCCATCGGAATCACCCGCCATCGGGAAGACCGCAAACTATGGCAGGCGTTCCGAAAGGCCTGTGACCAGATCTTTGCCCGCCGTGATGCCGAGCGCTCGGAACAGCAGCAGGCATCACGGGCCGCCGACGAGACGGCGCAAGCAGGCCTGAATCAGGTTTCAGGAATATCCCCGGAAAGTGACGAACAGGCAGTCACTGCGGCCCTGGCGACGCTCAAGGATATTGATGCCGCTACGCTCTCAAAAGGCGTCAGGGAACAGGTCCAGCAAGAAAAGCAGCGGCTGAGCAAGATTCTCTCGGCTCTGAGATTGCAGGCAAAAATGGCTTCCTGGCAGTCTCTGGTGATGGCGGCCACAGCGGGCCAGTCCGGGAGTGAATCAGCGCCTCAGCACTGGGCTGCGCTGGCCGAAACGTCAGACGCCAGCGATCCGGTCGAGCTGGTGATTCGCGCAGAAATCCTTTGCGGCGTGCCCTCCCCCGAAGCCGATCAGCAGCGCCGCATGGAAATCCAGGTTCAGCGCCTTGCCAATGGCATGGGTTCCGCCGACAACAGCACGGATCAAATGCAGGATGTAGAGAAACTGCTGGCAGCCTGGTGCCTGGGTGGCACTGGCAAAAACGCGGACACGGAGCTCGCTGAGCGACTGAACAGGGCCATCGCCAATCTGAACGAGGCCTGAGGCGCCCAGCGGTCTACTCCCGCTGATGTTCCCTGACGAATTCCCTGGCTTCCTTTACGGCGGCCAGGGATTTCTGTTTCATCTCCTTGAGTTCCTCGTCCGCCAGGTAAAACATCATATCGATTGAATGCCGGTAATACCGTGTGGGCAGTCGGTTGAGAGCCACGCACATAACATCGGTCAGATAGTCCGCTGTGTCAGACTCCTCCCGCGTTGCCTCGATGGCATCCACCACCAGCCGCTCGTAGAAATTGTCGATTGCATCTCGCAGAGACATGGCTTCCGCCTCCCGAATTCGTCTGCGGTTTCTAACACCATAGAAGCTAGCCCCCTCCTTGTCATGGTTCATGAGCAATTTCGCCAATGCGATTGGCAGCCCGCGTCATTACCCCCTGCAACCGCAACCGGCTATGGTTGTGTCATCGGTAAATCAAACCCGAAAACAATATGACCAGAGGACAAGCAATGACCACCGAGGCTTATATCTTCGATGCAGTCCGCACCCCCAGGGGGCGCGGAAAAAAAGACGGATCACTTCACAGCGTCAAACCCATCTCGCTGTTGACCACGGTGCTCCATGCGCTGCAGGAGAGGAACAGCCTGGATACCGCCCAGGTGGACGACATTGTGATGGGCTGCGTGACCGCCGTGGGTGACCAGGGTGCGGATATCGCCAAGACGGCAGCGCTGGCCGCTGACTGGGATGAAAAAGTGGCGGGCGTCACCCTGAACCGTTTCTGCGCCTCCGGATTGGAAGCCGTGAATCTGGCGGCCATGAAAGTTCGCTCTGGCTGGGAAGACATGGTGGTTGCCGGCGGCGTGGAGGCCATGTCCCGTGTGCCCATGGGCTCCGACGGCGGAGCCTGGGCCACAGATCCGGAAACCAATCTGCATACCGGTTTCATGCCCCAGGGCATCGGCGCAGACCTGATTGCCACCCTCGAGGGCTTCAGCCGTGAAGACGTTGATGGCTTTGCCGTGAAATCCCAGCAGAAAGCGGCCAATGCCTGGCAGAACGGCTACTTTGCGAAGTCCATCATTCCGATCACTGACCAGAATGGCGTGGTGATCCTTGATCGCGATGAGCATGTGCGTGGCAACACTTCCCTGGAAAGCCTTTCCGGCCTGAAACCCTCCTTCCAGATGATGGGCGAGATGGGCTTCGACGGTGTCGCCCGGGAGAAATACCACTACGTGGAGAAGATTAACCACGTTCATCATGCCGGCAACTCCTCAGGTATCGTCGACGGTGCCACCGCCATGCTCATCGGCAGTGAAGCCAAGGGCAAAGCCATGGGGCTGACGCCGCGCGCTCGCATCATCGCCACGGCCGTGACCAGCACAGACCCCACCATCATGCTCACCGGCCCCGCCCCGGCAGCGCGCAAGGCACTGGAAAAGGCGGGCATGACTGCCGATCAGATCGATCTGTTTGAAGTGAACGAGGCCTTCGCCTCTGTGGTTATGCGCTTCCAGCGGGAACTCTCGGTTCCCGGCGAAAAAGTGAACGTGAACGGCGGGGCTATCGCCATGGGCCACCCGCTGGGTGCCACCGGCGCCATGATCCTTGGCACCCTGCTGGATGAGCTGGAGCGGCGCGAGCTGCGCTACGGCCTGGCCACACTGTGCGTCGGTGGCGGCATGGGCATTGCCACCATCATTGAGCGCGTCTGAACCCGTCCACTTTTCCAGGAGAACCAATTATGAGTGCTATTCGTTACGAACTGGGTTCAGACCAGATCCTGACCCTCACCATCGATATGCCCGGCCAGTCCGCCAACACCATGAACGCTGCTTTTCGGGACGCCCTGTCGGAAACCGCCGCAAAAGTGAAGGAAGACCTGGATAACATTCGCGGCATCATCATTGCCTCCGCCAAAAAGACGTTTTTTGCCGGCGGCGACCTGAAAGAACTGCATAAGGTCACGCGCGAAGACGCCGGGACTTTCGAGGATATGGTCAACGGCCTGAAATCGCACATGCGGTTTCTGGAAACCACCGGAAAACCCGTGGTGGCAGCCATCAACGGCTCCGCCCTGGGTGGCGGCCTCGAGATTGCCCTCGCCTGTCATTACCGTGTCGCCATCAATGACGACAGCATTCAACTTGGACTGCCGGAAGTGACTCTGGGCCTGCTGCCAGGTGGCGGCGGCACCCAGCGACTGCCTCGAATGATTGGCCTGGAGGCAGCCTTCCCGTTCCTGATGGAAGGCAAAAAGGTAAATCCGAAAGCTGCGCTCAAGGCCGGCATTATCAACGAACTGGCAGATTCTGCCGACGATATGATCACGAAAGCCCGAGCGTTCATTGAGGCCAACCCGAAATGTCAGCAGCCGTGGGACCAGAAAGGCTTCAGGTTCCCGGGTGGCGCGCCCCACCATCCTGCCATGGCGCAGAAGCTGGCGATCGCTCCGGCCATGCTGAAGCAGAAGACCAAAGGCTGCTATCCGGCCCCGGAGCGCATACTTTCTGCTGCCGTTGAAGGCGCTCAGGTCGATTTCGATAACGGCAGCCTGATCGAGACCCGGTATTTTGCGGAACTGGTGATCGGCCAGGTTGCCAAGAACATGACCGGCACCTTCTGGTTCCAGTTGAACGCCATCAAGGCGGGCGGCAGCCGCCCCGAGGGCGTTGAGAAAGAAACCTTCCGCAAGGTGGGTGTTCTGGGCGCAGGCATGATGGGCGCAGGTATCGCCTATTCAACGGCGACACGGGGTATCGATGTGGTGCTGAAAGACGTCTCCGTTGAAAATGCCGAAAAAGGCAAAAGCTACTCGGAGAACCTGCTCGCCAAGAAAGTCAGTCGTGGCCGAATGACGGAAGAACAGAAGGCAGACATCCTGAGCCGCATCAAGGCCACCGATTCGTCAGACGATCTGGAAGGCTGTGACCTGGTGATCGAGGCGGTCTTCGAGGACAGTGGACTGAAGGCAAAAGTGACCCAGGAAGCGGAACCCAAACTGGTGGCAAACGGGATTTTTGCGTCCAACACCTCAACCATCCCCATTACCCAGCTCGCCGGAGCCTCTGCGAACGCCGAGAACTTCATTGGCCTGCATTTCTTCTCACCGGTCGACAAGATGCAGCTGGTAGAAATCATCGTCGGCGAAAAAACCTCGGATGAAACCCTGGCGCGCTCGTTTGACTACGTTCAGCAGATCGGAAAGATTCCCGTGGTGGTCAACGACAGTCGAGGGTTCTTTACCTCGCGGGTCTTTGGGACCTTCGTCAACGAGGGCATCTGCATGCTTGGCGAAGGTATTCATCCAGCGAGCATTGAAAACGCGGGGGTGCTGGCCGGTATGCCCGTCGGGCCACTGGCGATTTCCGACGAAGTCAGCATGACCCTGATGCAACACATCCGGGATCAGAGCAGGAAGGATACCGAAGCCGCCGGCGGAACCTGGAATCCCCACCCAGCGGAGGCCGTCACTGATGCGATGGTCAACGAACATGGCCGCAAGGGCAAGGCTGCGGGCGCGGGCTTCTACGAGTACCCTGCCAACGGCAAGAAACACCTCTGGCCGGAGCTGGAAACTCTGTTCGTGAATGCGGAGAAGGCAAGAACGGTCAAACTGCAGGAGCTGAAAGACCGGATCCTCTTCATTCAGGCCATCGAAACCGTTCGTTGTCTGGAGGAAGGCGTATTGCGAACGGTAGAGGATGCGAATATCGGCAGTATCTTTGGCATTGGCTATGCGCCGTGGACCGGTGGCGCGATTCAGTTCATCAATCAGTATGGCGTGAGAGCATTCACGGAGCGGGCATCGGCGCTCGCCGAGACCTATGGTGAACGCTTTGCACCACCCAGACTGTTGCAGGAAAAGGCGGAAACGAACACACCGTTCGCCTGATTCAGCCTCTGCACGTCTGCTGCCGGGAGGATTTACCGATTCTCCCGGCAGTTTCCCCGTGTGCAACACGCCTCAACCCCGATGATCCCTCAGTTACGAACGTGGCGTCTTCATGGACAGATTGTCACGATCCGATACGCCCTGCCTATGGCATCGGGTGTAGTGCTTGCCTACAATAAATTTAATAAGTCACGGGTAGACACTCCCTCGCAAACCGAGGGGCTACCAACACCGTCGGGTAAGCATTTATGACCATCGCGGAAAGAATTATGGCTCGTCGCTCTTCGGCCGGATCTGTTCGGTTCGGGGTGTGCAAGGCAATGACTGTAGCATTGCTGCTGTCTGCGCCACTGGGGCTTCATGCGAACGTTGAAACTCCAGACGTGTACGAGCCAGTTGCACCGACGATTGATCAGGCGCGAGCCAATATCCTGATCGCCCGTCAACTGCAGTTTACCCACTTCCGGGACCTCGGAATCAGCGATGAACTCTCCGGAGATGTGTTTGATGCCTACCTGGATTACCTCGACGGGCAGAGAATCTATCTTTCGCAGGACGACATTGCGAAGTTCGACAAAATCCGCACTCAACTCGGCTCTGCCCTGAAAACAGGTCAGCTTCAGCCCGGATTCGATATTTACAATCTGGTTCAGCAACGGATTATCGAGCGCCTCCAGTTTGCTCTGGAAACAATCGACAAGGGCATCGACACGCTGGATTTCTCGGCCAACGAAAGTATTCTGGTCGACCGCTCGAAAGCGGACTGGGAATCGAACGCCGAGGCCCTGGACGATCTCTGGGTCAAGCGCATTAAAAATGCGGTGCTGGCTCAGCGCCTGAACGGGGCAGAAGACGAAGCCATCGTTGAAACCCTGCGCCGCCGCTACGAAGGCCAGTTGAAGCGCGCGTACCAGGCCCGCAGTGAAGATGCCTTCCAGGCCTATATGAATGCGTTTACCGGCATGTGGGACCCGCACACGTCCTACTTTTCGCCGCGCACCTCAGAAAACTTCAATATCAACATGAGCCTTTCACTGGAAGGCATCGGTGCTGTGCTTCAGTCGGACAACGAATACACCAAGGTGGTGAGACTGGTACCCGGCGGGCCCGCCTCCAAGCAGGGTCAGCTTGAGCCCGCAGATCGCATTGTTTCTGTCGCACAGGAAGACGAAAAGCCGGTGAATGTGATCGGTTGGCGTCTGGACGAAGTGGTGGATCTGATTCGTGGGCCGCGCAATTCGACCGTCACACTGGAAGTGATTCCGGCCAATGCCTCCGACGAGACCATTACCGAGACCATCGCCATCAAACGCGATGAAGTAAAGCTGGAAGAGCAGAGCGCCAGCAAGGACACCATACGTCTTGAACGTGGTGGCAAGGAATATACGATTGGCGTCATTACCATCCCCACGTTCTATGCGGATTTCCAGGCCATGCAGGCTGGTGACCCGAATTACAAGAGCACGACCCGCGATGTCCGCAACCTGATTGCGGAGCTCGAAGCCGACGGCGTTGACGGCCTGGTGATGGATTTGCGAAACAACGGCGGTGGTGCGCTGCACGAAGCCAATGATCTGGTCGGCCTGTTTATTGACAAGGGCCCCACCGTTCAGATTCGCAACGCCAATAACGATGTGCAGGTACTCAATGACGAGGATCCTTCCGTGGCCTACAACGGGCCTCTGGTGGTACTCACCAACCGCATGAGTGCGTCAGCGTCCGAAATTTTCGCCGGCGCCATCCAGGACTATGGCCGCGGACTGGTTGTCGGTTCCCAGACCTTTGGTAAGGGCACCGTTCAGGCTGTGCGTCCCCTGAACCACGGGCAACTCAAGATCACCCAGTCCAAGTTCTATCGGGTATCCGGCGGCTCCACGCAACACAAAGGGGTTATCCCGGACATCGAGATTCCTTCTCGTATCGACAAGACCCGCATCGGTGAGGACGCCCTGGATCATGCCCTGCCCTGGGACCAGATCGAGGCCGTGCCGCATACACGCTACTTCGATTTCAGCGGCATTATCGATGAGCTTCGCAAGCGGCACGAAGAGCGGTTCTCAACCAACCCTGAGTTCAGCCTGCTGAAGCAGGAGATCGACTTCCTGACCAAACAGCGCGCCACCGACAGCGTCAGCCTCAACCTGGAAGAACGCCGCGCTGAGCACGAACAGATTGAACGCACACGGCTCACGATCGCAAATGCCCGTCGTGAACTGAAAGGCCAGACACCGTTCGAGTCGCTGGAAGACCTTGAAGACTGGCAAGACCAGCAGGCGGCGGACCTGAATTCCACCGATGAGGAGCTGGATTTCGTGATACGGGAAGGTGGACATATCATGGCCGACATGCTGGACCTTGATAACCGCATGGCATCGATCCTGGATCCCCAGCAATTTGCGGCACAGTCTCCGGCCGCCGCAGTGACACGTTGAACAGGCAGCTCCAAGTCTCATGACTGAGCAGGACGCAGGCGGACAGGATAGCCACCAGAAAGCACGGATGTTGCAAGACATGCTACTGGACGCGCTACATGCCATGCGCTCCCTGGAGGAAGTGGAAGGGTTGGAGAAACCGGCGGCTCAGGAACGAACGCCGGAAGGCCTGATCGACCGCCTGGCAAGCCTTACCGGGTCTGCGCTCCGCTTCGGGGTCAAGGCGACGGATACGTCTCTTCGGGTGGGCCGGGCACTGATCAATTCCCAGGATCAGCTGCGGGCAATGCTCACAGCAGGCCAGTCTCTCAAAGACATCCGCGAAGTGGCCGGCCTCACCGTATCTGAAATGAGCGAGGCCCTTAACCTGCGGGACAAGTCCGTCCTGGAGGCTATAGAGAACGGCACCACCACCCTGTCCTTCGAACTGATACTACGTCTGGCAGCCCTCATTGCCAGAAACGATCCCATCCCGTTCATCATGCGCACCACGCGCAACTACAATCCCGAAGTCTGGCAGATTCTGAATGACTGGGGCGTGGCGAGACTGCCCCTGCAATTTGAGCGGGAGCGGGAGTTTATCAACATCTTCCGCCGGCATGATGACGCTCGCACGCTCTCGGATGAAGGTTTCCAGAAAGTGCTGGAGTTCACCCGTCAAAGCTTTGAAATGTCCCTGCACTTTATTGAGGAGCAGGAACGGCAGGTGGCCGAACTCAGGGCCACCTACGAGGAAAAGCACCCCGACGTGAAAAGGTCACCTGACAAGCCTGCCGCCAAAAAGAAGCAGCCGGAGCGCACCCCACCGTCAACCAAATAACGCCTGCATACCGGTTATATTCGGGTTATGCACCACGCCCTTTTCAGTAACGATCGCGTCGATCAGGCTTGCCGGTGTCACGTCAAAGACCGGATTGAATACGTTGATGCCTTCCGGCGCCAACCCGATACCGCGTATCTCCCGGATCTCAATGCCGTCGCGCTCCTCAATGGCCACATCTGCCCCTGACGCCGTGGCCATGTCCACCGTGCTTGAAGGCGCGACCACCATGAAGCCCACTTTGTGATGGCGGGCCAGAACCGCCAGGCTGTAGGTGCCGATCTTGTTGACCACATCACCATTGGCAGTTATTCGATCCGCGCCGACGATCACCCAGCGTACGTCTTTCCGGGCCATGATGGCGGCAGCGGCACCATCGGCATTCAACGTGACGGGAATGCCGTCGCGTGAAAGTTCCCAGGCCGTCAACCGGCCACCCTGAAGCCAGGGGCGAGTCTCGTCGGCATAGACGTCTGCCAGCAGCTTTTCCTCATGGAGACGACGAACAACGCCCAGTGCCGTACCGTAGCCCCCGGTGGCCAATGCACCGGTATTGCAATGGGTCAGCACCGAAAACGGTGCCTCTGCTCCGATAAACTCAAGGGCATGGTCCGCCATGGCAAAGTTGGCGGCCAGGTCTTCCTCATGTATGGCCCGGGCCTCCGAGGCCAGGCGTTTTACCGCTTCGTCCAGCGAATGGCACGCATGGAAAATCCTTTCCATGCGCTGCAGCGCCCAGAACAGGTTTACTGCGGTCGGACGTGAAGCTGCAAGCTCGCGAATGGCCTGTTTGATTTCGGCCTTCCAGTCCCCGCCACCGGCATGTCTGGCCGCAAGGGCCACCCCGTAGGCTGCACTGATGCCGATTGCAGGAGCGCCCCGAACCACCATATCCCGGATACTCTGCGCTACACCGGCAGCGCCTTCCAGCGTTATCCAGTGCTCCTCTCCCGGCAGCAGGCGTTGATCCAGCAGCTCAAGACTGCTGCCGTGCCAGCGAATCGCAACGGTGCCAATGGCCCGTTCTTGGGAGGGTTTCGGGGTTGTTGTCATAGAAGACTGCTCCGGTTTTTCAGCGCTGAAAACTGCCAGTATAACGGTTATACTTCCGGGCTACATTTTCAAGGTGTGGAAGCTCCGCGCCATGCGCTGTAAGGCAGGATAAATGACGGCAGACACTATCACCGCAGCCGATATTCGCATCAACGCGCGCTGGCTGATCCCGATTGAGCCGGCAGGCACGGTACTTGAGCATTATGCAGTGATTATCCAGGGTGACCGCCTTGCCGCAGTCATTCCCCAGGAACAGGCGGACAGATCGTTCAGAACCCGGGAAACCGTTGATCTTCCGAACCACGTCGTCATGCCCGGCCTGATCAACATGCACGGCCACGCGGCCATGAGCCTGTTCAGGGGCATGGCAGACGATCTTCCGCTGATGACCTGGCTGAATGACCATATCTGGCCGGCCGAAGGTCGCTTTATCAGCGAGCAGTTCATTGCCGATGGCACCCAACTGGCCATGGCCGAGATGCTGCGTACGGGAACCACCACGTTTTCTGACATGTATTTCTTCCCGGAAATTGCGGCTCAGATGGCGCACGATACGGGCATTCGTGCGCAAGTCTGTTTTCCGCTGCTCGACTTCCCGACGCCGTGGGGTGCCGGACCCGAGGAATACCTGAGCAAGGGCGCCGACTTTATCGACAGCTGGAAAAACGATTGCTACATCATGCCGGCCATTGGCCCCCATGCACCCTACACTGTGTCCGACGGCCCGATGATTGAAGCCGTCCGGCTCTCCGAAAAGACCGGCGCAGCCATCCAGATCCACCTGCACGAAACGGCATTCGAAGTGGCCGAGGCTACTGAAAAGCTGGGTCAACGGCCGACAGCCCGGCTGGCGGATCTCGGCCTGCTCCGCCCAGAGACCCAGTGCGTCCATATGACCCAGATCGATGCCAGCGATATCAGCTTGCTTAAACAAACGGGCGCCCATGTTATCCACTGCCCGGAATCGAATCTGAAGCTGGCCAGCGGCCTTTGTCCGGTGCAGGAACTCCTCGATAGCGGGATCAACGTTGCCATAGGCACCGACGGCGCCGCCAGCAACAACGACCTCGATCTGTTCGGGGAACTTCGGACTGCCGCCATGATGGCCAAAGTAGTGGCCAATGATGCCTCGGCGCTGTCGGCGCACAAGGCCCTACAGATGGCCACCATCAACGGGGCAAGGGCTCTGGGGCGGGACCATGAACTGGGTTCTCTGGCCGAGGGCAAGCTGGCGGACATCATTGCCATTGACCTGAGCGACCCGTTTTTGCAGCCGGTCTACGACCCGGCTTCGCACCTCGTATACAGCAACCATGGTCGATCAGTAAGCCACAGCTGGATTAACGGCGTACCACAAGTACAGGATGGCCGGCTTACCCGCATTGACGTTGCCGATCTCATGCTTCGAGTTGAGGACTGGGCCGGGCGAATCCGCACAAAGGCTGACTAACTGATTTCCTATTGATTCACCAGGCAGAACCAACCATGACAAACCAGAACGTAGACCGGAACGAGATCGCCAAATTCGAGGCCCTTGCCAGCCGCTGGTGGGATCCCTCGAGCGAATTCAAGCCACTGCATGATATTAATCCCCTGCGGCTGAACTACATCGACGAGCGGGTTTCCCTGGCCGGAAAGCGCGCTCTGGATGTCGGCTGCGGTGGTGGCTTGCTGTCGGAGGGCATGGCCCAGCGAGGCGCCCACGTTACCGGTATCGACATGGGCGAGGCTCCGCTGGCCGTCGCGCGGCTGCATGGCATGGAGAGCGGCGTGAATGTGGATTATCGCCAGATCACCATCGAGGAACTGGCCGAGGACAGCGAACACGCGGGCCAGTACGACGTGGTTACCTGCCTGGAAATGCTCGAGCATGTGCCGGATCCCGCATCGGTGGTGAGGTCCTGTGCCGCCATGCTGAAACCGGGCGGCCATCTGTTTGTATCAACCATCAACCGGAACCCGAAATCGTTTCTTTTTGCGATTGTTGGGGCGGAGTACGTGCTCAGGTTGCTACCCAAAGGCACCCACGAATGGAAGAAATTTATCCGGCCATCGGAAATGTCCGACCATCTTCGCCACGCAGGGCTGGAAGTCCGTGAGCTTACGGGGATGACCTATAACCCCGTCACCAAGGTATACAAGCTCGGACGGGACGTGGACGTCAACTATCTGATGCATGCCAGGGATATTCGTGAAGCCTGAAACCACGCATCGAGCCTCCACGGTCCTGTTTGATCTGGATGGAACGCTGATTGACACCGCACCGGACTTTATCCGGTGCCTTAATCAGTTACGGGAACAACACGGGCTCCCCGCCCTTCCACACGAGCATATCCGACGCTCGGTCTCGAACGGCGCGCGCGCCATGATCCGGGTCGGCTTCGGCCTGGAACCGGAACATCCGGAATACCTGGAAAAACACACCGCGTTCCTCGACCTCTACGAGGCGGGCGTGGCAGTGGAGACCAGCCTGTTCGAGGGCATGGACGAGCTTCTCAAAGCCCTCGAGGAGCAAGGTATTCCCTGGGGCATTGTGACCAATAAGCCTGCCAGGTTCGCGGTTCCACTGATCGAAGCCCTTAACCTGGCTGACCGGTGCGCGGCACTGGTTTGCCCCGATCACGTTGCCCAGCGCAAACCTCATCCGGAGGCCCTCTATCTGGCCTGCCAGCAGATCGGCGCCGATCCCGCCACCGGCATTTATGTGGGCGACCACGAACGGGACATCGAAGCCGGGCGTAACGCAGGCATGAAAACCATCGCCGTCCGCTACGGTTACATCGAGGAGCCGGAAGCCATTGACCTGTGGCAAGCGGACCTCATCGCCGACACCGTCACGGATCTGGCAAAGCTGTTACAATGGCGCATCAAATTTAGGATCCGGTGTTCAGCCGGTAACAGCCTGACACGGAGACAGGTTATGCATAATTACCAAGCACCCGCCGATCTTCTGAAAGACCGCATCGTAATGGTGACGGGTGCCGGCAGCGGCATTGGCCGGGCTGCAGCCAAGGCCTACGCCGCCCATGGCGCCACCGTGGTACTGGTAGGTCGCACGGTCAGCAAACTCGAAACGGTTTACGATGAAATTGAGGCAGCGGGCCACCCCAAGCCTGCCATCGTGCCCATGAACTTCGAGGGCGCCGCGGTGAAAGACTACGAAGAATTGGCTATGACCCTGGAAGATAACTTCGGGCAGCTGGATGGTTTGCTGCACAACGCGGCAATTCTGGGCGACCGCAGTCCCGTGGAGCTTTATGACCCGGAAACCTGGAACAAGGTCATGCACGTGAACGCAACGGCGCCGTTCCTGCTAAGCCGGGCAATGATTCCCCTGCTTCGCAAATCCGACGACGCCTCGGTGATCTTCACCTCCTCTGGTGTCGGCCGCAAGGCAAAAGCCTACTGGGGCGCCTATGCCGTCTCCAAGTTTGCCGTAGAGGGCCTGAGCCAGTTGCTGTCCGAAGAACTGGACGACGAGCGTCACAATGTCCGGGTAAACAGTCTTAACCCCGGCGCGACCCGTACCAACATGAGAGCCCACGCCTATCCGGCGGAGAATCCACAGCAAAATCCGGCACCAGAGGACCTGATGCCGATTTACCTGTATCTCATGGGCAAGGACAGCCAAGGCGTCAACGGCCAGAAACTGGACGCACAACCGAAATAATGGAACTGCTTTTTTACACAACCTCTCAGTGCCACCTGTGCGAACTGGCCGAAGCCCTGCTTGTAAGCACGCCCATGCCGGAGCCGATCCCGGTAGACGTGGTGGACATTGCCCAGTCCGAAGAACTGGTAGAACGCTACGGTACCCGGATACCGGTGCTCCGTCGCAACGATACCGGTGTGGAACTGGACTGGCCTTTTACCAGGGATGACTTACTTACATTCCTGCAATGAGGATTGCCTGACATGTTGATGGTTATTTCCCCTGCCAAAACGCTGGATTACGAGAGTCCGCTGGCGACCAGTACCTATACTCAGCCGGAATTCCTTGAGGATGCCTGCGAGCTGGTCGACCAGCTTAAAACGCTGGAGCCGCACCAGATCAGCAATCTGATGAGCATTAGCGACAAGCTTGGGCAGCTGAACGCCGAGCGCTTCCAGAACTGGCACACGCCTTTCACCCCCGAGAATGCCCGGCAGGCTGTGCTGGCTTTCAAAGGTGACGTGTACACCGGCCTGGACGCCGAGAGCTTCAGTGAACAGGACTTCGACTTTGCCCAACAGCATCTGCGCATGCTTTCCGGTCTGTACGGCGTCCTGAAACCCCTGGACCTGATGCAGCCCTACCGCCTGGAAATGGGTACCCGGTTCGAGAATAACCGTGGCAAGGATCTGTATGCCTTCTGGGGCAGCAAGATCACAGAGGAGATCAACCGGCTGCTTGCGGATGACGACGGCGTGCTGGTCAACCTCGCCTCCAACGAGTATTTCAAAAGCGTAAAGAAGAAAGACCTTGAAGGCCGGCTGATTACCCCCCAATTCAAAGACTGGAAGAATGGTCAGTACAAGATGATCAGCTTTTATGCCAAGAAAGCCCGGGGGCTGATGTGTCGGTTTGCCATTCAGAACCGCATCACCCAGGCCGACGACCTCAAGGGATTCAACCTCGAAGGCTATTACTTCAGCGAAGACCAATCCGATAAGAACAACTGGGTTTTCCTGCGGGATGAACAGTAATCCACGTTGAAATCGGAGTCAGCAATGAACGAAGCAATGTTTTCCCAGATCGCCATGCTGGTGTTTCTGACCGGCCTGATTGTCTGGATGGGTGTCATCGTCTGGGATCTGGCCAAGAAATCCCAGGCCGGCAAGTTCGGCACCATCGCCCTGTTTACGGTGCTGGGCGCTGGTGTAGTGGGATTCATCGTTAAAACCGTACTCGTAGAGATCATGCAAATATGAAAGACAAGGACCAGCCCTGATGTGGTTTCGCAACGCCCGCGTATTCCGATTTACTAAACCGTTTGATATCTCCGCTGAAGAGCTGGAGGAAAAGCTGCAGGCCGACGCCTTCAAGCCCTGTGGTCCTCAGGAAACCAGCCGCCAGGGCTGGGTTCCGCCCCTGGGCAAGCATGGCGAACAGCTGGTCCACAGCGCCAACGGCTATCACCTGATTGCCTTGCGCAAGGAGGAAAAGATTCTTCCCGGCCCGGTGGTGAAAGAAGCGGTTGAGGAGAAGGCCGAAGCCATCGAGTTCGAGCAGGGCCGGAAGGTCCGGCGCAAAGAAAAGGACGAAATCAAGGAACAGGTAATGCTGGAGATGCTGCCCCAGGCCTTCTCCAAGAACCGCCGCTCCTTTGCCTACCTCGCCCCCCAGGACGGTGTTCTGGTGGTGGACGCGGGTTCCGCCAAGCAGGCGGAAGATCTGGCCTCGACTCTGCGCAAGAGCCTCGGATCGCTACCGGTTCGTCCACCCGCGGTGGAACAGGCACCTGCTTTTACCTTTACCGGTTGGCTGAACGAATCCATCGACCTGCCCGGCAAGGTGGTTCTGGGCACTGAATGCGAACTCAAGGATCCGTCTGAAGATGGCGGCGTGGTGCGCTGCAAAGGCCTGGACCTGAAAGCCGATGAAATCCGCAACCATCTGGATGCGGGCATGCAGGTGACCAAGCTGTCCCTGATCTGGGACGACAACGTCTCCTTTGTGCTGGATGAAGAACTGGGCATCCGTCGCCTCAAGTTCGGCGAAACACTGCAGGATCAACTGGACGATGTCGACGTGGACGACCACGCTGCCAAGTTTGATGCGGCTTTCACGCTGATGACCCTTGAGCTGTCCCGGCTGATTCCAGGGCTCCTGGAAGCGCTCGGCGGCGAAGATCGCTCTGCGATTGTCGAAGAGTAAAGCCTTAAGACCGGGTCAGATACCCGTCTTGTCTGACCCGGCCTCCCTTGCGCTCTTCAGTGGGCGCTCTTTCCCAGCCGCTCTCTCTGCCAGTCTTTTTCCGGTTCGTTCAGGACCAGCCGCAGATCCATCACTTCCTCTTCGGTATTGAACTTGATTTCAAAGCCCAGATGTTCCGCCAGCTGCAACATGGGACGATTATCCGGCAGCACATTGCCCACCATTTCCACGGTACCCCTGGCCCGACAGTAATCGATCATCTTTTGCATCAGGGCAACGCCGAGGCCTTCGCCCTTCATTTTATCGTGCACCATGACCGCGAACTCGCATTGCAGGTTATCGGCATCGGTCCAGGTGCGCACGGTTCCGAGGGTTTCCTCGCCTTCCCCGTCTTCCCTGGGCGCGTTGGCAATAAAAACCATCTCCCGGTCGTAATCGATTTGCACCATCTGGGCTACGTCTTCGCGAGAGAAATGCTTGCGATACTGGAAGAACCGGTAACGAATGGATTCCGGCGACTGCAACTCATGGAACGCCCGGTGGGCAGGCTCATCTTCCGCCAGTACCGGTCGAATGATGACCCGGCGCCCGGATTTGGGCAAAACAATCCATTCCTCCAGTTCCCGCGGGTAAGGCTGAATAATCGGCCGCCCCGGCTTGTCGGCCAGATTGATGGCAATATTGACAGCCACGGCCCCCTGCTCGTTGAACAGCAAGGGCGAGATCTCAAGCCCCTTGATTTCCGGAATGTCGATAACGATCTGTGAGAGGGTGACCAGGGTCTCGGACACCGCGCGGATATCCTCCTCCGGCTTCAGGCTGTGTTCTTTCAGCAGCTTGTACATGTAGGTACGGCGCAGAAGCTCACGGGCCAACACCATGTTCAATGGCGGCAGTGCGATCTGACGATCGGTCATCACGTTGATCTGGGCGCCAGCTGCACCACAAACCACCAGGGGCCCAAACAATGCGTCCCGGGTAATGCCGACACTGAACTCGATCCCACCCACGTGCTGGTAGGAACGCTGAACCGCAAACCCGAGAAATCCACTTTCCGGGAAATGGCTCTTGTATTCCTCCATCAGGTAGCGGCACGAATCCATGATGGCCGCCTCGCTGTTCAGTTTCTGGACCGTACCCTTGTACCGACGCTGGGTCGGACTCAGGTCCAGAAAAGGATGGCACGCCTGCTCATGAATGATGGTGATGTCGATGGGGCGCCGCTCAACCGCAAACACCTCCAGCACCTCTTCCATATCGTCGCAGTACATGGTTTCGATGGTGCTGATCCCGTAGTCCCGCACCAGATCCCGCGCTTCCCGGTTCGACAGGTGATACCGACCTGCCCGAAGGGCCCTGTTGACCACATGACGGGTATGGGTGCGGTCTGCAAAGTGGTCGGTAAAGGATTCCGGCGTTTCCGTAAGCAGCCGCTGAACCCGCTGGTGACGAACATGCTGCATGAATGCCATCACGGCTTTTTCGGGATTGAAGAACGACGGCAGCCCGGCCCGGTAAAACTCTTCCCGAGCATCCATGACCGTACTCTGGCCGAGCCAGCAGGTGAACACATTCAGACGTGTGCCCTTGGACGCCTGCACAACCGCGTCCGCAATCTGGAGGCTGTCCTCCGTCAGACTCGGGGCATACATCACCAGAACGTTTGCCACTTCCGGATCCTTTGCCAGGATCTTGATGGCCTGGCCGTAAAGTTCCGGCGAGGCATCGTAGTTAAGGTCAATGGGGTTTTTGCGGGTCCAGTAAGGTGGCAGCAGCTCGGCCAGGTTCTCAATGCTGGATTTCGACAGCTCTGCCAGTTCACCACCAAGATCCGCCAACCGGTCCACGGCCAACACCCCGGGGCCGACCCCATTGGCCATGATCGCCAGGGTTTCGCGGCGCAAGGGACGCATCCGCGTCAATGTCTCGAGCGCATCAAACATCTGGCCAAGGCCATCCACCCGGAGCACACCTGCCCTCTGAAGCATGGCGTCGTAAATCGGATCGCTGCGTTTCAGGCCATCAGGGAGGTCGTGGGGAAACCACTCCGACTCCGGCACCCGACCGGACTTCACCGCAATCACCGGCTTGGTGCGGGACGCCACCCGCACCGCCGACATGAAGCGGCGGGCATTGGGAATGTTTTCGATGTGCAGGAGAATCGCACGTGTCTGTGTATCCTGCGCCAGGTAGTCGATCAGGTCGTCGTGATCGATATCCATGCCATCGCCCAGGGTCAGGAAGTAGGAAAACCCCACACCACGGGCGAATGCCCAGTCGATGACCGAACTGGCGATGGTGCCGGACTGGCCAACGAAGGCAACCCGGCCAGGGATGGCGCCCATATGGGCGTAGGTAGCGTTCAGGCTGCGTGCCGGGACCATCAGGCCAATGGTGTTGGGGCCCAGAACCCGGATTCCGGTCTCCCGGGCCGCTTCACGAACGGAATACATCAGGGGCTGGCCGGTTTTACTGTGAGTACGTGACATGCCACCGGTCATAACGATCGCGGTGCGCACCCCGGCCTCCCCCAGCCGCTTGATGGTCTTGGCCACGGTATCCGGCGGCGTACAGATGATTGCCAGGTCCGGGGAAAATTCCATTTTCGAGACTTTCTTGACGCAGGGCACCCCGTGCACGTTGTCGTAATCGTTCTGGTTAACCACCAGTAACCGGCCGGGATAACCGCCCCCCATCAGGTTCCGCAACACCATACCGCCAAGGTTGTCTGCCCGCTCCGACGCACCGATCACCGCAATGGACGCGGGATTAAACAGGCTCTCCAGATACCGGGTGCTCAAGCTGACTCTCCTTTGTATGCGGCCGGCAGACCGTTGGGAAATAAATGTAATAAAACAGGTTACTTATGAGTGTAACTCTTATCTTAGGCCTTGATACCCCGATGTGAAATGACTATCGCCGTTATAAGACCAAAGAAACACGGCATCGTGCAGTTTTCCCTGATAAGCTTGAAGAAAATATAAGCATATCGAAGGCAGTCCGAGACGTATGACCACGGCATTCTTTTCCCACGATGACTTCATGAAACACAACATGGGGCCGGAACATCCGGAAAGCCCTGAGCGGCTGGCGGCCATCATCAGCTACCTTGCTGATACTGGCCTGGACCAGAAGCTGGACTGGGTGCGGCCGGAAGAAATCACCCGTGATCAGCTTCTGATGGTGCATCCGGAAAAATATCTCCATCAACTGGACCTGATGCAACCGACCCGCGGCCGCGTGTTTACCGACCCGGACACGGCCATGATGCCCGACACCCTTCGAGCCGCTCGTCTGGCAGCTGGTGCCAATATCCAGGCCGTGGATATGGTCATGAGCAGCCAGGTTACTAACGCGTTTGTGTGTGCCCGGCCGCCCGGGCACCATGCCGAGCGGGCGAAATCCATGGGGTTCTGTTTTTACAACAACGTTGCCCTGGCCGCCATGCGCGCCCTCACCTTTCATCATTTGGAGCGGGTCGCGATCATCGATTTTGACGTGCACCAGGGCAATGGCACCGTAGACATTGTCAGTGGCGACGAGCGTATCCTGATGTGCTCAAGCTTCCAGCATCCCTTCTATCCGCACTCCCACGTGCACCGGCAGGCCGACAACATCGTGAATATTCCGATTGAGGCAAACTGTTCGTCTGAAGAGTACCGGAAGCAGGTGGAGGCGGGATGGCTGAAGCGCCTGAATGAATTCAAACCGCAGTTGATCCTGATTTCGGCGGGTTTTGATGCCCACCGGCTGGATCCGATGGCAGAACTGAATCTGGATACGGAAGATTATCGCTGGCTAACAGAAATGATTGTGAGTGTCGCCAGTGAGCACAGCAATGACCGGATCATTTCAACCCTGGAGGGCGGGTACCATCTGCGGGCCCTGGCGGAAAGCGTCAATGCCCACCTGGAAGTACTGGATTCGGTTTACTGACGCCAATCAGCCCCTGGGTTCGCCGCCATAACCGTTAGCCTGCTGCAGTTCCGGGCGGTCACCGGCCCGTTGCAGGCGGATATTGGTGCGCCGGTTATCGGCGGGCCGGTTGGATACCGGGTACTGGTCGCCGTGAGCCCGAACGGTAATCATGTTTTCATCAATACCGCTCGCCTTGAGGTAGTCGGCCACCACATTGGCGCGATCTTCGGAAAGCGCACGGTTGTCGATCCGGCTTCCAATACTGTCACTATGACCATCCACGAAAATCCGCTCAACCGTGGAATCTGCGTTCACATAGGCCACGATGTTATCCAGTAGTTGCCTGTCGGCATCGGATAATTGCGTGCTGCCGCTGGCAAAGGGCACCCTCGAGCGCTGGATCTGATCAAAGTTTACCGGCAGTAGATTGGACGTACAGCGCTGATAACGCTGGTACTCGCCGGCGAAGTTAATGTTGGAGACCTGAACCCGCACCGGGCGGCCATCAAACCACGATTCCCTGGTTACCGTCGGGCGCATCCCGTCCAGAAGTCCATGGGCGACCACGAACGCCTGACGGGTATCCAGCGAGACCTGACGGCGATCATCCGAGACATTGACCGTTCCCAGGGGCTTCGGCGCCACACCCGGACGCCAGGCCGGTGCCTCGACCACAAGGCTGCCGCGCCCTGGTCGCATCAATGCGGAATCAGACTCCAGGAAAAAGCTGAGACTTTCACCGGCGCGATGATTGAACACCGCCCGACCGTAGCCGGGAACTTCGTGCACCAGCCGGCATTCAAATACCGACTCGGCGAGATACCACTGGCTGTTCTCGATTCCGGCGCCATAGCTGGCAGCCTGCGCGGTTGCCGGCAGAAGCACCACGGGCAACGTGGCAACCAGCAGAGTATTCAGGAGTTGTCCGGGGCGAAATCCCATAGAGCTAGCCATCAGTGTCCGGAGTTAGCAGAGTCAGACTGTTTAACGGCCTGAGCCGGAAGTTCTTTAGCCACCAACCGGAAAACAATCACCCGCGCCTTCTGGTATAATTCGCCAAATTTTTTCGGCTCCCAGAGAACCGGGCACAAGCTCGCCCCGCCAAAGGTATTTCGGACAAACGCCATGACAGACAAGCTCACGCTCACACGCCCCGACGACTGGCACCTTCACGTACGGGACGGCGACATTCTCAACGACGTGGTACCGGCTACGGCCGCCTGCTTCGCTCGCGCCATCATCATGCCTAACCTGGTACCGCCAGTTACCACCGCAGCCGATGCCACAGCCTACCGGGAACGCATTCTGGCGGCTGCCAATGGCACCGAGTTCGAGCCGTTGATGACGCTGTATCTGACCGAGAGCATGACGGCGCAGACCATCCGGGATGCCAGGGCTGCCGGCGTTGTGGCTGCCAAGCTTTACCCCGCCGGAGCAACGACCAATTCCGACTCCGGCGTGAAGGATATCCGCAACATCTACCCGGTTCTGGAAGCCATGGCCAATTGTGGCATGCTGCTGCTGGTACACGGCGAGGTAACCGATGCCGATATCGACATTTTTGACCGGGAAAAGGTATTTCTGGAGCGTGTCCTGGCACCCACTCTCGAGGCTTTCCCGAACCTGAAGGTTGTACTGGAACATATCACCACGGCCGATTCCGCAGAATTTGTCCGGCAGCACGCCGGTGACAACCTCGGTGCGACTCTGACGCCCCAGCACCTGATGTACAACCGCAACCACATGCTGGTAGGCGGCATTCGACCGCATCTCTATTGCCTGCCAATCCTGAAGCGTAACCGCCATCAACAGGCGCTCAGGGACGCGGTGGCCAGCGGCGACAAACGCTTTTTCCTGGGCACGGATTCCGCCCCCCATTCAAAGGATCGCAAAGAGGCAGCCTGCGGTTGCGCTGGCTGTTACTCGGCCTACGGCGCAATCGGTCTGTATGCGGACATTTTCGAAGAGCTTGGCATCCTGGATAAACTTGAAGCATTCGCCAGTTTCAACGGGCCGGATTTCTATGGCCTACCGCGGAATACCGATACCATCACCCTGATTCGTGACCCCTGGACCATGCCGGCAGAGCTGCCGCTGGCTGACGGAACCATCGTGCCCCTCAAGGCTGGTGAAACCGTTCACTGGAAACTGGCGTAAACCTGACTTATTCCTTCTCACACACGGCCAAGACCGGAGCTTGAGTGACTGACGAAAACAAACCACCGCATCCCATGTCCCGCCGCTTTCGCGGGTTTCTGCCTGTTGTAGTCGACGTGGAAACCGCTGGCTTCAATCCCGAGCGGGACGCCCTGCTGGAAGTGGCGGCAGTGATACTGACCATGGACGACGATGGCTGGGTGCGGCGCGCTGAAACCCACGTTCAGCAGATCGATCCTTTCGAAGGCGCGAATCTGGAGCAGTCCGCGCTTGATTTCACGGGTATTGATCCGTGGAATCCGGAGCGAGAAGCGGTACCCGAGCGGGAAGGACTCAGCGAGATCTTCAGCCCCATTCGCAAGGCGGTGAAGAACCACGATTGCAAGCGAGCCGTCCTGGTGGGCCACAATGCCACCTTTGACCATAACTTCATCTTTGCAGCCGCGCTGCGGGCCGACATCCGTCGTAACCCGTTCCATCCTTTCTCAACCTTCGATACCGCCACGCTGGCCGGCCTGGCCTATGGCCACACGGTTCTGGCCCAGGCCTGCAAACTCGCGGGCATTCCGTTCAGCAACAAGGAAGCCCATTCCGCCGCCTATGACGCGGAAAAAACCGCAGACCTGTTCTGTGGCATTGTGAATCGCTGGAAAGAACTGGGCGGCTTTCCGCCTCCGGTGATCCCCGAAGAGACCGAATAACCGCCATAAAAAAACCCGCCGCAGCGGGTTTTTTTCTGTGTGCCAGGCCTAAGTGTTGAAGGCACGCCTCATACTCAGCTGACTTTAAAGCGGGACAGAGAATCCCTGAGCTGATGAGACAACTCCGCCAAGTCACCACTGGCTTCGGAGATCTGGACCATGGCCTGTTTGGTCTCCAAGGACTTTTCAGCAATTGTGGATACGTTGCGCGTTACTTCTTCGGCCGTGGCTGATTGCTCTTCGGAAGCCGTAGCAATCTGCTCCGCCATACCGGACATCCGGGCAACCTCTTCCACTGCCTCGCGAAGCTGCAACACTACGGTTCCTGCCCGCTCAGAAATACCTCTGGCCTGGGTGCTGCAGCGGGTAACCACCTTTGAAGCACGCTCCGAAGAATTAACCAGAGTTTCGATGGAACTACTGATCTCCTCGGTCGCCTTCTGGCTGTTCTGGGCCAGGCTGCGCACCTCATCCGCGACCACCGCGAAGCCCCTGCCCTGTTCACCGGCCCGGGCCGCTTCAATAGCGGCATTCAAAGCCAGCAAGTTAGTCTGGTCGGCGATGGACTTTATCGAATCCAGAACCCTGGTGATGGATTCCATATTCTTTCGCAAGTCCTCTATGCCGGCTTCTGCTTCCTCCAGTTCCCTGGCCATAGCACGGGTGTCCTCAGCGGAGGATTCCACCTCGGTGGCGCTGCGGCTGACCGCCTCATCAGTGCGCCGGGCGGCGGCTGCCGATTCCGAGGTATTCTGGGACACCTCGCTGATGGCAGAGGACATTTCTTCAATGGCCGACGCCACCTGCTCAGTCTGCTCTGCCTGCTGATTCACACTGTCCAGAGTCTGCGAGGTGGTACCGGACAACTGTTCAGATGCACTGGCCTGGCGCTGGGACGCTTCTTCAACCTTGAAGATCACTTCTTTCAGGTCTGACACCATCTTGAGCATGGAGCCGTATACGCCCGTGGCCTTGTCACTGTCGGACGAATCAATGACCAGGTTACCTGCAGCTACCTGTTCCGCCAGTGCCTGCAATTCGGACGGGTCTTTGCCGAGGGGTTTCATGATCCGCACTGCGGTCCAGACCGCGACGGCCGCCACGGCCAAGAGCACAATAGCAATGGCTATCGCCGCCAGCGTCCACATTTCACGCACCGGCGCCAGGGCCTCGTCTTCGCTGATCTCCGCCACCAGCGCCCAGTTCAGCCCGCCTACGGTAACTGGCCTGTGGGCGGAAAACACTGGCTCGCCACGGTAGGACGTAACCACGCCTTCACCGGAATTTCCGGCCAGGGCCTCATCCACCGATGTCGAACTAATGCGTCCATTCTCCGGGTCGGCAAAGGAAGCGACAACACTGCGGTTTTCCGGATCCAGGTAGGAGTCTGACCGCATCAGGTTATCCGGCCCCACCAGATAGGCATCCCCGGTTTCGCCCATGCCATCTCGTTCCATCATGATGTTGTTCAGGCTGTCGATGGGGAACTGGAAGGCCAGCACGGCCAGCCGCTCATCTTTTTCGGAATATATGGGGGTTGCCACAAATCCGGCGGGCGCACCGTAGGACGGTACATACCGAGTAAAATCAACAAAAGTCGGCGCAGTATCCTGTCCGTCAGACATCGCCTGACGATAAGCTGCCGCCAGGCCAGAATCCGCGTAGGGACCGTCTTTCAGGGAGGTAGCAAAATCCACCTCTTTGGCTACGGAATAGATAACATGGCCTGTATCGGCATCAATCAGATAAATATCGTAGTAGCCGAACGCCTCCTGAAACTCCTTGAACGAGGTGTGCCACTGTTTGTGAAGAGTGTTATAAAACTGCGCGATATGGACGTCAGCCGATACCAATTCGTCTTTCTGCCCCACAGGATTCGGGTTGTCCACGATGTAACCCATCTGCAGAGCCAGGCTGTTTTTGCTGAGGGATGCAACGAAGTCCGAGGCTGAACGTCCGTTAGCACCACCATTTTGCTGCAAGGGTGGCAAAAAATTCTGCTGATAATAAGCCTCGACGTTTTCTCGTAAGGTCGACTGCTCCTCTTGTACCAGTTTTTCATAATTCTGGAATGCCAAACCAAACCCCTGGGCCGCCGTTCGGGTCCCGCGATTATTGGCCATGGCTTTCAGCTGCCGGGCAATAGTGCTGAGATAATCTTCAACACTATGCTGCTTATTGGTAGCCGCAATAGAGAGTTGTTGCAACGCCTGTTCCGTCAGGCTCTGTCGGGCAATTTCGGCGTTAAAAAACGAGATGGCAATGACGGGAAGCAGGCCAACCAGCAGCAAAGTCAGCAAAAGACGTTTCTTGAGAGTCATCAATAGCCCTTCTTTTATATTGTTCTTATGTTAACCATCGGCTATCGGCTGGTTTTCTTTAGCCCAGAACACTTTATAAAAGAGGCGAATCTCGTTTAACCCATTAATATGGGAGGGGAAATAACTCCCCCTCCCACTCGATTCGGGGGCAACTGCGTTACCAGTAGATGCCCCGCATGATGGCGGCGAAAGCCACCTGCTCGCTGGACACCTTCGGCTTCTCCCCGGAACGGCTACCAGCGGCGGCCGGTGAATCCGGGAACATCCGGTAACCGGTGTTCATGACGATCTCGGCCATCTTGGGCGCCAGGGCATGAAGCACTTGGGCAGAGATACCCAAACGGGTAGCGATTCGCTTCGGCCGGTAGACGATGGCATCAGCAACCATGGTTGCAGCCTCGTCCGGCGTTAGCGTGGGGACAGAATCGTAGATCTTTGTTGGCGCAATCATCGGCGTTTTCACCAGAGGCATGTTAATGGTGGTGAACGTGACATTGCGATCCGACCATTCCGAAGCGGCGCAGCGGCTGAAGGCATCCAGCGCGGATTTGGAAGCCACGTAAGCCGAGAACCTGGGAGCGTTGGTCAGCACACCGATGGACGAGATGTTGACCACGTGACCGCGGCGATTCTCCAGCATCTTGGGCGCAAAGCCCATGATCAGACGAACGGAACCAAAGTAGTTCAGTTGCATGGTGCGCTCGAAATCGTGGAAGCGGTCGAACGACAGATCCAGTGAACGGCGAATCGAGCGCCCGGCGTTGTTGACCAGCACGTCGACCTGGCCATGGTTATCCAACACGGTCTTCACGAACTCGTCGCAGGCATCCATATCGGAAAAATCGCAGGGATAGGCGTGTACGCTTGCGCCCCGGGACTCCAACTCTGCGGCCACTTCCTTCAGGCGCTCGAGTTTGCGGGCACCGATCACGAGGATCGCGCCGGCGTCTGCCAGTTTCTGGGCAGTTGCAAGACCAATACCGGACGTAGCACCGGTCACCACGCAGACGCGACCTTCAACCGTGCCCTTGAGCGTGCGGTCCTTGAAGAGGTCCGGATCCAGATTGCGCTCCCAGTAATCCCAGATCACCGGCGCGTAGTCCGGCAGGCGGGGCACTTCAATGCCGGTGCCTTTCAGAACGCGCTCGGTTTCGCGGGCGTCAAAACGGGTCGGGTAATTGATGAACGACATCACGGATGGCGGAATGCCCATGTCATCAAGAATGGCCGACGTCAGACGCTTCACCGGTGGCAGGTTCTTCAAGCTCTGGCGAATGAATGGCGGAATAAAGCCGAACATGCGGGAATCGATCCGCATCCCCATCCGGGGTGCGTGACCAGCCTCGCTGAAGATGTTGAGAATTTCGCCAACCTTGTACGGATCGGTATCCACCAGGTGGAAGCACTTGCCGTCTTCACCCTCGAGATGAGCAATGTGATCCATGGCGTTAACCACGAAATCCACCGGCACAATGTTCAGACGCCCACCCTCGACACCAATGGTCGGAACCCACTGGGGCAGCGCGTGGCGGATTTTCTGGATCATTTTGAAGAAATAGTAGGGGCCATCCACCTTGTCCATTTCACCGGTAGCGGTATGCCCAATCACCATGCCCGGGCGGTAGATGCGGAAGGGAACCTTGCATTCCTCACGAACGACCTTTTCAGATTCGTGCTTGGTCCGCAGGTACGGATGATCCAGCTTCTCGGCTTCCTCGAACATGTCTTCGCGGAAGATTCCCTTGAACAGACCGGCAGCCGCAATGGAAGAAACGTGATGGAAGTGCTTGGCGCCCATCGCTTCCGCAGCATTCACCGCAGCGCGGGTGCCCTCGATATTGGTTGCCTGCTGGGCTTCTTCATCTGCGCCCATATCGTACACGGCGGCGAGGTGAAAGAAGTGGTCGATTTTCCCTTTCAGGGCTTTCATCGTCTTGGCGTCGATGCCCAGATTCTTGCTGGTCAGGTCGCCTATGAAGGCCTTCACCTGGGTTTCATCCGCGCCCCAGCGCTCACGCAATTTGTCCAGCTTGTCCTGGGATTGTTCACGTACCAGTACGTGGACAGTGCCACCACGTGCCAGAAGCTTCTCCACCAGGAAACGGCCAATAAATCCGGTGCCACCCGTCAGGAAATAATTCATCAATCTTCCACCCTGCCTGTTGCTCTGTTGTTGTCTATCCATGCCGGCACCCATACGACTAACGTCTTAGAGTTTTCCGGAAACGCCGGCATTGTACTTAATTGCAACCTTCATGTATCGAACTTTTTTAGAGCTTTTACTCTGTAAGCCTTTGTTTTGTATAGAGCTATTACTCTAAATTTTTGACCCGACAAGCGGGACATGCCTGTCCGGTTCGTCGACACAATGTTTTTGAGACTAGCACAGGAATTGCCCCGTGCATGCTCAATTTCCGGATTACCACAATGCAATGAAAGCGCCCGCCAGCAATGACATAATCGGGAACTTATCGCGCCTTTTGGCATCTCTTGTTTTCACAGGAACACCGACCTCCGGAACCCCTACTATGCAGAAAGACAATCCCAACGCGGAACGCTACATTTCGATTGCCCGGGCCTGCCTGAAGGCCATCAACGACACAGCCGATAACGCTGGTTCACGGGAAGAGAAAATTCAGGCGGTCTACGAGGCCATCGACAAGGCCTTCCAGGCCGAGTTCGCAGATTATCGCCAGTCCGTCGCCATCATGGCGACTGTTCTGGAGCGTATTGCCTCGGGCCAGCTGGACAGTGAGAAAGCCGCCGACCTGGCACGTAAAACACTTGACCAGCAGCCTGAAAGCACCCGCAACGCGCTGATGCACTGATTCGCAAACGTCTTCTCCGGATCCCAGAGGGCCTATGAACACACGTACCGTCAGGAAGAACTCCATGCAGAACCCGATCTCACGCCTGTTTTCCCTGCTCATACTTTTGCTGTTCAGCACCCTTGCTCTTTCTGCGCAGATTCCCGAGAAGAGCCCCAATGACGACAACCAGTACCGGTTTATCGAACTGGACAACGGCCTGAAGGTCATTCTGGTGTCTGATGAGGATGCAGACAAAGCGGCGGCCTCAATGAACGTTGCTGTTGGTAGCGGAGATGATCCGGCGGAGCGCGAAGGCCTCTCCCACTTCCTCGAGCACATGCTGTTCCTCGGGACCGAGAAATACCCCGATCCGGGCGAGTACCAGCAGTTCATCAAGAGCCACGGTGGCCAGCACAATGCCTTCACCGCGTTCCAGGACACGAACTACTTCTTCGATGTTCAGGCCGAATTTCTGGAACCGGCACTGGATCGGTTCGCCCAGCAATTTTCCGCGCCCCTATTTACCGCCGAACTGGTGGATCGTGAGCGCAACGCTGTGCACTCGGAGTTCAGCGCCAAACAGAAAGACGATGGTCGACGCTTCTATTCCGTCAAGAAGGCCGTTAGCAATCCGGATCACGCCTTCAGTCACTTTGCCGTCGGAAACCTGAGCACCCTTGAGAATACGGAAGCAAATCCCCTTCGGCCGGATCTGATCGAGTTCTGGAAGCAGCATTACTCCTCGAACATCATGAGCCTGGCGGTTTACGGGCCCCAAAGCCTGGACGAACTGGAATCCATGGTGCGAGGGCGGTTCGATGCCATTGAAAACCGCAACCTTGAGACCAAGCGTCACGTCGCCAGCCTGTACCGCTCAGATGAGCTGCCAGCCAAGGTCACAGCAGAAGCACTGAAGGACGTTCGAAGCCTGTCGCTCACGTTCCCTATTCCGTCCCAGGAAGCGAACTACCGCACCAAACCCGCCAGCTACGTGGCCAACCTGCTCGGCCACGAGGGCCCAGGCAGCCTGTTCGACGTTCTGAAACGGGCCGGTCTGGCGGAAAGCCTTTCCGCAGGTCTGGGCATGGATACCGGCGAGAACGCCACCCTCGAAATCAGCATTTCCCTGACACCGGAAGGACTGGCTCGCCATGAGGACATCCTGCCGCTGGTATTCGATTACATCGAGAAGATTCGCCAGAAAGGTATCAGCGAGCAGCGTTTCCTGGAAATGCAGAACCTGGCTCGCATCGATTTTCGATTCCGCGAACAGGGTAACCCCCTGCACGAAGCCATGCGCCTTTCTCGTTACCTCCAGGACTATCCCGCCGAAGACGTTTTGCGGGCGCCCTGGCTGGTTGAGCGCTTCGCGCCGGAACAGTACCGCGACATTCTGGACAGGCTGACGCCGGACAACCTCCTTACTTTTGTTCTGGCACCGGAGCCTGAACTTGAAAATCCGAACCGAACCGACTGGTACGAAGCGGCGTGGGCCCGAAAACCACTCGACCCGGCAACACTGAGGACCCAGTTCCTGCCAGAACTCGCTGCCCAGCTGCGCCTGCCGCCGGAGAATCCATTTGTGCCGGAAGATCTGGCGATGGTGCCCGGAAAAACCATGGCGCAGCCGACACAACTGGCAACCATCGAGGGAATGGATGTCTGGTTTGCCCGGGATACCCGGTTTGATACCCCGAAAGCCAACGTGTTTGTGGGCCTTCGTACGCCTGCCACCCGAGCGTCGGCACGCAGCTACGTGCTCACTCAGCTGCTGGTGGACGCTATCAATGCCAATCTGAACGCCTGGGCTTACTCCGCCAGTCTTGCGGGCCTGGATTACAGCGTCTATCCGCATCTCAGGGGTATCACGGTCCGGGTCGGCGGTTACGACGACAAACTCCATACCCTGATGAACCGGATTCTGCTCCAGGTGGCTGCACCGGAACTGACCGAACAACGTTTCGAGATCGCCCGGCAGCAGCTGATTGACGGCCTGCAGAACAAGGCCAAGGATCGCCCCGTCGAACAGACCTCTGAGTTTATCCAGACGTCCCTCATCGAAGGCGCCTGGCCCACCGACGCCAAGCTGAGAGCCGCCCGGGAAGTTAGCTTCGAGGAACTGCAGTCCTTCTCTGAAGCCCTGCTGTCACAGGTTGACCCGGTTATGATGGCGCACGGAAACCTTACCGAGGCCTCGACTCTTAACCTCGCGCGGCAAATTGACGCCATTGTTCTGGGCAACAGCGAGCTGGTCCGGGTAGCACGAAGCCAGGTGCGCCAGCTGCCAGATAATGAAACCCTCGTCTCCATCGACGTGGACCATCCAGACACGGGCTATACCCTCTACATGCAGGGAGACAACACCAGCTTTGAGGAACGGGCCCGATTCCGGCTGCTGGCCCAGATTATCAGCAGCCCGTTCTACGAAGAGATCCGAACCACCCGCCAGATGGGCTACATCGTTTACGCAACGCCTTTTGAAATGCTTGAAACACCGGCCCTGGGGTTTGTTGTGCAGTCACCTTCCGCTTCCCCGGCAGAGATTGACCAGGCTGTTCAGGAATTCTCCAACAGCTTTGAGGAAACCCTCTCCGCTTTGACAGCGGAACGCCTTGATCGGGAGAAACAGGCCGTTATCAGCAAGCTACTCGAGCGGGACCGGCAACTCGGCGAGATTTCCAGCCGCTACTGGCGTGAGATTGATCGGGGCATGGACACGTTTGATTCCCGCCAGCAGTTGGCCAACGCGATCAAGCAGGTCGGAAAACCACAATTGCTGGAAACCTTCAAAAAGGCCGTCCTGGAGCGCAAGCAGGCATTAGAAGTGGTTACAGGTGGGAATGGCCTGCAGGCAAACCAGGCGCTTGGCAGGCTCACCGAGCTGCCGCCGGTGCCCGCCAGCTAGAGTACTCAAAGAGTGCGCAGAAAGCGCGCCCAGTCTTCGGGCTCGTCGACATCCCAGCGGGGCTCCAGCAAACAATAGCTGAGCCCCGATGCTTTAAGGCGCTCACAGGTCTGGGTCAGAACCTCCGGCGTGCCCCAGGCAATGTCATCCAACATTCCCTCAGCCACTCGGGAGGCTCCAATCAGGACATAGCCGCCATCGTCTGAGGGCCCAAGCACAACGTCGTAGTCTTTCAGGAGCGCGACGGCGTTACGGGCGTAATCCGGATCGACCGAGGGGCAATCACTGCCCACCACCAATGCCCGGTCATAATCCTGAAGAGACAGACTCAACGCTCGATACATCCGTTGGCCCAGTGTGCTCCCCTCCTGAACGCCTTGCATCAGGCCGGCGGCATCAAGCTCTTCAATGATAGAGGCCGCCTCGCCGGGCCGGTCATCCACCGGTCTATCCCACCAGAATTCCACCGGATAGCCGGTCGCACACAGGTTATCCAGCACAGCCAGCGTGAGCCGAACATGGGCTTCGAGAGCCCCGACCGCACCCAACTCGGGCATCAACCGGGTTTTAACCCGTCTGGCTTCCGGCCATTTGGCAAACTGGAGAAAAACCGCCGCAGGCGGATTACTTTGAGGCATTGCGCACATCCGATCGGTAAATTTGGGCCAGGGACTCCGGCGATTCACCACGCCAATACCGCCAGCGCAGCTGCCACATCAGAAAAATCGTTCGCCAGGCACCGTATTTCTGCCAACGGCGGCTATCGGTAACGACTGGCTCTTTTATACAGAAAGGATGGGACACCAGGCAAAGACGGCGTGAGAATTCGACATCTTCCATGAGCGGCATCGGGTGAAAACCATCCAGGGCGTCGAAAACGTCCCGCCGTACGAAAATTGCCTGATCACCGGTGCAGATGCCTGACAGGCGCGAGCGCTGGTTCATGAACCAGGCAATAACCCGGAAAAGCAGCCGCTCACCACTCAGCCGCACATCGAACCGCCCCCAGGCGCGACGGGAATGGACGAAACTTGCGAGATGCTCCAGAGCTTCTTCCGGCAGGCGCGTATCTGCGTGCAGAAACAACAGTAGATCGCCCTTTGCAACTGCCGCGCCGGCGTTCATCTGAAGCGCCCGGCCCTTCTCTGACACAACCACCCTGTCGCAAAGTGGCCGGGCCAGCTCAACGGTTCGATCGGTACTGCCACCATCAACGACAACCACCTCATGCCCCCGGTTACGGATCGGTTGCAGGGCGCGCAGGGTGTCGGTTACACCTGCCGCTTCCATCCACACGGGAACAATCACGCTTAGCGAGAAAGGATCTGGCAAAACACACTCCGTGACATTCTCTGAAACCGGACCGAACCTTGAGCCTCAGGTCTTAGCCCGCTATCATACCGCCCTTCTCGCGATAATGCCCCCGTAGCTCATCTGGATAGAGCGTCCCCCTCCTAAGGGGAAGGTAGCAGGTTCGAGTCCTGCCGGGGGTACCACCTCTCTTAACCCCGATTCTCGGTCCGTGATATTCAACCTGGCTCCAGGCGAGCTAAACTGCCCCTCCTTACCGACATCAGGACTTCTCAATGGCCCGCTTTACCGAAATCGGAACCGCAATGATCCCCGGCAAGGGAACCCGATTACGTCTTTTGCAACGCAATGATGAATTTTCCATCAAAATTGCCGGCACCACCGGAGAATTGATGAACAGCCGGATCCACGGCTCGGAGGATGCTCTTGCCACCCTGGCGTGCGAACGGATTGCCGATCAGCCTGCTCCCCGGGTTCTTATCGGCGGCCTGGGCATGGGGTTCACGCTGGCAGCAGCGCTGGCCGCTCTGGGCGACGATGCGCAGGTGACGGTAGCCGAGCTGGTTCCCGAAGTAGAAGCCTGGAATCGCGGGCCGCTGGGCTCTGCGGCGGGCAACCCGCTGAACGACCCGAGAGCGCAGGTTCACATTGGTGATGTGGCCGAATTACTCAGAAACAGCGACGGCGAATGGGATGCCATCCTTCTCGATGTCGACAACGGCCCGGAAGGCCTCACCCGCAAAGAAAACAACTGGATCTACTCACCGGATGGCATTGCGGCCGCCCAGAACGCCCTGCGACCTGATGGCATCCTTGCCTACTGGTCTGCCGGCCAGGAGCATTCCTTCACAGAGAGGCTGCGGCGGGCAGGATTTTCTGTTGAGCCCGTTACAGTGAGGGCCTTGCGACCCGGCAAGGGTGCCCGCCACGTTATCTGGCTGGCGTGGTAATCATTCATCGACTCTACCGGAATCTGTCCTGGCTCAATTTGGGATTATTCCTTTGTTATATACTTATTCCAAAGCCAAGAAGCCCGGGAGAGATTCAATGACCAAACCGACCATCACAACAGCCTTGCTATGCTCCTTGCTTTCCATGCCACTTCTCGCGCAACCCCAAGCAGATAGCCCGGAAGCAATGGTTGCCGAAGCACGTTCCCTGGTGAAAAGCTTCGGCGGCTCACTGAAGCAGGCGCTCCAGGCGGCCATCAAAGAAGGCGGCCTCACAAACGGTATTGGTGTTTGCAAGACTGTGGCACCGGAAATCGCCAGCAACAATAGCAGCGGCGGCTGGGTCATCAGTCGGACCAGTCTGAAAGTCCGGAACCCGGAAAACACCCCGACCGACTGGCAGGAGATCCAGCTGCTGGCCATGGACAGACAGCCGGTAAAGAACGGAAAACCGGTGGAGGTCTGGCAGGTCTCCGAAGCGTCCGGACAGCCGGCGTTCCAATATATGAGCGCCATCCCGACACAGAAACTTTGCCTTGGCTGTCACGGTAAGTCCATCGCCCCGGAGGTGAAGGCAAAACTGGCTGAACTCTATCCTGAAGACAAGGCGACCGGCTTCTCCGAGGGCGATTTGCGGGGCGCGTTCGTTGTTACGCGGGATGTTCCAGTAGACTGATGGCACTAGCCATTTCTTCAGCGATTGAGAACAGGTATGTCACTGAACTACAGAATCATTCCGGTCACGCCTTTCCAGCAGAACTGCTCACTGATCTGGTGCGAAAAGACGCGCCGGGCAGCCGTAGTCGATCCGGGCGGGGATCTGGAGAAGATTCGCGCCGCTGTGGCTGAGGAAGACGTGACGGTCGAAAAAATTCTGCTTACCCATGCCCACATTGACCATGCCGGCGGAACTGCGGAGCTGTCCAAAGAGCTGGGTATTCCCATTGAGGGGCCGCAGAAGGAAGACAATTTCTGGATTGTTGGCCTGCCCCAGCAGGCGCAGATGTTCGGGTTTCCGGCCCCGGAAGTTTTCACCCCGGATCGCTGGCTGGAAGATGGGCAGCAGGTCACCGTGGGTAACCAGACCCTGGAAGTCCTTCACTGCCCCGGCCACACACCGGGACATGTGGTTTTTTACCACAAGGAATCCGGTCTGGCGCTGGTAGGTGACGTGCTGTTCCATGGCTCGATCGGACGCACGGATTTTCCAAAGGGCGACCACGCAACACTGATTCGCTCTATCAGGGAACAGCTGTTCCCGCTCGGCGACGAGGTTGCGTTCATTCCCGGACACGGTCCAATGTCCACCTTTGGCCGGGAGCGAGCCACCAACCCCTTTGTTTCCGACCATCGGGGCTGAGCCTGTCGCCAGACCCACGCCGCCGTTCTAAAGGCGGCTTTCCTGATTCAGCCGGAACTGTTCGATGGTTTTCCTGAGATTCTCGGCCATGGCCAGAAGGTCTCCGGCAATTCTCGCTGTCTCCTTGGCATCCCCGGAGGTCTGCTCTGCCGAGCGACTGATTTCAATCACGTTGTGATTAATGGATTCGGAGACATCGCTCTGCTCGTTGGCAGCGCTCTCCATTTCCTGATTGAGGTTGGTGATCTCCCGCACAGCAGAGGCAATGGTTTGCAGTTCAGACTCTACTGTCAGAATGGCTGAAACCTGATGCTCTGCCATCTCAGAGGCATGGCGCATGGTGGCCACACAATCGACAACCTCTCCCTTCAGTCCGTTGATGGTGTTCCGGATTTCCTCCGTTGAATCCTGGGTTCTCGACGCCAGCGCACGCACCTCATCGGCCACCACAGAAAAACCGCGCCCCTGCTCTCCGGCACGGGCCGCCTCGATGGCGGCATTGAGCGCCAGCAGGTTGGTCTGGTCAGCGATATTGGAGATTACCTCCAGCATATCCGACATCTGGCTGGTACGTTGATCCAGCTGCTCAATGCGTTTTGCGCCACTCTGGACCTCGGTGTTCAATGCCTCGATGCTTTTTACTGCATTCCGGGCAAGGCTCTCACCCTTGCTCGCTGATTCCGCAGTATCTGCGGATTTTCGGGTGGTATGAATGGCATTTTCCCGGACCTGAACCGCAGATGCGGCCATCTCGGTAGTGGCGCTGGCCACCTGATCTGTGTTGTCACGCTGGGCAAGCACTTCCCTCTCTGTCGTGTCAGCCTTCCCCGCAATGCTTCTGGCCGCCTGCTCAACCTGTTCGGCGTTGTCCATGACGGTATTCATGCTCTCCCGTATCTTCGCCATCATCCGGTTGAACGCCCGGGACACGGAACCGATCTCGTCGTTGCGGGTAACCTCAAGCTCAATGGTCAGGTCAGAATTTCTGGAGATCTCGTCCATGCGGTCGTGGAGTCGCCGCAAACGGGAAAACACCAGTCGACTCAAAGCGGCGGCGGTCAGGAAAAACACCGCAGCAAAGATGGCTACCTGAATACCGCCACTGGTCAGCAGTTGCTGCTGCAAACGGGCATCGCTGTCAGCCATGGAATAGTCCACCCGAATGGCTCCAAGAACGTCTCCCTCACTGGCCTGATGACAGCCAAGACAGTTGACGCCCTGATAGTTCTCCATCGCGATCACGGGCTCGATCAGTGTGTAGACTCGCCCGTCCTCATTGCTGGAATAGGACTCCACCCGCTCACCGGCAAGCGCTTTCTTGTCCAAAGGTTCCCGCTTCTGTTCCGACGCGTTGCCGTTGCCGAAGATCCGGTTCAAATGGTCACTGCGAATCACCCGCACGTCCAGCACGTCTTCAGACGCCATCACCTTTTTCCGAAGCACATCCCGGTTACCGATGGTGCCGGTGACCATCATGGTATTCAGCCCATCGAAATAGGATTTTGCCAGTCCATCCACGTATTTGTGGCTGAACTCTTCAAGATGATCACGCTGTGAGTCTGCACTGTAGATTACGGTAAACACGAGCACCAGGGAGAAGGCAGCCGCCAAAGCGGCAAGTAAGAGAAAGCGGATGGAATACTGTTTTTTCATGGTAACCCGACACAGAGACCGCGCGGCATGCGGCCAGGACGTTGTTTTGACGTTTCGTGATGACAACTAACTGTCGCCAAACTTTATAGATATGCGTCAATTATTTCCTGACCCAGATCAGATCCGGGAAAAGTCGTTTACACATGAAGGAAGGAGGGAGCCCTCAGCCCGGGACTTCATCGAGTTGGCCTGAAAGCTGCAGAGCATGATGACAAGCATTCGTGATTCCCAACGCTGACTGTTCGGAAACCGCACTCCGGTTGACCGAAGGAGGAAACCCATCCATGTCCCTACTGACATCTCTGATCCGGGCGAGCACCCAGTTCCAGCAGGCCATGGAAAGGCGCCAGACGCCTTCAACAGGGCCGGAAGCCGCGCCCGGCAAAGCACAGGCAAAGGCCATGGAAACCGAGCCGACACCTGGCGATGATCGTTTTACACCCTCGGAGAACAACCAGTCTGACCTCTCACGGCTGAAAGCCCGCCGACTGGCCATGACCGACTACAAACAAACTGTGGGGCAGGATCTTGCCTTCGTTCGAGAAACACTGCGGCACAAACTTGCCGAATACAACCTGCACCCGGCAACCGCATTGAACGTGAGCAAAACGGAGAATGGCAGCGTTGCGGTGGAAGGGAAAATCGCAGACAACACACGCATCCAGATTGAAAAAGACCTGAACGTAAACAAAAACTTCAAGGAAGCGTTCAATCGCCTCAGCGTTAACGAGCCAACGCTGCATTTCATGGACAATGCGCTCAAACTGAATCAGGCGTACGGGGTGAATAACCCGCTATTGGACACACTGATCAGCGAGAACCAGCAATTTAACGGCCTGCAGGACCTCGTGCACCGTTACGACACCATGCGCCGCTCAGTGAGTGCCGAGCAAATCGAAGCTGCAGGGAATAGCCGGGCGTACGCCTTTAATCTGAACGCCCGGGCATAAAGGAAAGACGGATCAGGAGAATCAGACCTCGAAAGGCGCCGGATCCCCCTTACCAACACGGGTAACCACCGGAGCCTCGCCGGTAAAGTCCACGACCGTGGTCGCTTCCATACCGCAGAATCCCCCGTCGATAATCAGATCCAGCTCATGCTCCAGGGTTTCCCGGATTTCATAAGGGTCTGTCATCGGATCGGTTTCGCCCGGCAGAATCAGAGTGCTACTCATGATGGGCTCACCAAGCTCGCCCAACAGCTCCTGAACAATGGCATTGTCCGGCACACGGACGCCTACTGACCGGCGTTTGGGATGAAGCAGCCGCCGGGGCACTTCACTGGTGGCATCCAGAATGAAAGTGTAGGGCCCGGGCGTGAAATTCTTCAGCAACCGGTACTGGGTGTTGTCCACCTTGGCATAGACCCCGATGTCCGAAAGATCCCGGCACACCAAGGTGAAGTTGTGCTTGTCATCCAGACGGCGAATCCGCTTGATCCGATCCGCCGCCTGCTTGTCACCCAGGTGACAGCCAATGGCATAGGCTGAATCCGTGGGATACACGATCACCCCGCCACGACGCAGAATATCCACCGCCTGATTGATCAGACGCTTCTGTGGCGTCTCCGGATGAATCTGGAAAAACTGACTCATGAACCCTCTCCCTGTGCGGTCCGCGTCGCCATCGCCGGATCTTTCTTCGACCCGCCCATACAATTCGGAGATTCCGGCGCCGACTGCCCCGTCGCCTCCCATTCTTCCGGTGAGTATAGATGCAACGCCAGCGCATGAACCGGCCCCGCCAGTTCCTCGGCAAGCACCTTGTAAATCGCCTGATGCCGCCGCACCCTCATCTGCCCCTCAAATTCCGGCGACACCAGGGTCACCTTGAAATGAGTTTCAGAATTAGGAGGCACACTGTGCTTGTGGCTCTCGTTCTCCACCTGAAGCACACGCGCATCGAAGGCGTCGTTCAGCTTGGTTTCAATTGCATTCTGGATCTTCATGTTTCGAGACTCCTACAGCTCAACCCTGATGGAAGAGGGCGAATGGCGAACGGTCAGAAGCGGGTGTGGAGATGGCTTTCCCAAAAGTGTGTGTTGCCAAGGATGGCAGCACCAAGCCCCCATGGATGGGTTCACGGCGTCTTTTGGGAAAGCCATCTTCACAGCCGCCTCCACCAACACCCTCAGTCTACTACACATACAGGACACACCCGAGAGCCTTGACACCATAAAGCCAAAGCGCCACATTCCCATCCCGATTCCAAAACACCCAAACCCCATGCACCTGTACATCGCCGAAAAACCAAGTCTCGGCCGCGCCATCGCCGCTGCCCTCCCTGGCCCTCACCAGAAAGGCCAGGGCTGGATACGCTGTGGCACTGGCGAAAATGCTGCCACCGTTAGCTGGTGCATCGGCCACCTGCTGGAACCGGCAGAACCTGCACGCTATAACCCCGCTTGGAAGAAATGGCGCCAGGAAGACCTGCCGATGTTTCCCGACAAATGGGAGGTCATGCCCAAGGACAGTGTTCAGCAACAATTAAAGGTGCTGGAATCGCTGATTCGCCAGGCCAAGACCATTATTCATGCTGGCGACCCGGATCGGGAAGGCCAGCTGCTGGTGGACGAAGTTATCCGCTATTTCGGTGCCAGCGCCCCGGTTCAACGGATACTGATCAACGATTTGACGCCAGCGGCCGTGGCCCGGGCGATCCAGAGCCCCAGGGACAACCGGGAATTCCGTCGGTTATCCCATTCCGCCCTGGCCAGACAACGCGCCGACTGGCTCTATGGCATCAACCTGACCCGATTTTATACCCTCAGTTATCAGCGGCAGGGTGAACAGGGGGTCTATTCCGTTGGCCGGGTACAGACTCCGGTACTTGGCCTTGTGGTTGAACGTGACAATACCATCGAACACTTCCAGCCCAAGCCCTATTACCGCATTGAAGCAAGGTTCAGGGCTCAGGAGGAAGAAGCCGACCAGCAAACCTTCACCGCCCGCTGGCAGCCCAACGAGCAGTTCCAGGATTACCTGGATGAAGAGAACCGCCTGCTCAACCGGGAAGTCGCTGAACAGATTGCCGACAGCGTTCGAAACCGACCCGGCACCATCACCGAGTCCCGCTTTCGGGATCGGTCGGAAGCGCCACCGCTGCCGTTTTCCCTGTCGGCCCTGCAAATTGAAGCAGGCCGGCTATTCCGCATGGGTGCCAAAGACGTCCTGGATACCGCCCAGAATCTTTACGAGCGCCACCAGCTCATCACCTACCCGCGATCAGATTGCCGGTTTTTACCGGAAGGCCACTACAGCCAGCGGGAGCAGGTGATAAGAGCCATTGCCCGAGTGGCACCGGATCTGGAGCAAGCCTGCAACGGCGCAGACCTTGGCCGCAGGACTTCCGCGTGGAACGACAAACAGGTCGACGCCCACCACGCTATTATCCCAACCAGCCGCCCGACGCCGAACGGCAAACTCAGTGACGCGGAAGAAAAAATCTACGGACTGATCAGCCGGTACTATCTGATGCAGTTCGCGCCCGATGCCGTGCACAGGGAGGGTAAGCTAACGGTACGAGTGTCAGAGCACGAATTCCGCGCGACGGAAACGGCCATCCTGGTGCCCGGCTGGAAAACGCTGGAACTGAAACTGCGAGAAGCTCGCAAGGAACCGGAGAAGGCACCGCTTCCCAGACTGGAAAAAGGCGAACCGGTATTCTGCGACGATAGCAACCTCAGCGAGCGCAAAACCCAGCCGCCCCAGCATTTCACCGATGCGACCCTGCTCTCGGCGATGACCAACATCGCCCGTTTTGTAACCGATACCGAACTCAGAAAAACCCTGCGGGAAACCGATGGCCTGGGCACCGAAGCGACCCGCGCGGCTATCATCGACACCCTGTTCAAACGGGATTATCTGTACCGCGACAGCCGACACATCCGCGCCACCGACAAAGCCAAGGCATTGATAGGCGCTCTGCCCGAATCGGTCAGCAAACCGGATCGCACAGCGGTGTGGGAAGCGAACCTGGAGAGCATCCGCCGTGGAGAGGGTGACCCGAGACAGTTCCTGGAAACCCTGAAAGAGGAAATTCGCGGCTTTCTCAACAGGCCACAGGGCCGGCCCGCCCAGGACAACGAACAGGCCGGTACAACTTCACCAGAGTCCCAGCCTCATTGCCCCAAATGCCGTGCCCCGATGCTGGAGCGAGACGGCAAGTTCGGCCGATTCTATGCCTGCACCCGCTACCCGGATTGCCGGGGCACCCGACCGCTGGAAGAAGCCACGCCTCAGGATGGCACTGGCCAGAAACCCATTCCATGCCCCCACTGTTTCTCGCCCCTGGTGCGACGAAAAGGGAAAAAAGGCTGGTTCTGGGGCTGCAGTAATTTCCCCGGCTGCCGACAAACATTGGACGACGACAACGGAAAGCCTTTAGTCCGTTTACGCAAGTCTACATAACGATACTGAACGCAGATCCACATTTTGTGATAATTGATTGATATAGCAGAGTAGTCCATTGAAAGCTCTGCTCGATACCAGGCAAGAGAGCGACACTCCGGGAGAGGCTTAATGCGTATTGCTTTGCTTGAAGATGAAACCGAACAGGCACAGCACATCCAGTCAATTCTGTCTGAAAGCGGGCATCACTGCGACAGCTTCCCGACCGGCCAAAATTTCCTGTGCGCGGTTCTGCACCGCAGCTATGACCTCCTGATTCTGGATTGGCAGATTCCGGACATGACCGGCATTGATGTTCTCGAGAGCGTTCGCGCCCAGCTGAACTGGCCGATTCCAGTCGTGTTTCTCACCCAGCGGGACAGCGAGGCAGATATTGTTCGGGCTCTGGATGCCGGCGCCGACGATTACCTGGCCAAGCCGGCCCGTGCGGCGGAATTGGGCGCGCGCATCAATGCTCTGGCGAGACGCTCCAATCCTGACAGCGAAAAGGAAGTGCTTCGCTATGGTCCGTTCGAAATCAACACGCAGCAAAGGGTCATTGCACTCCATGGTGAAGAACTGACGCTGACCGACAAGGATTTCGATCTGACCCTGTTCCTGTTCCAGAACCAGGGCCGGCTGTTGACCCGGGAAATGCTGCTTGAGCGCGTCTGGGGTCTGGCGCGGGATATCAATACCCGTACCGTGGACACGCATATGAGCCGACTGCGCCGTCGTCTCGGCCTGAACCCGGAAAACGGCTTCCGCATCAAGACCATTTACCAGCGGGGCTACCGACTGGAGGCCATGAAGGCGCAGGACCAGGCCTTTGACGTCGACGAACCCGCCAGGGCAGCCAATGACTGACAGCCCGGCTCCGCGATTACCGGCACTGCTGCTGATCCTTTCACTGCTTGCCTGGGCTGCCCCCGCGGCTGCCGAGCTTTCGGTAACGCGCGGTTCAGCCGGGCATTCTGACGTTTCGTCGGCCAACCCGGTGCCCGAGTGGATCTACACCTTGCGGCCTGGAGAAAGCTTTTCGGAAGTGGCCAACGACCTGCTCGCACCCAATTATCCCGCGAGTCGCCTTCTGCAATACAACAAGATTGGCAACGGTGCCATTCTGGGTGCCGGCGACAGTGTGCGAATTCCCCTTGCCTGGCTAAAGCGCCAACCTCAGCCGGCGCGGGCGACATCGGTCACCGGAACCGTACAGCTGATTTCCGGAAATACCGGTCGGAAAACACCCCTGAGTGAAGACGCCCTCATCCGCGTTGGTGATGAAATTCTGTCCGCGTCCGGGACCGCCACCATTGAACTGGCGGACGGCTCGGAAGTAAGGATTTCTCCGAATTCTCGACTCATCTTCAATCGCCTGACCCAATACGGCAAAGCCGGCATGGTCGATACCAGACTCCGACTCGACAGGGGCGAGATCCACACCCGAGTGAAGCCGGTCATGGAGGGAGGCGCACGATTCGAGATTGAAACGCCTTCGGCCGTCGCCGCCGTGAGAGGTACCGCATTTTCACTCCAGACATCGGCAGAGGGCACTCGCCTGCAGGTAACCGAGGGCGACGTTGACTTCGGGGCCCCCGGCAAGACCCGCCGGATCCCTGCGGGTTTCGGAGCCAGCCTGTCCACCACTAACAATGACGGCCTGAGCATTCGCCGCCTACCGCCAGCGCCGGCGCTCGATCCACTGCCACCGAGACTGACCCAACTGCCCACCACCATGACCTGGCAGGAAAGTCGCGCCCCCATGCACCGGGTGGACATCTTCGAAAGCGACACAGGCCGCTGGGTAGAAAGCCGAAAACTGACAGGCAACAGCTTTGATATCGGGCAACTGGATAATGGCAGCTATGAGGTACACCTGGCGGCACTCGATACTCGCGGCACGGCGGGGATGCCACGCGTCGTCCCGCTGGAAGTCGATCTTCAGGCCAGGACTGCCAGCCTGGTTGCTCCGGAAGATGGGGGCACCGTCAACGACGATATGCCCGAGTTTCGCTGGCAGCTTAACGGCGACAATGAAGTGGCTCGGGTAGAGATAGCCGAAGATCAGGATTTCCGGAACCTGATCGCCACCAGCGAGTGGGCACCCGAAACGGCTGCCCTGCCCTCACGCCCGCTTGGGCCTGGCAAGTATTACTGGCGCGTGGTGACCGAAGCAGGCGGCAATTCAGTTGCTACAACGCAGCCGCGGGAGCTGGTGGTCAATGGCAGCCTGCCTCCGGTTCGGATCATCAGCGTGAACTACATCGACAGCCAGGTAAGGGTGTTCTGGGAGAAGGTAGACACGGCGGCAGAATACCGACTGCAACTCTCGGAGGAGCCGGGCTTCAACAATATCATCAAGGAGGCAACACTGCCTGATACCACGGCAGCCTTGCGTCTTATTCCCGGAAGGCGGTATTTTGTGCGCCTGAAAGCTCTTTCTGATGGTCCACTGCAAAGCCGTTGGGGACCAGGGAGGGAATTGTACCTGGAATAATCCGTTGATCGACCGAACCACACAGCAGGGCTCATGAACCGGGATTGGCTGCCAATTAAAACGACCCCCTGGACTCTGGGCCTGATACTGCTGGCACTGCTCCTGCTTATCCAGACAACCGAACTACCTCAACGCCTGGATTACTGGCTGTACGACCAAGCCATCACCTCGAATCCACTGGAAGCCTCGGACGAGGTGGTTCTGGTGACGATCGACGAGCTGAGCCTGAATCGCCTGGGCCGCTGGCCCTGGCCCCGTAATCTGCACGCTGAGCTCATTGCCAAGCTCAACGAGGCAGGCGCAAAAACCATTGTGTTCGATATTCTGTTCGCCGAACCGTCGCCAGACGACCAGCAACTGGCAGAACAGATGCGAAGTCACGGCAACGTTATTCTGCCAGTCTATCTGTCGCCTCCCACCTCCCAGTACCTGTTAAGCGAACAATTGCCGGTTGGAGTGCTGGCTTCAGCGGCCGCCGGTCTGGGCCATGCTCATGTGGAACTGGACAGCGACGGCGTTGCCCGGGGTCTTTATCTGTTTAATGGCCTCGGGAACCAGCTCTGGCCAAGCCTTGCGCTGGCCGCAAGCGGTGTTGGACCACAAAATCCGGAGACCGAGGATACGCCTTCCTATGTCAATATTCGGGATCAATACCGTGCTGTGCCCCTGATCGGTGGTGCCGGCTCTCTCCAGTCGTATTCTTTCTCACAGGTACTCACTCAGCCGGCCGCACCCGAACACTTCAGTGGCAAAACAGTCTTTGTCGGTGCCACAGCCGCCGGTTTTGGCGACATACTGCCCACGCCCTTCTCGGGGCTGAGCCGTCCGATGTCCGGCGTTGAATTCCACGCCAACGTGTTGTCGGCATACATGCAGGGATTGTTGATTAAACCCGCACCGGCGTGGGCGTCTGCCCTGCTGGCCATGACAACCATCCTGATACTCGCCCTCGCCCTGCCACCCATGCGCCCTGCGCGAACCCTTCTCGCCTGCGCGACGGCACTGGCGGGACTGGTCGGAATCTATCTGTTCGTGCTGCTGACGATGCGATGGTGGGTTCCCCTTGCAAACGCACTGCTGGTTCCACTCTTGGCCTTTCCTGTATCCAGCGGCCTTCGACTGGCCATGACCAACCGATTTTTGAACCGGCAACTGGACGAGCTGGCCAGAAGCCCCCAGGTCGCCCTGCCCGCACCCTCGGGAAGGAACCCGACACAACTTCTGGAGCACTTCCAGGCCCTGTTTCGCCCCACAGGGTGGCTTTTGATGGAGGAGAACGACATCCTCTCCGCACGTGGACTGTCACAGAGCGATATTCCGGATGACCTGACTCCGGGGCACTGGTTTCACGACAGCAATCGCAGCTGGATTCAGCTATTGCGAGCCGGCACCCGCTATCACCTGGGCCTGCTGTTACCCAATGATCTCGGGCGCGAGGCCATCCAGCGCTATCTGCGCAGGCTGCACCTTGAGCAAGCCGTACCGGCGGATTCTGCAGCCAGACCCAGTGAAAACATTTCTGCACGAATCGAGCGGGTCCGCATCGCCACGGATCGGTTGAACCACATGCAGCAGTTCATCCGGAGAAGTTTTGAGCGCATGCCCGACGGTATCATCGTGACCGACGAACTGGGGGTCATCCGTTTTGCCAACGGCCACATAGAGGAATGGTTCCGCGAGCCCATGCCGAGCCTGGCCGGCCTTCCCCTGGTAAAACTGCTGGAGGGACACGATCCGCGGGAAACGCCACCCTGGCATGAAACCGTTTCCGACACCCTGACCCTATTACAGAGCCGCACCGTAGACCTCAGGATTCGCGACAAAGATTTCCTGATTCATTTTGCACCGTTTTCGCTGCCAGACAGCGACCAGCAAGGCATCATTGCCAATATTTCGGATATTTCGGAATTGCGGGAGCAGCAGCGCCAGCACCGCGAGGCAATCGACTTTATTTCCCATGACGTGCGCTCGCCTCTGGTTTCACAGCTTGCCCTGATCGAACAGTTGAAACGGGATCCCAGCCACATTGAACAGGAACAGCTGGAACAACTGGGGCGGCTGGCCCGGAGAAGCTATCACCTGGCCGAGGAATTCGTGCAGTTGGCCCGGGCGGAACAATTAACGGAAACCCGGTTCTACGAATGCGAATTTCTGGCGATCGTAGAGAACGCCCGTGACAGCGTCAGCGAGCAGGCTGTAGAGAAGCAGATACAACTCCAGTTACAGGGTACCGAGGATTTGTGGCTGAAAGGCAATGCAGAGCTTCTGGAGCGCGCCGTTATCAACCTGCTGACCAATGCCGTTCAATACAGCCCGCGTGGATCAGACGTCAGCATTCAGGTCTTCCGCGCTGGCCATCAGGCCTGTTTGACAATTGCCGATGAAGGTACCGGTATCGATCCGGAGGAACTGCCGCACCTGTTCGACCGTTACCGGCGTCAAAAAAGCACTGAGCTGGCCGGAGTCCACGGAACGGGGCTCGGACTATCCTTCGTCAAGACCGTTGTTGAAAAGCATAGAGGGGAAATTTCGGTGTCGTCGCAACCAGGCGAAGGCTCTGCGTTCACCCTCAAACTCCCGATTGCAGACCCGATGGCCTGAGACTTCATACTCCAGGCCCGGGGTTCTAGTCTCAGGAACGGATGGACTTGCTCACAACATCGGAGGGCTCACTGATCAGCCCGTTGGTATCCTGAACCTGGATGGTGAAATACCAGGTCCCTGCGTCCAGACCACTCACCTCGTAGGACATTTCCGCTTCGGCCTGAGCATTGGTGACAACCACCTCTTCGCTCAGCTCGTCAGCATCCTGACCGTACCGGATCACATATTTGTCGAGCTCACCCATCGGAATGCTCTCGCCGTTAACGCGAGTCAGGGGAGCGCTCCAGCTCAATACTGCGGAGCGCTCGGGAGATGGCTCTTGTCCTCCGGTGCCCCCGGAATCAACTTGACCGCCTGAACCAGCGGAATCTCCAGAATCGCCCGGCGAACCGACGCTAGCACTACCCGATGATCCACCCCCACAGCCTGTGAGAAGTGCTCCAAAAATAAACGCGGCGATCCATGCCTGTGACACTTTGATGACGCGTTTCATATGCATTAAGCACCAATAAATCGTCGACTTTGTTAAATTGTATAAAACGTGGACGATTGTCGGTGTGACGGTGGTCATTTTCCTAATTACGAAAATGTCAATTTCCCGTCAGGGATTTGTAATAAAGCGGGGAAGTAATTGATCAGGCGGGCAAATTTTTGCCGAGCGGAATCAAGCGCCATACACAACGTTACAAAAAAGTCCGGGCAGGGGCAGTGGAGAGCAAAATGGGTGTGCTGGAGTGCGAAAAAAGCCCGCAAAAGCGGGCCGGGTCTGCACCATCCACTTGTCGACACGAGAAATCCAGTCGGCCATTGAGTCCGTTCAGGCGGGAAGTCGCAAGGCGGTGACTGACATAAATGCACAAGTTGCCAGTGCCGCAGAAGAGCAAAGTTCGGTGACGGAACAGGTCAACCAACTTAAAAGCGCGATCGAGTTTTTCAAGCTGAACAAAACCCGTTCCAACAGCAATTATTAATTGGTTATTCTCTTGAAGGGATAAATCTGAAGAAGATATAGGCGTTCGCTGGTGCAAAGTGAAGCAACTCGCTCTAAAGGGGTAGTCCCAAACAAAAGACACCCACGGCAGACCCCCTACCTTGAAATGAGAGGAGACCATATTCAAGTGACAGAGCGTGTCTCTTTGCAAATCAGGTGTTCCCTACAACAACGCCAGCACCAACCCCTCTTCCCAACTGATCAGCACCAGCGTCAGAATGGTTGCCAGAAGGAACGGAAGCAAAGCCCGGAAAATAGCCATCGGGGATGCGCCGGTCATGGCGGAAGAAATATAAAGGCCCGCACCAACCGGTGGTGTAAGCAGGCCAAGAACCAGCGTCAGGCACACCACCACGCCGAACTGGTAGGCGCTAATGCCAAACTGGGCTTCCGCTATGGGCATGAGGATCGGCACGACCAATATCAGTGCGGCAATGCCATCGATCACCATGCCCACCAGCAGCAGGATACCCACGACCAGCATCAGAAACATGAATGGGTCTGTGGTTTGTGCGGCGATCCAGCTGGCCGCACTTTGGGGAATTTTTTCGAAGATGATCACCCAGCCGAATACACCCGCGGCAGCAATCAGCATGATGACCATGCCGGAATTGAAGGCGGTCCTTTTCAGAACGCCAAAAAGGTTTTTGTACTTGAGGTCTCGGTAGACGTATTTTCCAATCACCAGAGCACCCAGTGAGGCCAGCGCGGCTGACTCTGTGGGAGTGGCCAGCCCGGTGAGGATACCGCCGATGATGATCAGCGGAATAAGCGCCGCCGGAATGCCCATCAGGAAATAATGCTTGGCCTGCTGTCGCGTTGGCCAGCTGCCTTTCGGGTACTCATATCTGAGGCCGAGCAGGCTGATCGCGATAAAGAACAGAAAAGACATGACCAGCCCCGGAATGATGCCGGCGATGAACATATCCGCAATCGGAACCTGGGCCAGTACGCCAAACAGCACGAACAGCATGGACGGCGGGATAATGGGCGAGAGCAATCCCCCGGCAGCGGTTATGGCGGCGGCATAAGGCTTTTCGTAACCGTCCTTCTCCATGGCAGGCACCATGGCGCGGGACATCATGGCGATCTGTGAGGCAGCAGAGCCCATAATGGCCGCCATCATCATGTTGGCCACCAGGTTGATGTAAGCCATGCCTCCGCGAAACCCGCCCACCAGGATGCGCGCCAGGTTCACCAGCCGGCTGGTAAGGCCACCTTCATTCATCAATTCGCCGGCAAGCATGAACAGGGGTATCGCCAACAGTCCATAGCTCTGGATGGCGCCGAATAGCTGTTGCAGGTAGGAATCTAGCAGCACGGTATTACCCGAATCGTAGATATACCAGAGCGCCGTCAGCGCCAGGACCAGTGAGATCGGCACCGCAAGAAACAACAAAACGGCGAAGACAACCGCAGTCATGTCATACCCACGCTCTGTTCGGGAGCAGTCTCGGAACTGAGAAGATTGGCTAAACCATGAAGGGTCAAAGTGATCGACAGAATGGGCAGAATCATCCACACCCAGAACTTTTTGATGCCAAGGGTGCTGGTGTTTTCCGCGTACATGAAGTTGAAGGTTTCCGCCTGAAAGTTTTGCAGGTCGAACCCCACCTGATACAACGTGAACGGGTCGTACCAGCGCCAGCTGAGCCAGGCCAGAATACCGCCAAACAGAAGCACCATCAGGTCACTGAATTTCGCCAGTACCGTTCGGGTGCTACCTTTTACATACTCGGTCAGCAGATTGACAGCAACGCTTTCCCGACGTTTTAGCAGCACGGATGTCGCAAAGAAGGTCATCCAGATCATGCAGTAAATCGCCAGTTCATCCACCCAATAGATGGCGTAACCGGCAGACCGGGTAATAATATTCAATAGGATCAGCAGGGTCACCGCACCGGCAAGCGATGCGGCGATGACAGCTTCAATGCGTGCGACAAAATCCGAAACAGCTTTAAGCATGGTGCGTCGCCCGGATTATTGGGCCTTGATGTCCTCGGCGACGTTGCGCAGGATGCCAAGAGACGGGGCTTTCTCAGCCCAGATGTCTTCCCAGGCGGAAATGGCGTCAGCGAATTCACTGCGGTTTGCTTTTTTCACGGTGATATCCAGCTCTCTGAGCTGCTGTTCCTGATCCTTCTCCTGGGCCACAAACTTGTCCATTACGGCATTCAGGTGAGCTTTCATGGTTTCCTGGATGAGCTGTCTGTCTTCGTTGCCCAGGTCACGCCAGACCTTGCCAGATACCACGCCCACCATGGGGAACATCATGTGGTTGGAAATCAGCAGGTGGTCGGCGCGCTCGTAAAACTTGAGCACCAGGATGGAGTCGAAATCCATGTCGATGGCGTCGACCTGGCCATTCGCCAGCGCGTCATACACCGCAGGCAGTGGCAACGGCGTGGGTGCCGCGCCGATGGCGTTGTAGAAATCCCGGATGGGCTCGAACGGGGTAATGCGTAGCTTCTTGCCCTCAAGATCGACAGGACCAGAAACCTCATCCCGGCTGAGCACCTGGCGCATTCCAGCCATGGCATAGCCTACACCCACCAGGCCAACGTTGGCCGGCAGTTGGTCCAGAAGTTTGTTCGCTTCCTCGGAGCGCAACAATTCCGCGGCCTGGTCAATGTTGTCGACCAGATAAGGCGCATATAGCGCGCCGAAATCCGGCACCCGGTTGGAAACTTCAGCAATGGTCAGGAACGCCATATCCAGTGCGCCCGTTTGCAGCTGCTGAACCATCTGCGCCTCGTTACCCAGCTGCCTGGCCGGGAAAACCGTTACCGAATGCTCTCCCCCGGACTGTTCATTCAGATCCTGCCCAAACTCGTTGGCCGCCTTGGTCCAGATGTGGGGCGGTGGCGTTATCAAGCCGAGGCGAAAATCGCGGGCCTCAACGGCGGCACTAGACATAACTGCAAAGGATGCAAACGCGGCAAGCAGGCGTTTCATTGAACTCATCGGAGGCTCCATTTCTGTTGTTTTAGTCATCAAACGATGGTTTCGGAAACTCAGTCCCGAAGCATACCCTAGAACGACGGAGTTTTGGACGGGCGATATGGCTAAACAAGTTCTCAATATCGCAACAAAAAAGGCAGACCAGTACGAAACTGATCTGCCTTTCTAGACTATGGTAGCGGGGGCTGGATTCGAACCAACGACGGTTATGAGACTGATGATTTAGACCCACTTTTTTTGGGCAGAAATGCTGTTATTTGTCTTAAATTGATGTGTGATCTAGAATTTTGGTAAAAGGAGGAGTGGAGACTAAGTACAATAATGCCAAGTAACGACAAGCAGAAATGGCACGGGGCTGATCAATCAGACAACGATGACTTGACCTTAAGGCATCCAGGCCCTCACCTTCAAGCCATCCGTTCCTGGGCTGAACAAAACAACGTCTCGGACATCTTCAACGCCATAGCGCTCACCTTTGGCTTCACTGAAAACTTCACGATCATCGGAAACCTGTATCGCGAACTCTCTAACCCGGACTCAAAGGCCATTCTGCATCAGTGGGCTGACAATCCCTACATCAGCCACCTAAACAGGCTTCTTTTCTCATTAAACCAAGATAAAGACTTTGCCAATAACTATTCCGGTCTTCACCAGGGCGTATCAAGAGGCAACACGAAAACCATTCTGCGGTCGGCAGGAGCAGATCTGAAAAACGAGCATTTTCTGCTCGAACTGGTTATCCAACCACAGCCCCCTTCCGACAATAAACTACTCGACCGATTACGAAGAACTCTAAAAATATGGCTGATCGTACAGGCACTGGAAAGAACCGCAGAGCATAACTGCCCACACGATAACCAGATTCAGCAGGTCGCCAGCACACTCTGCCTCCCCGGAGAGAACAGCAAATGGACACTTATTGACAACATTCTTGAAATGTCATTGAAAGCCTGCCCGTCAGACCACTACTCCTACTCCCAATTCAACCTGGCCATCCGACACGCTGCATCTCAGTTAATTGCCAGATACTCAGGGCCAGAAACCCGTAAAGAGCTGCTGCTTCTTAAGGCCATCCAACGGGTTGCAGAGGGCCAACTCAACCCCACCAGAGTTCAAAAAACAGAGACCGCTTTTCAAACTTCCTTTACAAACCTGCTCAAAGCAACAGAGAGCGCATTGGATCTGAGTAGCTCGGCGGGCGGGCCTCAACTTCTTGCCTATTCAGACAGCGAAATAGACTCTGCTGATGAAGAAGCCCTGCATCAAATGCTGCTGTTCGGCATCAACCCGGAAGAAACACCAGAACAGCAGAAACTCTCGGGCCGAAGCATACTGATGCAGACGGCAGAACTGTCGAACTATCTTCCCTGGTCATGGGAGAAACCTCTTCCCCCAGAAGCCGATCAACTTGATCAGTGGATTAACTGCACTCTGGCTGGTGACCGCCCTGAAGACAAACTGGGGGCCGCGTTAGTCTGGCTGGCCGTTCATCTTGAACGCTCCCTGGAGTTCGTACAGGAAATTGAAATAACGGATGACTTACGCGATGAATGGAGCATTTCCCAAGACCTAGTGACTGCCCACCGGGAACGACCGAGGCGACACAGCTCTTGGCATCCGGATGCCGAAGCTCAACCTCTGATCGAACCGTTCCAGGACAATCTCCGCGTCACGCTGCCAGAGCAAATACAGAGCGTTCTCCGAGAGGCTACCCAGGTTTTCCCGGACATCGCCACTCTTCGGCAACTATGGGCGAGGGCCAGCCCTCTTGCTCTAACAACCTGGTTCAGGCAACACGCAAATCGGCATTTCCCGAGACTCACCAGCGCCAAACTCGCTAACGCACAGTCTCAAAGCGTTTTCGAAGATACGGGTGATCATACATTGGCCCGCTTACTTTCGGCCCACCCTCGAGCGGCGTTACCAGCAGCTTGTGGATACGCCAACTGGAGCATCGCTCAGGTCCAAAACGGATTTGGGCTTCCGTTGCAGAACCCCGCATTAGGCGATGAGAGGACCAATCTCCTCGGGAGTCTCCTTACGCCACTCGAGTCCATTTTGGTCGAGGGCGTTCGGGAAGCCACCCAAACACTGCTGGATAGCTCGCAAGGCGACCCCATCATTTTCCACAACCATCTGGTCCAATACACTGTCACGGCCCTGAATGCCGCAACCGGTTGCCGTAACCTGTCAGAGCCTTTCGAGTCGATCGCCCACTTTTGTGATCACCCTCCGGCCGTCTTTATCAACGATAAATCCGACGACGGCCTTCATTGCGGACGAATGGTTCCGCTTGCAGGTGGCGCAAACAGGCTATTGGCGGACTATCTTGAGCACCTTCGTCGGTTTAAGGCGAGCCTTCCAGATCAACACAAAAACCTTGCACATCGCATCCAACAGGTTCTGGAAGGAAACTCCGACACCCTGCCCCTGTTCTTCCTGCTCGATAGCCATGGTGCCTGGCATCCCTTAAACGATTTAGCTGTCCCAGGGACGGAACTCTTCTCGTGGCCTCTTCCAAAGAACTTGTTTCGGCACAGGTTTGCCCAGCAGCTGGCTCGAATGAACGTTCACCCCGAAGTCATAGACGGCTGGATGGGCCATGGGGAGCGGGGAACAACCTCCTACAGTGATCACTCGGCGAGGTGTTGGCGAGAGGACCGTGAACGGTATAAGGACGCCCTGGACGACTGCTTTGACCGGCTAGGTTTTATGGTGCCGCTACCCAAAGCCAGCTACGGCGCCACTGCATTTGAACCCAAACAAACAGTTGATACTTACCGGGAGCCTGATTGTTTTGGCCAGGCACGGCGACACACGGAACGGCTCAGAGCTCGTGATCTGGCACGCTCTGCAGCCCGGAAAGAATTGGACTTGGCGCTAGATGCCAGGCCAGCAAGCGATGAGCACGAACTCAATCAAAGCCATATTGATCGTTTGGCAAAAAGAATGATCACCCGCGAAAACGGGATGCCGCACCCTCAGGCGGCTGTTCGGATGGAAGTATTGGTCCAATGGCTGGAGGAACACAGTCCCCATACACGACAATTCATACGACACAGGACATTGAGGCTAGGCTCCGAACGCTCACTGGTCAGAGACACTTGCCCCAGAGCGCTTCAAACCATGCCTAATCTTGAACAGTGGGTGCAGGACACCAAGCAGGCTATTCGGCAAGCCCGATTTTCAAAATCCGATAGTCTGGCCCTGGCCACAGCATTCGTTGCAATCGAAAAGCGCATTTCCTATCTCGGACTGCTGGAAGACCTGGTTCAAGGAAAAAATTTCCGGGTCATACAACACAAGCAACGTGTGTACGTGGAATACTCCGAGTCCTTGGAGCCAGAAAATTACAATCAACCGGTTCAACGGCATCAGATCGACCACACCACCGGACGACTGTTGGCAAAAGGACTCGGAATCAAAGACAGCAAGGATCTCGACACAGCACCCTGCCCGAAGTCGTTACAATCACTGGCCACAATACTGGCAGAAACCAGACACCTTGATGATGGTAAAAGAAACGAGCGGTCGGTGGGCACTCTGTTAAAAGAGCTGAGCCGGTTAATTGAACAGGCTAACCTGATTGACCTTCCGGGTATGGTGGCAGGCGCTCTCAGCAATAGAAACCCTCCTACCAGCTTGTGCTTGTACGATTATTTTCGCCTGACAGAAGGTCAGCGATATCAGCCACCGGAATCTGCTCCAGAGCAGAGCCTACCAGAAACTGAAAATTTACCCCCGATTCCAGCATCAGCCTCTGGGACTTATCCAGAACCTTTCTACGACTCGGCGAAAGTTTTTCTTGTAACCCTTCAGAATATCCTGAGCCAATACACAAAATCCAAGTCACGAGAGGTAGCCAAACAGGTTGAACAGCACTGTCGGGCCCATACCCATTCTGTCAGCAGCGCCATCTTGCTACTTGGCTATTGGGTTGCACACAGAATCAGAAAAGGTAAAGGCCGAGCTAATCATGCGCACAAAGCCTATGCGGCTGGGTCGATAAAACGATACTTAAGCGAACTATCTGGCCCATTTCGAGGCTTTGCCTACAAGGCGGATTTACTGCTTATGGCCGAGGAGGACGTCACTGAGCTCTGCGTTAAAATGCTGTCTCACTGCGCTGAGAAGCTGAAAGACCTCGCATATTTTTCGGCACGTCTTATTGAATTCTTCGACTGGGCGAGCGAGCGCGGAGTGTCCTCTCCCGACTGGGACGAGCTTGATTTAGGCGATGCGAAACGTTCGGTTCGTCCGAGGTTATTTTCAGAAAGCGAGTACCTCCAGGCCCTCCAACTGCTCCTGCACCCTGACACCGAGGATATCGAACGGGGTATGCAAGCCGCCTTTGTACTTCTGTTAGGTTTCCGCTTCGGGCTCAGGGCCCAAGAGGCTATTGGCTTACTCCGCTCGGACTGGTGCGAAGCCGCTGGGTTGACCTGGGTACTGGTTCAAAGCAATTCCATACGTGGCCTGAAAAGCAGCGTCCACAGCCGGCGGGCCGTACCGTTGGTATTTCAGCTGAGTGCTGTCGAGCGGTCACTGGTTACATCAATACTGACACGATATACGACCAGGCTGGGTAACGACGACAATAAGCCGATCCTTGCCGACAAAGAGGGTAACCTCACGCCGTTTGCGGGATCCATTCCATCGGATATTGCCCGGACGCTTAAACTGGTGACGGGAAACTCCCGCATGAGCCTCCACCAGGCCCGTCACGGATTTTGTAATGTGCTGAACAGCGCCTTGTTTGAGATCGACACACCGCTTGCGCAAAAACTCACTGAATCGATCGATAGGGAGAGCCTCCGAAAGATACTGCTCGGCAACCACAGGCTGCCGTCAAGACGCGGCTCTATGGCGATCGCCCGGGCGCTCGGGCACCACTCGCCTCGAACGCAATTTCGCTCCTATAACCGCATGATGACAGAGTGGGCAGACAGGCTCACTCCGGTAACCACCCACTACGCCAGCACGATTTCAAAGGCCCTCCAGATTGATCGTTGGCCTGTAAAATCCGCCAGTGAAGTCGAAAGTACGGCTCCCACCATTTTTGCACAGCGAACCAGACTCACGCCCCTTATAGTGATGGAAGCTCTGAGACTGATGGCGCTTGGGTACGCGGCTCGCGGAATCGAATCCTTGCTTCGCCTGCCACCAGGAGAACTTGCCGATGTGGAAATTCTGGTTGACCGGATAAATGCGGGGCTGCGGTTCAAAGTTTATGACCCGGAACAAATGAAGAAGACATTCGTGTATGGCACCAAATTGCCGAAGTATTTACTGAAATCGCGCTCGGCTGCCGTTTGGCCCAGACTGCTGCAGATGTGCGACGAGCTGCAAAACTGTGAGGAACTGGACACTGACAGACCACTGCCATCTCTTGCCCAGGCATCAAATCTCGTTGGTAGAAATGGCCACTTGCTGATGAACGAGGTCGAAGATGCTCACCTTATGCGGCTTCTGGTGGGCGCGTTCAAAATCCCCGAGAATTCGTACAAAGTCATCATAAAGAGCAAACCGGATTATGCTCCCCGAGCTCAAAGAGTGGTTCTGGCAGGTGAATTTGTACCGGCAGCCGCCTCGCTGCAACTGGACACCTTCAACGAGGATTACGATAAAAGCTACACCAGGGCCCGCTCTTACGCGGGATTAGTGCTCAGCAGTCCTGTGGCTACCCAAATCCATGACCGTTTGGAGTTGGTACTACTTTATATCGCCATTGCATCGTCCTATTGCCCGAAACCAGCGCCGCTGACACCGTTACCCGCCTATCCTAACTGAAGGTGGAAGCTCTCTGCAGGGTCAACCGCCACTTCTTCCAGCTCAAGAAGAGTCAATACCGTTTTTTGCTTTCTGGCATCTTGTTGGCTCACCACTTGAAACTTAACCAAACCGCGATTCGCATAGGCTCTGGCGAAAACACGAAGAAACTCCAGATTGTGGCACAAAATCTCAGTTCTTCCCTCGATTTCCGAGGCATCCTCATCGTTAGCGCCGGGCGTCGCCCACAGGGTCACCGTACTTTTTTGCTCGTCGAACCCTAACGGCCTGCCAGCTGCCCACATGGTGCCAAGAGCTTTTTGCTCGACCTTTAAAGACGGCATGACACCCTGTACCGTTGCCCCAGTTAGATCTTCGAAGCCGAACCTCACCATGACGCCCTGCTTGATCGAGCGGCTCGCAAATTTTGCTGCTATCCCTCGGCTGAGGGTTCCAAGAAACTCTTTCTCCTTTTCGGAAAGAATTGGCTCATCCTCCGGTTCGCCCAATATCCTCTGTGGGATTAAATCGCTAAATACCCATCGAGCGGCAGCCCTGAATACTTCCACCTCAGAAGCCGTAGCCCCAGGCCCTACGAGCCTCACAACGTAGGTTGCCGGAAATTCTACATCGTGCGTTGGTTCAATCCTGAGACGCCATTCAATGGAAGTCGCCGACAATTTCCTCATATCCCGAAAATCGTTAAGAGCTGACACCACGGCGTCCTTGAGCTGCTTCTGGGCAGGCAAAACTATTGAGGACTCTTCCTCAAACTCAAGGACCCCGCCGGAATTAACGACGTGTGGTGCACTTGCTGGATGTAAGACGACGATTGTACCGTCGAACGAAACGGAGTCTCCATGAATACCCATAAGATCTTTTTTTCCCCAAACATTCCCATATGTGTTTTTTCGCTAGTGACCCAAACGATATCGCCGCCATTGCTCCGTGACTAAGTTCTCACCGCATCTTGTCCGGTTAGCCGGACTTTTGACTTCTGCCGCATGCTTGGGGATGCGTTTCTGCCGAACTGAACAAGCTTGGTCGACTATCTATTAACCATTCTTTACCACTCGGCTGGCATGAAATGGGCAAGCGGCTCGCAGCGAAGGCAATGCCGGGTCATTTAGGCGGCACCCATGACTTGCCTTGACACGTCATGGGCCTTCCGAGTTCATAGTTTTTCAGAGAAAAAAGACCAGTGGGTGCCGAAAATGTAGTGGTTCAATGATTCCGGACACCAACGTAGGTGGTAATATCGCCACCATAAACGAGGTGTCTGTTGACCAGAAAGCGACGTTCTTTTTCTCCTGAGTTCAAACAGGAAGCAGCCAGCCTGGTGCTGGATCAAGGTTACACGATTCCCCAGGCGAGCGTGTCCCTGGGAATTGGTGAAAGCGCTATCCGGCGCTGGGTTAACCAATTGACCGAGGAGCGTGACGGTGTCACCCCGAAGGGCAAGGCGTTAACCCCCGAGCAGCGCCGTATTCAGGAGCTGGAAGCCCGCTGCAAGCGCCTTGAACAGGAGAAAGACATACTAAAAAAGGCCACCGCTCTCTTGATGTCGGACGACATGAATCGTACGCGCTGATAGACCAGTTGAGTGAGCAAATGCCTGTTGAAATGGTCTGCAATGCGTTTGATATCAGCCGTTCCAGCTATTACGAGTACCGCCAACGGCGGAATCACGTGGATGTTGAGCGTCTGGCCCTGAAGGCTCAGGTAAACCGTCTCTTTACCAAGAGCCGCAGCTCTGCCGGCAGTAGAACAATCAAGGGCATGCTCAATGACGGCGGCGTTGTCATCGGGCGCTTCAAGGTTCGACGATTGATGAGTGAACTAGGGCTGATCTGTAAGCAGCCGGGGCCTCACGCCTACAAGCAGGCGACCGTTGAGCGACCCGATATCCCGAACCATCTGGCTCGTGAGTTTACGGTAGACCGGCCGAATCAGGCGTGGTGTGGTGACATCACCTACGTATGGAGCGGCCAGCGGTGGAGCTATCTGGCTGTCGTTCTGGATTTGTATGCCCGACGCGTCGTTGGTTGGGCGATGTCATCCAGCCCCGATGCGGATTTGGTGGTCAAAGCTCTAGACCACGCCTGGGAACAGCGTGGTCAACCAGAAAAAGTCATGTTCCACTCGGATCAGGGAAGCCAGTATGCCAGTCGAAAGTTCCGTCAGCGGCTCTGGCGCTATCGAATGACACAAAGCATGAGCCGACGTGGCAACTGCTGGGACAACGCGCCGATGGAGAGGCTGTTCCGGAGTCTGAAATCTGAATGGATACCGGCCCTCGGATATAGGAACCTGCCTGAGGCCAAAAAAGATGTTGGTGGCTATCTGATGGACTACTACAACCGGCAACGACCTCACACATTCAACGACGGCATTTCGCCCGTTACGGCTGAGGAAAATCTTAAAATACTGTCCGGGATTAGTTGACCACTACATAAACACAATCATTTCTGAGAGGACACCGATTCGATGAGTCGCTTTAGCACCAAAGCAATCGTTTACATGCATGGCCTCGTTGCTGGCCACCTAGAACGCTCGGGCAACCAGGTTATCTTTCAGTATGATGAACAGTATCTGCCACTCGGAAAGCCACTCAGTATTAGCTTACCCCTGAGATCGGAACCCTATAGATCAAATGGCTTGCCCGCATATTTTAGTGGTCTCTGCTCGGAGGGTTGGCTACGACGAGTACAGGCTTTCCAGCAAGGGATCGATCCTGATGATTCTTTTCTTCTATTAATCAATAATGGAAAAGATCTTGCGGGGGCGATCACAATCGAACCCATCGATTAGGCAAGCATGTTTGCTCCCCTGACCGCTCCACGCGTTTGATGGAGCCCGGAGTTGATTGTTTTCCATTTTACTGATTTCGCTGAGTGGCAACCTGGCTGCATTCAGCCACTTGTTGTTGCGTCAGTCCGAGTAACTTGCGGACGCTCCTTTAAACTTTTACCGACACTTTTTAAAATGTACTTTATTAGCGACAATCAACCGCCGATCTTCTGATTTGTCACTAAAAAGCGACAGAAAACCGAAAAAACACGGGGGCGTGTCAAGCTGCAATGTCAACTACTCCCTTTCAAGTTCTGAGTGGCCAAGTCGGCCTTTGGATGGGAGGCTTTTAACGAGCTCATCCAGCACGCCAAAGCATAATACCCTCCAAAGCAATATTCTGAAGCAACGATGGGTTGAAGTAGCAACCCGGATTGGTCCATTGACACTCCCAGACCGGCAGGGCCTGAATCAAAATCCCTGTTTCAAGGAGCACATCAAATGCCAGGCCAGCCATCGCCAGCTTGGTATCCACGAAATCCTCCGGCTGTCCACTCAGGATAACGGCCACGTCTGCATCACTTTCCTCGTGATAATCGCCACGGGCTCGGCTGCCAAACAGAATCAGTTGAAGGGGATCGAATCGATCAGCAAGTCTTTCCAAAAAGACGAATACCGCCTCCCGAATATCCACCTGGTCACCCATAACGATCTGTTCCAGGCCGACCGCCGCAACCTGTTCCCAGTCCCAAAGCTCCTCTGGTATCGGTGCTTTTGGTTCACACTGGTTGATCAGATCACTCAGGTTGTACTTCGTCTTAGGCATAGTCTACCTTCGATGTTCTCTGCGCCCCCGGATCACCACAGCTTGCTGAACTCCGGTTGCGGGACGGGTGAACCTGTCTAGCGTTTGGTATTCACCATCCCACTTCTGAGCATGCCGGTAGCGGATAACCTGCTCAGTCGTAAGATCAACGATATCGTCAAAGCCGGTTTCGTAGCCCTCAACCAGCACCGGTGTTTCCGGCGGCAGTGACGTCAAACGGGCTATCAGTTCTTTCGCTGTCATCGAGACTCCGCCGTCAAGTTCGACCTTTTTCATATCTCCAGCACGACAGGCTGATTTTTTGGTTCATAGCGAGCAGTACAGGTACTGGCATTGATCAGCTTCGTGTTTCCTCGCTGGTACTGTCCGTACCCCTCATGGATGTGCCCAAAAATGTGTGCTTTGAGAGAGAGTTGCTGAAGTCGGTCAAGCAAATCAACGCAACCAACATTCTGGCACTTGAACCCTACATTGACCTCATCCCCGATACCGTGAGGCGGGCCGTGAGTAATGAGGACATCGGTGTTGTCCGGAATACACTGCCAATTTTTGTAAAGCGGCTCACCACGCTCCAGCATGAACGCCCAGTCCATGAAGGTGGGTGTCCAAGGCGACCCCCAAAATCGTAAGCCGCCAATCTCGACGCCACTGTTTTCCAGGTATATGGCGTTGGTCAAAGCCTGCCTGGCCAGATCTGGCGTCTCCTGAAAGGCCCAGTCGTGATTGCCGGCAATCACGATCTTATAGCGGTGCGGTAACGTACCGAGCCAATCGTTAAGCTCTTCAATGTTGTCCAGAGTGCCCTGGCCCAGACTATCACCAGCGTGGATCAGTACATCGCCATCCGGAATTGCCGGGATGCGGCGGTGCATGCTGTGGGTATCTGAGATACAGACCAGTTTCATGATGTCCACTCCTGTGGTGTTAACAGTTCTGGCTCCAGGCGCCAATCCATATGAGATAGCAGTCGGACCATATTGCGCGCATCGTCGACACCGCGATGGTGGTGGCCTTCAAAGCTCAGGCGGTGATAGGCCATGGCGTGGACCAGACCGTTCTCTTTCTTTTGTCCGGTCGTTCTGCGCCAAATCCGCTTCAGGTTCAGATGCGGAAACCCCATGAATATCGGTGCCACGCCCATACGTTCACCTTGAGCTTTGATATGCAGGCGATCGTAGTTGCCCCAGCTGCACCAGATGAAGTCTTGCGATGGGGCCCCCAACCACTCGTCTAGCGCCTGAATCGCACTTGAATAGGCTGGCGCTTGATCCACCATGGCCTGGCTGATACCCGTCAATTCCGTGCAGAAATCACTGAGCAGTGGATTCTCAGCAGGGCGTACCAGAAATGACCGGCTATCCAGCAAGACGCCTTGCCGTGTTGCCAACGCGCAACCGAACTCAATAATTTCCATGTTGTGGACACTTTGTGGCTCGCCCTCCGGGTTTATCCGGGAATCCCAGCAAGTGGCCTCGAGATCTACGATCAATAAGTTGCCGTTATTCATTTCGAGGCACCTTTGCCACTCTGTCCAACACTTGGTGAACCGGCATCAACGGCACCTGCCCCGTCTTTGCCAGCGTGTCAATCCAGAGCTGATTGCCTTTCTGAACGATCTCGGCGGTTCCTATATGGCCTGACACCACAGCCGAGATGCCCGAAATGGTGTGGTCCGCCCTTTGAGCTCGGCTCCAGGGCCAGGTGCATTCAATGGCAAAACGCTCTGAGAAGGGGCTCCCCTGAACAGTGCGCCAGTCGTCAAACGGGCTTTGGGCATGCACCAGCCCAAGATACCCTTTCTCGCATTCCAGTGTGATGGTAAGCGGAAGCTGGTAACGGCACCGGGTCGCCAGGCTCTGATACGAGGCCTCGTCCAGGCTGGCAACCCAGTCACCACCCATTACCCGATGCTTGTATCGGCTTCCGCTATCTTCAGCTCCAGCCATAAACATCAATTCATGGTTGCCAATCACGCTGTGTACCCACTCTGTTGCTAACACCCACTCCAGGAGCGCTCTGGATTCTGGACCACGATCAATGGTATCCCCCAGTAAAAACAGGCGATCAACCGTTTTATTGAATCCGGCGCACGACAAAGAGGATTGCAGAGATTCAAGCTCACCATGAAGGTCACCACAGACCCAGTCCACTCCGATCGGATTAGCAGCAAAAAAACGGTGCGGGGTCAGTCGCATGCTCATTAACAAACACCACATATAGGCATATTGCCTTTCTATATCAACAAGATGTAGGTTTCAGACTAGCAATGTCGATCTAAAAATGCCAGAGTTATCAAGCGCCCCCACAGGAGGAACCAGGCCATGACAACAGAACCATTATCCGAAGCCGAACTGCTTCACGGTCTGGATGCGTATGGTGCCCATGCAGACGAACTGACCACTCCCACCACACAGCAGATCTTTGCGTTTCGCGCCTTTGATCTGCGGGATCGTTTTCCGGCTCCCTTTCCGGATTTTCGCCGGGCACTGGAGGCCTTGCAGAGCGATACCGCCTACCTGCCCGAGATGTCCGGGGAAATTGTGGCCTACTGTCGGGATGGTCGCACTATCCCCATTCCTTCAGAATTGTTCATGCGGACGCAACCCCGCTTTCATAGCCGGGATGAAGCCGAAGAATGGGTTCGGGACAGGCTAACGTCGATAAAACAGGGCGATGCTTTAGCACGGATCAAAGGCGCAGCGCTCTGCGATCCAAACGCCCCGTTTGAGAAACAGATTGAGGAGGCTTTGACCATCAAGGACAAACACATGGTTAGCCCCTCTGAAAACGACGCAGTTTGTGAACAGGTGGAACGCTGGCTTGTGTCTCAACAGGCGTAGCGATGCTCAGAATCACGCGAGTTGAACGTCACCCTTTCTATACCTTGCCCTATCGGACCAGCGGGCCTTCCGGTAAAGCGGTATTTCAGCAACTACCGTTTCACCGGGCTTTTGCGTCCGGGTTACCCGCTGACGTTAAAGCACTGGTTCTTACGTCAGACTTACAAGGCCGGGAACATGCGCCTGCCAATCGCCTGATGGGTGTAGCGGTGGCAGAGAATCTGGCCGCTCTGGTAACAGAAAAATCAATCCCCCCGCCTCAAGCGGTGTTGCTTTGTGGCGACCTCTACGATTATCCCGACTGCCACAAGCGGGGCGGCACCGGGCCTGTGGACGACGTGTATGCCGCATTTTCAGACTTCGTCCCTCACGTCATCGGAGTTCATGGCAACCACGACGAACTGGCAGACGGTGACTCTCTGCCTGGCAACGCAGTGATCCTGGATGGCCAGATTCACGACGCCGCCGGCCTTCGAATAGGCGGTGTCAGTGGTATCGTTGGTGATCCTTGCCGCCACCGAAGGCGGACTGCAGAAGATTTTCTGACCGTCATGGAACACGTGACAGCTCAGCACCCGGAATTTCTTTTATTGCACCAGGGGCCCGAGGACGAAGAGCGGCTTCGAAAAGGTGATCCCGACATCACGCTTTCTCTCGAAACCGGCTATGCCGGCCTGACGGTATTTGGCCATACCCGATGGGAATGGCCTTGTTTAATTTCGATAGGTGATGGGCAAGCGCTGAATGTGGATGGGCGGGTTGTGGTTCTTTGCAGAGATGACTGATGCATTGCAGTCCAACGGTAGACAGGAGCACATTCTAGGGGTGAACCAACTGACACAGAGCGTAAGCGCACAGGCGACGAACATTGAGGGTTTAATTACTCACAGTCATCGACTCGCACCCTTTTTTTGTAATGCTGAGCCATCTCGATGAGCTTCTTTGAAGGCTGCTTCGGAGGGCGCTCCAGGATGGACAGGATACGACTGCCAACTTCTTTCGAAACCGTTATCTTGTGAGGGATGCGTTCTTTCATACTATGTCTCCTAAGCTGTTCGAGGATCGGATCGTGTGACCCTTTACTCAGAAATTATTGCCATCAATCCCTATCATGCCCGCGAGTTCGCTGGTCAGGACGACCTGAACTCACCGCCGGCAGGGATGCCAGGCGAGCGCGACACCTGCACAGTGGTGTGACACGCCAGGGAGAGGCCTGGTTTCGACTTACCCTTCACCACCGACACTTTTCCTCTACAGCGCAACTTCATCCAGAAATATTAAAACCCAATCGGCGATTTTCCTCGACTCTCTCGTCTCAGATGTGGAACAGTCGTCAACCATTCTCGCCCTTGCTTTCAAGTGCAATAATTCGCTTCATCAACTCTTCATATGTTGAGTTTTCTCTGAGTTGATTCACCTCGGCTTCAAGTGTGATTGCCTGTCGTTCGAACTGATAGCGGGCTTCATGCGACTGCTTTAACTCTTCCGCCGACTCATGAAGTCGCTGCGTGGTCTCTGCCAGTCGCTGTTCTAAATCTTCAATGATGGTGTTCGCATCCAAAATCTCGGCTTCTATTTCTGACCTCAACTGTTTGAGCTCACGAGATGTCTCTGAGACCTGTCTTTGTGCTGCTTTCAAAGCACCTTCATAGAGCTGAACTGTCAGTGGGCGGACCTGTTCTATTAGATTGCTCTCAAGCTCGGTAACCAGATCTTCTAGCTCGGCAGGTAGGCGAAGATCGGCGTTGTTGTCCATCTTGTCTCTGCTGGCGTATTCGTCCCAGACAGACTTTAGGCGTTTGGGGTCTCCTGCCCCAAGAATTCGGCGGAGCCCATAACCAGTAATGTTTTTGCCAGAAGTTTGCAGTTTTTTACCTGTCTCAATGATCTCTTCATTCGAAATTTCCGCTGGTCGCATCAGTCATGCCTCCGAAAAGAACGTCTTTGATTATACGGAGAAGGAAAGAAAGAAAGAAAGAAACAAAGAAACAAAACAGCCCGTTCGTAACTGGCGTAGAGGGTGGGGTCAGGTTCAATGCGGACCAGGGGAAAATAATCGGAGACATCGACTTATTCCAGCCGACCGAAAAATCAGGACGTTTCCGGGTGATTCTCGCCGGCTACTGTCCAGGTACTATCAGGTTCCTGAACGCTGTGCCAAAACGGTTTTAGTCGTCGCGAGAGGAGGAATGCATAGAGCCCCAAGGCCAGTGATGCATGGGAAGTATTATTCTCGTGCTCGTTATCTGGTTACCCCGTACGCTTTGCATCAAAGTAGCGTCGAGCTTCCATAAGATGCCTCATGGAACCTCGCGCCAGAAAGTCCAAGGCAGACGTTCCAGCGAAAGGAGCATCACAGGTTTCCAGGCGCATCCGGCGATTGGCGCGTTCGGCCGTTGGGTACATGGCTCTCAAGGATCTGTAGATGCCCAGGATGTAGCTGATGCGCTCCAGGGTATCCGGTGGGAGCTTAATGTGCGGCAATTTCTGATACTCGGTCAGCGTGCTCTGGGACACACCGCCGAGCATCTGCATCATTTCTTCCTGTGTGCAGTCCCACTCACTGCAGATACCAAAGAATCCTTTGAGCGCAACATGCCCTTTGGCTTCTTCGTCATCGCCCCCTCTGGCAGGATAGTTGGCACTACTTAATTTTTAACCAGTTGGGCGGTACAGGTGTTGATAGTGCCTCGTTATTCCATTGAACGTAAAGCCGCAGTGCTGGCAAAGTTGTCGCCGCCCCAGAGTATGACCGTATCCGCTTTGGCGCGAGAGGAAGGCATTTCGGAGCAAACCCTTTACAATTGGCGGACACAAGCCAGAGAAGAAGGACGTCCGGTGCCCGGTTCAAAAGCCAAGTCAGACCAGTGGTCAGCAGAAGCAAAGCTGGCCACCGTGATTGAGACAGCATCGCTGTCCGAAGAAGAATTCAGTCAGTACTGCCGGGAGAAAGGCCTTTATCCTGAGCAAGTCCGGCGCTGGAAAGAAGAGTCCTTGCAAGGCTTTCAGCGCAGTGCCGACCGGGAAAAGCAACTGCGTAAAAAAAGCCAGGCCGATCAGAAACAGATCAAGAAACTTGAGCGCGAGTTACGCCACAAGGAAAAGGCGCTGGCCGAAACTGCTGCATTGTTGGTGCTGCGAAAAAAGCTGGATGCGCTCTGGGAGGACGACAACGGGGACGACTGACCCCGGTCCCTGAGCGCAGGGTAACCATTGACCTGATCCAGGAAGCGAACAACGCTGGAGCCCGATTATTCAAAGCTTGCGGTGAAGCCGGTATTGGCCTGCGCACCTATCGTCGTTGGTTCCGTGAAGGCCAGGTGCAGCCCGATAAGCGCCCGCAGGCGGTACGCCCCAAACCTGCGAACAAACTCACTGAAGAGGAACAGGAGAGGATCTTGTCGACCTGCAACTCAGCCCGTTACGATAGCCTGCCGCCATCTCAAATCGTACCCTCGATGCTGGATGACGGTGTGTATCTGGCTTCTGAATCGTCATTTTACCGGATACTGAGAGCGCACAACCAATTGAATCATCGAGGCCAAAGCCTGGCGCCCCAACGCTCCCGAGAGGCGACCACACATCATGCCGCTGGGCCTTGTGAGCTCTGGAGTTGGGATATTACGTACTTGGCTTCAACGGTGCGTGGGCAGTTTTATTATCTGTACATGTTTGAAGATGTGTACAGCCGGAAAATCGTGGGTTATGAAGTCTACGAGGTTGAGAGCGGTGATTATGCGGCTGGTTTATTGCAGCGCTGCCTGCTCCGCGAGCAATGCCTCCATCAACCTCTGGTGCTGCATTCTGA